>Ga0307479_10003347_pt1 | contig 14600 bp, 8 predicted proteins | sample atmos_gasesECM4C_FD_203743 | JGI IMG/M metagenome (GOLD analysis project Ga0307479, IMG submission 203743) | Hardwood forest soil microbial communities from Morgan-Monroe State Forest, Indiana, United States - atmos_gasesECM4C_515 | ecosystem: Environmental > Terrestrial > Soil > Temperate...
CGCCGGACAAGACAAGCGAACTTCGCCAGCCGGGACAGCAGAGGTTAAATAACAAGCTAAGACCCCGGACGAGCCGCGATCGCGCAAGCGAACAGGCCGGGGACGGGCCTGGCTGGCGTCTGACGCGACCACAGCCGCCATCAGCGCCCCAGCGGCGGCAGCGGCAAATGGCGGGGAACGCGAGGCTGGCCAACGGCACTCGTTCCGGGAACTGGTGTACCGGGAAAAGCACGCGTGGGTTCAGGTGCTGGTCGATGACGACGATGCGGTCGCCCGGTACATGGTGTGCGTCGCGAGCGAGGCGAGGATGGCCTGGTCGCGGACGGAAATACCGGCGCGGTTGGCGTGGAAGATGACGTGGTGGGCGAGGACCGCTCGCAGGCCACGGCGGATTGTTCCGGCAGCGGCCAGGGCGGCGAGAGTCTGTCCGGCCTGCTCGAATGCGCTGACCCATTCGCTGGCGGGCCCGGCGCCTGGAATGCGGTTGCCGACGTTGAGCAGGCGGTGCATGGCGGGGGCGAGCAACCATATCGCCGATTCCGGGCGGCTACATGTCGGCTTCGACGGGCGTTATCAGCTGGCGCATAACATCCGGCTCGGTACCCCGGCCGTGTCGAGTAGCTGTCCCCATCGCGGCAGATGAGCGCGTTGTCGAGCGCGGCAAGGGACGGCCGGATTGCGTCTGGCTTGAGACGGTCATGGCCACACACGGCCCGAACGGCGTCGAGGCGAAGTGGCGCGGCTTCAGCTCTGCCGTCTTGTCGGCAAACGCCACATGCGTGGGGTGAGCAAACAGGTGGAGCAGGTGATGGGTGATCTTGGCTGGATGCCGGAGCGCTAATGGGGCTGCCGTAGTGCGCTATCAGACTGGAGAGATGTCCCGAGGATTCGTGCACGGCACCTGCGTTGACCGCTGCGGCAAGTCAGGCCTGACCAGCCCTGTCCAGCGGAGATGCGGCTGCACGGATTGTGGCATTTAAATAGCCGCGACATAGGCCCTGTAGCGCCGGAGCCTAGCGCAAGCACCCTTCATTTCTACGTTCAACTTTAGTGCATTTCCGCAATCATGAACTTCAATGCAGTTTTCTAGCTTGGCAATCAACTTCTTAGCCGCTGAAAGCGCGTTAGGATATCCATTACCCCCAGGGAGCCGATCGATTCCAGCAACGAGCTGCGTAGCATACATGACCGCAAAACGCACCTGAACGTAAGCAGACCGCACGAGTCTGTCTTCGTCTGCATCTTCTGGCTCATGCTCTGCTCGCCTGCTAATGAAGAGCGCTAGGACGTTCATTTGGTTGAGCAAGTCGTCGTTAACCCTATGCAGGAGTGCTCGATCGGAGATCTTATCCTTCAATGATTTGCGACTCTGCCAGTCATGCAATGCACCCACGACCGCTGCAGCAACGCTGCTGGATACGCCGGCCAGGATTATCTGCTCAGTAAGGTCAGTCCCGCTGGCAGCGGCGTTGGCCCCGATGGCCGCGCCAGCGGCTGCTACCTGCCATCCGATCCACTCCGCTGTGGCCTTTAGATGCTCGGCACGCTCACGAGACACGGACTTGGCGTCGAGGTCATTAATCTTAGCGAGGAGTACCTGGATTGAGTCTTGAATAAGCTGAAGCGAATCTTCTTCATTTCCCAAGACCTGCCGTGCTTTAATATTCGCTACATGTTCGCTTAGCCCTTCAACAGCGGTCCTGGCTGCTTCATTATCTGCCAGCCCTCCCCTCTCAAGGAACCGCAGCCACAAAGCTCTATCATTCAGCGCGCTTATCGATGCGTAAAACCGCGAATCGTCAAAGCGCTCGTCCTGGAAGTTCTTTCTTTCGCGCAAACTTACTATCCATCTTGACACCTCCCGATCGGCCCGCTCAAGGATCTCCCTCGCGACTCGCAGCATCTCCCTGCGATATCGCTCGTTATCATGCCGCCCGTGAGACTGCCGCGTAGGCTCCTCCCGCGAGGATTTCGCAGAGACGCCTTGCCCAGACTCGGTTAGGGCTCCCTTCTCAGACATGCCAGCATTGCTACGCCGAGGCCCTCGCCGTCGCCGTCGTATTAGAGACCTGAGATAACGGAATATTCCAGAATCATCAGTGGCCGCAGAAAGACGCGCACGACGTCCCGGCTCAGCCACCTTATCCTCGGCCCTGGCGGTCTCAGCTACTGCGGTCTCAGCTACTGCGGTCTCAGCTACTGCGGTCTCAGCCACCGCGGTCTCAGCCACCGCGGTCTCACCACCCGAAAACCAATCCGGGCTTACTACGCGGTCCCTTACTCTGACAGCCTTCGGAGCGGCTCGGCTGACACCTTTAGAGTCGGGCATGCTGCGATCATCCCTCTAGCCAACTCGGCGGGCAATTGCCCGATGCTCGGGGCTGTGGTTCGACGGGCTGGGCTAGAGGTGCGCCGCGCCTGGTCGGGAGCAGTGATGGCGGGACTGCCTCGGGTTCGTGCATGCTTGGGTCGTGAGTACGTTAAGTGCTGATGGGCCGGACGAACACGTTCCTGGAGATCTGACTCGCCTTGCAGAGCGGAGCGCTGCGGAGTTCCTCGGGTCCGGGGATAACGGCGAGGCTCGCCGTGTAATCGCGGAAGCGCTTGCCGCATCGCCGGACGAGGCAGATCTGCTTTGGGTTCTTGCCGATGTGGAATTCGCTGACGGTGATTTGCAGGAGGGCATGCGCTGCCTTGAGCGAGCGGTCACGGCCAGTGGCGCGGACGGTCGAGCCTGTGCCAGACAGATCCGCACGCTGACGCAGAATCGCCTCTGGCGCGAAGCCTTGCGGGCCCTTGAACACGTGATCCACCCCGCCGAGATCGCTGAAGATCCGCTCCTGCGGACGGCGGCGGGCGATTTCTATAAGGCACGCGGCTGCCGTGCCCACGCGGTGGGAGGCTACGGGGAGATCACCGGGCTGACACGGCCGGCGCGGGCACGGCGGCGCGTGGCATGGCTGGCTTCCGGCGGGCCGTTCCCGTCCGTGCGCCGCAGGATCAACGCGTGGGAGGACTCACGGCTGCTGTCCCGTATGCGTAAGGGGCAACGTAGCCGGGATCAGCTGGACGCCGTGCCGGATCTGGACCAGCGGCGCGCGTACTGCCTGAAAGCCGAGATAGAAAGTGCCGACTGCGAGTGGGCATACCGGTACGAGCTCTGCTCCGCGATCTTCCGCTGGCAGCTGCGGCTGCTTCCTGCCGCGTGCCTGCCGGTGTGGCTGGTCCTGTACGCGGTCGTGAGCAGCGCGAGTTTCCTGACGGGTACGCCTGGTGCCGCGGGAGGAACCGCGATCAGCGCGGTTGTCGCGCTCGCTCTGGCGACTGTGCTGGTACGCAGCCAAGTACGGCTCGACCTGACCGTGCGGAGCATCTTGCCGACGACGCTGACAGTGTTCTACATCCTGGTGGCAATCGCTACCGCGTCCGAGATTGCTGTAGCGGAAGGATATGACCACCGCGGCCTGCCGGCAGCGGGCCTGTGGGCCTGGGTGGTCTTCGGGCTGGCTGTCCTGCCCGCCGTGTGCGTGTCCATGGCCCTCTCTGCGGCGGCACTGGCGGTGCTGGCGGGCCGGTGGGTCACAGCTATCGAGCGCCAGCACTGCCTGGCAGTGACGCTTGAGGCGTTCCTGTCCGTGCTGCTCGAGGTCCAGTCCCCTTCGCGTCAGCCCGACCTCGGGCACCGCATGCAATGGTCAAGAGAACTCGAATGGACCGCACGGCGGATTACCCGCGATCTGCTGCCGTCGCCTTCCCTCAGATTTCTCGCCTCCGGCGACTGGCTCAGGCAGCGCACAGCCGGGTGGGCCGAAGCTGTGCGGCACCTGCAACGGCAGGTCATAGCGCCGGTCCCCGGCAGCTGGCCGAAACTAGAAGCCCAGCTGCGGCATGAGATCCGGTGCCTGGCCACCGGCGATCTCGGGGCACTGCCATGGCGGCAGCCTCCCCCCGCACCGTCTCGGCGGAAAACACTGACCCGCAGGGCAATCGAAGTGCTGCGGACGATACTGGTAGCCGCACTCCCCATAGGCACCGTCCTGGTAGGACAGGCGATACTACATTTCAGCAGCGGCGTTCTGCACTGGTCCAGCGTCGCCACCGGGATATGGGCACTGCTGTACGTGATAATCAGTCTCGATCCCGCGATCCGCGACAAGATCGATACCGCACGCAGCCTGACCAGCACCCTCCACGACGCACGGAAGATCGGCTAACGGCATTGTCACTGCAGTGCCATAGTGCCACTCCACCGACAATCTCGGATCGCCGCACCACCCGTAACGGAGCGTGATATCAGCTCCGACCTGGCGCGGGAACCGGCGCAGTGCCCGGCGGCTGAACAGGCGCCAGATCGTCCTGATCTGTACGCCGCCATCAGGCGAGATCACAAATGGCGCGACCGTACCGAACGGCGGCTTTGCGCGCGTCCTCAGCTATGCCGGCAGTCACGCTAAGTGATCCTTCTCTCGGCGATCCTCGCCGAGCTGCGCCGAACCGTCCACAGATAATTCAGCCTCCGGGTATTCAAATAACGAGGGCGGTATTCTCTTGAAGTCCAAAACGGGCATAGCAAGCGTTTTGCACATTTGTGCAGGTCAGAGTGCCTGAAGTTCGGCCATGATCACGCAACAGGTGTTGCATAAGCAGACCTGCAACGCGAGAACTCGCGTCAAAGCAGCAGCGACGACGAGTCCGACACCCCCAGAGCTGTGTTGCAGAAGCTCTCCGAAGCGGACGTTCCGCAACGTAGCACAACAGTCCGGGGATCCCCAGAGAAGCGGCAACAGCAGCAGGAGGAGGTCGAAGCCTACGCAACCAGCCTGCTGGCCAGCCCCAGTGCGCTGGCACCAGAACAGCGGAGGCGCCTGCGCCAGGTGCTGATCGGAAACCGCCTTAATGCAGAGACTTTGCCGCGGCCGAATACCTGAGCAGGGACGCCCTGGCTGAGGATCCCGACGATTCGGACTTCGCTTGGGCACTGATCATCAGGCAGGCGAAGCAGAGCCACACGGACCGGCCGCAGCGTCCTATCAGCACCTGCGCCCGGCCCTTTGGCAGCCCTGAACTCATACCACTATGGCTGGACTTGCTCAGCCGCCGCAACGTGACCGACGCCGACATCGAGGCAGCACTCAACGCCGCAGGCAGTGACCCGGCAGTATGGCGCCAGGCGACTGAGCGATAGCACCGCGGCCCTGGCACCATTTTCAGCGTCCCATGCCGTAACGAACCTGCGATCGTACCAACCTGAACGCGCACGTCTGTGTCCCAATTGATGTGGTGTTTCAGGAGCCATCCCGAGTCCGGCCGTCGCGGTCCGGGAGTAGGGGGGCCGGGGTTTTCGCCGCTCGCTCCCGACTGGACGACGCGTTCGACGCGTTCGCGGCGCAGCTCCTCGTAGGCGTGCAGGCCGTCAGCAGTCCGCTCGTGGTCGCGTAGGCATTGGGCGAGGATGACGGAGTCTTCAATGGCCATGGAGGCGCCCTGGGCGGTGGAGGGCGAGGCGGCGTGGGCTGCGTCCCCGATGACAACCATCTCCTCGTTGCGCCAGACGGGAAGCGTCGGGATGTCGTAGGCGCCTGTGATGGTGATGGGCTCGTCGCTGGCGGCGATAATGTCAGCGGCCGGGCTGTTGTCGTCGGCGAAGGCTCCGGCGAGTGCTTGTTGCCAGTGCCCTGGGGAGGCGGCGATGTCGGCGGGTGTGAGTTCGGGTCCGGGGATACGAGCGAACCACCAGGTCCGGCTGTCAGGTGCGGTGGTGTAGCCGAAGAACGCCCGAGCGCCGAAGATCATGTGATATCCGTCCGCGCACGGCTTGACAGCGGTGCGCGAGGCGTACCCGCAGGCTATGGTCAGGCCGGTGTAGCGGGGCTGCGGGGAGCTGGGGTCGATGATGGCGCGGACTGCGGAGTGGATGCCGTCGGCGCCGATAATCACGTCCGCACTGACGCTGGTGCCGTCATCAAAATTAGCGGTGACCTGCCCATCCTGGCTGGTCGCAGAGATTAGACGCTTGCCGTATCCGACGGGGATTCCACGCCCGATGGTTTCCTCGCGCAGGACCTGGGAGAGAGCAGCGCGGGTGATGCTCTGCGGGCAGGGGTGGTCGCTGCCGAGGGTGATGTCGGCGAGAGTGGTTCCGGCCGGATCGGACATGCGGAGCCTGTGCGCGGGGAACGAAGCGCCCAGTACTGGGTCAAGGACGTCAATGGCCTGGAGGGCGTCCTGGCCGTTGGCGGCGATGGTGAGGAACGCGCCGACGGCGTCGCCAGCGGCGGCCGGTGGGTAGGCCTCATAAACAGCTACGTTGATCCCGGCTTTATGCAGGCCGATAGCGGTGGCAGGGCCGGCGATGCCGCCGCCGATGATCAGCGCTGTAGTCATGGGGAAGGTGTCCTTCCTGTGCGGGTGCTGGCCTGGGTTTCTCGCCGGGGCCGCGGAACGCGAACCCGGGTACTGACTGGCAGGGCGCGGGACAAGCGGATGAGCTCGTCGGCGTCAGCGTCAAGGTGCGGGGTATTCGGGATCACGACTGGGACGGCCTGGCCCTCTACAGGCGGCCCGGTCGACACCGATGCGAGGGCGGCCAGCAGGTGACTAGCCAGTTCGGCGCCAACAGAATCGTCCTGCGGCAGGCGCGGGCTGATTCGGACCAGTCCGTCGCGGCATTCGATGACACGCCGGTAGTAACGCCAGTGCACACCGTGCGGGCTGTGCAGGGCAGGCCGCCGGCCCGCCGGCACCCGGGCGAGTCTGTCCTCCGGGAACGCCTGGTGCAGCAGCGTCCACAGCGGCCCGAGGTCGCGGTAGGCACGGCGGTGACGGACCCAGACGCCCGCCGCGCGGAGGCGCATGACTGCGCCTGGATAGCAGACTCCGGCGAGAAAGACCAGGACCCCTGGAATCACCAGCAGGTTGCCGGTCTGCCCGAGCCAGGCGGGCTCGCGGATGCGGGCCCAGCGGAGAACGATGTACACGGCTAGGATGCTCGCTCCCGCGATCATCAGCGCAAGCCCGGCCGCCGCGATGCGCAGGCCGCGCGCCAGGGTGCCCGTACTGCTGCGGGCACCTTGCCGGGAGAGCGCGCACGCGTCGGCGAGGAGCCATGCGATGCACAGGTCGAAGGTGAGGTAGGGCACGACGACGGCAGGATTGCGCCGACGACTTCATCACCCCCGCCGCCGAAGGACTCCACCCCGAACGCAACGGCGTCCGCCGACCCGTCTACATAAATGCCGAACCCTGGCCCGGCATCCCCATCCGCAAGGGCAACAAGAAGGTCAAGGCCGCCGACATCGCCGACGGCACCTGGCCCAACCTGCTCGGCAAATTCAAGCCCCACGACGACCGGCACACGCACTCCACCTGGCTCGACGACTCCGGCGTATCCAAGGTCGCCCAGATGGACCGCCGCGGCCATGCCATGCAGGGCATGGACTCGGTCTACATCCACGTTACCGACGACATGCGCCGCCAACTCTGCAACTACCTCGAAGGACTCTGGCAGCAGGGCATCGCCGAGCGCTACAAGCTCGCGCCCCACTCAGCGGTCCCGCTCCTCGGCCAGGCCCTAGTCGCCTACGCTAGGAAGCAGCAGAACGAGACCTCCACCCAGCAACGCCTCCGCGCCGCGAGGACCCAGGTTCAGACCCGTTCACGCGGCTTAACCGACACTAGAATGGATCCCCGAAACGAGCCGCAGAACCCGGCGCAGAGTACTAGCGGAGAATAAACTCTAGCGTCCGTGCCTGTAATTTTGCCCTGTCCGTTCGATTCTGCCGTCGACAGTGCGTCGCCGCGCAGGCGGTTCCAGGGCACCCATCTCAGCACCGGGGAACAGGCCAGGCGTGCCCGGCATGTCGTGGCCGCGATGTTCGAAGGGTGCCCGGCCGCCGACGACTGCGTCCTGATCGCGTCGGAACTGTGCGCCAACGCGATCCTGCACAGCGCGTCCAATGACAGGACGTTCATCCTCCGGCTGGGAAGTTCGCGCCGACGAGCACATCCGGATCGAATTGGAAGACAGCCGTGGATTGATAGCGGCCATAAGAAAGTCCAGGTAAGTGGCCAGTGGTTCCAGGCCTGCGGCCACTGCTGCCCCAGGCCTGCGGACGGTTGGTCACGCGAGGTTACTAGTACTGATATGGCGGTCTGAGGTCTTGCTGCAGCGTTCTGTGAGTGCGGGTCAGCGACGCTCGATGAGCATGAGTGTCGCTTGCGCCGAAGCTGCCGATGCTGGCCTGTGGTGCCGGCGCCATGCCGGCTCTAGTTCTGCTGACGCTGCGTAACCGGAGGAAGGTATGCCTGGCGCGCACGTAGCCGCCTAATTGCGCGTCCTGACGGCTGACCCAGAGGGATGACCGGAGCCGCACGAGAACTAACGTTCTGTCACGTCGCAACGTTACCGCGTGAGTGCCCTGATCGCTAGCACGACTCTGCCGTGGTTCAGCTAACGTGGCCGATCAGCGCGTCGTCGGCCTCGCGGAGTACGTCGAGTTCGGGTCGGCGTCCATGTCGAGGTGTCCCACGCGGCTCCGATCGGCTGCCTGCGATCCGGGGCAACGTTCTTCTCGTCTTCTATCCGGGCCAAGTGCTTCACCAGCCGATCGGCGTCATTGTCAATGGCGGGGGCTCGCGGAGCCTGGTCGCGTGCAGGCCGCAGCGCCTCCTGGCGAACTGGGTAAGGGAGCGGTGGCGCCGCCTCACGAGAGCCGCAGATGCGGGGCTCCGCTTGTCGCAATTGCATGGAGCATTTTCAGAAATGCGGACTCGCCTAGCCACGTGAACATCATCTGCATCAGAACGGGCTTTATATCTTCAAGATACGCAAAAGCCTATATTTATCGCGTACTGTCGGGTAATTTTGCTCAGGACGACAGTTACTTCTCGAAGTCCCCAAAAGTGGATCAATAGAGTCGGTAACCTCGCCGGCGTGGAAACGTTCGAGGACCAGATCGACTGCATGCGCAGGATCTTCCGAGGCGAGGAGACCTACGGCGAGGGGACCCCTTCGGAACAGGCCACGGCGTACAGGTTCGGTGTGATGCTGCCGGAAGTTATCCGGCGTGCACAGCGGAACTCTGCGACTGCGGGGAAGCCGCGGGTTGATCTTCTGGTGAGTCTGTCTGGTTTCTCTCCTGCGACGACCATCCTCGCCTACGAGCTGCTGCGCCCTAGCCAGCTGTTCGTCATATCGTCCGAGGGCACTGACCGCAGTATCGATGTGATCCATGACTACGTCGTGGGCACAGGCCGACTTCCGGCCCGCCACTTCAACCATGAGATCTGCGACGGCACGGACCCCCTTGCCATCTACAAGGAGGTGAAGAAGCGTGTCGCGCCGGACAGGGCGTCCGCACGTCCGGCCTCGGCGATCATCGATATCACGGGCGGCAAGAAGGTGATGAGCGCGGCAGCGGCGCTGGTTGCCTGGCGGCTGAACCTGCGCCTGTGCTACGTGGACAGCCGGTACGACCCGGAGATGCGCCAGCCCGTCCCGGGTACCGAGCGGCTGCTGATCGTTGATAACCCGGCAACCTTGTTCCGCGAGGATGAGACGCAGGCGGCCCTGGAGACCTTCCGCAGCGGTGCGTTCGCCACCGCCCAGGAGCGGTTCGCGAGATTGGCGGAATCCCTGCCGGAGCCGGGGCATGCCCGGTTCCTTCGCGATCTGTCCGGGCTTTACCAGGCGTATTCGGACTTCGACTTGGAGAACCTGCAGGCCTGGGTCGACCGGACGCGCCGGTCGCTAGAGGACCCGCAGTCGAAAGTGAGTGGCGTGTCAGCTACGCGGGTGCGCCGTCAGCTCGGCTACCTCGAAGACCTCGCGGGACGAGGGGAGTTCATCCGGTTCCTACCGAATTTCTTCGTGCTCGGCCAGCATTACCGGGGGCTGCGGCGGCTCGACTTCGCCGCGCTCCTGTATTACCGCACCGCCGAGGGGTGTTTCCAGGAACGGCTCAGACTCGGCTACTCGGGTTTCGACTGCGGCCGGCCCGACTATGACCGGCTAGCGATGCCAGAGGAGCAGATGCTGGCGGCTTTCAATCTGGTCAGGACCAAGCTCGGCATGTCGGCTGCCATCAGCCTCCCGCAGAAGGTCGGTTTCCTCGATGCCGCGATCATCCTTCATACGCTGGAGGACGCGATGCTTCGCCAGGTCAAGATCACAGACATCCGTGGGTTGAGCCATCTCGCCAAGTTGACCGAGGCCCGCAACAAGTCCCTGCTAGCCCATGGTCAGCAGCGCGTCGCCGCTGAACAGTGCTCCAAGCTCGAGGGCCAGGCCTTCCAGATACTCCGTGCTCTGTGGGAGCTGCACGGCCCGCCAGGCGAGAACATTCACGAGGTATGCGAGGAGCTACTGTTCCTGCGCGATGTGTAATATCCCCGGTCGGAATTTCGCGACATGACAGACACACTGAGCCGTACTCTCGGTCCGCCCGCGAACTGGGCCGAGGAGCTGTTTACCCGGCGTAACCCGGACCTCATCGGGGCGGAGTCCGGTTACGCGGGCCGCATCGTGCTGAGCTACCCGCCACGGCAGCTGGCTGACTGGGACGTTGACCTGGACGCCGTGCGAGCCGACTTCGAAGATGGTCTGCGGATACGGGAAGGTCGCCCTCATCCCGGCGGTCGGCGGTTCTGGCTGGAGGGAAACCAGTACGAAGCCGAGATCTTGTCCAAGTCGGCGGAAGGGAGTGGGCGGCCGATCGCTTTCGTGCTCAGAGTGGCCCATACGCCCGTGAATACGGTGCCGCGCCGTGCGGGCCGCATATCGTACGCGGTGGAGTTCGAGAGCGTCCGCGAGGAGCGGTACTGCGATATCGGCGCGGTCTATGAGCATGTCCAGCGGGCCGACCGATCTAGCGCGGCACGCGCGAGCGCCAGCCGAGCCGTGCACCGCGTACAGCGAGACGCGCAGATAAAGAGGCACGGCGACCTGCACGGCTTGGCGCGCAAGCGCTACGGCGCGCTGCGAGGACTCCTGTCGCTACTGGCACTGCGGGCTGAACGGTCGATGGCGACCGCCGGGGGCGTCATCATGTCCGCTGATGAGGATGACGCCGCCGATTCTCTCCACCTGTATGTCCGGATCAGCGGGCATGGCCCGCCGCTGGGCGAGTTCAACGATGCTTACCTGGAGCTAAGCGGCCCGGGCGGGCAGTCGCGGACGAGAGCGCGGAATCTGTCCGGTCAGGTGATCGCCCTGGATATGCCCGGCCGCGGTCGCTGGTCGCCCGGCACCGCCGTGACGCTGACCACCGTCCCGCGGTTCTCGATGAAACAGCACGACAAAGCCCTGGAGCGGTTCCTCCGCGGAGAGGTCGAAGGAGACTGGGAGGACCTAGCCGCCCTGCTGTGCAAGCCGACCATCCTCGACCTGGCGTCCCGGCCCCTGCCACCGCGGTTCTTCTGCGACGAGGACCCCGACGAGGATCCGCTGAACGACGCTCAGCGCCTGGCCGTCGCCGGAGCGCTCGCGACCCCGCATACCTTCGTCATCCAGGGTCCCCCAGGAACAGGGAAGACCACGGTGATCTGTGAGATCATCCGTCAGCTCATCGCACGTAAGCAGCGGGTCCTGCTCCTCGCCCCGCAGCACGTTGCGGTGGACGAGGTTCTCCGGCGAATCGGCCGGAAGCTAGGCATCCGGGCGCTACGGCTGTCCTGGGACGAAGCCAGGGTCGACGAGCGCGTGCGCGGCTTCCTGCCGGACCAGGTCGGAAACGAATTCGCCGGCGCGCTACGGAGGCCAGGACCGGACAACGACGCGCGCTGGGCCGCGCGGCTCCGGGGCCTGATCGCGGAAAGGGACGCGGTCCACCGCCTACTGACCGCTCAGCAACAGCAGTACCAGGCCGGAACTGCACTGGCCGAAGACCAGGCGGCCCAGGCCAGCGCTCAACGCCGCTTGGATGAGGCCCGGGCGTGGCAGGAAAGGGACAGCCAGCAGCAGCAGGGCGAGATCATCGTGGCGCGCCAGGCGCTCGGCGAGGCGCAGCAGGCGGCCGCGCAGGCGTCGCAGGCGGCCGACCAGGCGCAGGCCGAATTCGACGCGGCCCGTCCGCCGGTCGATGCACTGGCCACCGCGCTCGACGGACTGCGAGATGCCGAGGCGGAACTGGCCGAGGCCACCACGGCCAGGCTAGCGGCCGAACAGCAGCATGCGCAGTACCGGGAAAACTGGATCAGAGAGCTGGACCTCGCGTCCAGGGCCCTGGACGCGAGCGAGGAACCGTGGCGCCACGCGACACAGGCGGCAGCGGCCGCGTACGAGCGCCTGCAGACGGCTGCATCCCGGCTCGCCGAGCTCTCCGGCCGCCACCGCGCGGGAGGCCGACTGGCCGACCGGCTCGGCATCGGCGCCGGCGCCCGCCGGCACGCCGAGGCCGAGCGAGCACGGCAGGAATGGGTCGGCCGCGACCGCCACAGGCAGCAATGGGAGGCCGACCGGCAGCGGTGGATCGCCGAGCAGCATCGGCTCAACGCCGATGCCAACCTGGGCCGACTCGCCGCCGACGCGGCACAGGCCGGTGAGAGGCTCCTGGCCACGGAACAGAACCGGCGGCGCGCCACGGCCCGGTGGTATGACGCCACGCGCGCCGCGAGCGGGGAGACGCTGGCCGAACCGCGCCAGCTCGCGACAGCCGCAGCAGCGCTGCGCGCGGTACTGTACCAGCCCGCCACCGCGCAGCCGCTGCCGGCCCGGCTCGCGCCAGCCCGGTTCCGCCAGGCCCATGACCGCTTGCGGGCGGCCCTGACCGCCAGGCACGAGCGGGCGGCGGCTCGGGACGCCGCGCAGGAGAAGCTCCAAGAGGCCGAACAGTCGTTTCAGGAAGCCAGCGTGAGAGATCGGGCAGAACAAAAGCGGCTGGGCAGCGAGGTCTCGGCGGCGGCAGCCAGGGTCCGCGACAGCCAGGCGGCCCTGGAACAGGCCACCCGGGAACTCGACGACCCTATGGTCGCTCTAGGCTACGCCGAACCTCCCGAGCCCGGCGACCTGACCGAACGGCGCGAACAGCTAGACCGCAAGATCCGGGTCCTGCCGCAGTACCCGGAGCTGTGCCGCCGCTGGCTGCAACTCGTCGATGACCTCAGCGATGCTCAGCTCGCCGCCGACACCGGCGAAGCGCTGCTCCGATCGGTCAACGTGGTCTGCGCCACCACCACGGGAATCGCGGGCCGCTCCGCCGATTCGGTCCGCCAGGTGGACTTCGATACGCTGATCGTCGACGAAGCGAGCCGGGTCATCGATAGCGAGTTCCTCATCGGCGCGGTGCGTGCCCGGCGGTGGATCCTGGTCGGAGACGAACACCAGCTTCCCCCGTACGTCGAGCAGAACGACGAGTTCTACCTGCACGCCCTGACCGCCCTGCACCGGCAAGAGCGCGGCGAGGCCGGCTCGCTGGACGAATCCGTGCGGCACCTGGCCCAGCTGTGGCAGGAGGAAGACAAGGAGCAACGGCGGTTCCGTGAGGGTACTGTGTCCGAACTAGCCGCCGACCTGCGCGCCCGAGGCGAGTGGCCTGGTGCGTACATGGACGCGTTCACCGACGCCCGCCAGTACTTTGCCGGTGCTGACCCGGACCGGGAGTTTCTCCGGGCCATGCGGGACCACCTGGTCAAGAGCCTGCTGGAGCGGGTGACCGCAAACTCACGTCGCAGCCTGCGCGAGCCGCTCATCATTCAGCGGCGCATGATCGAGCCTATGGCCGAGATCGTCCGGCAACCGGTCTACCGGGGCCAGTACCAGACGCCGACCGCGCGGGAGTTGCACCGGTGCGGCGTCTCCCCCCTCATCACACCGACGTTCGACCGTCCCATCGTCTTCCTGGACACCAGCGCTCGCGGGAGAGAAGCACAACGCGGACACGGCTTCATCAACGAGCTGGAACGCGACTGGATCGCGAACGCGTGCCGGATCTACGAACGTGAGCTCACCGGCGCCGATCAGGTCACCGTCAGCATCTTGTGCTTTTACCTGGCGCAGGCTGAGGAGATCCGCAAGCGGCTCAAGGCGCCGCGGTACCCCGGATTCCGCCGGCTGACATTCGAGCGGATCGACCCGATCGACAAGATCCAGGGCCAGCAGAGCGACATCGTCTTCATCAGCTTCTGCCGGTCCAACCCGCATCCAGGCCAGAACTTCGGGCAGTGGCTGCAGGATCTGCGCCGCCTCAACGTCGCCTGCACGCGTGCGCGCCGCGCCCTGGTCCTGGTCGGACACCGGCAGATGCTCAGCAGGCTGCACACCTTCGAGGGCGCCCGGAACTTCTACGGGAACCTGTTCAACCTGTTCGACACCTCCCCGGACCATTTCCTGCATCTCGAGGATTTCTGATGGAGCCAGGGACTTCAGCAGCAGTCCGGTGGCTCCAGACCCCACCCAACGTGGCTGACGAGCCTCTGGTCGTCATCACCGAGGCGCTGCTCCCCATCTTCGACTGGAGCCGCGTCCCCGTGGTCCGCGCCGTGGAACAGAAGCTCTCCGCGGTGGAACGCTTCCTGATCGAGGCGGCCTTGCGGCTCGGGGACCTCGACGTCGAGGACATCGAGGAGCTGAGCGGGCTGCCCGAGGAAGCGACCAGGCGGATCGC
>Ga0307479_10003348_pt1 | contig 14598 bp, 10 predicted proteins | sample atmos_gasesECM4C_FD_203743 | JGI IMG/M metagenome (GOLD analysis project Ga0307479, IMG submission 203743) | Hardwood forest soil microbial communities from Morgan-Monroe State Forest, Indiana, United States - atmos_gasesECM4C_515 | ecosystem: Environmental > Terrestrial > Soil > Temperate...
GACAGATGCCGAAAACTTCGGGGTTCGGCCAGGGAATGTGCCAGAAAATCGCAACTCGCGCGTCGGGGCGCGCATCTTTGATCATTCGCGGCAGCAGCGCGAAGTGATAATCCTGCGCGAGAAGGATTGGCGACTCGGTTCCATTCATTTCTTCAAGCACGGCATCGGCAAAACGCCGGTTCGCGCGCACGTAATACATCCAGTCCTCCGGCCGGAACGTCGGGCGCGTATGCGCAATGTGGCAGAGCGGCCAAATCCCCTCGTTCGAAAATCCCTCGTAATATCCGCGCTCTTCCTCGGCCGTCAGCCACACGCGTCGCAACGTGTAGCTCGGACGGTCCGGCGGCACGCGGAGGTGGTCCTGCTTGTCCACGACTGTGCGGTCGGCGTTGCCGGAGCCGTTTGCGATCCACGTGCCTTCGCAGGCGTGCAACACCGGCTCAAGCGCGGTGACCAAACCACTGGCCGGGATGATTAGGTTGACAGACTTATCTTTCTCGTTGAAGACGTGCATGTACGGCTCACGATTCGACACCACAAAGAGCGGTTTTTCTTGCAGCTTGCTGCGCACGCTCGCGCGCAGCCGCTCCGCGGTCCACAGCGATGCGCTCGAATCGCGCAGGCGTGCCTCCTCTTCCGCGGTGGCCCGCGCGACATTCAGGTCGCGCGCCAGGTGCGACACTTCTGTGTTGAGTTGGTCGAAGATCTCGCCTTGTCCGAGAACCGGAGGAATGTGTGGCTGGCCGGTACGCAGCGTGCGCAGCCATTTTGCCGTGCGCGTCAGCGGACCGGTGAAAGTCCAGCGCACGAGCACGAGCGCCAAACCGGTGATGAGTAAAGTCTGCACCGCCGCATTCATCAGAGAATCGCGCCGCACGCGCGATACTTGCGTAGCAATGTAATTTGCGTCGTGAAAGAGCGCCAGTGAGCCTACCGCCTGGCCGCTGAGGCGAAGCGGCAGCGCGTAGACATACATTTTCGAATCATTCAAGACTAGAAATTCCCCATAGCCGGCGTCATTTTGGACGGCGCGCGTGGCAGCGGCGGGGCGGGAGCGGAAAACCGGCGCGAGTCCCGGTGTGATCGCGACCACTGCACCCGCTGAATCGTAAACCGCAAAACCCTTCAAATGTTCGCGCTGGCGAAAGCGCGTAACGATGCGCTGCAAATTTTTGTCCGCGCCGCGATCAAAAATCGGCTCGATGCTTTCTTGCAGGCTTTCTCCAAGGATTTCCGCACGGCGCGAAAGATCGTCGCGCAGCGCGCGGCGTTGCGTGCGCACCTGGTATGCAGTAAAAAGCAGGGAGACTGCGGCCACGCTCACAATCAGGGGCAGGACCATTTTCAGAGTCGTGCGCATCAAGACTCCCGCTGTGGGTGAATTCAATATTACCGCCGGGGGCTGGGTCCCGGCAGAGATGGATTGGATATTCTCGTCTGTTCGCTTCGAAAGGGCAAGAACTGCGCCAAAGTTACGGCGAAGTCATCCGTCGGACAAATGACGTGGAATCAGGCAGATGGAGGGGATGCTGACAAGCTGCGGTGGAGGCGTCAAGGTACTAGGACTAGGAATTTTTTGCATTAGTCTTCGCGATCAGCAGAAGCACCTTTTACTTCCTGCCTATTCCCGGAAAGCAGCCTCTTCGGTCCGCTCACAAACGGATTGTCGCGCTCAAAAAAGCGGTAGAGGCAGTGGACAGCGCGGGTGATGCCGATGCGCACCGTTGTCCCGATGGGCGCGGCAGGCTGGACCAAAGAGGAATCGATGGCGCCGAGCCAGAGAGGGCCCGATCCGCAAAGATCCAGGCCGTCATAGCGGCGATCGATCCGCAGCGCCGCAGCGAGCCGTCCGGGGCCACGCGTAAGGTCCAGCAGCCTTGTCGTCTTGCGATGGCGTTGCATCGTGGCCACGCCGTCGAGCGGTTCCAGGGCACGAATCAGGACGCCGCCTCCCACGTCCGCCCCTTCGCTGCTCACATTCAGCATGAAGTGATTGCCATACGTGAAGTAGACGTAGCAGTGGCCATGGCGCAGGAAGAGCGAACGGTTGCGGCGCGTCGGGCCGCGGTAGTGGTGGCCCGCCGGATCGCCTGGGGGATAGGCTTCGGTCTCGACGATGCGGCCGCTCAGGCGGCCCGCGGCAAGGTCATGGACGACCACTTTGCCGATAAGAAAACGGGCGAGCTGGACCGTGTCCGCAGGAAGTTCCGCGAGTTGCAAGCGGCGAATGGAGATTTTCTCTGCGCGGCACCGGGGCGTCAGGACGGGCTGATCCTTTTCCTCGCGGCTTTGTGCGCGATGTTTCGCTCCCCCCTGAAATTCTCTCTTCCTTCGTTTTTGTACTGCTGCGTTCATCGATTGTCTTTTTCAGGGGGCTCGTTGGCGAAGAGGCGGGCGAGTTCGGCGTGTTCCATCACGACGGCGGGATCGAGCTGAATGGCATCGAAGTATTTTTTCTGGAAGCCGTCGCCCGATTCCGAAGGCGCAAACATTTTACTCGCGAGCGTGATGGCGCTGCTGGTGTCTTGCGGCGTAATGGGCGCTTCGCCGGAAAGGGCTTCATCCAGCCGCACCACAAATTCGGAGATGTTGTGCAGCCACGCGAACTGCGGATGATCGATGACCAGCCGGAACAGCTCACCGGTGGAAACGTGGCCGTTGGCGCGCTCGTAGTCGCGGCGCTCCATGTTGAGAAGAGTCTTATGAAGGCGCAGGAGCGCTAGGCGCAGCGCGACCAGTCTTTCGCGCGCGGCCGAATCGCTGTTGCCGGAGGAGGATGAATTGGGGGCGCTGGGATTCATTTTGAATTTAATCGTGGTAGCGCTTTTCTCCCACGGGGAGGGGAATCGGCAAACGATTGCCCCGCGGCGGAAGCGGACAAGTGGCGAAGGGCGTATACGCGCAGGGCGGATTTTCGAGATGGTTGAAATCGAGGACCAGTTCGCCGGGTTTCTCGAGGCCATTTGACGGAAGCGCTGTGTAGAGAAAACGGCAAGAGGGATACGTGGTCGCGGTGCTGGTCGTATCGCGAAGAATGAAGAAAAGTTTTGGCTCGGCCGGGTCTTCGAGGACAGGTTCGAGGCGATACGTCTTGCCGGCGAGAGTGAATTCGGCGGCGCCGGGAACGGGCTGCTCGTACGTTGTGCCAATGAGCGTTGCGAGCGTGACGGTCTTGTCCGGGGTGTAGGGAAGCCATTTAGCGGTGACGCGATACTTGGCATCGGGGTCATACCAATGCAGTCCATGGAAGCCGGTGAGCGTGGGTGACTTGGAATCCTTGATGCGCAGCGCGAAACGCGCTTGGCGGCGGATGACGTACATGTTGAGCGTGCCGATGGTGAGGTGCGGATTGTGTGCGTCGTTGTCCGGATCGGTGTGAAGCTCTTGCGCTTGCGCAGGCTTCCCGTCAATCAGGAAACCGGCGGGGAAGCCGCCGGCCGGAGCGGTGAGGGTCACGGTTGTGCCCTGGAGATGCAGGACGCCGACGTGGGCGGGATTCCCGGCGGGGAGATAGAGCTTGTTGTCCGCGGCGGAGCCGAATGGGTTGTCGCCGGGCTGGAGCCATTCGAGGCCGGCGAGCGAGAGCCAGCCGTAGGGTCTCAAAAGATCCGAGACATGCTGTTCGCGCCACGTGAGCAGGTCCCGCTGCCACGCCGCGTCCTGAGCGAGTGCGGGCAAGCCGAGAAGCGCGCAGAAAAATCCAAGCGAGATTGTCCTGGCGAGAAGACGACAAGCAGGCATACAACCGATTATATCTCGACTCCGAGAACGGCGCGTTGCCCGACGCGGTTGTCATCCCGAACGAAGTGAGGGATCTGCTTTTCGTTCTCTCACTCGCGCCTGCCCCGGCTTGTCCCGACTCGGTCGAGAACCTCTCGGGGACTCGGTCGGGAGGATTGCAGGTACCGTCAGACGCGAGCACCCGACAAGGTGTGCAAGTCCCGGTTCCTGTCGGAACGAGTGGGGCGCGCTGCCCCCGGCTGCTCATTTGCATGCCCCTGTAAGCAAGAGGTTTAAAATCGCCATTGCACGCTCCCATGGAATCCGCTTTTCCGGTAAGCGCTGCCAGCTCAGACGGTCGACGCAACACCATCTAATCAGTTGATCCGACAATACTTCCCCTGGAGAACCGATCTGTTTGGCTGTACTCGGTCAAAACCTAGCCAGGGTAGCGTTCCGACTGATCTAACCTCGCGGGCGATTTTAGCTCTTGTTTTCAGTGCAAGGTGGGTTCGAGCTGAGTGTTGCGTCGACCCATTGAGACCACCGCATTAATCAGGCAGTGGATTACTTCCGAGTGCTCCGTCGCTCGCGCGAAAACGGAGTTCGGCTTCAGCAGAACCCCACTCCCGCGCCCTTTTCACCGGGCAATATTAGTTGCAATGCGATTTATATTCGGTCCGTTAATAAGCTGTGTTAGAATTCCTGGCCGTCGGTTGACTACATGTAGCCCAATGCTCCCCGTGAAGTGTAAGCACTTGTCACCCCTTGCATGTTTTGGCGTGCTCTGCGCCACTGCCGCTCTAGTCGCATGCGGGGGAGGTGGCAATGAAGCAGGTCCCACAGGTCCCGTCCCCGTAACTCTCCAATCGATTACCGTGACGTCACAGAACGCCTCGGTTTCCGCGGGGCTTACCCAGCAATTCACGGCAACTGGGAACTTCTCTGATGGCACCACAAAGCCGCTCGCGACAGCCAACTGGTCAACGTCCGATGCTGCCCTGGCAACGATAAGTCCAACTGGACTGCTGACCACTCTCAAACAGGGCGTGGTTACGGTGTCCGCAGCGTCAGGTGCAGTGACGGGCATGATATCGTTCAACATCGGCCCACCGGCACCAACCGGCTTGGTTATTTCGCCTGCGAGTTCCTCCGTGACAATCGGTGCCGTGGCGCCGAGCAAGCTCTCGGCGATTCTCAGCTTCACCGACAAGAGTACCCAGGACATTTCGGGCCAGGTGGCATGGAGCGACACAAACCCTTTCACCGCAACTATTGATGCCACGGGCAGAGTCACACCAGTGCACACCGGGTATACGAAGATCGTTGCGTCCAACGGAACCCTCTCAGCAGTGGCAGATTTCACTGTGTTGGGCGTGCCCCGGTTTTTATATGTCTCGACTGATGCCGGTCGGCTGGTATCGAGAACCACGATTGATGCAAATACCGGCCAATTGCGAATGGCCGGCTACCTCCCGACAAACAGCAACAACTCTGCGGCTTCTCCATGCCAAACAACAGACCCCTCAAACCAATTCCTTTACGTCGGCTCTTTCCTGAACACTAGCCAAAGCGGAGAGATCCAGATTTACGGCATCGACCAAAGCGGCGGGAGCCTTACACCTGTGTCCGGTAGTCCTTTTGCGGTACCTGATCCAATAGGATGCATTCAGTTTGAACCACAGGGAAAGTTTGGCTATACCGGCACCGTGGTCAACGGTACGAATCAACTTCTGACGTATTCACGAGACTCGAACACCGGCACGCTCTCGCGGATCAATTCGATCTCACTGAACAGCACTGCCTTGCAGGTAGCGGTAGATCCCCTAGGGAAATATTTGTATCTCGCAACGATCGCTCTAACGACTCCTTCAACAGTTCCTGCTCAGGCCTATGGGTACTCGATTGATTCTTCGACCGGTGCGCTTACGACCGTTACTGGCACTCCCTTTCAACTTTCCAATGTCACCGGGGTTTTCTCGTGGCATCCTTCGGGGAACTTCCTGTACGCGGCGAACTCGAATGGACAGTCAATCGATGTTTATTCCACCGACCGCGCGACTGGAAAGTTGAGTGAGGGCGGTTCCTTAGCCACCTGTATCAACCCAACGACGGTTCGCTTTAGCCCCAACGGAAAATTTGCCTACAGTGCGTGCTCGATGGACACTAATCACGATCCAAAAAGCGCATCGGTGGAGAGCTTTGCGGTTGGCGCTGACGGGGCGTTGACGCACATTGGAACCACTCCATCCGCAGACGCGCCGTTCAATCTAGCTATCGACCCTTCGGGGCGATTCCTTTATCTCAGCGCGAATAATTCCTATGTGTATTCGTTTCAAATCGGTATGGACGGGGTCGCTCAGTTCGCGCGCAGGATCGGAATTCAGCCAAATCAAGGTCCCAGCCTTGCGATCGTAGGTGCTAGCACCGCCGTCAAGTACATCCCGAAATTTGCCTATGTCACCTCCACCGGTGACAATAAGCTCTCTACGTATGCTGTGCAAACGGACGGAACGTTGGGGGCCCCGCAGAGCATCGCCACACAACTCTCGCCTTTCTCACTTAGCCTGGCACCGTGGGGCAGCAATCTACTGCTTGCCTCTTCAGGGGCTTCTAATGCCAACTTACGGGCCTATCCCTTGTCTCCCGCAACTGGCGCCCCCGGCACGGCCGTGAGCTTTGGCAATGCGACGACGGCGGGCGGGGTCGCGATTGACCCCTCAGAACAATGGGCATTCGAGACGGACTCCACCAACGGTGTGGTCTCTACCTTCCAAAGAGTTGGCGCGAACTGGGCCCTGCTGTCATATCTGGTGAATGGCAGCACTGTGACGACGTTCCCGGCTGGCGCCGGTGCCGGACCAATGGCGGTCGATCCTTTTGGACGTTTCCTTTACGTTGCTAACCATGGGGCGAATTCGATTTCGGCATACCAGTATTTTGGCACCAGTCCACAGTTGTTCGAATCCACGGGCACGTTCGTGCTTCCGTATACCGACGGTTCACCCTTTCCTGTCGGCGCAAAGCCGGTGGCTCTTGCCGTGGATTCCACCGAATCATTTCTGTACGTTGTCTGCAACGATCAGACGCTTCGTGTGTACGCCATCGACTACAACAGTGGCGGCCACATCGCACAAATAGCGATGGCCAGTCTTGCGGGACAGCCCGCTGGTGTAGCGGCGGAACCGACAGGCCGGTTCGTTTACGCAGCAGATAGCACCGGCGTAAGGGCGTTCTCCGTGAATGCGCAATCAGGTGCGTTGACTTCTGTCCCGCTCAGTCCCGCGATTTCATTGTCCAACATTGCCGGCATATACGGGGACCCCTCCGGCAAGTTCCTGTATCTCACGACGGACACGGCAGTGTTCGCCTATACTATCAATGCCGACGGCACTTTGACTGCGGTTTCCGCTGGGGCGGCAGCCATATCAAATCATCCGTCTTCTATGTCATTTTCCGTTGACATTCGATAGCCTGGGTAGCCACAAATCGGCGGACTGGGCCGAGACGGACAAGCTGGCGCCGTAATAAAGTCGACGTGCAACTGCTCATACCAACTATGTTGAACGCAGGTTCTCCGAACCGTTCCTCACCGAGTGCCCCACTCGTCGGCTTCGAATATGGGTCTATTCGAACGATCCGCACTTGTTGCAGGTCTCGGCGTCGATCCCTTAACTCTTTCTTTTCTTCCTCTTGCGGGTGCCCCACACTTGGTTTCTAAGCGTGGGTTCGTTCGAACATATGATCCATTTTTTCCGCCGATTTCCGCCGCAACTTCTTTCTAATCTCTAACTTCCGGCTCCGAACTCCCGGCTTCTCCCCGTTCGAACGACTAACTACATAATAATAGTACTTGACAGGGTACTATTTCCATGCTATGATGGTTTTTGACGCTTCGAGATCATCCTCGTCTGTCTTTCCTTCCCGGCTTAGCGCCGGTCTCAGCCTGGCATCCACTGGCCTTTAACTTCTTCAGAATCCACACTTCCAAGCGTCCCCTTCTCCAACTCCTTTACTTGCCACACTTCCAGGAGCACCCCGCAAGTGTGGCAAACACAGGGCTTATAACCCTTTTAGAATCCGCACTTACAGAAAATGCGCCTGCAACTCCTTTAGAATCCGCACTTCCAAAAAACAGGGGGGTGGGGGGCACTGCTTCCTTCGCGCGCTCCGCGCCTCGCGGAGAGGGGGGTATCAGTCTATCGAACCATACTCCGAAAGCGCGGTCGGCCTCCCCGACCGCTCCGGGAACGAGGACGCACATGACCACTCCTCTACATCATCGACTCCTGTCCCGCTCTTGTAGGGGCACAGCACGCTGTGCCCGGCTTACCGACCTGAAGGTCGGCCGCTACATGGGCTTGAGGCTACTTGTCGGCGTGGATGCGGTCGGCGGGGACTTCCACTTCGGTGACCCCGCGGAAGGAGAAGAGCAGCTTTACGAGGTACTTGGGCGGTTGTTCCGAGGTTTGCTTCACGATATGCGCGACAGCGTCGGTGACCGCGGCCTGGAACATCACGCCCTCGGCCTGGAGGCCGGCCAGATTCACGCGCACGAGTTGGCCCGGTTGCAACATCGGTCCTATGGAAATCCTCCGCCTGCGACATGTGAAATGCAAGCCGATCCTGAACCAATTCCTCAGCGGCTAAAGCCGGAGGGCGAAAAAAGCTATTATGTCGGAGCTAAAGCTCCGACCCCCGAAGAAAACCATTATGTTGGACTCTGGCCGTTCGGTCAGGTTCTTGCCGTGCAAGAACCTGTACCATTTCTCCGTTGCCTTCTCTTGCAGCAGCGGCCTAATGTATTCGGTGAGTGGGCTTTCTGCAGGGAACATGTTATCCATCTTCGGCAGCCGCGCCAACCACACCGAGCCTTCCCCTCTGGAGGGATTCGACGTTTTCCGCGCGCAAAAAGTGGAATCCGGACTGAGGCAGATTGCGCGGCGCGAGTGGTGGCTCTGGCTGTCCGCGGTTTTCGTAACCACACTTTCCGCAGCGGCCTTTTTGCTGACTACTTTTCCTTGGCTCTTCCTGCATAGCGAACATTTTTACGAAATCCGATCGGATCAGGCCCGCTGGGGAATCTTCTGCTTGTTGCTGCTTTTCAACGGCCGGCTCGTGTACCGGCAATGGGCGCTGCGCCGTCAGCGTATGGAGCTGACGGGGCAGGGCGCCGGCGCGCCAGGGCAAGCCGAGCAGATCGACGACCCTACCTCCGTGGATGCGGTTACCGGCTTGTACACGCGCGCTTTCATCGAGCAGCAGCTTGGGAAAGAGATTGCGCGCGCGCGGCGGCAAAACACCGCGCTCAGCCTGGCGACGATCCATCTGGATGACTTCGCGGAGGTCAGCAAGACGTATGGCCCGGCGGCGAGGGACCAGGCAGTGAAAGACCTGGCGCGGCGTATGAAGAGGGCCTGCCGGGGCTCCGATTTTGCGGTGCGCCTGGGAACCGAAGATTTCCTGCTGGTGCTGCCGGAATGCAATTTGGGCGAAGCCAAAGTCGTTTTGAACCGCGTCGGTCCTCTGGAGACAACCTGCTCCGGACGGAAGATCACTCTCGGCTACACGACCGGATGGGTGGACTACCAACAGGGTGACCTGCCCTCGGATTTGCTCAGACGCGCAACCGATCTCCTAAACCTCTACGACTCGGCCGCCAAAGAAAGCTTCGCGTCGACCCCTCTGCCTCATTAAGTCCGTGTGAGTGTTTTTTCAGTGAGAATTATTAGAATTGTCAGCAAAGCGGCGGAGCGCCTCATCCCAACCCAAGGGTAATTGAGAACCTTTGACGGTCCAGCGCCAGAATTTCGTCTGCTCCATGTGCGGGGCAATTGCGGTCATGATGCGCACATGCGGCAAGTGCTGCACGAAGTCACGCAGAGCCGCTTCGTCCTTCCATGCGGAGAGCGTCCAGAATCGCTTGGAGAGCGGGCGGGTGAGAACCGAATAACCGAGCAGGCCCTGCGCCGACGACAACTGCTTCGCCACTTGCGCTGTGTAATAGAAGAACGAAGGCATTCGCCAATAGCTCTTCAGCGGTAGATAAGAAAGCAGCGCGACCAAATCACCGTTGGGGTCGGAGGAGCTGCATGTTCGCCACGGAGTTGCGGGCATGATTTCGGGATTCTAGCGTATTATTCCTTTGGCGGGTCACGCGTCCTATGGGTTTCAAGGATTCGGCACTCAAGTTGGTGTTGCGCTGCGCATCTGCCGCACCCGCAGAAAAATCAATTCAAACTTGTCCGCGCGCGCGAGATGCGATATAAGCGATATAAGCGTGTCGCCACCGATGGACTTCCCGAGCCAATTCGGATTTTCCACACAGACCTGCGGTGCCAAGAGGGGAGAGACTCTATCTCGAATCGTATGGGGGTACGGTTCGAGAGGCGCGCAGACTCCATGCTTGTTCTGGTGGCGTGGGAGGCGTGCTGGGTGGAGAGCAGAGAGGCAGAGATATGGAGGGATTTATGTTTGATGCATTGCACGAAGAAAAGCAAGACACTTCAACTAAAATGTGGATCAGTATCTTTGTGATCGTGGCCGTCGCAGCGCTGGGAGCGCTATATTATGTGATGACGAAGAGCACGACAAAGGAACCTGCGCCAGCTGTAGCTACGGCCGCCGCGGGCCAGGCCCCCAGAGGCGACTCCGACCCCATCCATGACTTGAAGGTCCAGCGCGTAACGATGCAGAAGGACCCCGCGGGATCCACGGCAGTCTGGTCCGTCACGATCGAGAATAGATCCACGGGGTACGCGTACAGCAACATCAAGTACGAGACTACTTATCTGGGCCCAAACGACAAGACCTTGCTCGTCAACCAAGGCGTTATTGCGACCAGCATCGACCCAGGCCAACAAGTAAGTCCGGAAGTCAGAGACGTGCTGTATCCGGCGGGCACGATGCAGTATAAGTTTAAGATTACGGACGCCAAGCCGACGGCGCAGTAAGCAATTCAGACTCCGTCAGGCTGCCGGGCGAGGCAGGCGGACCCCACTAAGGCGTTGCGATACGAGTAGCGGCGTTTCTTACCGACTGGAACTGGTTCCGCCTAATTCATCGGCAAGGCCTTGCGCGTTATATAGCTTGCGCAAGGTTTCCGTCATTACGCCGGTATGTACAGAGACGGCGCGGTTTGTTTCATCACTGTAGACGAAATCTCCCACCAGCGATTCGATGTTGCCGTCGAAAATGAGGCCGACGATTTCCGCGTTGCGGTTGATTACCGGTGATCCGGAATTGCCGCCGGTGATGTCGTTGGTAGAGACGAAATCAACGGGCGTGGACAAATCCAGTTTGTCGCGTCCCGCAACGCAGCGTGACGGAAGCGCGAACGGCCCCTTGAAATCGAAGCTTTGGGCGCGGTCGTACAACCCATAGAGGGTGGTCTTGTAAGGCGCCTTCGTTCCGTTCATGGGGTATCCCTTTACCTGGCCGTAGGAAAGACGCAGGGTAAAAGTGGCGTCAGGGTAAGCGTTTTTCCCATACGCCGCGAAGCGCGCTTTCCCAAGCTTTTCTCCTGCCTGCTGCAGGACGCTGTCCACAGTCTCTTCTTCCCACTTGATGGTGGCGCGGCGATTCGGATCGAGCTTCCGCTGCAACACGATCATCGGATCGGTGGATGCGGCCACCGCGGCCTCTCCTCCCTCCACCAGCTTTTTGCGCACTTCCGGATCGGCGATTTTCGTGCCGCTGATGATCTCCGTGGCCACTTCCTTTGGGGAGCGGCCGTTGAGGGCGATCTTCACAAAGGGATCATCGGGTCCCAACTCCTGCAAAGCTTGCTCCAAGGAAGCGGTCATACGCGCAATTTCAAATCCAGGATAAATCGGAGCGGGAGAGAACAAGTCGAATCGCAGGGAATCGAGCTGCGCGTCATGGTAACCTTCGAGGCGTTCCGCGTCAGGCTTCTTGATCTCCACGACGTAGTCCACGATTCTGGCGGCAATGCTCGCAAGTTGTGAATCCGTGCTTTCGAACAGAGACTGTTTGACCCTCGTGGAAGCCTTTTTCATGGCCTTTGCAATGGCGTCCCAACCTCCCCCATACGCCTGTTTCCATTCGGGATTGCTGATCACTTTGGACTTGAACTCCTCTTCATCGGTCTTTTTCTTGGCCATGACATTCTTATCGAGAAGGCCCGTGTGACGCCCTTCGAAGGCTTTCAAGCTGTTTTCGAGACCGAAGATGCGCGTACTCGTCTGGCGAGCCTGCTCCTCGCCGAGGGCCGCGTAGGCTTTCGCTGCGTCAAGACGATGCCTGATCAGCTTGAGGAGATTCGGTTCGAAATAGTCCCGTTCGAACTCCAACTGGGCAACCGTGTCCAGCCGCTGCGTGGAGCCTGGATGACCTGCCACAAAAACCAATTCATTCTCGCTCGCGCCCTTGGAATTCCACTTCAGGTAGTCCTTGTTTTCGATGGGCTTCCCATTCTCGTAAATGCGAAACAGCGCAAAATCCACGTCGTAGCGGGGATAGGTGAAGTTATCCGGATCGCCGCCGAAGAAGGCGATCTGGTCCTCCGGCGCAAAGACGATGCGCACATCGGTGTATTTCTTGTAGCGGTAGAGCCAGTATTCTCCTCCCTGGTAAAGCGTCACAATATCGGAGCGCAGGCCGGTCTTCTGCGTGCTTTCGCGTTCGATGTCCGCCAGCACCGCTTTGCGCGCCGTAAACTCTTCTTGATCCGTTTTCGCGTTCTTCACCGCCGCACGCACGCGCTCCGTCACGTTCTCCATGGAGACGAGCATATCCACTTCGAGGTCGGGTGACTTTATCTCCTGCTCGGGCGTCGCGGCGTAGAATCCGTCCTTGATGTAGTCGTGCTCCGCCGTGGAATTCTTCTGCAACTGTCCGCGAGCCACGTGATGGTTCGTCAAAACCAAACCATGAGGGCTCACGAAGGAGCCCGAGCCGCCGTCATTGAACCGCACGCAAGAGAGCCGCACGTGGTCGAGCCATTCTTGCGTAGGCGTAAAGCGATACTTCTGCTGGAGCTGCTTGATGGGCGGATTGTCAAACGTCCACATGCCTTCGTCGGCGCGCGACGGCACGCTGGCGATCAACAAGCCCGCAGCGAGTAGGGCTGCCAAGGAACGCAAGGATGCTGAGTTACTCATGTCGGAACTCCTCTTCTGTGGTTTATGCAGAACACCAGAATGGCGGTTTTCTGTTCTACTCCGAATTCGTTGTCCGGCCCGCAAAAAGATCCCTGAGGTCGGAAAGCAAGTTCGCCGTGAGGCGACCACTTTGATACCAGCTTAGCGCGAGAAGAGCAACCTTGTTTTTCAACACTGGCTCGCTGCGGTACGAGCGACCGATGTTAGTGGAAACGCCGTGAGTTTCTACTCGTAGCGCAGGGCTATATAACTGGATCGACGCGGACGGCGCGAAAGTGGACAAAACGTTGAGAGGCCGAGTAATTGCGCAGGAAGGGCGGATCCCGTCATCCGAATGATGGGCGCCGCCCCCCGGAGAACCATGTCTATAGAAGAACGAACAGTTAGGCCTGCGCGCGGGCGGCGGATTCCTTGGCTGCCTCTACGCGGCGCGACTGAGGCGGCGCGTCGGCTGAGTGAAATTGTTCCGCTTCGGTTGAGCCAGCCAGCGCCGTGATCGAAGAGCTACCGCCGGAAACCAATTGCGCGATTGCGTCGAAGAAACCCGTTCCGACAAACGCCTGGTGAGTAATCGCGCGGTAGCCGGTTTCCTGCGCCGCGAATTCTTCCTGTTGGAGCTTGGTATAGGCGGTCATGCCGGAGTTCGCGTAGCCACGCGCGAGATGGAACATGGACATATTGAGCGAGTGGAAGCCGGCTAGGGTGACGAACTGGAATTTGTAACCCATCTTGCCAAGCTCCTGCTGGAAATTGGCAATGGCGACGTCATCGAGTTTTTTCTTCCAGTTGAAGGACGGCGAGCAGTTGTAAGCCAGCAATTTTCCCGGGAACTTGGAGTGAATGGCGTCGGCAAATGTCTTCGCTTCGGCGAGATCGGGCGTAGAGGTTTCGCACCAAAGCATGTCCACATAAGGAGCGTATGCGAGGCCTCGCGCGATGGCCGCATCCAAACCGCCGCGAAACTGATAAAAGCCTTCGGGAGTGCGCTCGCCGTGGATGAATTCACGGTCGCGCGGGTCGGCGTCGGAAAGAAGCAGGCCGGCGGAGTTGGCGTCCGTGCGGGCGATAAGAAGCGTGGGCACGCCGCACACATCAGCGGCCAGGCGCGCGGCGGTGAGTTTCTCGATGAACTCGCGCGTGGGGACGACGACTTTTCCGCCGAGGTGCCCGCATTTTTTCGCGGAAGAGAGCTGATCTTCGAAGTGCACGCCGGCGGCGCCCGCTTCGATCATGGATTTCATCAGCTCGTAAGCATTGAGCGAGCCGCCAAAACCAGCTTCCGCATCGGCGACGATGGGAGCCAGCCAGTAGGTGCCCGACTTGCCCTCGGTGCTGTCGATTTGATCCGCCCGCAGAAGTGCGCGGTTGATGCGCTTCACGAGGTCGGGCGTGCTGTTGGAGGGATAGAGGCTCTGATCCGGATAGACATCGCCCGCCGTGTTTGCATCGGCGGCAACCTGCCAGCCGCTCCCGTAAATGGCCTTCAGCCCGGCCTGGACCATTTCGATGGCTTGGTTGCCGGTGGTGGCCCCAAGCGAGGGGACGTAAGGATCCGACTGCATGAGGTTCCAGAGACGCTCGGCGCCGAGGCGCGCCAAAGTGTGCTCGATCTGGAAAGAGCCGCGCAGGCGCAGCACGTCGTCGTAGGTGTAATTCCGAGTGATGCCGGACCAGCGGGGATTGGTGGTCCAGTCCGCATTCGAATGGTGATTCTTGCCATTGGCCCCGTTGGTTCCGTTCGATGACATTTGCGTCT
>Ga0307479_10003349_pt1 | contig 14598 bp, 12 predicted proteins | sample atmos_gasesECM4C_FD_203743 | JGI IMG/M metagenome (GOLD analysis project Ga0307479, IMG submission 203743) | Hardwood forest soil microbial communities from Morgan-Monroe State Forest, Indiana, United States - atmos_gasesECM4C_515 | ecosystem: Environmental > Terrestrial > Soil > Temperate...
TGGGCATGACGGAAGCGGCCTTCAGGAAAGTGGCGGGATATAGCAAAGGCATGCGTCAGAGAATTCGACTGGCGCAGTCTATCAGTCACCATCCCACGGTTCTGGTTCTTGACGAACCTTTGAATGGACTCGATCCGATGGCGCGCGCTGAATCTCTGGAGTTGTTCCAGGGACTCGGCAGGGAGGGGCTGCACGTTGTCATCTCCAGCCACATTCTGCACGAAGTGGACAAGATGGCCGACCAAGTTATCCTGATGAGCAGCGGCTACGTTGTGGCCGAGGGTCAGATCCATGCCGTGCGGACGGAAGTGAAGGAACATCCGATGCAGATTTTGGTTCGCTGCTCCGATCCCAATCTGCTGGCCTCCCGCGTCTTTGCTCAGGACCACGTGGTTGAGGCGAAGCTGAATGACGATGGCAAAGGGGTGCTGGTGCGCACCCGCGATGCCGACGCGTTTTACTTGCTCCTCAACCAGCTTGTCGTTAAGGACAACATCGCGCTGGAAACTGTGGCGCCGGCCGACGACGATGTGAACTCGGTGTACCAGTACCTGATTGGGTCGGAGAACAAGACCATATGACGCGACTTGTCCGAATGCGTAAAACGCTTGCCGAACAACCGTGGGAGCTTTGGACTCGTCAGATCGCGTCGATCCTGCGCATGGATTTGCGCAAGAACTTTCTTTCACGCCGAGGAGTCTGGATCTATCTGCTGGCCTTTGCGCCGGTGTCGCTGATTACGCTGCATGCCATCCTCGATCATTCAAGCTCGATTTCAATCCGGACAGACACAGAGGTGCTGGCAGGGATCTTTCAGTTCTTTTATCTGCGGTTCGGCATCTTCTTCGGGTGTCTGGGAATCTTCACCTGGTTGTTTCGCGGAGAGATCATCGAGAAGAGTCTGCACTATTACTTTCTTGCTCCGGTGAAGCGAGAGGTGCTGCTGCTGGGCAAGTTCCTGGGCGGATTAGTCACCGCGGTGACGATCTTTGGTCTGGGTGTCTTAGCGTCGTTCGCTGTTATGTACGCCCATTTCGGTCCAGTTGGGCAATACTACGTATTCGATGGTCCCGGAATGGGACAACTTCTGGCATATCTCGGGGTCACAGCGCTGGCCTGCATCGGATATGGATCGGTATTCCTTGCGCTGAGCCTGTTGATGAAAAATCCGGTAATTCCTGCCCTGCTCGTGCTGGGATGGGAGACCTTTAACCCGGTGTTCCCTACGCTCGTTCAACGCTTCAGCATTACTTATTACTTGAAGCAGCTCTGCCCGGTATCGATTCCGGCTCCTGGTCTAATGGCGCTCTTCACAGTGGTGAGCGAACCGGTCAGCACCGTCGCTGCCGTCCTTGGCCCGATTGTTCTAGCGTCGCTGGTTCTGGTGCTGGCCTGCAAGCTGGTACGACGCCTGGAGATCAGTTATGTGGCCGAGTGAGAGGGATTTGTAATTTCGGGATTCTGCGATTTCAGACTTAGTACAGTCCAGAATGTCGACCTGTGCCCCGTTTACTTCGCAGCATTCATTTGAGCGAATAGATCACTGAGCGCGATGCGGATTGGTGTTCCTGGCACGATCAGCTCTCCACTCTCCGGCTCCTGAAACGCTGTCTGCGTGCAAACATACGCGCGCCTGGTTGCGGGATCGAGAATCCAAATATGCTGTACACCAAAACGTAGGTAGTCATCTACTCGTTCTCGCATGCTCCGCAGTGTGTCGTCCTTGGAAAGGATTTCGATCAGGATCAGTGGCGGTATTGTTATCACGGCCTCGCGAGCCTGATTCGATCGCAGTACAGTTACATCGGGAACTCGGAAGCGGGTGGCTGAAACCTGTATGCGTTGTTCGACCAGGGGGAGAACTTGCCACTCATCCTTTCGCGTCCAAAACCACGTGACCGACAGCGTCTGTAAAAGGCTGTGTTCAAGCTCGCCCAAGTTCCTCTCTTGCAGTTCTCCATCCACGAAATCTCGGTCTGGCCGATAGGCACTCGCAAGATATTCCTGCACCGAAACCAGCGTTGCGCTTGACATAAAGAGATTCTTTATCTGTGAATATTATGCACTACTGCGACGCAAGCCGACGATTAACAAGTCTTTGGTGGAATCGACGCTGCGGCAGCATTTTTGCGCGGTGTTTACTGTCAAGATTCCACCCCTCTGCACAACTTCCTGTGCGCCATGCAGAATGGCCGCGCTCTATGATTAAGGCGATTTTCCGACTCACAGAAATCGAAAAACAGAAGATCCTCAAGCTGCGGGAGATGGGAGTGCGTCCATCGGACATCGCGCGACGCTTCGGATTGAGCGAAGGCGTGGTGCATAAGATCATCCAAACGCAACGCGCTTTGTTGCATAGGAAGATCGGGCCGCGGCGCGATCTGATGACCAACGAACTCAGCAAGCAGGAAGCTTCCTGAACTTATCCGCGAGTTCAGAGTAGTCTTTTTGCGACCCCGAGTATCTTCTGCTCGTGCGTTAACCCGTAGCGTGTCGGGCACGGTTCGAGAAACTCCGCTCGGGCGTTAGGGCTGAATTCCGAATCCAACCTCTGGCTTGCCTCTGTCATTACCTAAGTGACAGTTCTGTTGGGTGATGAAAAGTCTTGTCCGAAAAAACACTTAGCTAATATACTTAGCCAATGTACAGCGTGCACCAGGCGAAGACCAATCTCTCGAAACTTCTCCAAGAGGCGGAAAACGGCAAGGAAGTTATCATTGCACGCGGAAAGACTCCGGTAGCAAAGTTGATCGCGATCGGGTCGGCACAGAAGAAACGCACCCCCGGAAAGTACAAGCACCTTATAAAGATTCATCGGTCGTTCTATAAGTCCATGACTAAGGACGAATTGAAAGACTGGGGCATCGAGTGAGGCTGTTGCTCGACACCAACGCTCTGCTCTGGTGGTTTCAGGATGACCACGCACTGTCCGCAAGAGCGCGACGCTCTATTGCCTCAATTGACAATCAGATCGTTGTGTCAACGGCTGTTGGCTGGGAAATATCGATCAAGAGCAACTCACGCAAACTTGAAGCGAGCGGATTGTTGGACGATTTGGAGGGAAAGCTCTCAGAAGAAGGAATGGTCACGTTACCTATTTCCATGGACCATGCTGTCCGCGCAGGAAAGTTGCCGGGGTATCACAAAGACCCATTTGACCGTATGCTCGTCGCGCAAGCGCAAGCGGAGAATCTCTCGGTAATTAGCAGTGATGCGATTTTCGAGCGATACGGAGTCAAACGTATCTGGTGACGGAAGTATTGAGCCTACGCTGCCTGCCGGTGTTTTGTGCGAAAACTCAAGAGGCGAAAATTGCTTCTTGGTTTCTATTTCATCACGTGCTCGCCGGCAGGATGGATTCCTGAAAGTTCCGGAGTGGGAATCATTCCTGCGGTCTTTACCCAGCATCGGGCCAGTTCGGCAACACTCCAGGCTTGTGCAATGCAGCCCCGGGGCGTGAATGGGGCCTCGGCGTCGAAAATCTCGCTCACCGATCCGATGCAGCCTTCACTCAGATGACGAGTAAAACCTTCGAGGAAATGGCGTGCGACCTGCAGATTATCAGGATGCACTTTGAGATAGGCATCGATAAAGGGCCCAATAAGCCAAGCCCACACAGTCCCTTGGTGATAGGCGGCATCGCGCGCTCGCAGGTCACCGTCGTAGCGCGACTTGTAGTCTGGATGATTGGGAGCTAACGAGCGCAGACCCACGGGCGTGAGCAATTTTTGTTGAACAACATCCAGCACCGGCTTCCAATGCTGCCGGTCCAGGACCGGATGCTCCAGTGAGATGGCGAAAATTTGATTGGGACGCAACGATAGATCGTCACTGCCGTTCTGGCCGTCGATCACGTCGTATAGATAACGCGTTCCTGAATTCCAGAACCGCCGGTTGAATGATTCATAGACGCGTTCTGCTTGCTCGCCGAACCTGGCCGCGAAGTCAGAATCGCGCTCTTCGCGCGTCCACTCTTCCAGCAGACGCAGCGCGTTGTACCAGAGCGCATTGATCTCCACTGCTTTTCCCCGCCGCGGAGTCACGACCCAATCGCCGACCTTCGCGTCCATCCACGTGAGCTGATAACCATCTGCGCCTTGACAAAGCAATCCATCGTTGGGATCGACTCTGATTCCGAATCGCGTTCCTTCGAGATGACATTGCACGATGTCGCAAAGCTGTGGCAGCAGAAGCCGCAGTGTGGCGCGATCGGAGGTGTATTCGACATATCGCTGGATTGCGTGGAAGAACCAGAGGGTGGCGTCGGCAGTGTGATACAAGCCGTTGGTCTTGCCCTCGGGAAACATATTCGGGATCAGGCCGTCGCGAACGTAATGAGCAAAAGTGCGCAGAATGTAACCCGCCTCAGCGTGGCGACCTGTAACCAGCGTCAAGCCCTCGAGGCTGATCATGGTGTCACGTCCCCAATCGGTAAACCAGTGATAGCCGGCGATCACTGTGCGTATCTCATCGCCGGAAGCGAGCGCCCGTGCGGTATCGCCCACGCGGCCGATGGGGGTGATGAGGAACTGGTCGGCTGCCAGGGCCAATTCGCCGCCAAATGCATCGTGCAGTGCCGGATTGCAGGTGCTGATCAGACGTCGGCGCCGTTCCATCTCAGCGTGAAAGGCTTCTTCATCGTCCAACGCTTCCAGAATCGCCCAATCTTCGGTTGAGCCGATAAGCGTCGCTCTTTCGTCGGGTTTGATTCTCAGTTCGAAGTACCCGGGCGACCAAAGGTCCCCAACATTGTCGTATCCGCGATCTTTTTCAACGCGAAAGCGCAGATCGGGAATTTTCTTCTCGTCCTTGTGAAAGGCAGCATCCTGGCGGCTCACGCCGAGGCGCAACGCCGGCAGCGCGGAAGCGTCGCCGATCTCTATCCATCTCTCATGAGAATTCACCGAATACTTTCTTGGATCCAGACCAGAAAGCGCTCCTTCGTGCGGACGAAAATATATAGCCGGACGAACTCGGAGCGTGGCCGCCTGCGATCCGTGCCAGATGTAGCTGATGTGCGCGGTATTCTGTCGATTGACCAGGTGAACGCGTTTTTCCAGTACAAAATCTCCGAATCTGTAAATCCAGACCGGCAGCCCTGCCTCCAGGCGAAATGCAAAGAGATGGGTGACGCCGCGGAAGTTTGTGATTCCAGCCGTGGTCTCCTCGCCTCCCAAATCAAAGAGTTCGCCGTCGGGCAGCAGCACCTGCTCGGAGACATCGTTCACCATCATGGTGCGTCCGTGGGGAGAAGGAAGAGCGGCGATAAGAATGCCGTGGAAGCGCCGGGTCGGCGCGCCGCTTATGGTGCCAGAGGCATATCCACCCAGACCGTTAGTCACGAGCCATTCGCGACTAAGAAGCACCTCCCAGTCCTCATGCGCTGGGCCAGTCTTGCCCGCGTGCCAGGAAAAATCGCGGGTAATACGGTCGAGGACGCGGCGATCGGAAGTGTCCTTTCCTCTCCGATACAGCGTCGGGATGTTGTCGATCGTGCTCAAGGTAGATCGGTCAGCAGTGGTGCTCCAGTAATGGGAAACGATTCGAAATGATCTGAAAAGCTAGATGCTATCCAGCTTCTGTGGTTCGCCCCGAATCGGGCTAAGCACGGTTGCCGACTCAGCCTGAAGCCGCCAGCCATCGCGACCATCGGGATCTATAAATCCAGAGCCGCCGTAAGCAGGATTTTCACTTGACCAGAGCACATGCCAGCTCTTTCCTTCGGGCGCTGCCAGCAACGGTTCAGGAGCTTGGGCGAGGTGCAGGTCGGCGCCGAGGTTCACAACCAACAAGCGATCCTGACCAGCTTCTACAAAATAACGCAGAACGAATGCCTGCGAGCTCAGTACCGCGCCATCGACCTTGCCCAGCAACTGCAAGCGAAATGCAGGATCGCTGCGCCGAAGCCGGAGAAGGTCGCGGTGCAGGGCAAGCATTTGCGGATTTCGCTTACGTTCGCTCCAGTCAAGTTTGCAGAGTTCCATTGTGGCTGGCAGCGCGGGATCGGGAACACGCTCGCGCATCTCCGCTGAGCTCAGTGCAGGGAACTGGGCCAGGAACTGTGTTCGACCTTTGTGCACCTGCCTCGCCAATTCCGCATCGTGATGAGCAAAAAATATAAATGGCTTGCTGGACCCGAACTCCTGCCCCTGAAAGAGCAGGGGAGTTCCCGGCGCGAGCAGCGTCAGCGCAGTTGTGGCGCGAAAGCGTCCGGGACTGGTGAGTTGGTGCAGCCGCTTTCCATATGCGGAATTGGAAACCTGATCGTGGTTCTCAATGAAAACCACGAATGCAGTCGGATCCATCCCTAGCGCAGGTTCTCCGCGCTGTTTCTTCTGCCAGCTATATCGTTGTCCCTGGTATAAATAGCCGTACTTCACGGCAGAAATAAATTCCTGAGGCGAGCCAAAATAGTCAGTGTAATAAGCGCTGCGCTGTCCAGTTAGAGCGGCGATGGCGCTGTGATGGAAGTCGTCATTCCAAAGGGCATCAAAGCCATATCCGCCGCGTTCAGGGACGCGGGCTATCTTCGCCTCCTGCGATTCGTTCTCGGCCACGAGAATGATTTCGCGAGCTCCAGCCGCCGCTCGCGCTCGCCTCGCCATTGTTGCCAGAATGTGCTCACGCGATTTGTCAAAGATCGACTGAGTAGCGTCAAAGCGCAGACCATCAAGACGGTATTCGCGAATCCAGTACTCCGCGTTGCCGGCAAACAACTCGCGCACGGCTTCGCATTGGGGACCGTCGAAATTGATGGCATCGCCCCATTCGGTGGTCTGCTCGCGATGAAAGTAGTCGTCGGAGTACCGCGTCAGGTAATTGCCCTCGGGGCCGAGGTGGTTATACACGACATCGAGAATCACGCCGAGTCCGAGGCTGTGCGCATAGTCAATGAAGCCGCGAAACTCGTCGGGGTCGCCATATTTTTGATAAGGCGCGTAAAGATCGACGCCATCGTAGCCCCAGCCAAAATCGCCGGGAAAGCAGGCCACGGGCATGACTTCAACCACCGTGACGCCAAGTTCTTTCAGCAGCGGCAATTTTTCTTTGGCGGACTGATAGGTGCCGCCCGGCGTGAACGTCCCAATATGCAGCTCATAAATGACCTGTCCGCGAATGCTTACACCCGGCCAATTTGCATCCGTCCACTGAAACGCGCGGTGATCGACAACCTGCGATGGCCCATGTGGTCCTTCAGGCTGAAAGTGAGAAGCCGGATCGGGAAAGCTGTCGCCGCCATCCAGACGAAACTTGTAACGGCTGCCTGCGGTGGCTTCCACCACTAGTCCGGAGAAGTAACCCTCAGCCTCAGCTTCGAGGGGAAAAGTCGCGGTCTCGCCGCTCGGCTTAAAGAGCAGAAGATCCACTTTTCGCCGATTTGGAGCCCAGACACGAAAATGCGTGCCTCCAGACGGCTGCAATTCCGCTCCAACCGCGAGCGTTCTAGTTATGGAAGGAGCTTCTCGTAGCGTCGTATTCATTTCGGCGATCAAAGTGGATCAACAAACTGAGATGCAGGAAAATGGCTACCGGGTTATTGATCACAGGTTACACTCTGCCTGGCACGCAGCTAGTCCGGGTGGGTTCGGAAACGTCGGGGTTCATCGGCCGAAGCCCTCGCCGGGCAGGAATCGCATAAGGAACCCCAACGCGGTAAGGATGCAGACAAAGTAAGCCAACGTGCGTGCGCTGGAGTGTGCAGGCAGATCCTTTGTGAACAGACGCCATCCCGCGCCGAGCGCGACCAGGAAGAAGACGTTCTCCCGCAGCACAAGCCACAAAGCCAATGAAGCTGTCAGAAGGATTAACCGCTCACTTTTGCTCAGGGCTGCGGCGGCTTGTCCACCGTCGAGCACCCACACAGGAATCAGATTCATTGCGTTCAGCCATGCTCCAGAACGGGCCAATGCAGACCATAGTGGATTGCCGGTCTTAAGGTAAACCAGTGCGCACACAGCCGACGACACGAAACCGGCGAACGGACCTGCGAGACTGATGGCTGCGCGAGTCTCTTGCGTTACCCCGAGCGAGCGCCAGCGCACATAAGCTCCCAGCCCGGGCAAAAACACGGGCATGTCGGCGGGTAGGCCGCGGCGCTTGATGTCAATGAAATGTCCCATCTCGTGAAGCAGAACGAGCACGGCAAAACCAATTCCAAACTTCGCGCCCCACAACCCCCAATAGACAGCGATGAATCCCGCCAGACTGAGGAAGAAATTGAGTTTGAAAAGCGCGAGCAAGGTCTTGCTCTTCGCGAGCACCACCGCAATCGGGCCAAAAGGACCGAGCTTCCGCGCCCATTGTTTTTCCCCGGCCGGCGCAAGAGAGCCTGCAGCATCCATCTCGAGATCACCAGCATGTTTGCGAATCCAGGTGGCCTGCGTAGAGTCTGGAGGAAGCAAGGGCAGAGCACTAAGCCATAGGTCTCGGGCGTGGAGCAACTCGCCATGCTGTTCGAGCTGCTGGGCTTGCTGAGAAATCTGCGATAGTTGATCGGCATGAACGAGCGAGCTGCAATTGCCACAAACCAGCGCGTTTAGAGGGATATCGTGACGGCACCGCGGACAACTACGAATCAGGTCGGGAGTAATTGCGGACACAGAATCAGGTACGCCCAACAACTCATCTTTTACTAGAGTATCAAAGGATTCGGAGGCCTTTCAGAAAGGTCCATCCACCAGCAACGGAGGACGCCCGCTCGTGATTTGCCATGCAATGCGGACGCCAACAAGCAGGATGACCAATCCGATCAATCCATGCAACGGATCTGAGCCGAGCTCAAGAAACGGAGATCCAAGCCCCAGCAGCAGAAGATATCCGAGTGCCGATGCGGCACTGGCAGGCTTACGCCGAGTTCTGTTTTCCCCATTCGGTGTGGAGGTATCGTTGCTCTCCGGAGATGCGTTTGGCTGCACGTTGCTCTGGGATCGCGGCCCTTGGACTTGGCTCTCCCGCTGCGTCTTCTTTTGCTTGGCAAACTCCGCAATCGCGATCGGAATCGCCGCAACCGAAACGGCGGCATAGGTAAGGAGAACTGCCGCGATCTGATACCGGCGCCCGCCGACTCCTCCCGATCCTTTCATCATCGCCTTGCCTACCATCCATCCGACGGCAAGAGACACGTAGCCGATCATGAGCCCCGTAGCTATTCCGATCACCGCGTAGAGCACTAAGCCGGCAATAGCCGCTCCCACGCCAAACGCGATAGCTCGCACATAGGCAGAGTGAGAGTCCTTCGGAATGGAGTTTCTTAACCGTTCCGTGCAGGCGCTGCAAGCTATCCGAGAGTTGATCCGAAAATACGAGCCGGAGATGGGCTGATTACAGACGAAGCAGACGTTTGCACCAGGTCTAGTTTGGAATTCGGCTGTTTCAAATTGCGGAACAGTTCTCTGGCCCTGCTCGTTTTGCATGTCGCGAAAGGTAGCACATTTACCCGGCAACGGTGATAGGCAACTTCACCTACTACGTGGTTGAGAAGAACGCTTGCCGATCCGTGACCGGCTCTTCGCCGTTACGAAGCGCCACGACATTCCCAGCAGATCTTTAAGCGCATCGACATGAATTCGTGACAACCGAGCCAGCACCACTGGATACTCGGCATAATGATCGGTCAAGTAGTAAGTATCCGGATCGGCTGCGATCAGAGCTGCCCGATCTTCGAACGCAATGCGAACTGCAAGGGAATTGGGCTCTGCCGATCTGTGGATAGCAACACACGCCAACAGTTTGCCGCGAACCTTTAGGGCTGGTGACCTGTACGTTGTCCCTTCCTCCACGCCTGGCAGCGCTAATCCGAGTTTGCGCACATTCTCGAATGTCATTTTCAATTTGTCGGAAATTCCCAACCGAAACTGCTTGTCTATACGCTACATGATTCCCCAGGAATCCACTGACTTGCAACCCGTCGATCTAAACAGCTCCCAGACGCACGAGCGCTCTCATCCTGCGCACAACTCGCCGCGTAATTCGGTATTGGCTGGCGGTTGCATCCGGAATCGGCGATGCAGCCGCCCCGATCTGGTCTTCGTTCCCTCTTTTCTCACAAAGCTTTACGTCGCTCTTCGCACGTCTCCTATATCTTTTTAATTCTGGGTACTCGTTTGCCCGCGACGAACTCTCCGTTGCAGAATGCAATGATGCTGTTTTCTTGTTTTTAGCAATCCATCCAGTTGTGCACCGATACCGGAGGACCGAAATGAACTGGCTCATCAGATTAACCGTCAGGCGCGGACTTGTCTTGCTACTGGCAATCGCCCTCTGCGGCAACTCGTGGGGACAACAAGCTCAACATGAGGATTACACCGAGGGAGCGCCATGGTTCCCACATGTCCTTGCGCCGTATAAGGCGCAGAGCGTGCCGGAGCCCAGTCTCACTAACTCGGTGCGCATTGGCAATCTGAGCCAAAATGGGAATCTCATGCTTTCCCTCGACGACGCCATCGCCCTCGCGCTCGAAAACAATCTCGATCTGGTGATCGCGCGCTACAATCTGCCTATCGCCGACACCGATATCCTCCGCACGAAATCGGGCGCCAACACCCGCGGCGTCAATACCGGCATTGTTCAAGGAACTCCCGGCGCCGGGGTGCTGGGAATTGGCGGCGGAGCTGCCGGCGGAGGCGCGGGCGGAACCGTGACCGCAGCCGGCGGAGCGGGCGCCGGCACCGGTGGACTGGTTTCTTCAACCCTTGGCGTCGGTCCTCCCATCGATTCGTTCGATCCTTCGCTCACGTCCAGCATCGGCCTGCAGCACTCGAACACGCCGCAATCGAACACCGTCACCAGCGGTGTCCCCTCGCTTTTGCAGAATACCGGCACGGAAGATTTCGGATATCAGCAGGGCTTTCCAACGGGCACGTTGTTCAACGTGACCTTCAATAACTCCCGAGTAACTTCCAATAGCGTGCGCACTTTTCTGGTGCCGCAACTCAATTCGAACTTCCTGGTGCAATTGCGGCAGCATCTGCTGCAGGGGATGAGCCTGGCTTCCAATCGCCGCTTCATCACCATCGCGCGCAACGATCGCGAAATCGCCGATGAAGCCTTTCGCCAGCAGGTGATCTTTACCGTTACCCAGATCGAAACGCTCTATTGGAATCTGGTAACTGCATACGAAGACGAGAAGGCCAAGGAGAGAGCTCTAGCTTCGGCGCAGCAGCTCGAAGCCAACAATCGCAAGCAGGTGCAGGCAGGGACAATCGCACAAATCGAGATCGTGAACGCGCAGGCCCAGGTAGCCTCGAGCCGGCAGGCGCTGATCGTTTCTCAGACCAACCTTCAGCTCCAACAGCTTCTAATGAAAAACGCGGTTACCCGCAACGAGAACGATCCAGTGCTGGCCAATGCCGGCGTTATTCCGACTGACCGGATGCAATTGCCGCCCTCTGAGCCTATTGTGCCCACGCAGGATTTGGTCAACGAGGCGTTCCAGCGTCGTCCCGAATTGACACAGGCCCGCATTGACCTGACCAATCGCACGATCAGCAAGCGGGCGGCCCGCAACGCTCTTCTTCCGACCGTCGATTTGGTGGCGAACTATGGCGGCAACGGCCTTTCCGGCGTGCTGAATCCGAATTTTACTTCCGCTACTGGAAGTCCAACGGTAGTGAGCAATGGGGGTTATTCCGATGCATTGACCGCCACCACCAGCCATCCAACCTATTTCGCCGGGTTCTCTGTCAATATTCCTATCCGCAACCGTGCGGCGCAGGCGGATCAGATTCGTTCCGAATTGGAATTCCGACAGGCGGAAGTGCGCCTTCAGCAATTGCAAAATTCCATCGCCATCGATGTCCGCAATGCGCAGTTCGCCGTTCAGCAGAACCGCGCTGCCGTGGACTCAGCGCTTCAAGCCCGCGAGTACGCCGCGCAGAGTCTGGATGCGGAACAGAAGAAGCTCACGGAAGGGCTGAGTACGACCTACAATATCCTGACGCAAATCTCCAATGTTTCGACTGCCGATTCCAACCTGGTGAATGCCATGTCGGCTTATGAGTCCTCGAAGCTTCAACTTGACGTCGTCACCGGGCGGCTGCTCGAAACGCTGGGCATTGAGATCGGCGACGCCGAGACCGGAAATGTGACGCATATGCCGCACGCTCCCTATGCCGTTCGCGGCAGCGACGTGATCACGCAGCCAGTGCCGACCTTCCAGCCGCAACAAACCGGAGTGGTTCCTCAACCGAAAGGAGAGTGACTCCCATTCCCGGAATGAACGAACAGCGCGACCTGAAGAATGGAGCGGCCAACGATTTCTCCAACGCGGCAACGATGACAATTGAGAATCCAGCGCAAGCGCCGAAAAAGCACCTGGCAAAACAGGTGGTCCGCTTCGGAATCGTCGGCGCTCTCAATACGGTCGTCGATCTCGCCGTTCTTAACCTGCTGATCGCTTCCACCGGCACTGGCAGAGCTGGGCTGATGTATGCCGTGTACAAAACCATTGCGTTCTTTTGTGCGGTGCTCAACAGCTATCTGATAAATCGCACTTGGACATTCCAACGCGTGCCCACAAAAAGTCAGATGCTTGAGGGATCGCAATTTCTCTTCATCAGCATTCTCGGCGCGCTGGTGAACGTGGGAAGCTCGTGGTACGTGGCCACCTACACCCATCCGAGCTGGGGAATCAGTCCTAAGCTGTGGCCATCGGTAGCGGCACTGGTTGGGACAGCCTTCTCCCTGGGATTCAATTTCATCGGATACAAGTTCTGGGTGTTCGCTCACCGCAAGCATTGATTGACGATATTTCCGGAGAGGAAGTCCGAAGCTGACAGTCCAGCACACGAGTGCTGGCAAGTCATTGGGTTACGCTCTCTTGGAATACCGAAAATACACCGGGCAGGCATGAATGCGTTCAAGGATGCGCAGCACTTCGTGGCGGGGACTTGCGGCAATCAGAAGACCACAACCGGGACAGTAGGACTCAATCAGCTTGGGATGACGGATTGAGCTTCAACAGCGAGAATTTTCCCGGAGAATGAGGGACGGGACGCACAGAAATCACACAATGCTGAGTGTGATGCCGATTGTCTCATGCGTCGCAAGTTCTTAAGTTTTTTTTCCACACCCCAGCGGTCGGAAAGGCAAACCTTGGCATGCTGTTAACTCAAGAGAAGCTTTTCTTGTCTTAAGATTTGTCACTATTTATGTCCTGGAATTACAATTTAGTGCGAGGACAAGGCATTCACTTGGTTTCGGCTCCCCGTCATTCTCCCGGTAACACGCGACTCACCTTGGGGAAGTACCTCGCCGATGTTGTCGTTAGCAACAAAAAAGATGAGAAGTGCTGTCATTACGTCATTCAGCGGTTAGGCTCTCCTGAAATTCTCGAGTTGGGAAAGTCTGACGATTTTGCCGCGGCTAAAGCCGAGGCCGAGCGTGCCTTGGAGCGCTGGCATTTGCGCGACCAAGACTTCAAAGCTAGCTAAACCAAAGGCTGCGACGTTCCATTCCCGCATTGTCCCGCACGAGTCAAGTGGTCGAGTTTCCCACATGTTCTACGGGGGACGACGTCGCTAGCGCGACGTTGGTCGCCGGCTGTGAAACGCTAATTCCCTGGCCAAGCAGATCGACGGCAGCATGATTTAGCTTCGCGCGCAATTGGGAGCGCTCGTTGGCGCGTGTGATGTAACGCACGGAAATCTGAGTTCCGCCGATCACAGGTTTAACGTTGATCGCAGGCGCCGCGGTGAGAGTGGTCATGTCGCGCGATTTTGCCGCGCTTCGCCACTCCTGCTCGGCTTGTTTGGAGCTTTCCGATGTCGCTTCCTGAACCTTCTTCTGGATCGCATCCACGATCGGATACGGATTGTGTCCGGCCGGCAATACAATCTGTAACTCGTCCCAGAGCCATTGTCCCGAAGTGGAAAAATTAAAGTAATGACCCTCGATGGCGAAGCTGTTGGTAAAGGTCACGCGCCGCCCGGTGGGGTGTCCCGAATCGGTCCAGTTGCCGGTTTCGAGCAGCACGGTGTGAAACATCCCAAGCTGCACGACTTCGCCGGTCACACCATTGATTTCCACCCAATCGCCCAGCCGGATTCCATTTTTTCCCATCAGCACAAACCAGCCGAAGAAGCTGACAATGAAATCCTTGAGCGCAACCGTCAGGCCCGCGCCGGCAAGTCCCAGGAATGTCCCTAGCTGGCTCGGCGGACCGAAGATTACCAGCAGGATCAGAAGCACGGCGACGATCTGAAGCGTTACCCGCGTCACCGTGCGCAGCGTCTCAACCTGGCGCCGGTCCATCGACATCCTTCCCAGCAGAGCTTCAATCCATCCATCGACGAAGAGCCCGATCAGCGCAATCGCCAGAATGACGAGCACGCCGCGCAGCGCGAAATTCAATACCGATCGCTGCTCCGCCGCGACTACGTCAATCCATTTGCCGTACACGCTGGCCAGTTGTTTTTCGTTGTCGATGCGCTTGTCTAGAGTAGAAAGCGACTTTCGATCGGCAGCGCGGTGTTTGGTGATTTTCACCAGGGCTGCGGATTGCTGGCGGCTGAGGCTGGTGGCCTGTCCGCCGGCGGGCGCTCTGGCTGCCGCGTTGCCCGACGTGACCGGGGCCGGCGATTTCTCTTTCCGTGCATCGAT
>Ga0307479_10003350_pt1 | contig 14596 bp, 7 predicted proteins | sample atmos_gasesECM4C_FD_203743 | JGI IMG/M metagenome (GOLD analysis project Ga0307479, IMG submission 203743) | Hardwood forest soil microbial communities from Morgan-Monroe State Forest, Indiana, United States - atmos_gasesECM4C_515 | ecosystem: Environmental > Terrestrial > Soil > Temperate...
TGGCCACCATCGCCGGCATGCTTCCCTTGGCCTTTGCGATCGGCGCGGGCTCGCAAATGCTTCAGCCTCTGGCGATCGTCGTCGTAGGCGGGCTCTTCAGTTCGATGGTGCTCTCGCTCGTCTTCACGCCCGCCATCCATTTCTATTTGCGGCCAAGGACCCCCGAGCAGGCGTAAGAGGCGTTAGAACGAACCTTCCCAGCCCGGTAGTCCGGAAATAGTCAGCGCAAATGAGAATTCTCGTCGTTGAAGATGAAAAGAAGATCGCGCAAATCCTCCGGCGCGGACTCGAAGAGGAAGGTCACGCCGTCAGCCTGGCGGCCGATGGGCGCTCCGCCCTGGAGCTGGCTGAGAGCAGCGCCTTCGATCTGCTCCTTCTCGACGTCATGCTTCCCGGGATGGACGGGCTCGAGGTTGCCCGGCGGCTCCGTGGGAACCGGCAGGACACCCCTATCCTGATGCTTACCGCGCGCGATGCCGTTCCCGACATTGTCAAGGGTCTCGATGCCGGTGCCGACGACTATCTCACCAAGCCATTCTCCTTCGCGGTGCTGCTGGCCCGCATCCGCGCTCTTGACCGCCGCCACACCGAACTGCGCACGCACTCCCTTCGCGTTGCGGATCTTACACTGGAGATCATCGAGCGGCGTGTCTTCCGCGGCCAGCGGGAAGTTCATCTTACTCCTACGGAATTTCGCCTCCTCGAATTCCTTATGCGGCGGGAAGGAAAAGTCGCTTCGCGCCACGCCATCCTCGGAGCCATCTGGGGTCCATCCGAAAATGTCGAGGAAAACACTCTGGATGCCTTTGTCAGGCTGCTTCGGCGAAAAATTGACGAAGGTGAGCCCGTAAAATTGATTCACACCATACGCGGATTCGGCTATTGTCTCGAGCCGGACCCCGACCTGTGAAGCTGCCTCTTCGGGCCCGCAGTACCGCTGGTACTTCGCCCTCCTCGTCTCCATTGGGCTTGCAAGCAAACATGAAAATATCTTCAGGTCTTTTTTAAACAACCGTTAATCTGCGTTCATCTCCCGTTCTTGTTCTTCGTTCCCAATACGGTTGCTCAAAGGGTGTGTGCCACGTGTGTAGGCGTACCTTCCCGGTCCGAACGCCACAGCCTGGCACGTCAGTCGATTTTGAATCGGATTGAGGAGAGCACACATGTCTCATTCAAAAAAAGTGTTTCTCGTGTGTTTCGCATTGCTGGCTCTCGTGTTTTCATCACTCGCCCAGGAGCGCAAGGGCACAATCGCTGGCACCGTCAAGGATTCGGCTAACTCCACGTTAACCAGCGCGCTTGTGGAACTCCTGCCATTGGGAAAAAAGACCGCCTCGGATGACCAGGGGCAGTTCCTGTTCACGGATGTACCGGCGGGTGAGTATACCCTCAGTGTTTCCTACGTCGGATTCGCAGTTTCGAACTCCCCCGTGCAGGTCGAGGGCGGAAAGACGGCGAATGTGAACGTCGGTCTGAAAGTTGCTTCGCAGAGCGATCAAATCATCGTCACCGCTGAGCGCTTACAAGGCGAGGTGGAAGCCATCAACATCGAACGCCTCTCGGACAATATTGTGCAAGTGCTCCCCTCGAAGGTGATCACCAGCCTGCCGAATACCAACATTGCTGACGCTGTTGGCCGCGCACCCAGCGTTTCGCTTGAACGCGACGAAGGCGAAGGCAAATACGTGCAAATCCGCGGCACCGAACCCCGCCTCAGCAACGTGACCATCAACGGGGTGAATGTGCCTTCTCCGGAGGGTACCGTTCGCAACATCAAGCTGGACGCTGTTCCGGCGAATCTCGTCGAGCGCATTGAGGTGTTCAAGACCCTTTCGGCCGATCAGGATGCCGACGGCATCGGCGGCACCGTCAATCTCGTAACCAGGACCGCGGGGGAAAAGTTAATTTACAACTTCGGCGGCTCGGGCGGATACACACCCATTCAGGGTGGCCGCACACTCGGCTCATTTGACGGCACCCTTGGCAAGCGCTTCGGCGTGAGCAAGAAGCTCGGTTTCTTGTTGGGCGGCACCTTCGATAGCAATAATCGCGGGATTAACGACCTAGAACCTGCTCAGGGCAGCGGTACCGATCCCAAGACCGGGAATAATATAGCGCTTGTTTCCACCGAAGACCTTCGATCTTATTCCTATTACCGCACGCGCTACGGTTTCGCTGGCGGTGCAGATTACAACTTAAAGCCGGGAACGAGCGTATACCTGAAGGGCCTCTTTTCTGATTTCCATGATTTCGGTGAAACCTGGGTGTACACGCCCAATGCCGGCAACACGATCAAATCTGTAAATGGATCGCAGGTCACGTTTGATAACGCCGCGGACTGCGCGGCAGTGATCTCAACGAATCCCAACTGCGCGCCCGGTTCCTACCAGTATCGCCATTACATTCGCCGCCCCGATCAACAAGTCTTTAGCATCTTGACGGGCGCTAGGCATGACTTCGGATCAAACTTGATTACCCTCGAGTTCGCGGGTTCTCGTTCGCACAACATTGGAGGTCAGGATTTTCCGACCACAAACTTCAACGGAAACCAAAACGCTGAACTTGCCCTCGACCAGAGCAATCCGCGGCGACCGAAGTTCACGCCCCTGGACACCACAAACATTTACGACCCGACGCAGTATTCCTTTACAAAAACCATCCTTCCAAGTTATCACGCCACGCAGGTCAATTTTCAAGGAGCGGCATCGTGGGCTAGACGCTATAGCGTCCATTCGCACTACGGGACGTTTGAGATGGGTTTGAAAATTCGAGACTCTCACTCAACCCAGAACGAAAACGATCAACTTTTTGCTCTTCCCACTGGCGTTTCCACTGGCCCCTTCACGTTGTCCCAGGTCTTGGGAACCTACACGAATCCGAGTTACTACGACGGGTCCTTCACCTTTGGAGGAATGGCATATGGGCCAGCTTCCGACTACGGCAAGATTCGGCAAGCGATCGCTGCCAATATGAGTCAATTGCAATTTCAGCAATTGGCCAGCGTCCAGAAGTCTCAGGGCGCGTTTTTCGACGCCGACGAGCGTGTCTACGCGGGTTACTTGCAAAACGCCATCTCCATCGGAAAGTTCCGCCTCCAAGCTGGCGTCCGCTTCGATGCGGCCAACACCAACTTCCTGACGCATCATGTGGATGCGACCCAGGTGGACGCGAGTGGCAACCCCCTGATCACGCCGTTCAATCAAGACTCGGACTACTTGAATGTCTTGCCCAGTGTTCAAGTTCAGTACCAGCTCGAAAAAAATACCAATATTCGCGCGAACTACAGCAGGGGGATTTCCCGGCCCAATATCGGGGACCTGGTTCCCACGAAGATCGTTGATCCCAATGCGAGCCCCAAGAGCGTTTTTCTTGGCAATCCCGATCTGAAACCAACCAAGGCGAACAATTTCGATCTCTTGGTTGAGCATTTCTTCCAGCCGCTGGGCATTATTCAGGCTGGCTTTTTTTATAAACAGCTTTCTGATCCCATCTATCCGACCGTGACTCTTCTCGGTCCTACGGACCCCAACGCTGGATTTAGACAGCTGCAATCAGTCAACGGGCCCAACGCCCACATTACCGGCTTCGAGGCGGCGTGGGAACAGCGCTTCTCCTTTCTTCCTGGCTTAATGAATGGGTTTGGCGTTGCCGCAAACTACAGCTACACCACGTCACAAGTGACGTTTCCTGCCAACTTCTCCCCTGCCTCGCCAGGCGGGCCGGGAAGAATCGATCACCCGACGTTGCCCCGCCAAGCTCCTAATAACTGGAACGTCGGCATGACCTACGACAAAGCCCGCTTCTCCATGCGCTTCGCCGTCAGCCACAACGACGCAAATCTCTTTGCTTTCAATTACGGGCATGTTGACGCGGCAACCGACAAGGATCCCATCTTGGGCATCAAAGGCCCGAATGGAGACGTCTACCTATACGCCCACACGCAATTCGATGTTCAGGGCAGCTACCGAGTCTACAAGGGGCTTAGCTTCTTCGCCTACGGACTGAACCTGAGCAATGAAGTCTTCGGCTTCTATCAGGGCAGCGGTATCTACCCGGTTCAGCGCGAGTACTATCATCCGACCGCAGCATTCGGCATGCGCTGGTCCTCCTCGGTGGAATAGCAACCGGGGAGTCGCGTCCGTACGTGAAATAACGCGTTCGCGGAGTTGCCGTGGAGGAACCGGAATCAATCTTGGCGGTGCAACTCCACCGCTGAGCCGATCATGCACAAACTGCTCATACCGGAGCCAGGTTTGCTCCGGCGTTCGCATTTTATTTTGCAGTCTGAATGGTTTCTCAGCCGGGATTTAGCCTGCGTTTATGTCGGATTGCTTATCTTTACTTGTGCAGCGTGCGGCCCCGCGACAATTGAGGATGAAAATGAAGAAGCAGTTTCTTGGCGGTCTTCTGCTGCTGGCCGTTGTCGTCTCGCTCTGTCACGCGGTCGGCGCCACAATGTCTTCGCCGGCCACGCCTGCGAGCGAGCAAACGGCTGTCCTCGTCGGCGCAGGGGACATCGCCGATTGCTCCGATTTGTCAGGCGCAGAAGCCACTGCCAAGCTCCTCGAAAAAATTCCCGGCACGGTCATGGCCGTCGGCGATCTCGCCTATCCCAATGGGACCAAGGAAAATTTTGCCTGCTATGACAAGACCTGGGGCCGCGTGAAGTCGCGTACGCGCCCCGCCGCGGGCAATCATGAATTTCATTCCTCCGGCGCCACTCCCTATTTCGATTATTTCGGCTCTGCAGCCGGAGACCCAAAGGACGGCTACTACAGCTATGAGCTCGCCGCGTGGCACATCATCGTACTGAACAGTGAATGCGAGGAGGTGGTGGGCGGTTGTGAAGCAGGCTCGCGGCAGGAAAAATGGCTCCGCGCCGATCTTGCCGCGCATCCTGCCGCTTGCACGCTCGCCTACTGGCACAAGCCTCTCTTCAGTTCTGGCGGCGCCCACGGCAACGAACTGAATCTCAAGCCATTTTGGCAAGCGCTGTACGATGCGAACGCCGACGTCATCGTTGCCGGCCATGACCACGACTACGAGCGCTTCGCCCCGCAAAATCCCGATGGCGTTGCCGATGCCAAGCGCGGCATACGTGAATTCGTTGTCGGCACCGGCGGAAAGAATCAACGGCCCTTCGGCGCGGCAAAACCAAACAGCGAAGTGCGCAACTCTGACGCCTTCGGTGTTCTGAGGCTGACACTCCGCCCCAATGGTTACGATTGGCAATTCATTCCGGTAGCAGGAAAGAGTTTCACGGATTCCGGCACCGGTTCGTGTCACTAGGTAGATGTTTTTGGCGGGATGGGCCTTCTTGCCAATTCTCTTCGTCCCGGCGAATCAGGCGCGAACGTTCACCATTCTCATACTTGGCCAGTAAAGGGTTCTGAGGACATGCTTCGGGCCCGGTGCGCGGGAGCCGACACTCTCTCTTCAGCTCTCGCGCGCTTTTCTTGCTTACTTCTTCTTAGCTTCTTTCTCGACGGCCTCGGGCGCAACCGCGGCGGTGGTCAGCGCCGCTTTCACGGCGGGCGAAATCTTGTCTGCGTTCGCCAGCAACTGGCTCACCTGCCAGAGCTGCTTCTCGGTTAAGCGGCCCTTAAATCCCGGCATGCCCGACATTCGAATTCCATTCTCGGCCTTCCAGTGCGTCTCCCAAGCCGGATCGTCCGTCACGCCCGTCCCGTGGAACAGCTCCGGTGGGGCCGGATACATTCCTTGCGCGATTGTGGTTTTCTCCTCTCCCGGCAATCCATGGCATACTGCGCAGTTTTGCTTATAAACTTCGGCGGCAGCCAGATAATTTGCCTCATCCGCCGGCACCGGTGATTCCTTCGTCCCCTCCTTATCAATGCGCGCGTTCAACGCGCCTTGCGCGAGTCTTTTTTCGAACGGCAGCGGCGTGTCCGTCACTGCGACCGGCGCTCGCCCCGTCGCAAAGTAGAACCACACGCCGCCCGCCACCAGCAGCACGCCGAGCACGATTCCAATCACCAGGCCTTTGAACATGTATTCGTTCCGCCTCTCTTGGGTTTTCGGGGCGATTCGCACCCGATGTTCTCGAATCGCCGATAGTCTACTTTTTCATCGCCCTTCTGCACACCAAAAAAGTTCGTGTGCCTGAGAGAGCGCTACAAATTTCGGCTCCCGGCGCCTATCCCGCGGACTCGGTGCCCCTTGCTAGGCAGGGAAGACCCGAACCTCCTATCGTAACCATTCCCTAAGAAAAACCGTCCAATCTATACGTAGCTTGCCATTCACGGTACGCTGCCGGGCGGCCAACTTGCAGCCCCGGGTGACTGCCCGCGAAAGTCTTGCCTTGACAGACTTGCTCGCACGGCCCCATTGCACACGACAGGAGCGAACGAATGGGCCATCTCAAAGCCGTTGACTTCCCCGAGCAGGGAACGCGGGGCGGACCCTCTGCCAGTCCGCAAGCGCCGGGCCCAAAGCGCCGTGCTTGGATCTGGGTTCTCGTGCTCGCTGTTCTCGCCTTGGGTGTCTGGTATTACCGCAGCACACGCGCGACGAGTCAGGCGCAGGATCCCGCCACAGCGGCCACCAAGGGGCGCGCGGGCGCAGGACCAGGCGGCTTCGCCGTGCCCGTCGTGGTTGCTGCCGCTCAACGGGGCGATCTCCCCGTTTACTTCAATGGCCTTGGCACCGTAACTGCCTTCAACACCGTTACCGTTCACAGCCGTGTCGATGGCCAGCTCGTCAGCGTTGCCTTCAAGGAGGGCCAATTCGTCCACCAGGGCGATCTTCTGGCTGAGATCGATCCGCGCCCTTTTCAGGTGCAGCTTGAACAAGCTGAAGGCCAACTCGCGAAGGATCAGGCGCAACGCAGGGATGCCGAGGTGAATTTGGAGCGCTTCAGGCTTCTCTTCAAGGAAGGCGTCATTCCCCAGCAGCAGCTCGATACTCAGGCGGCACTCGTTGGCCAGTTTGACGGCGCCATTCGCTCCGATCAGGGGCAAATCGACAACGCCAAACTCCAGCTCATCTATTGCCGCATCACTGCGCCGATCAGCGGACGCGTCGGCCTGCGCCTCGTTGACGCCGGCAACATTGTCCACGCTACAGACGCGACCGGTTTACTCGTCATCACGCAGCTCCAACCCATTTCTGTGATTTTCACCCTTCCGCAGGATCAGCTCCCGCCTGTCGTCACGAAGCTCCGCGCCGGTGCGGAGCTTCCTGTTGAAGCCTATGACCGCGACGACACCGCCAGGATCGCCACAGGCAAGCTCGCCACTATCGACAACCAGATCGATGTCACCACTGGTACTTACAAGCTCAAATCCATCTTCAGCAACGAAGACAACACACTGTTCCCCAATCAATTTGTCAATGTGCACCTCCTGGTCGATACCAAGCACAATCTCATCATCGTTCCCGCCGCTGCTATCCAGCGCGGCCCGCAGGGCACTTACGTCTATGCCGTCGCCAAAGACCCCGTTACCAAGGACAACTCCGCAAAGATTTATTCCGTCACCATCGCGCAGACTACCGGCGACAGCGTCGGCTTGAGCGCCGGCGTTAATCCCAATGACCTCGTGGTCATAGACGGCCAGGACAAACTGCAGGATGGCACCAAGATCAATCCCAGCACTGCGTCCGGCACGAATACCGCGGGTCGGAACTCGGCGCCTCAGTCTTCCGGTCGAGCCGTCGCTCCGTCCGGAAGCTCGCCTAGCACCCAGCCGGGGGGATCCCCGCGATGAGCCCGTCACGGCCGTTCATTCTGCGGCCGGTCGCCACCACCCTTTTGATGGTTGGCGTCCTCCTCGTGGGCTGGGTCGCCTTCCGGCAACTGCCGATCTCTGCATTGCCGCAGGTCGACTACCCCACGATTCAAGTACAAACCTTTTATCCCGGCGCCAGCCCGGACGTCATGGCCTCCTCAGTTACTGCGCCGCTCGAGCGCCAGTTCGGACAGATTCCCGGCTTGAACCAGATGACCTCCACGAGCTCCTTTGGCAGCTCGACTATCACGCTCCAATTCGCTCTAGACTTGAGCATTGACGTAGCGGAACAAGGCGTTCAAGCCGCCATCAATGGCGCCTCCAATCTTCTTCCGCAGGGTCTTCCCAATCCCCCGATCTACAGCAAGGTCAACCCTGCCGACGCCCCCATCATGACCCTCGCGCTCACTTCAAACTCGCTCCCTCTCTCCAAAGTTGAGGATCTCGCCGACACCACCCTGGCGCAAAAAATTTCTCAGCTTTCTGGAGTCGGACTCGTCAGCATCAGTGGCGGCCAGCGCCCCGCCGTGCGCATTCAGGCGAATCCCACGGCCCTCGCTTCTTACGGGCTCAGTCTCGAGGATCTCCGCACTTCCCTCAGCCAGGCCAACGTCGATCAGGCCAAGGGCACTTTCGACGGCCCGCATCAGGCTTACACCATCGGGGCAAACGATCAGTTGATTTCCAGCGACAGCTACCGCCCAGTCATCGTGGCCTACCGCAACGGCGCCCCGGTGCGCCTCACCGACGTCGCCACCGTTCTGGACGGCGTGGAAAACGTCAAGCAAGCCGCTTGGGCCAATCAGAATCCCGCTGTCATTCTCAATATTCAGCGCCAGCCCGGCGCGAACATCATTGCCGTCGTCGACCGCGTCACGAAGCTTCTGCCCCAGCTTAAAGGGGCGCTTCCCGCTGCGGTTAAAGTGGATATTCTTACCGACCGCACCACTACCATTCGCGCTTCTGTCAATGACGTTCAGTTCACGTTGGTGCTCACCATCGGCCTCGTCGTCATGGTCATTTTTCTTTTCCTCCGCAGCGTCCGCGCCACCGTTATTCCCAGCGTGGCTGTTCCGCTCTCTCTCATCGGCACCTTCGCGGTGATGTACCTCCTCGGTTACAGCCTTAACAATCTTTCGCTCATGGCCCTGACCATTTCCACCGGCTTCGTCGTCGACGATGCCATCGTCATGATTGAAAATATCAGCCGCTATATCGAAGCGGGGGATTCGCCCCTGCAGGCTGCCCTCAAGGGCTCCGAGCAAATCGGTTTTACCATCGTTTCTCTCACCGTCTCGCTCATCGCCGTGCTCATTCCTCTTCTCTTCATGGGTGATGTCGTCGGCCGCCTCTTCCGCGAGTTTGCCGTCACCCTGGCCGTCACCATCCTCGTTTCCGCCTTTGTCTCCCTCACCCTCACTCCCATGATGTGTGCCAAGCTCCTCCGCCTTCATAAGAAGGAACAGGAGGGATGGTTCTATCGCAAATCTGAGGATGCCTTTAACTCCGTCATCGCTTTCTACGGCCGCACGTTGCAGTTTGTCTTGCGCTTTCGCACCACCACGCTTCTCGTCACCATCGGTACTCTTGTCGGCACCATTCTTTTGTATATCTACGTCCCCAAAGGATTCTTCCCTGTCCAAGACACCGGAGTCATCCTCGGCGTATCCGAAGGCCCGCAGAACATCTCCTTCGCCGCGATGGCCCAGCGCCAGCAGACTCTGGCCGGCGTCATCCTCAAGGACCCGGCGGTCCAAAGCCTCTCCTCCTTCATCGGTATCGACGGCACAAACAGCACCCTCAACAGCGGCCGCATCCAAATCAATCTGAAGCCCCTCGCCCAGCGCAAAATCAGCGCTTCCGATGTCATCCGCCGCCTCCAGCCTGCTCTTGCTCAGGTCGATGGCATCTCGCTCTTCTTGCAGCCCGTCCAGGACCTTACCGTCGAGGATCGTGTGAGCCGCACCCAATTTCAGTACAGTCTGGAAGATGTGGATCCCAAGGAACTCGCTTACTGGACCTCCCGCTTCATTGATAAATTGAAAGCACTGCCCGAGCTGCGCGACGTCGCCAGCGACCAGTTAAACCAGGGCCTCGTCGCCGCGCTCACCATCGACCGCGACTCCGCTTCGCGCCTCGGCATTCTTCCCGCCGATATTGACAACACCCTCTACGACGCTTTCGGCCAGCGCCAGGTCTCCACTATCTTCACTCAGCTCAACCAGTATCACGTCGTCATGGAAGTCGACCCCCAATTCCAGCAAGATCCCGATTCCCTGAAGAGCATCTATGTAAAGTCCTCCAACGGCCTGCAGGTTCCCCTCAGCGCCTTCACACGTTTTGAGCCCGACGCCGCGGCTCTGGCGCTGAATCACCAGGGCCAGTTTCCCGTCGTTACCCTCTCATTCAACCTGGCTCCCAATGCCGCGCTCGGTGACGCCGTCAACGCCATCAACCGTGTCAAGCAGGATCTCAACATGCCCCCCAGCATTCAGGGCACGTTTCAGGGCACTGCCGCTGCCTTTCTCAATTCACTTGCGAATGAGCCTATCCTCATCCTCGCGGCTGTGATCACCGTTTACATTGTTCTTGGCGTCTTATACGAAAGCTACATTCATCCCATCACCATCATTTCGACGCTTCCATCCGCGGGTGTCGGCGCCATTCTCGGTTTGCTCCTCTGCCGCACGGAATTCAGCGTCATCGCCCTCATCGGAATGATCCTGCTGATCGGCATCGTCAAGAAAAATGCCATCATGATGATCGACTTCGCTCTCGAGGCCGAGCGCAAGGAAGGCAAGGCCCCGCTCGAAGCTATCTATGAAGCCTGCCTCCTGCGCTTTCGGCCCATCATGATGACCACCATGGCGGCGTTGCTCGGCGGTTTGCCGCTCGCCCTCGGCGCTGGCGTCGGTTCAGAATTGCGGCGTCCTCTCGGCATCACCATCGTCGGCGGCCTCATCCTCAGCCAGTTGCTCACGCTCTACACTACGCCGGTGGTTTATCTCGCGTTTGACTGGCTGGCGCACCGCTTCGCGTTCCACGTTGGCAACCCCGTCGAGGAACCTGCGCACGGATCCATGCCTGGAGATTGATCCGTGAATTTCTCTTCCAACTTTTCGGCGCCTTTCATCCGACGCCCCGTGGCCACGTCGCTGATCACTTTCGGCATCTTTCTCTCTGGTGCCGTGGCCTTCCGGTTCTTGCCCGTTGCGCCTCTCCCGCAAGTCGATTTTCCCACCATCTCCGTCGGCGCCAGCCTGCCCGGCGCAAGCCCGGAGACCATGGCTTCCGCTGTCGCTACCCCCCTCGAGCGTCAGTTCGGCCGCATTGCTGGCGTCACCCAGATGACTTCTTCCAGCGGCCTCGGTTCCACCACCATCACTCTTCAGTTCGATCTCAATCGCGATATCAACGCCGCCGCTCGCGACGTCCAAGCCTCCATCAACGCCGCTCGCAGCCAGCTTCCCGCCGATCTTCCCGGCCAGCCCACCTATCGCAAGGTCAATCCCGCGGACGCTCCCATCTTGTTGCTGGCCCTGACCTCAGAAAATATTCCCCCTGCGGAGATTTACGACGCGGCCGATTCCATCCTCGCGCAGAAGCTCGCGCAGGTCGCCGGCGTCGGCCAGGTATTTACCTGGGGCAGCGCCCGCCCTGCGGTGCGCGTCGAAGTAAACCCTGATCAGCTCAACAGCTACGGAATCAGTTTGGAAACGGTTCGCAAGTCGCTCCAGGGGGCCAACGCAGACCTTGCCAAGGGTGCTCTCTCTGATCCCAGGCAAACGTGGGCCGTCTCCGATACCGACCAGCTTTTCAAAGCTTACGAATATCAGCCTCTCATCGTCGCAGGGCACGCGGGCGCTCCCGTACGTCTGCGGGATGTTTCCGAAGTGATCGATTCAGTTGAGGACACCCGAACGCTCGGCCTCTCCGGCGGGAAGCGCGCGGTTCTCCTCGCCATCTTCCGCCAGCCCGGCGCCAACATGATCGAGACGGTGGACCGCATCACCGCCCTCCTTCCGCTGCTCCGCGCTTCCATTTCTCCTTCGCTCCATTTGGGCGTCGCCGTTGACCGCACCACCACCATTCGCGCTTCGGTCCATGACGTGGAAGTCGCGCTCATCATTTCCATCATCCTTGTGATTTTCGTGGTCTTCGCATTCCTCCGGAATGTTTGGGCCACCATCATCCCCAGTGTCGCCGTCCCGCTTTCCCTCATCGGTACTTTCGGCGTGATGTATCTGTGTCACTACAGCCTGGACAATCTCTCCCTCATGGCCCTCACCATCTGTACGGGCTTCGTTGTTGACGACGCCATCGTCGTCATCGAGAACATCTCCCGTCACATCGAAGGAGGCATGAAGCCTTTCGCCGCCGCCATGAAGGGCGCCAGTGAAATCGGTTTTACCGTTTTCTCGATGAGCACTTCACTCGTTGCTGTCTTTATCCCGATTTTAATGATGGGCGGCATCGTTGGCCGTCTCTTCCGCGAGTTTGCCGTTGTTCTCAGCGTGGCCATCGGTGTCTCTCTTTTCGTTTCTCTTACGACCACACCCATGATGTGCGCCCGCTTCCTCCGCCGGGAAACGGGCAAACACAACAGGCTCTACCGTTTTTCCGAAAACGCCTTTAACCGTCTTCTCCGGACGTACGATTTCTCTTTGCGCTGGGTTCTTCGCTATCAGTTCCTCATCCTGCTGGTCACCATCGGTACGGTTTGCCTGAATGTCTATCTCTTCATCCAAACCCCCAAAGGTTTCTTCCCGCAGCAGGACACCGGCCGCATCAACGGCAGCATTTTGGGCGACCAAGATCTCTCTTTTGCCGCCATGTCGAAGAAGATGCGCGCTTTCACCGACGTTGTTGCGAATGATCCCGCCGTGGACACCGTGATTGCTTTCACCGGCGGCGGCAGTGGGGGCAGCACGGCGCGCATGTTCGCTCAGCTCAAACCGCTCAACGAGCGGAAGCTTAGCGCCGACCAGGTCATCGCGCGCATCCGCTCCAAAACTGCCGGAATTCCGGGCGCGGCGTTGTATTTACAAGCCGTTCAGGACCTCACCGTCGGCGGTCGCGGTAGTGCCGCGCAATATCAATACACTCTCCAGGCCGATAATCTCAGCGATCTTACTCACTGGGCTCCTATTCTTCAGCAACGCCTGGCTAAGATTCCCGAGCTGCGCGACGTCAATTCTGACCAGCAGATGCATGGCCTCGAAAGCGCCATCGTCATCGACCGCGACACCGCCGGCCGTCTCGGCGTCGATGTGCTGGACATTGACAACACCCTGAGCGACGCCTTCGGCCAGCGCCAGGTCTCCAACATTTACAGGGGCCTGAATCAGTATCACGTCGTGCTGGAAGTCGCTCCGGAGTTTCAGCCCGGTCCGGACGCCCTCAAGTCGGTTTACGTTCCCTCGAAGACCGGGAAGCTTGTCCCGCTGAGTGCCTTCGCCCACTACGAGCACTCCAACACCGCCCTCTCCGTCAACCACCAGGGGTTCTTCCCGGCGATCACACTCTCCTTCAATCTCGCTCCTGGCGCTTCGCTAGGCCCGGCCGTTGTACACATTGAAGCCGCCCGGCGCGAACTCGCTGTTCCCGCGACGGTCCATGCCACGTTTCAGGGTACCGCTCAGGCCTACCAGGATTCGCTCTCCAATCAGCCCGTTCTGATTATCACCGCTCTCGCCGCCGTTTACATCGTTCTCGGCATCCTTTATGAGAGTTTCATTCATCCCATCACGATCCTCTCCACGATTCCTTCTGCTGGTATCGGCGCGCTCCTCGCCATTCAGTTCATCAAGTCCGATTTGAACATCATCGCGCTGATCGGCATCATCCTTCTGATCGGCCTCGTCAAGAAAAACGCCATTCTCATGGTTGATTTTGCAGTCCAGCTTGAACGCGAGGGAGAGAAGTCGCCCGTCGAAGCGGTTTACCGGGCGTGTTTGCTGCGTTTCCGGCCAATTTTGATGACCACGATGGCCGCCCTTCTCGGTGCCATGCCCCTCGCCCTCGGCTCTGGTGTCGGCTCCGAGCTGCGCCGTCCACTGGGCATCACCATCGTCGGCGGATTGATTCTCAGCCAGATGCTCACGCTCTTCACCACGCCCGTCGTCTACATTTATCTCGACCGGCTTCAGTCTTGGATCCAGCGTGCGCGCGCACACGGCGCCCCCGCGGCAGAACCTGCACCTGCCCCTGCGCATTCCGATTGAAGGCGGGACACCACGTTGGCTTGTCTTGCAATTAGAGTGAAGCGCTGCCTGCCGTCGTCTTTGTTTTTCTGGAACTGGCGGTTTGCAACTGAAAACTAAAAACTCTTCTTCTACGAGCTGCCGATCAGCCATCCCGTCAGAAATACCAGGATGCCGCCCACCACGGCCTGAAAGGTCGCTTGCAGGAATGGCGTGTCCATATACTTGTGCCGAATGTAGCTGATAGCCACTAGCTCGAAGGCCACCACAATCACAGCAACAATCGTGGCCAAATGGAAGTTCGTGATGAGAAATGGCAATGTGTGCCCGAGTCCACCCGCTGTTGTCATGAGTCCGGTGATCACACCACGCAACCATGGCGAACCGCGTCCCGTCAGCGAGCCGTCGTCCGACTGCGATTCCGAAAAACCCATCGAAATCCCCGCGCCAATCGAAGCAGCAAGGCCAACGAGAAATGCGTACCAGCTCCTGTGCGTCGCAAACGCTGCCGCAAAGAGCGGCGCCAGCGTCGAGATCGACCCATCTATCAGTCCCAGCAGCCCCGGCTGCACGATTTGTAGCAAGAACAGTTTTCGATGGGATTCGTCCTCTTGTGCTTTCGCGCTCGCCGTAAGATGTTTTTCT
>Ga0307479_10003351_pt1 | contig 14595 bp, 12 predicted proteins | sample atmos_gasesECM4C_FD_203743 | JGI IMG/M metagenome (GOLD analysis project Ga0307479, IMG submission 203743) | Hardwood forest soil microbial communities from Morgan-Monroe State Forest, Indiana, United States - atmos_gasesECM4C_515 | ecosystem: Environmental > Terrestrial > Soil > Temperate...
GATGCGGTAGACATTGGCGTCGATCTCGGGCTCGGCCTTGTAGCCTTCGTAATTGCCGAGCAGCCCGAACACGGGATCGGTGAACCAGATCGAGCCGTCGGATTTGACCACGATGTCGTTCGGCGAGTTCAGCCGCTTGCCGTCGAAGGAACCGATCAGCACGGTGATGGAACCGTCATACTCAGTGCGCACCACGCGGCGGCCACCATGCTCGCATGTAACGAGCCGGCCCTGGCGGTCGCGCGTATTGCCATTGGCGAAATTGGAGGGCTTGCGGTAGATGCTGACCGCGCCGGTTTCCTCCTCCCACTTGATGATGCGCTGGTTGGGAATGTCGCTGCAGAGCAGATAGCGCCCGTCGCCGAACCAGACCGGGCCCTCGGCCCAGCGCAAGCCCGTGGTCAGCCGTTCCACCGCCGACAGTTTCAGCCAGTATTTTTCGAATCGCTGGTCGAGCGCATGGATCGCGGGATCGGGATAATAGGTTGCCGGCCGCCAACCGGCGGATTGAGCGTTTGCATCGGACATTTGCTGTTCTCGTTGTTGCGTTTCCTCGCGGATTGGTTTGCTATCATTCCCGGCCAACATCCGCAAATCGGCGGGTTGAGAAACGAGCGAAGACGAGGGAAGAAATGCCACGCATATTGATGACCGGCGCGTCGGGTGGAATAGGCACGTCGCTGCGCAAGTTGCTGCCGCCGATCTATCCGGACCTGCTGCTCAGCGATCTCAAGCCGCCCGCCGATCTCGGCAAAGGCGAAAAATTCATGGCGGCCGAGCTGTCCGACCCCGCCCAGGTCGAGGCCATCTGCGAGGGCGTCGATGGCATCCTGCATTTCGGCGGCTATTCGGTCGAAGGCCCCTGGGACAATATCCTGCAGTCCAATATCATCGGTGGCTACAATCTATTCGAGGCGGCGCGCAAGAAGGGCGTCAAGCGGGTGGTGTTTGCGTCATCCAACCACGCGGTCGGCTTCTACCCCAGGCATCACCGGATCGGTACCGACGTGACCACGCGCCCCGACAGCCGCTACGGCGTCAGCAAGGCTTTTGGCGAAGCGGTCGGCGCGCTCTATGCCGACAAGCACGGCATGAAGGTGACCTGCATCCGGATCGGCAATTTCGGCGACAAGCCGCTTGATCACCGCAGGCTGTCGATCTGGCTCAAGCCGGAAGACCTGGTGCAGCTCTGCCGGATCGGTCTCGATCACCCCGACATCCATTTCGAGATATTTTATGGCGCCTCCCACAACGAACGCTCCTGGTGGGACAACCACCGCGCCATCGATCTCGGCTATCGCCCGACCGGTCGCAGCGAGGATTTCCGCGAGCACGCGATGGCCGAGCAGGCCAAGCTGCCGCCCGATCCTGTCGGTGACTTCTACCAGGGTGGCGCGTTCTGCGGCATGGAGTTCGATGGCGACAAGAGCAGGATCATCGATTGGAAATAGTGTTGCATCATCGCGGCGTGATAATTGGATGATGTCATTCCGGGGCGCGCGTGAGCGCGAACCCGGAATCTCGCTCTACAATCTCCAGATTCCGGGTTCAGCCCTATGGGCTGCCCCGGAATGACAGCTTTCGAAGGAACTGAAAATGACCGATGGACTTCGCAAGGGACTGACGAGTTATGGCGATGCGGGCTTCTCGCTGTTCCTGCGCAAGGCCTTCATCAAGGCGATGGGCTATTCCAACGATGCGCTCAACCGCCCGATCGTCGGCATCACCAACACCTATAGCGACTACAATCCCTGTCATGGCAACGTGCCGCAGATCATCGAGGCGGTAAAACGCGGCGTGATGCTGACCGGCGCGATGCCGATGGTGTTTCCGACCATCTCGATTGCGGAAAGTTTTGCCTATCCGACCTCGATGTATCTGCGCAACCTGATGGCGATGGATACGGAAGAGATGATCCGGGCCCAGCCGATGGATGCGGTGATCGTGATCGGCGGCTGCGACAAGACCTTGCCGGCGCAGATCATGGCCGCGGTCTCGGCCGATCTGCCAACCGTGGTCATTCCGGTCGGTCCGATGGTGGTCGGCCACCACAAGGGCGAGGTGCTCGGCGCCTGCACCGATTGCCGGCGGCTGTGGGCAAAATATCGCGCCGGCGAGATCGACGACGTCGAGATCGAGGCGGTCAACGGGCGGCTGGCGCCGTCCGTCGGCACCTGCATGGTGATGGGAACGGCAAGCACCATGGCCTGCGTCACCGAGGCGCTCGGGCTGTCGCTGCCGATGAGTGCCACCATCCCCGCGCCACATGCCGAGCGCTTTCGGCTGGCGGAAGCGAGCGGCAGGGTCGCCGCCGCCATGGCGGTCGCGAAGGGCCCGCGGCCGAGCGAATTGCTGACGCCTGCCGCTTTTGAGAATGCGCAGGTGGTGCTGCAGGCGATCGGCGGCTCGACCAACGGTCTCATTCATCTCACCGCGATCGCCAGCCGCACGCCGCATCGTATCGATCTCGAGGTCTTCGACAAGCTCGGCCGCGAGGTCCCGGTGCTGATCGACCTGAAGCCGTCGGGCGAGCATTACATGGAGCATTTCCATCATGCCGGCGGCGTTCCCAAGCTGATGGCGCAGCTCGGCGACCTCATCGACCTCAGTGCCAAGACCATCGAAGGCAGGACGCTGCGCGAGGTCGTGGCAGCCGCCGAAGAAGTGCCGGGACAGGACGCCATCCGTCCGCGGCAAAATCCGATCAAGCCGGAAGGCGCGATGGCCGTGCTGCACGGCAATCTGGCGCCGCGCGGCGCCGTGATCAAGCATTCCGCCGCGACCCCGAAATTGCTCCAGCACACCGGCCGTGCCGTGGTGTTCGAATCCGTCGAGGACATGACGCTGCGGGTCGATGACCCCGACCTCGACGTCACCGCCGACGACGTGCTGGTGCTGCGCAACGCCGGGCCGAAGGGCGCGCCGGGCATGCCGGAAGCAGGTTACCTGCCGATCCCGAGGAAACTGGGACGCGCCGGCGTCAAGGACATGGTGCGGATTTCGGATGCGCGGATGAGCGGCACCGCGTTCGGCACCATCGTGCTGCATATCACGCCGGAATCTGCCGCCGGCGGTCCGTTGGCACTGGTGAAGAACGGCGACATGATCCGGCTCGATGTTGCGAAGCGCAGCATCGATCTGCTGGTCGACGCCGCCGAGCTGGATAAGCGCCGCGCGGCGTTAAAACCCGCCGCAACCCCGGAATGGGCCGCCCGCGGCTACGCGCATCTCTTCAACGAGACCATTCTTCAGGCCGACGAAGGCTGCGATTTCGATTTCATGCGCGCCAAGGGGAAGGGGGCCTCGTAAAGCCCCGGTCGTCATGCCCGCGAAGGCGGGCATCCAGTATTCCAGAGAAGGTTGTGAAAGAACCGAGACGCTGCGGCGTACTGGATCATCCGCATTCGCGGATGATGACGTCTGGATGTGTGGCGCGCGGATTGCCCCGGACGCCGCCTACCGTCCCATCTCGCACCTGCGTCTTCGCCCTCAGTTTGATTGACATCCCGACAAGCCCGATGGGATGATCAAAGAAAAAAGCATCAAGGGGGAGACGATGGCGAGCTTGAGCAAAGTTCTCGGTGCGGTCGTTGCCGCATTCATTCTGTCCGCAGCGGGCGCGAGCGCACAGGAGGCGAAGCATTTTCGCTTCGCCTACGATCAGCCCAAAACCACCGGCTACGGTATCCTCGGCGATATCTTCGCCGACAAGCTCAAGGAATTGAGCAAGGGCACCATGCTGATCGACCAGTATCCGGGCGCGCAGCTCGGGCAGGAGCCGCAGGTGCTGCAGCTGGTGAAGTCGGGCGATGTCGAGTTCTGCATTTCCTCATCCGCCAACGCCGCGACCTTGTCGCCGCAGGCGGGCGTGATGTCGATGCATTTCCTGTTCCGCTCGGAAGACCATCTGATCAAGGCGATCGCCGATCCCGAAGTAGCCAAGGCGGTGAAGGCGATGATTGCGGATACCGTGCAGGGGGCCCACGTCATCGCGCTCTCGACGCTCGGCCTGCGCAGCATGTATTCCAAGCGCGAGATCAAGAACATCGCCGACGTCAAGGGCCTGAAGGTGCGGGTGCAGGCGACGCCGACCGAGGACACCACGTTCCCGGCCTATGGCGCGCAGATCGTGCATATGCCGTTCGGCAGCGTCTACACCTCGCTGCAGACCGGCGTGGTCGATGTCGCGGAAAACGGCGTCAACGTCTATCTCGCCAACAAGCACTATGAAGTGGCGCCGGTGCTCTCGATGACCGAGCACGAGGCCAACAACAGCCTGGTCTGGGTTAGCGACAAGCTCTGGAACAGCCTGACGCCGGAGCAGCAAGGCTGGGTGCAGGCCGCGGCCGACGAGGTCAACCGCAAGCAGCCAGCGAAGGCGATCGAGCTCGAGCATCAGTCACAGGACAAGCTGAAATCGATCGGCGTGAAGGTCGTCACCGATGTCGACAAGTCCGGCTTCATCGCGGTTGCCGACCCCTTGCTCGACAAGCTCGCCAAGGAATTGGGCCCGCATGCCGAGAAGGTCAAAAATCTGATCCGGGCGATCAATTAGTTCGGTTGCTCAAGATATCGGCGCGTCGATTTTGCCTCCCGTGGCCAGGCGCCGCGGCGCTGTCACAATTCCTAATCCCCCAGTTCGATTGACAATCCCGCAATGGCGATGGGATGATCCAAGCAAAATCAAGACAGGGGGAAGGAAACCATGGAAAATCCAGCAAAGATTCTTGGCGGGCTAGTGGCCGCCGCAGCAATCCTGTTCGCCGCGGGCGCGAACGCGCAGGAAGCGAAGCATTATCGCTTCGCGCACGATCAGCAGCTCAATTCCGGTTACAGCGTCGCCTACGACATTTTTTCCGCCAAGCTCAAGGAATTGAGCAAGGGCACCATGCTGGTCGATCAATATCCCGGCGCGCAGCTCGGGCAGGAGCCGCAGATCCTGCAATTGGTCAAGGCCGGCGATATCGATTTCGCCGTCGTCTCCTCCGCCAATACCTCGACGATTTCTCCGCAGGCCGGCGTGATGTCGCTGCACTTCCTGTTCCGTTCGGAGGAGCACAACATCAAGGCGATGGGCGACGAGAAGGTGTTCGGGGCGATCAGGGACATGATCGACGACACCGTGCAGGGCATTCATGTGATCGGGCTCGCGACCCAGGGTTTCCGCAACATGTACGGCAAGAAGGAAGTCCACAAGGTCGACGACCTCAAGGGCTACAAGGTGCGCGTGCAGGCCACCGCGACCGAGGACACGATGTTTGCTGCCTACGGCGCGCAGACCGTGCACATGCCGTTCGGCAGCGTCTACACCTCGCTGCAGACCGGCGTGGTTGATTTCGGCGAGAACGGCATGAACGTCTATCTCATCAACCGGCATTATGAGGTAGCACCGGTGCTGTCGAAGACCGAGCACGAGGCGAACAATGCCATCGTGTGGATCAGCGACAAGCTCTGGCAGAGCCTCTCCGCCGAGCAGAAGCAGTGGGTCATGACCGCCGCGCGCGATGTCAGCCTGCAGGAACCCAAGCGCGGCTTCGAGCTCGAGCATGCCGCGGCAACCAAGCTGGAGAAGATGGGCGTCAAGATCGCGACCGACGTCGACAAGGTGGCCTTCCAGAAGATCGCCGATCCCTATCTCGACAAGCTCGCAAAGGAATTGGGTCCGCACGCCGAGAAGATCAAGAACCTGATCCGCGCGATCGACTAAGGCCGAATGAGCCATAGCATGAATCGTCATGCCCGGGCTTGCCCGCCTTCGCTAAGAAGCTGTGGCGGGCTGGCGCTGAAGCCCGTCGAAGCCTCGGCGTAGACGGGTCCCGGGCATCCACGTTCTTCCTTTCGGCTGCATCAAGAGACGTGGATGGCCGGGACAAGCCCGGCCATGACGCAAAGTGGGGACGACGGGGAAACTGATGGCAATCGCCGATAAACTGGTGTTGGGGCGGCAGCGTCATCTGAAATGGCCGGCGTTCGACAGGCTCGAACTGATCCTGATGATGCTGTGCGGCGCCCTGTGCTTCGGCTTCTCGATGTCGGTGACGGCCGACATCGTGACGCGAACCATCGGCCATCCCTGGCTGTGGCTGCAGGAGGTCACCTCCACCCTGTTCATCTATGCGATCTTCCTTGGCGCGGCGGTTGCCACCCGCCGCAACGACCACCTTTATCTCACCGCCATCTCGGAGGCGATGCATGGTGTGCCGCGCCTGATCGTCGAGATCACCTTGCGCGTCGTCGTGCTCGGCGTCGCGTGCTGCCTGATCTGGTACGGCTATCTCAACTATCTCCGGGGCTTCGGCTCGTTCCGCCTGCCGTCCGGCACGCCGATCGCCTCGCTGTATGCGGTGATCCCCTTGTCCGGCCTGCTGATCGCGCTGTTCACGATCGAGCAACTGGTCAACGGCATCAAGAACGGGTTCGACCATCCCGAGCCGGTGCAGGATGATTTGGCGATCCCGCCGATTGCGACGATCCCCGAGGGGAGGCGGCAGCCGTGAGCGCTCCCGTCATCCTGGCGTTGATGTCATTCTGCTTCCTGTTCTTCGGCTATCTCGGCGTGCCCGTGCCGTTCTCGCTCTTGGCCGGCGTCTTCGTCGGCGCAACGCTTGCCGACGTCTCGCTGGCCGCGATCATCCAGAAGATCTTTGACGGTGTCGATTCCGAGGCGCTGCTGGCGATTCCGTTCTTCCTGTTGGTCGGCGAGCTCATGAGCTCGGCCAACGTGGTGGTCAGAATCGCCAACCTGTCGGTGTCGCTGGTCGGCCATATCAGGGGCGGGCTGTCGCAGGTCGTGGTCGTGTTCAGCATGTTCTTTTCGGAAATGTCAGGCTCGACGACCGCCGACGTTGCGGTGATGAGCCGCGCCCTCGGCGGGCCGATGCGGCGCGAGGGCTATGAGCCTGCTTTCATCGCGGCGATCATCGCTTCCGCCTCCACCATCGCGGCACTGGTGCCGCCGAGCATCACCGCGGTGGTCTATGGCGCGGTCGGCAACGTCTCGATCGCGGGCCTGTTCATGGCCGGCGTCGTGCCGGGGTTCATGATCGGCTTCGGGCTGATGATCTATTGCTATTTCTTCGGCCCCTCCGGCATGCGCAAGCCGCGCGCGCCGATGCGTCAGGTGGTGTTCGCGGCCGGTGATGCCGCGCTGCCGCTGATGATCCCGGTGATCCTGCTCGGCGGCATCCTGACCGGCTGGTTCACGCCGACGGAAGCCGGCGTGGTCGCGGTGATCTGGATTATCCTGGTCGTGATCCCCGCGCTCAATCGCGGCCATCTGAAGAATATCCCGTACGACTTTTGCCTCGCGGGGCTGATCTTCTCGCTGCCCTTGATCACCATCGGCGCGGCCAACGCCTTCGGCTGGATGCTGGCCTATCTGCGCGGCGCCATCGTCATCGCGGACTGGATCACCTCGATCGCCGGCAACGATCCGCATTACATCATGCTCTTGATGGTGCTGCTGTTTACCGTGATCGGCGATTTCATCGAGCCGGTGCCGACCATCATCATCTTCATGCCATTGGTGAACGCGCTGACGCAGGCCGGTGACATCAACGGCGTGCACATGGGCGTGGTGCTGATCGCAACGCTCGCCTTCGGGCTGATCACGCCGCCCTATGGGCTGGTGCTCTTGATGGCGTCGAAATTCGTCGGCGTCAGTTTCGGCAAGGCGCTGCGCGCGGCGCTGCCGATCTATGTGGTGTTCCTGATCACCATCACCTTCACGATCTATTTTCCGAGCGTGGTGCTCTGGCTGCCGAAACACGTGATCCCGGAATCGGTCGGCTGCTTCAAGTCGCCGGCGGGGACGGGGTATATCTGTCCGAATGGATAGCCGCCCGCAAACTCAGTCCGTCATGCCCGCGAAAGCGGGCATCCAGTAACCCGAGGCGGTGAGTTAATCCGAGGAGCCGCGGCGTACTGGATCATCCGCCTTCGCGGATGATGACGGCTTACTATGTGGCGGACGCCAGTATCCTATTTCCCCTTGCTCGTGAATTTCTTCACGGCGATACGGAATTCTTCGGTTTGCATCGCTTCGATGATCTTCTCCTCCTCGGCATCGAGTTGCTGCTTGGTCGGCGTCTGCGCCGCCTGGTAGACCAGCGCCTTGGTGCCGCCGATCGCGGCAAGCGGATTCTGCGCCAGCCGTTCCGCGAATTGTCGCGTCGCCGCCTTCAGTTCGGTCTCCGGAACAATTTTGGCGACCAGACCCCAGTCATAGGCCTGCTGGGCGGAAAAACTGTCTTCCGCCAGAAATATCTGCAGCGCGCGCCGGGTTCCGACGGTGCCGACCATGCCGACCGTGCTGCCGCCGTCGGGCGAGACGCCGATCTTGGCGTAGGCGGGCGTGAAGCGGGCATTATCGGCGGCGATACAGAGGTCGGCGACAAAAGCCAGTCCCATTCCCGCGCCGGCGGCCGAGCCATGCACGCTGGTCAGCGCGATCTTCGGCATCCGCCTCAGTATCTCGATGAAGGCGTGATAGTGTTTGAGAAGCTCGCCGACCACGGGCGCAATGGTGTCGGCTTCGGCGGCGGCGCCGATGGTTTGCAGGTCGCCGCCGGCGGAAAAGGCGCGGCCTTCGCCTTGAATGACGAGAACCCGGATATTCTTGTCGGCCTCGACCTGCGCGGCCAACTGCTCAAGCCGTTTCGCGATCGCAAGGTTGATCGAGTTGTAGGCCGCGGGGCGATTGAGCGTGATGGTCGCGATCGGGCCGTTGACGGCCAGAATTGCGGGATCGGCGGCGTTGAGCTGATCGGACTCGGGCATGGATCCCTCCCAATACGTCTGTTGTTCCCGCCATTTAAATCGCAGAAGGCCGGGGTGACAATCCCCGCCGAAGGCTGCAAAATGTACGACAAACGGCGGCGCGGTGATTGCATCAGCCGAAATCGGGAGGCGGTGAGCATGGATACGATCGTCGGGCGTCCCATGTCTTCCATCGACCCGTTTTCGCATGGGTTCCTGGACGACCCCTATCCGCATCACGAGAGCCTGCGCGAAACCGGCCCCGTGGTGTGGCTCGAGCACTATGGTATCTGGGCGATGGCGCGGCATCAGGAGGTGCGCGACGCGCTGACGGACTGGCAGACCTATTGCTCCGGCGCGGGCGTCGGTTTGAGCGATTTCCGAAAAGAGCCGCCGTGGCGTCCGCCGAGCATCATCCTCGAAGCCGATCCGCCGCTGCACACCCGGACTCGCGCGGTGCTGACGCGCATCCTGTCGCCGGCCGCGATCAACGTGCTGCGCACGACGTTCGCGCGCGAGGCGGAGGCGCTGGTCGAGCGGCTGGTCGACCAGCGCGAGTTCGACGGCATTGCCGATCTGGCGGAAGCCTATCCGCTGAAAGTGTTTCCGGACGCGGTCGGGATTTCCGAGGACGGGCGTGAGAACCTGCTGCCTTACGGCAACATGGTGTTCAACTCGTTCGGGCCGCGCAACGATCTGTTCGACAAGGCGATGGCCAATGCCGGGCCGGTGCGCGACTGGATCATGTCGAAATGCAGCCGCGCGGGGCTCAAGCCCGACGGCCTCGGCATGCAGATTTTCCAGGCGGTCGACGCGGGCGAACTGACCGAAACCGAGGCAGGCATGCTGGTGCGCTCGTTCCTGTCGGCGGGTATCGATACCACCGTGTACGGCCTTGGTAATGCGCTCTACTGCTTTGCTGGCTATCCCGAACAATGGACTATCCTGCGCGAGAATCCTTCGTTAATACGTCTGGCATTCGAGGAAGTGTTGCGTTTCGAGGCACCGGTGCAGACGTTCTTCCGCACGACAACCAAGGATATCGATGTCGCGGGCCAGCGCCTGGGCGAGGGCGAGAAGGTGCTGCTGTTCCTTGCTGCCGCCAATCGCGATCCGCGCCGCTGGGAAAAGCCTGACCAATTCGACGTCCGTCGCCGCGCGACCGGGCACATGACTTTCGGCACCGGTATTCACGGCTGCGTAGGTCAGGCGGTGGCGCGGCTGGAAAGCGAGGCCGTGTTCGGCGCGCTGGCCAAGCGTGTCGCGTCGTTCGAGCTGACCGCTGAGCCCCGGCGGCGGTTGAACAATACCTTGCGCGGGCTCGACACCCTGCCGCTTCGCATCCATCCGGTCTGAGGCGATGGTGCAGGGAGCGGTTGCGATCATAGGTGCCGGCCATGCGGGCTTTCAGGTCGCGGCCTCGCTGCGGCAGCTCGGTTTTGGCGAACAGTTGCACCTCATCAATGACGAGGGTCACCTGCCGTACCAGCGGCCGCCGCTGTCCAAGGCGTATCTGAAGGGCACCGGCGGTCCGGACACCCTGATGTTCCGGCCGCAAAAGTTCTATGCCGACCAGAACATCGAGCTGATCTCGGATCGCGCCGTCAGAATCGACCGCGCGTCGCGCAAGCTGAAGCTCGCATCCGGCGCTGCCTTCGACTACGGCCACCTCGTGCTCGCGACCGGCGCGCGCAACCGCCTGCTCGACATCCCCAACGCCAATCTGCCCGACGTCCGCTACCTGCGTATCCTCGATGACAGCGAGGATTTGCGGCGGCGGATCGCATCCAGCAAGCATGTCGTCGTGATCGGCGCCGGCTTCATCGGGCTCGAGTTTGCCGCGACCGCGCGGATCAAGGGCCTCGAGGTCGATGTGCTGGAACTGGCTAGCCGGGTGATGGCGCGCGCGGTGACCGCAGAAATCTCGGACTATTTTCAAGCGCGCCATGCGGCCGCCGGCGTGCGCATCCATCTCGGCGTGCAGGCCACCGCGATCGAAGCCAGCGGCGACAAGGTGACCGGCGTCAGCCTCAGCGACGGCCGCCATATTCCGGCGGACCTGGTCGTGGTCGGCGTCGGCGTTCTGCCCAATGTCGAACTGGCCGCGGAAGCCGGCCTGCCGGTCGCATCGGGGATCATCGTCAACGAACGTCTCTTGACCGCTGATCCCAACATCTCGGCGATCGGCGACTGCGCGCTGTTTGCAAGCCCGCGGTTCGGCGGCTCGCTGCGGCTGGAGTCGGTGCAGAACGCCACCGACCACGCCCGCTGCGTGGCGGCGCGGCTGACCGGCGACGACAAGGTCTATGACGGCCACCCCTGGTTCTGGAGCGATCAGGCCGACGACAAGCTGCAGATCGCCGGCCTGACGACGGGTTACGATCGCGTGGTGGTGCGCGGCGAGCCCGCACAGAAAGCGTTCTCCGCGTTTTGCTACAAGGCCGACAAACTCGTCGGCATCGAGTCCGTAAACCGGGCAGGGGACCACATGTTCGGCCGCCGCCTGTTGCCGATGGACCGCTCGATCGAGCCGGAGCAGGCGGCGGATCAAGGTTTTGATCTGAAGCGCGCGCTGGCCTAGGCTACTCACACGACCTCCGCCGCCGACGGCATCGACGGCGCTGCACCCATCCGCTGCACGCAGATCGAGGCCGCCTTGTTGGCATATTCCAGCGCGTCGCGAACGGATACGCCTTGCGCGAGCTGCGCGGCGAGCGCGCCGACAAAGCAATCGCCGGCGCCGGTGGTATCGACGGCCTTGACGAAATGGCCCGGCACGATCACCAATTCGCCGCCGACCAGCGCCAGCACCCCCCGCTTGCCCAGCGTGACGCAGATGATGCGGTCGGGGCGGGCTTGCAGCGATTCTGCCGCGGCGATGAAGCGTATGTAGTCGTCGCTGTCGCGAAGCTCGAGGCCTGCGAGCAGGCCGAGCTCGGTTTCGTTGAGCACGAGAATATCGACGAGATCGAGCAGCTCGCGGCTGAATTTGCCGGCCGGCGCCGGATTGAGAATCGTCGTTGCCCCTGCTGCCGCCGCGCTCTGGAAGAAGGCCATGATGGCGGGTTGTGGGATTTCGAACTGGCTGACCGCGATGTCGCCTTTTGCGAGCACAGGCGCTGCGACATCGTCAGCGCTGACCAGCGCGTTGGCGCCGGGAATGACGACGATGGTGTTGTCGGCATTCGCAATCGTGATGATCGCGGTGCCGGTATGGGCCTCGGCGGTCTGCTGCAGGAAGCCGAGGTCGACGCCCTCACGGGCGAGAAAAGCCTTCAGCTCGTCGCCGAAAGCGTCGCTGCCGAGCCGGCCGATCAGCGTGGTCGGTGCGCCCAATTTGGCGGCGGCGACCGCCTGGTTTGCGCCCTTGCCGCCGGGAAAATACAGCACTGCCTGGCCAGCAACCGTCTCGCCGACTTGCGGATGCCGTTCGGCGGTCGCCACCACGTCCATGTTGATGCTGCCGGCGACGAACACGCGGCCCATGCTCGCCTCCCCCGCAAATCAGTTAAACCCGGACCTCGAATTCCTGCCTGACCTTGTCGATGTCGGCAAGGGTCGGCAGTCCGGCTTCGTTGCCCAGCCGCTGGATCTTGTAGGTCGACGCGGCGCGGGCGAAATCGAAATGATCGCGCCAGCTTTTGCCGGGGTTGGCGAGATAGGAATAGATATAGGCGCCGTGAAACACGTCGCCGGCGCCGTTGGTGTCGAGCACGCGCTCGCGCGGGATCGGCAGCGCGGGAAGCGTATGCACCGCGCCGGTCTCATCGTACCAGAGCAATCCCCTCTCTCCCATAGTCACGCCGCCGACCCGGCAGCCGCGGCTCTTGAGATAATCGAGCATCCTTTCCGGCGTCAGGTCCATCTGCTCGCACAGCCGCTCCGCGACGATCGCGACATCAATGAATTCCAGCAGCTCATGGGTGTTGGTGCGCAAGCCGCCGCCGTCGAGCGAGGTGAGAATGCCTTCCTCGCGGCACAGCTTGGCGTAGTGGATCGCGGCGTCCGGCTGGTGGCCGTCGATATGCAGCGCGCGGCAACTGCCGAGGTTGAGCAGCGGGAAGGGATGGATATGCGCGTCGTCGCGGCAGCGTACGATCGCCCGCTTGCCGTCCTTCGGCATGATGAACGACAGCGAGGAGGCGTTGACCTTGCGCGGATGGATCGAGATGCCGTATTTCGCGCTCATGTCCTGGAACATGCGTCCGAGCCAGTCATTGGCCACGGTCGCAATCAGGTCAGGCACGATGCCGAGCTTGGCGCAGCAGAATGCCGCCGTCACCGCGTTGCCGCCGAACGAGACCGCATAGGCGGAAGCCACATGCTTCTCGTCGCCGGTCGGCATGTGGTCGGTAATGAAGGTGACGTCGATGTAGGTTTGTCCGATAAAGAGGGCCTGCATAAGGTTTTCCATACACGCGCTGAATGGGGTGGTGTTCGGCCCCGGCGCCTCACATTAGCACCGGTTACACGAGCCGACCGCTGAAATTATTCGCAAATCCGCCGCCATAATCGCTTGAGATCGGCTCCCACCCCGGGCATCGTCGGCATGCCGAGCCGATTCAACGGCGCTCGGCAGGTCCAGGTTCCGAGGGCGGACGTGATCACAGAAGTTCTCGAAATTGTCATGCTCGAAATCGACATGGCGCTCGGCGCCGGCGACACGCGCAGGCGGTTGTCGTGATCAGCGGTCTCGACCATGTCGTCGTGCTGATCGACGACATCAAGGTCGGTCAAGCCGCGTACGAGACGCTGCTCGGTCGGCGGCCTTCGTGGCAGAACAGCGGCGACGGCGCCGACCGCGTGCTGTTCACGCTCGACAACATGACCCTGGAGCTGATGGCGCCTCACGGCTTTAGTGTGGCGGCCGATCGCATCCGCAACGTGATCAAGATCTGGGGCGAGGGGCTTGCCAGCATCTGCTTCGCGACGCCCGATATCGCCAAGATGCAACGCCGGCTCGACCGGGTGGCGCTCAAGCCGGACCCGGTCGTCGAGGTCGAGAGCCGCGATTCGGTCTCTGGCGCGACGCTGAACTGGAAGCGCACGCGCGCGACCACCGAGCTGACCCGCGGCGTGCGGATGTTCTTTCTCGAGCTCGCTGGCGAGCGCCCGCGGTCGGTCGCGACCACAACGTCGGCGGTGCTCGGGCTCGATCACGTGGTGATTTCGACCGAAGACCCGGAGCGCGCCGCCGCACTTTATGGCGCGCGGCTCGGCCTCGACATGGCGCTCGACCGCACCCATCAGGACTGGGGGCAATTGATGTTCTTCCGCTGCGGCGATCTGATCGTCGAGATCGTGCGCCGGCCGGTCGCGGGCGGCGACCATACCCACGACAAATTGTGGGGCCTGAGCTGGCGCGTCGCCGACATCGAGGCCACCCGGGCACGGCTGCTCGCGGCGGGGCTCGAGGCCTCCGAGGTGCGGATCGGCCGCAAGCCCGGCACTCGCGTCATGAGCCTGCGCAGCGGCACCTGCGGCATCCAGACGTTGCTCCTGGAGAAGACGGCCGGATGAGATGCGATCTTTCTTGCCCTCCCCTGCAGGGGAGGGCCGACGCGAATGAAATGAGCGGCGGGGTGGGGCGGTCTTTGCGACCGCCATTCACCACCCCACCCCGTCTCGCATCTCGCGATGCGAGACGACCCTCCCCCTGCAGGGGAGGGCAAGATAGCGGTTCGGATCGTGGTCCCGACCACATCGCTGACATTCGGGCGCTGCAATTGGCAGGTTAACATCGTTGATTCGCAAAGTTTCATACGCGTGCTACATCGATTTTTTTAACGCAATAGCGAGCAATCCATTTGGCCAAGAAAATGCAAGTCCCAAAATGGC
>Ga0307479_10003353_pt1 | contig 14593 bp, 16 predicted proteins | sample atmos_gasesECM4C_FD_203743 | JGI IMG/M metagenome (GOLD analysis project Ga0307479, IMG submission 203743) | Hardwood forest soil microbial communities from Morgan-Monroe State Forest, Indiana, United States - atmos_gasesECM4C_515 | ecosystem: Environmental > Terrestrial > Soil > Temperate...
CGAGACCAGGCAGCAGAAGTATCTCGATCTCGGCGGCGCGTTCGCCGATAAGCAGTGGGCAGATCCCGCGCCCGACGGCCTCACCCGCCAAACCCGCTACTGGATCGACGATATGTACATGATCACTCTGGTTCAGGTGCAGGCATATCGCGCAACCGGCGGCCAGAAGTATCTTGATCGCGCGGCGTTGGAAATGTCAGCCTACCTCGACAAGCTGCAACAGCCAAGCGGACTCTTCTATCACGCGCCCGACGCGCCATTTTTCTGGGGACGGGGCGATGGCTGGGTCGCAGCTGGAATGACAGAACTGCTGCTCTCACTGCCGCAGAGCCATCCCAGCCGCGGCCGCATCCTCGAGGGCTACCGCAGGATGATGTCAGAGTTGCTGAAATATCAAGCTAAGGATGGCATGTGGCGCCAGTTGCTGGATCATCCGGAAGCCTGGCCCGAAACCTCGTCCACCGGAATGTTTACTTTTGCCATGATCACCGGAGTAAAGAACGGGTGGCTCGATAAGAAAACCTACGCACCCGCCGCCCGCAAAGCGTGGCTGGCTCTCATCACATATCTCGAGCCGAACGGCGACATTCGCAGTGTCTGCGAAGGAACGGGAAAGAAGAACGATCTCAATTACTATCTAACCCGGGCCCGCAACACTGGAGACCTTCACGGCCAGGCGCCCATCCTGTGGTCCGCCTCAGCCCTGCTGCGGTGAATCAGTAGTTGTTGGACAGCTCCCCTTAAATCACGCAGGGGCGGACGCAGCCTGCCCTGAGCAATGCCGAAGGGTCCGCGCCGCGAGCGAAGCGAGCGCACATTGCCCAACATGTCTACGTACCCGTAAGCCGGAAGCCCGAAGCTGCGCTGCACCTGGAACTATAGATTCTCCTGAATGAAGCGCGGACTGAGGTGGACATCGACTTGTATCAACGGCGAATCGCCAATCACCTTGAAGCTGTGAATCTCACCCGCCTTGATCACGAAGATGTCTCCGGCTTGACCATCGAAAGTCTTTCCGTTGACCGTCCACACTCCACGGCCTTCGCGGATGAACTGAATCTCGTCGTAAGGATGCCGATGCGGCCCCGGCCCGGACCCGGGTTTCCCGTAGAAAAGAAATACGGAAACACCGGTATCGCCCTGTTCCGCTCAGATAAACTCATGCGAACTGCCAACGAAAGGCAGGTTTTCCTGGCGCACATGATGCATCCTCGTCGCCCTCCTCTCAGATTGGATGAGCGTTCCTTTATTCAGGCTTCGAAGACCGGGCGGCAGGTGCGCACTAATTGGCTATTAGCTCTTGTCATCCGGAGCGACTTTGAGCGGCGATGAGAGGTGAAAGGACGAGCTTGGTGTGGCCAGCTTACTCAGAGGACAAAGTAGCAGCATTCCTGATCATGGAAACAAAGACCCCAAAGAGAAGGAGGATAATCAAGCCAACCAAAATAATCCAAAAAATTGGAGAATTGAACTGTGCCTTCGTTTTGGACAGAGATGTCGATCCGTCTGGCCTTTCATACCAATAAACATGCACTTCGGGTCTCTTAGTCTTGAACAATTTTACCAGCAGAAGGCCGCGTGCAGTGGGGACCTTGCCTTCCTGATTTTTGATCGCCAACGGCGGCGCCAGCCAGGTTTTTTGTGCCACGCAATCGCGGACCGTCAGGTTCCGGGTCCCGGAAGTATTGCCATACAAGTTACGGTCTGAGTCGTGGAAATGGCCAGCAAAGATGGCGTCAACCTTTGGATCGCACGCCAGCGGTTCCCACATTTTTCGCACTTTCTCCGGAATCTCCCACGACGATTCTTTGCGGTACGGATCATTCAAGTCCGGTACGTGCGTAAATAGAACCATCTTTTCGCCAGACTTGTCGGGCGGCTTAAGCGCTTGCAGTTTCTGCACTTCCCATTCAGGGCAACCATCCGTAGCTGTAAAACAAAACCGCCGGTAGTTATCTGCCTTCTTGAAGCTGGCGCTATTGAATCCGACCACGCGAAATTGGTTGAGAAGAATTGGACTCCTGACCGTAAGTTCGGCGACTTTCACCGGCGAACTCGGCGCAAAGCGGCCAGTCTTTTATTGAGTGCCCCGAGAAAACACTCCATCCTCCTGGAGTCGGTAACCGACTCATTTACCAGATCGTTGTTGCCCGGTACGACATAAACCGTAGTGACGGCCAGCGTATTCAATTCTCGCGACAATTTCGTTGCCGCCCAGTCCTTTGTAATTAAAGGCTGTCCTTCGAAGTCCGGGTTGCCTTTATCATCCACCCCGCCAGGGGAGAGAAACTTGCAGGCGTCAGTGGACGGATCTCTTAATTCTACGTTCTGCAATCCGAAGTCACCGGTAAAAACAACAAAGTCGATCTTCCCTTGCGTATCCACTAATTCACTGATCTTGCCGATCGCCCAGTGCAGAGATGACCAGTCATCCCCCGCCTGGTAAAAAGCGGTGTACGGGGATTGTCGGTAGCCGTCGTCAAAGACGTGAGCATCGGTAATCTGAATGAAAGTCAATGCCGGTAGCTCGTCAGCAGGCTTGTCCTCGGCGGCCAAGTGTGAGATACCCAGCTGACAGCAGAATGCGCAGGCAACCGCAAGTCTTAGGCAACGCATATCTAGAACGTTACGAGGACGCCATGATAGCACTTACCCAAAGTATGATCAGCCGAAAAATACAATCGAGAAAATGTAACTTGCGTGCTAGACTTCCGGCCCAAGGAGAATAATCATGTCTGCCGGCGCGAATAGCCCTACATTGAGCAAGTACGGCGACTGGGTCTTACGACTTGCCGATAAATTTGGAGACGTCGCGGCAAAGGGAACCGTCCGGTTCCTGCTCGGATTTGGCGGGGTGGTGCTTGTCTTGGCGTTTGCCACCAAACTATCCATCCCCTCGCTGCACATTAACGCCGCAACTCAACCGGTAGAGTTCGTTGCTATGCTACTGGTCGGTCTAGTTATCATCCTCTCTGGTGCCGTTGTGGCGTGTCAACCGGGGCAGCGTCTGGCTGAAATCGTGGAGAGTGAAAGAAAGAGGGCTAGCGAAAAAAAGAGAGCTGAAGACCCTAGTCCCGCAACCGCGCCGACGGCGGATTCTAATACTAGCTTTGCTGGGGGCGAGTCGCCCGCCCCTCCACCAAAGGTAGTTGAGCCTGGGGCTACTTCCAATTTTACAACTGGAGAAAGAACATGACTTCAGAGGAAGAGGTAAAGGTACAGGTCTATTGCACTCTAGCAGACCAATTAGACAATCAGTACCATCAAAGGCGAGAACTGGAGTGGAGGATTCACATCTCAGTCTGGACGCTCATTGCTGCTGTCAGTTATCTTCTGATTACTCAGAAGGTTCAGTTGGGACGGGAGCTGTTCCTACTATTTCTCATTGTTCCACTCCACTTCATATGGTGCGTGAAAATTCACACTGGCGGCTTCCGTGCGCAACATCTTAGTAGACAGTACCGTCGTGCCGCGGAACGGCTTCTTAATCCTAGCGGGCCACTCATAGATGACAAAGGAACGGCACGCAACCCAGACAGGGAATTACTTCCACCACGCTGGCTGCGTATGAGTTTTGAGTGGTACTGGTGGTGGATGATCGCTGAAGTTGGTACAACAATTCTGCTTACAACTGGGATCGTATACATTTTGTGTTCAAGAATGATTCAGTGAATTATCCCGGACAAAATTGCGGAGGATGGTTGGGCCAGACCAGCCCGTGTTTCCACTCTTGAGGCTACCCCGTCCAGGCTTCGCTTGGGCGGGGATTTGGAAGGTCTAGGCTAGGAGCATATCCACTGGGGAAATTCGGGGAGAGGACAAAGCGTTTCCAGTAACTAGTTTGAATCGCAACCCAAAGAGAAGCGCAGAGCAGCACACACCTCATTCATTCGTGCGGAACTGAGTTGGGCTACACGTTTCCCCAGGCGCTGTTGCGACACCGTCACTGCATTGTGCAGGTTCACCGCGCACGGGGACTTCACGCCGTCCTCCTCAGTCAGCACGACTTCCGATGGTCGCTTCGGTTGAGCAACCGCCGCTCTCAGGATGACGCATCCTAGAGGTCCTCGGTTCCACCCACGCATCCCCCTTGACACTCAGGGGGCATAGGGTTATCGTTCAAACCGCACCTCGTAACCTCGGAAGGAGTTGACCCGATGAAGAAGATCAAGAAACCGACAACTTCAAAACCACGAACGACCAACAAACTCCGCGGCGTGGCCGGTTGGGGCTCCGGCGACCAATACAGTTGAGCCGGGACCGCACTTCATTCTTCGTACCGGGAGGTCCCGGTACGAAGAATCACAACTCGTGAAAGAAATAGACTTGCGTCATACGAGCCGTGGCTTTTGTTTCCCCGAATTCGCGCCAGCTTGTCATGCTGTGGAACTGGTTTCCGTTGTAAAACAGGGCTCGGTTGAAGGCCATAGGTATGTGAATCGTCGGTTCCCAATTCGAGCGATCGCTGCCCTGCTCCTCCCAGTACAGGATCAAATCCTTTTCCCGCTTCACGCGCGAGGGCAGTTTGCCGGCGGCAATGAGGGAGGTCAGCTGTCGCCGCGTAGGCCACGCTTCCAATCCTGTTCGTCTGTGCCTGAAGAAGGTGGTCCCTCCACTACATTGCTTCGGCAAGTTCAAATAGCAAACGCCGGCATAGATGGGGCCGTCCACGTGAATGTCGGTGTCGCGGATCTTATCCGAACCGCGTGTCATGCGGAACAAGACAACGTGCCTCAAGTGGGCATAGTCGGGCTTGATTTTGAGCAAACGCCCCACATACTTCATGCTCCGGTGGACATCGATATTCGCTGAAGTGAGACCCGGATTGCCACCCGTCACTTTAATGGGCGTCGCCAGTGCCTGTCGCCGGACGGCTCGCGGGTTCGGAAAGAAATCGTCAATCACCTGAATGCAGAGGCGTGCCATGGCTTGCCCAAAGGATACATGGTTCCGTGCGTACGTGAAAGGGAATCTGCTCATGCCCCAGACCTATGCCGCTGGGGCAGTCTTTCTGGCCCGGACTGTTCTCGAACAGGACGACCTCGAGGAATTCGAAACCGCGACCCGCTTGAGCCCTTCTCAGCTAACATGCATGCGTCGAATTATGCACGCGGCACATCGGGTGCGGCAAATTCCCGCCGGAGATAATGCGTTTCTCGAACGGGCACGAGAACACGGCCGATATAACATGTCTCGGACCATCATCATCGATGACGAGCGATTGCACTACATCTGGAATCGCTTTCGGGAACGCGCTGTCGACGTTGCTAAGGCCCTAGTTCAGCGGCCGCAAGGCCTCCTTCTGGCCAATCAGCTCGCTGCGGGGTTTCAGACCAGGGAATGCCGCGCCCTTCTGCGGCAATTCCGCGCGGAATATGATCGCAGGCGTGATGGGTCCGACAAAGCGGCGGCGGTGCTGCGCAAAACCATCTTGACTTACGTCGACGCTCAGGTTCATCCGCCACAGCATAGAGGACTCTTACAGGAACTCTTCGATGCATGATCAGGCAGGACGATATGCTCCGTGAGCGCGGGTGGCGGGAGGGGCCCCACTCAAGCCCGGTTTTGGCTTGAGCTGGCGGGCTAGTTCCGGTAACTGCACGGCCATTCATCCCCTCTTGTTCGGATTTCGTAACGCCATAACGATTCATTCCCGGTTCAACTTTTTGCCTGCTACACTCCGCAGCCGTATCGGTCGTGCAAGACGTTCGAGATCTATCCAGCGTTTTCCCCGGGATTACATTCGCATTCGGATTCGAGGAGGACTCATGGCCGCCGTTTCCTTCGCCAAACAGATTCTGCCGCTCTTCAACCCAACAGACATCCAGCATATGCAAAAGCTGGGCGTAATGCTGGCGGAGTACAGCTACATGTCACAGCCCGAGAATGCGGAAAATGTGCTTAACCGCTTGAATGGAACAGTGAAGCCCATCATGCCTCCGCCTCCGGCGGATCCGTGGCCGGCGGCCAGCATCGCACTGTTTCAAGCGTGGATAGCCGGAGGTTACCAGCCTTAACCGAACTCCAGCGCGATTACTGGCAAACGATACCGCGCAGGGAGAAACACCAGACAATGAACTGGCAGACGAGCCAGCAACTACTTATTTTCGAAAGGATTCTCTTATGAAACGTCTCGTATATGTGATTGCGATGTTGCTGGCACTTATTGCCGCCGGCTTTCATTTCACAATGAAAAGTCACAAGGGCAGCGGCGGTAAATCGTTGATCCCTACTGCAAGTGCGGCCGTTCCGGACGCTGCGAATCCCTGCACCTTTCCGACACAAATGGCGGCAACGCCGGAGCAGACAGCGTGGCAGCTTTTTGTGGCCGCCACCTGTCCTGCAAACGGAAGCCAGGTGGTTTGGGAAAACTGGATCGAACAGCTCAATCTATATCCAGCCAGCGGGCAAACGGGTGCGAAGCTGAACCGGGGAGCGGGAGCCAAGCGGCTGCACGGAAGCCCTCTAGCGCATGCGATCGCAGCCAATGTGCGGGCACAGGCGGTAGAGCTCGCGCCTTCCGAAGAATGCAACGCCATGCAGGGACCTCCCTCGAACGTGGTGAAAGGAGCGACCATTTGTGAGGAGGCACGGCTCAATCCCTCAGCGCAGGCATTTGTGACCAGCAACGGGTATCAGGTTCGCCCCGGACAGACCAAGGCGGCCCAACAAGGAACGGATATCGAATTTCCAGCGCCCGGCGTGGAGCTGAAAGCGGATTGGATTCCCGGCACCGATTTCAATCCGCCATTTACGTGCAACAATCCTCCACAAGGGGTACACGTGGAGACCATTCAGGGCAAGTGTTATGCATTGGCGGGAATTCACATCTCTTCGAAATTGTTGAAGAACTGGTTGTGGGCCACGTTCGAGCCGCAGAACCTGACGACGAACATAAATCGATGCGTGGTGCTGGGATGCAATGACCCCTGGGGCTCGACTCCGGCCACGAGCAATGGAACCTTTACGCAACAAACTACGGCTCTGCAATCGCTCATGAAGCAAGCGAACCTGGCGCCGGAATGGTCGAACTATCGGCTCGATGGAGCGCAAACGGATTTTGGGACAGTCACATCACCCACATTATTAGGAAACTCGGTGATTGAAGGCGATAACGTGGGCATGGATTTGAAACAGGCCTCCTGCATCACGTGTCATTCCGTTTCGTCCATCAAAAACGATGGCACCGATGGAATCGTAACGCTGGCGGCAATGCCGACGCCGCCCGTGGGCCCCGAATTCACACCCGCATCCGGATGGATCGCGAGAGATTTTGCCTGGTCTCTCGGCCTGGCATGTCCAGCGGTAAAGGGAGTGTTACAAAATTGCACCAGCCCTGCCGGGAAGATGAAGAAAAAGAAGAGTAAATAGTGGGGTTGAACCCGAAGGCGGAATACTAGAAGGACAAACTATCCCCGACTTCGGGTGCGTAGATCAACAAGAGCTGGAACTTGTTCAAACTCCCCTCTCGTCTGAGCCAACAACACGTCTGCCACTACGAGCAGGGGGCTAGCCCGGATTAGCCCGACTCTCCGCTCTCGAGTCCAAGCTTCGCTTGGGCGTGGATTTTGAAGGTCAAGGAGAATCCGGGGGGCCAGCCGGAACGTTCCCAGCAACTAGTTTGAATCGCAACCCAGAGAGAACCGCAGCGCGGCACACACCTCATTCATTCGCGCGGAACTAAGCTGGGCCACACGTTTCCCCAGGCGCTGTTGCGACACCGTAACAGCATGGTGCAGGTTCACCGCGCACGGGGACTTCATGCCGTCCTCCTCATTCAGAACGACTTCCGATGGCACGCCGCGAATCGTGGAAGTGACCGGCGCAACCGTAACCGTGGATAAATACGCGACGGTGCTTTCGCGCGTGAGCACCAGGACTGGTCGCTTCTTGTCGGGCGCGGCAAACTGGTAGAGCCTGATGTCACCTCGCGCTATTCTTCCGGCCACGCAGCCTCCGCTTCCCAACCCCGCGCTTCCGCGTCGGCTTGCGGCTGCCGCGAGTAGCCCTGGCGGTCGCGCTCTTCACTGGCTTGCAGTTCCAACCGGCGCAGATGTTCCCGCAGGGCGTCACGCACTAAAGCCGACCGGTTTCGCCGGGTGCGCTTCGCGGCCTGGTCGGCGTCATGTAACAGCTTTTTATCCAGCACGATTTGAACGATTTCCATATGTGGAACCAACTCCACAGTATACTCCACATCGCATTTCTTAGTTTTCCACAGGCCCATTGTGACATCTGACCTTGCGCTCCACAGCCAAATCATTCCATCATTGTCCAGCACAAGGAGCCGAGCGCGGTCGGTCCAAGCGCTTCGTAGCCAAAATCGTGGGCGCGTAAGTTCGTGATTGAAAAGAACCAAGGATATAACCGTTTTAGAAACAAGGACTTGCCACGAAAAAACCGCAAAATCCATGATTCTAAAGATTTTACAAAATGGGGGGAGGGGTACCCGTTAGCCGAAACTGAACCCAGCCGCAACCGTAACCGCAAACCGCACTCAACCCACGACCCGGAGAAAAATATGGCAACAGCCATAGTCCCGCTATGCCAGCACTGGATGAACAACGCCACCCGCTGCGGATGCCCCGCGATGCGGGGAACGCGGTACTGCTATTCACATCAACAAAAGCAAGCGGGGCGCGAGAACAAAGGCAGAGCGTACGCGGCAGCGATGGTTTGAGTCCGCACGGCTAGAGGATGCGGCGTCCGTGCAGCGTGCTTTGGCGGAAGTCATGACACGGCTGCTGTCGGGCCACATTGATCCCAAACAGGCTGGACAGATCCTTTATAAGCTGCAGACAGCGAGCATGAATTTGCGCAACGCGGTACTCGGCTCTGGGAACGCAGACCACGAATCTCCTCCCGAGGCCAGCAATCAATCCCACCCATAAGCAAAGAGCGCGGCAAGGATCGGCTACCCAACGTTGGACATACGGAAAGAACGGTAGGAAGCGCGGTCCGCGGCTGCATGCAAGATTTACTCACAATCGTTCAATAGTTTGCACTGTGCGCAGGTGTCGGCCGGGAGACACGATCTGGCTCCGGGGCGCAACTGGAGTTGCTGCTTTTTCAACCAAATAGATGGCTCGAAACGGACGCTGCTGGCCGGAAGTATGGCACGCGGAGTGCTCTGATTGGGGTAAGGGTTGTGCGCGAGCCGCTGGGCAGGAAGCTGGCGCTTGCGGGGTTTGGGTATGGTGCAACGAATCGCAGCCGTCGGGATGGTTACTTTGGTACTGGCGTGCGGCGCGCTGTGCCAGGATGCGCGCCAATCCCTTCCCGATGCGCCTTCGGCGCGGGCTGCAACTCCCGCGTCTGAGCTCAGCGTTATCGCCGAGCAAGTGCGTTCTCCTTTCCAACAGCGACGTTCTTCTTTCAAGGTTGACGCGTTCAAGCTGCCGGAGGCGATGCGTCCCGATGCGTTTGCGGATCCTGAGAAGAAGGCACCCGCGCAAAAACTCGCACACGATTTCTTTGCCAAGCATTTCTCTGCTAACTCAGCGAAGCAGAAGCCGAGCGATCACGCTGCGGTGAGTGACGGCTTCGTGGGCCGCGCCGCGCATGCGGCCACGGGGATTTTCTTCACGCGAGATGAGTCTGGGCGGGGCCGGGTGAATACTTCGTATTTTCTGCGGGCGATGGCTTCGGTGGCGGCGGATACGGCATCACGGCCTTATTGGAGACGGTCTCCGGGAGAGCCGCTTAGCGATTTTGGTTCCACCGTGGGCAATGATGCGGGCATGAATCTGCTCCACGAGTTTGGGCCCGGCCTGCAGCGTATGGTAAAGAGCCGCGCGCCGAAGTTTGTGGGCAGGATCATCGAGGGACGCATCGGGCACAACTAGCTTGCTGCGCCATGCCGCTGTGGGCGCGGCTTTTGGCCTAGCGGGCGGGTCATCGGGCAAAGAGGCGCATGAAGCCAGACGCAGGCAGGTCAGGCGCCAGCAAATTCACATTTTTCATTCCAGACATTTTCATCAGAGATTCGGCGGCGAGATAACCGCTGCGGACCGCGCCTTCCATGGTGGCGGGCCAGCCGGTCGAGGTGAAGTCTCCGGCGAGGAAGACGCGGGGCCAGGCGGTGATCTGCGGTGGGCGGTGGGCGTCAATCCCCGGACGCGGGGAGTAGGTGGCGTAGACTTCCTTGATCACGGTTGACTTGACGAGATTGGCGGCGCGGGCGGCGGGGAAAAATTCGCGAACTTCTTTGAGGGCGAGGTCGACGATCTCGGCGCGCGATTTGTCAATCAGAGATTTCGAGGAGCTGACGACGAGTTCGATGTAGCTGCCGGCCTCTGCGTTGGCAGGCGCGCGTGTGGCCAGAAGGCGCGACTTGTGGAAGAACCATTGAATGGTGCGGTCGAGGAGGACGGCGTGGTCCAGGTCGGTGATTTGGCGGTCGAACCAGAGGTGAATGCCGGTGATGGGAGAGTGTTCGAAGTGGCTAAGGCTTTCGCGGACGGGCGCGGCTTCGGGGAGTTGCGGCAGGACACGGTCGAGAATTTCGAACGGGAGTGCGAGGATGAGGTAGTCGTGGTTCCCTTCCCCTTGGCTGGTGCGAATCTGGACTTGGGAGGAGTCGGGAGAAAAAGTTTCGAGCGAGGTGCGGAGGCGGATTTCGCCGCCTCGGGCTCGGATGTACTCTCCGGCGCGGTTGTAGAGGTCAGTCAGGGGAATCGTGGGGACGCCCATGTGGCGGGCTTCGGGCGACTTCATGGACTCGCGGACGACTTGGGCGGCGTAGGAAATTGCGATCAGGTCGAGATCTTCACTGAGGGCGCTGACCAGGATTGGCTTCCAGAAACGCTCGATGGCGTTATTGGTCTGTCCGTGACGGTGACACCAGTCGAGGAAAGAGCGGCCAGTGTCAGGCTGGCTGGTTAACGTGAGGGCGGCGATGGCTCGGGAGATGGCGAGCTTGTCTTTCGCATTCAGAAATGGAAATTGCAGGAACGATGGTGCGGTGTGCAGCGGCGCGGGGAGCGGGGAAGCGTGCATCACGCTGGCGCGGCCGCCAGGCTCGATGAACGTCATTTCATCATACCAGCGGATTTTGTCTTCGACACCGATGCGGCGGTAGAACTCGACGAGGTTGGTGCAGACGCGGAACAGGACATGTTGGCAGTTGTCGACGACCTCGCCTGTGCCGGGGTGCTCGTAGGAGGAAGCGCGTCCGCCGAGGTAGGGGCGGCGTTCGAGAAGAGTGACTCGGAAACCGGACTCGGAGAGGGCGCAGGCTGCGGCCAGGCCGGCTAGGCCGCCCCCGGCGATGGCTACGGTGGGTTGGGTGGAGGATGGAGTCATGCGCCGGTGCAAAGATATTTACGACATTGCCCTCCCGAACAACAGCAGCTTCCTCACCGGGCGTTCCGCCCAGTTCGGAATGACAAATTTGATTCTTGTCATGGTTCGGAATGACAAGTGTATAGGGATTTTCACGTGATGCGTTGCAGGAAGCCTTTCCCAAGAACTCGCAGCTTTTCGCTCACGGTAAGAGTTACTTTGGCGGTGAAGACGTCGTAGTTGCGGGCGGCGATTTTTTCGAGGAGCTTGCGGTAGATATTGATAAGGACCCAGAGCGCAGGCTGGCTGTCTTCGGCGACGTAGGGGATGAGTTGCTCGCCGGCCCGATAGTATTCGCCGGCGCGGTCGGCTTCGAGCGCGAGTAACGGACGGAAGCGGACAGGGTCTGGTGTGGTTAGCAATTCGGCGGCTGACAGGCCGAATCTTGCCAGATCTTCTTCCGGCAAATAGATGCGGCCCATGGCGGCGTCTTCCTTCACGTCGCGGATCATGTTGGTGAGCTGGAAAGCCAGGCCGCACTGTTCGGCGAGCGGTTCGGCGGCCGGATCACGATAGCCGAAGACGTGGATGCAGACCAAGCCCACCACCGAGGCTACCCTGTAACAATAAACCTTCAGGTCGTCGAAAGTGCGGTATTGGACTGTCAGGCCGGGAACTGGATTTGCAGCGAGCGGGGACTCTTGACCTTGGTCCGCCGGTTCCATCACATCCATCGCGGTGCCTGTGGCGAGTTCATCCAGCAAGCCGGCGGGGATGGTGTAGCGGCGCTGGGCGTCGGTGAGGGCGAGCAGAATTGGGTCGTCGGTAGGCTCGCCCTGCTGGGCGCGGTGGAGGGCTGCGAGCCAGGTGTCGAGTTTGAAGCGGCGTTCTTCGAGGGCGAGAGTGGGGTCGTCGGCAATATCATCGCAGCGGCGCATGAAGGCGTAGACGGCGCACAGCGCTTCGCGCTTGCGCTTGGGCAGGACCAGAAATGCGTAGTAGAAATTCTTGGCGTTGGTGCGAGTGATGCCGCGGCACACCGAGTATGCCATTTGGAGCTGCGCCGGGGCTGGGGTCCAGGGGAGCAAGACTTGTTGCGCTCCGGTGCTCATAAGAGTTTTCCCAGCGCGGCTCGTGCTACCAGCGCCAGTTTGCGCGGCTTGGAGATTACGGGGCGGCGTCCGAGGACGGCATAGTTCTGGCGCTCGATGGCGTTCAGGATTTCCTGGCCGCCGCGGGTGAAGAGTTCAATATCGACCGCGAGTTCTTTGTCGACTTTGCCGACCAGCGGGAGACCTCGGTCAAACCACTGGCGGGCGCGTTCGACTTCGAACTTCATCATTTCGCAGAAGGCGGGGGTGTTGCGGTTTTGCGCGAGGTCTCGCTCGGTTACCGAATAACGGCGGAGGTCTTCGAGGGGCAGGTAGATCCGGTCTTTCGCGTAGTCGATGGTGACATCCTGCCAGAAATTTGCCAGCTGCAGGCCGGTGCAGGTGTAGTCGGAGAGTTGCTGGCGCTCGGTGTCGTCGTAACCGCAAAGGTAGAGAACCAGATGCCCGACGGGATTGGCGGAGTAGCGGCAGTAGGCTAGCACGTCGTCGAAGGTTTCAAAGCGGGTGACGGTTTGGTCTTGGCGGAAGGCGATGAGGAGATTGGCGAACTCGTGTTTGGGGATTTTGAATTTGCGCACCGTCTCGGCTAGCGCGACTAAAACCGGATGACGGGGATTGCCGGCGTAGCAGGCATCGAGCTCGGTTTGCCATTCGTCAAGTAGCGCTAGCGACAGCGTCGGGTCGCCGACTTCGTCGCCCAGGTCGTCGGAGATGCGGCAGTAGGCGTAGACGTTGAGGAAATCCTGGCGCAGGCGTTTGGGGAGAAACCAGGTTGCGACCGAGAAATTTTCGTAGTGGGTGCGAGCAAGGCGGCGGCAGTATTCGCGGGCTTCTTCAAGGGACGGGGCGATCGGCGGGATGGCGTAGTCTGCGGGCAGGCGGCTCCAGCCGGCGGAAGCGGGTGCTAGGCGCGGGTCGGTCGTGGTGGAAGAAGTCATTCAACCAATTTTCAATCGCGATTTCGTTTTTCCTCCGCGTTCTTTGCGGGTTCTTTGATCTTAGCGGTAAAGGCTTTTTCTTGCTACTTGCTTAAAGCTTTTAGCCGCGGAGGACGCGAAGAAATTCCGCTGAGGACGCAGAGAAGTGCTTTCCCTTCCCGATCCGCTTGCGACGTCGAGCAAAACCGCTTGTGCATCGTGAAAACTCCTTGAAACGCCGGAGGCACCGCACGCTTGCATGGGGTCCTTCGCATGGCTCAGGATGACAGCGCCGTATTGTACCGGTCGCTGCGAGGGCGGGACGCCGGCGCTACCGCGTACGGCGCTACCCCTCAGTGGCCGGGAATAATGGCCGTTTTGATGTCGCCGCCGCGGTTCAACATGTGGCGAAGAACCTTTTGCAGGCTCGACAATGGGGCTTCGCCGGTGATGTAATCCGTGGGACGAATCTTTTTGGCGGCGATCAGCCCGAAGGCGCGGCGCACGGTTTCCGGCGTGTGATGGAACGTCGCCTTGAGCGTGATCTCGGAATAGTGCAGGCGGTTGGTATCGAGCTGCACTTTGGAGCCGCTGGCGCATCCACCGAAGAAGTTCACTGTGCCGCCCTTGCGAACCATTTCCACCGTCCACTCCCACGCTTCGGGACGGCCCACCGCTTCGATCACTACGTCACAGCCGCGCTTCTGCGGAGTTAGAGCACGCACGGCATCGATCACGTTCGGAACTTTTGTGGTCTGAACGATTTCGTGGGCGCCCATGTGCTTGGCCGCGGTTACCTGCTCGTCGCGCTTAACCACCGAAATTACGTTGCAACCGATGGCGCGGGCTACTTGCACGAACATCAAGCCGATAGGGCCGCCACCAATGATGGTGACGGTGTCGCCGATTTCGACTCCAGTCTCGTGCAGGCCGCGCAGCACGCAGGCCAGAGGCTCGGTCATGGCTGCGTCCTCGAAACTTACGTTCTGCGGGATGACCAGCATGTTGGCTTCAACGATGCGGCGGGGGACGCGGATATATTCCGCGTAGGCTCCGTTGTTGAAGAGCAGATCTTCGCAGAGATTTTCCTGGTGCTTGGAGCAATAGAAGCACATCTGGCACGGCGCGGAGTTCAGAGCTACAACACGCTGGCCCTTTTTGAAGCTGACAACGCCTTCGCCGACTTCTTCGATCACTCCGGCGAGTTCGTGGCCGAAGAGCGCGGGGGGTACGATCATGCGGGCGTGGTAGCCGCGCTGATACACCTTGAGGTCGGTGCCG
>Ga0307479_10003355_pt1 | contig 14590 bp, 11 predicted proteins | sample atmos_gasesECM4C_FD_203743 | JGI IMG/M metagenome (GOLD analysis project Ga0307479, IMG submission 203743) | Hardwood forest soil microbial communities from Morgan-Monroe State Forest, Indiana, United States - atmos_gasesECM4C_515 | ecosystem: Environmental > Terrestrial > Soil > Temperate...
TCCTTGGTGTTGTTTTCGTGCTCGTAGATTACCCACGACGGAGTGGTCCACACGTCATATTTTGAATAGCGGATTTCTTTGCCGTCCACGTTGGTTCGCCCGGCGCCCTGGATGCAAAAATTTACGAGCGAGGCATTGTGGCGGACTGGAGCGGTCTTCTCGCCTGGCTTCAACACTGAGATCAACACCTCAATGCCCGGAGCCAAGCCGTCTCCCACGCCAGTCAACGGATTCACTGCCGCCGATTCGCGGCGTCCGTTCGCAGGCACAGGCAAATTAGCGAGGCGCTCGATCTCCGCGTCTATCGCTTCCTTGGGAATTACCACCGGAGGAATGAGTTCGATCTTGGGTTCGCTCGCTCCGCTACGATCTGCAAAATGAAATTCTTTTGTTTCCATGTTCGTGCTCCTTATCGAGTCTTTACTAATCTATCGACCGCAAATGCGGTTGAAAAATTCTTGCCCGCGCTAAATGCGTGCGCGGCTCTCCGTTGCGGCATCCTCTTGCTTCAACCATTGGTTTCCAACGCCAAAGGTGATGGGACAGGAGGAGCTAAATTCAGCGCATTGGCAAGAATCGCGTGCGAAAGATAACGCCCCACCAGCATAAGAACGGCAATGGACATCGCGGGTCCGATGGAACGAATGACCGGTTCAAGTTCCGCGGTGATGTAGTGACCTTTGCGATTGATCGCCGCCATCGCCAACCGCTGGACCAGCACTTCCTGCTCGGACATGGGTCCTGTTCCGTCGCCCTTCAGTGTTAAGACTTCACGCAGCCAATTCTCACCAAAGCCCAGTTTCAGAGATAAGCGCTCATGCTGAACACGTTCATAGCCGTTGTTCATGAGTTGTGCGACGGTAAGAGAGACAATTTCCGTCAGGTTATTAGGCAACGCGTGTTTTAAATGGTCCGTGTATTGAAGGAACGAAAGCAGCGCTTCCGGTTGATGGCCGGCGCATTGAAAAAATTCTCCCAGGTAGCCCAACCGCTCGACGCGAGGCCGTAAATAAGTTTGCAAATCGGGGTGAAGGTTTTCCCGCGTGAGCCTGGGAATCAAATCACTCATGTTCAGTTGTCTCGAGATGGCACTGCACATCGACTACGTGCTCGGTCATCACCGCTCGAGCGCGCGCGGCATCCTTACTCTTCAATGCTTCTAGAATGTTGCGATGGTATTGCACCACCCGGCGGCGCATCTCGATGCTGCGTTTTGACCGGAAGATGGCATCGCGAATCGATTCGTTCACGGCGTTGACGACAATATTCAACACCGGATTGTTGGCGGCCTGGGCTACCCGCCGATGAAACTCCATATCCAATTTCCGGCTGAGCTCTCCCGATTCCAACTCTTTCTCCTGCGCCACAACTACGGCTTCGATGGCCTGGATATTTTCGGGAGTGGCTCGCAACGTAGCCAGTCGGGTGATCTCCGGCTCCAGAATTGCGCGCACTTCCGTAAGATGGGCGCTCTTGGCCTGGCCCAATTTCACGACGGTGCTTAGAGAATCCAGGAGCGCCCGCAAGGCATTATCAAAATCGGCCACGAACGCGCCGCCGCCTGACCCGCGCTTGATGGTGATCATTCCTTCTTTTTCAAGGGCGCGAAGGGCTTCGCGGAGGGCAACCCGGCTGGTCTGAAATTTCTCGGCCATCTCCCGTTCAGGCAGCAACTTGTGCCCGGGAAGCAGGAGGCCATTGAAAATGGCTTGGCGAATTTGATCAGCGACCGCTTCGTGGATGCGCGGCCGAGCAAGCCCAGTGATGCTAAAAGGATTATCGAGATCGGGGCGTGGCATGCAGCTCCGGAACCTGTGAGATCGGTTACTCGAAGCGCACTGTATCACAGGTCTTATGTTAGACCAACAACTTTTTTACAGAGGTTCATTCAGCGTTGCATAGGCGCCGGTGGAATTGCCTAACTGGTCTTCAAATTGTGGGGACTTAAGCCAAAACGTGGCGAAAAGTGCTGAAAGCAAGGACCGCCAAACTATCAAGAAAGTAAATGCGGGCTATGAATTTTTTCTTGACTTGGCTTTATTGGTCTGATATTAAGCCAAAGTGCCTTTTGCTCTCATGTCGCCCTCAGGCTCCTTTTTACAACCCTGTGGCGAAGGCTTGGACTGCCTGTCTCACCGTTACCAAGCACCAAGGGGCTCAAAGACCCGGGTAGATTGTTAATGCGAAGCTTCTTCGACTCTTGGGAAACCCCGGCAAAGTTGGGCGCCTGTCTAACCTTATTAACCGGGCTGGCTGGCGGTTTAATCCATTCCCTACACAGCGCTGAACCCAATATTTCCGCCTTCCTCGCCGATGACGACGCACAAGACGGCTGTTCCACCCCCAGTTGGTCCACGCCAGGGATCGTGGAAGCCTCTGAACTGGAGAAGATGACCGGCGGCGACATAGCGCCGGTCCGTTCCGTGGCCGACCCCTATTCTAGCCTGCACAGCGTGACCGTCGATCCTGAAAACAACAAGGTGCTGATGAGCGATTCTAATCGCGGCGGTCTCCTGGTATATGACCGCAGCGCAGGAACCGCTCCAACCTTGGACGCCGTTAGCGAACCCGTTACGCAAGTACGTGGTCCCGCGACCGGAATGATGTTTGTCGCTGGTGTAGCGTCAGACCCGCGTAACCGCGAACTTTTCGCCGTGAATAACGATATCGGCGATCGCATGGAAGTGTTCCCCTACGGCGCCGAAGGAAATGTAAAACCAAAGCGAATTTTGTTTGTGCCCCACGGCTCATGGGGCGTCGCGCTAAACCGCCAGCGCGAAGAGCTGGCCATCACCGTGGAACACGCCAACACCGTGGTGGTGTACCGGCGCGACGCCACGCTTGGCGATGCGCCCTTGCGTGTGCTACACGGATCGAAAACCGGACTGCAAGACCCTCACGGAATTATTTTCGATGAAGCCCATAACGAAATCTCCGTGGCCAACCATGGAAATTGGGCTCCGCTGACTCGGGCGGAATCGCTTGAAGGCGAGCCCAAAGGCGGAAAATTTGATTTGCCCTCTATAACAACTTACGCGGGCGATGCGAATAAGGACCAGCCTCCCACTCGTAAGATCCAGGGTAAGCACACCGAGCTGAACTGGCCGATGGGCCTTGCTCTGGACTCCGCCCACGACGAGCTCGCGGTGGCCAGTTACGGCAATAACTCTATTCTGATTTTTCACCGGGATGTTCAAGGCGATGTTACGCCGATACGAACAATAAGCGGCAGCCACACGGGCATCTCCGGACCCATGGGCGTCAGCATCGACGCCAAGAACGACGAAATCTGGGTCACGAATTATCGCGACCACAGTGCCGCTGTTTTTGCGCGCACTGCCAAAGGCAACGTGACGCCCAAGCGCGTCTTACGTAACGCCCCTGTGGGCACGCCCGCTGTGGGATTCGGGAATCCCGGGGCGGTTACCTACGATTCGAAACGCGATCAAATTCTGGTGCCGAATTGAGTGAGCGTACCCAGAATTCTGGTGTTTGCCAGGTTGGCAAACGGAAACACGGGCCCAGTGAGAGTGATTGAGGGGCAGGGAACGCACTTGAGCCGCACCATGCATGGAATTGCTTTCGACGCGGTGCACGACGAAATGATCGTGCCGGTACATCTCGCCGGCGCGGTGCTGGTCTTTCGGGGCGATGCCAAAGGCGAAGAAGGTCCTGTGCGCATGATTCAGGGCCCGCATACGCAAATATTGCGCCCGGAAACCGTGACCGTAGATGTGCCGCACGGCGAAATCGTCGTCGGAGAAGACGGCGGCAAAGACATTTTAGTGTTCAGCAGGGAAGCGCAGGGCGACGCGGCACCGTTACGAATCATCCGCGGACCGAAGACCGGTCTGGATGAAGTTCGCGGCGTGGCGGTCGATCCAGCACGCAACGTCATCGTCGTCTCCAGTTACAGCAAGAAGGGCACTACCGGCTTATTCGTTTTTAACAGCACGGACGAAGGCGATGTAGCGCCGAAAGCCATTATCGCGGGACCGAAAACCGGAATTATCAGAATCCGCCAAGTCGAGGTGGATTCTTCGCAAGGCAAAATTTTCGTGGCGGTGAAAAACAATACCGAATCGTATCGCTTCGACGCGCCGTCACCGTCGCCATGGAATTCCGCGGAACTTGGCTTCATCGGCGTTTGGGATATCGCGGACAACGGCGATGTCGCTCCGCGCGCCATTTTGAAAGGCCCCGCCACCGGCATGGTGTGGCCTGCTGGCGTGGCATTCAACGCGCGCGATCGCGAAATTTACACCATTGATAGCGTTCGCAACGGAATGCTTGCGTATTCCGTTCCTGAATTTTTCCGTAACGATTTCGAGGGGAAGCAGCAGCCGGCTGTGCATTAATGCGCGGCCGATTTTTTCAGGGTGGATGTAGGCAAGTTCAATAAGTCAGACAGGTGGAGGCCACAAAGGTATGAAGCCTACGGGTGCTTATTTTCGAATGGTTCTAAAGCTGACAGCATTCCTGTTTTCCCTCTTCGCAATGGTCGGAAATGCCAGCGCGCAAACGACCAACGGAACAATCTCAGGGACGGTTCACGATGCCAGCGGAGCGGCCATGAGCGGAGTAAACGTCACGCTGAAAAGCGTGGAGACCGGCGCATCGCGAGAAGCGACCACTAACAGTGACGGCGAATACGAATTCGTGAGTTTGCCGGCGGGCGGCTATGACGCTAGCGCCAGCTTCACGGGATTCAAGACCCAACTGCGCCAAGGCATCGTGTTGACGGTCGGCGCTAACGCAGCGGTGAACTTTTCACTCTCGCTCGGGGACGTTGTGGAGACACTGGTGGTCTCCGAGGACACTCCGCAAGTGGATACGTTGAGCGCTACCGTCTCTGGTGTGGTCAACGAGGCTACCATTCGCGAGCTTCCCCTGAACGGTCGGGACTGGCTCCAACTCGCCACTCTCCAGCCTGGAGTAATCGGAGGACTGGAACAACAATCCAGTGCCGTCAGCACCAACTCTCGCGCGGCGCGCGGCAACGGAGAAAATCTTTACATCTCCGGAAATCGCCCCACTGAAAATTTGTACCTGGTCGACGGCCTGATCGTGAATGATTACGCTAATGGCAGCCCCGGTAGCGGACTGAACGTAAACCTGGGTGTCGATGCGGTGCGGGAATTTGCGGTTTTGACCAGCGACTACGGCGCACAGTATGGAATGACTTCCGGCGGCGTTGTGAATGCCATCTTTAAGTCCGGAACAAACCAGATTCACGGCGACGCTTTCGGATTTTTCCGCAACAGCGCTCTGGACGCCCGCAACTTCTTTGATCCTGCCGGTGGCGTCCCGCCTTTTCACCGCAATCAATACGGTGGTTCCATTGGTGGACCAATCATCAAAGATAAGGCTTTTTTCTTTGCCAGTTTTGAAGGCCTGAACCAGGCCCTGAGTATTTCGGAGCAATCGTTGACACTTTCAAACGGCGCTCGCAATGGAATTGTCCCTAACCCAAATGGTCCTGGGAATATTACTGTTGCGGTGGCCCCGGCGATCGCCCCGTACCTGGCGTTATTTCCGGTCGCCAACGGCGCCGACAATGGCGACGGTACAGCGTTTTATCTGTTTCCCGGCGCTGAAACCGGGCACGAGTATTACGCCGTCGGAAAATTTGATTACAACTTCTCGGATTTGACGCGCTTGTCAGCCAGCTACCAGTGGGATACCGGAGCTTTGCTGCAACCCGACTTGTACAACCAAAAACTTTTGGGTTCTCCGTCAGGCCACAATAATTTCACGTTGTCCTTGCAGCATAGCTTCACCCCCAATATCGTGAACACCGCGCGTATCGGATTTAGCCGGACTTTCGCAGCGGATTCCCAGGACGTTTCAGCCATTTCGCCGCTGGCTAACAATCCGAGTTTGGGTTTCTTCTCCGGCCTCCCGGTAGGCATTCTCACCGCCGGCAATCTTTCTACCGCGGGCGGTCTGGGCGCTTCGGGTTCCGACAATTTTCATTTCACTTCTTACCAGGCTTCTGATGATGTCACCTATATTCGCGGACGCCACACTTGGCAATTCGGTTTTCTATTCGACCGCATCGATGACAATTTCAACTCTGCGAACATCCCGCTGGGGGAATGGGATTACAATTCGGTTCAAGATCTGTTGACCAATAGTCCCGCCGATTTCACTTCGGATTTTCCTGGAACGAACGGCGCGCGCGGGTTGCGCAGCGATGTGTTCGGAGCCTACGCCCAAGATTCCATGCGTTTGCGCAGAAATCTCACGCTGACTCTCGGAGTCCGCTATGAAACTTCAACCCCGGTCTCCGAGCAGAATGGCAAAGTGGCTACCCTGGTAAACCTTACCGATGCTCTTCCGCGCGTTGGCGGCGCATTTTTCAATAACCCCACCAAGCGAAATTTTGCGCCGCGCGTCGGTATCGTGTGGGATCCCACCGGCAACGGAAAGACCTCTATTCGCGCCGCTTTCGGAATGTATGACATTCTTCCGTTACCGTATTTGTTTATCAACCGTACCCACGGCGCGCCATTCTTCCTGCAAGGAACCTCGCAGGCCCCGCCGGCAAGCGACTTTCCAACGAATGGGCTTGCGCTGCTCGCGCCAAACACAGCGCGTGTGGCGTACGTCGAGGCCAATCCCCATCGCGCGTACAACGATCAATGGAACCTGTCCATTCAGCACCAACTGACTCCGAGCACCGCGGTGCTGATTGGATATGTAGGCTCGCATGCCGTACACGTCCCCATGGGCGTGGAGGACATGGACCAGGTACCGCTGGCGGACGTAACTTTTGGCGCTAACGGTCAACTCATGTTTCCCATACCTCCCGGAAGTACTTTCAAGAAGCAGGTTAAGAATATTCAGAGAATCAATCCCAACTACGGACGCATTGTGGGCACGTTGTGGAGAGATTATTCCAAGTACAACGCTCTGTTAGTGCAGGTCAGCAAGCGCCTGGACCACGGCTTCGCTTTCCAGGGATCCTACACTTGGTCCAAGAACACCGATCAAGGCTCCGCGACTTTCAGCGACAACGAATATCTAAATACCGCCGGGCCTTCCTACGCCTTCGTGCCTAACTTGCAGAACGGTGTTTCCGATTTCGATATCACCCACAACTTTGTTTTCAACGGCACCTGGACGATTCCCGTGCCACAGTCTTTGAACGGGGCAACTCGCGCTGTACTGGGAGGCTGGGAACTCGGCGGCATCTTTACCGCTCACACCGGCGTTCCGTTTACCGTCAAGCTGACGTCCGACGAAGCCTTTACGGGAAATAGCCGGGTGAATAGCAGCGCGGGTGGACAGCGGCCCAACTTCAATCCGGGCCCGGGTTGTTCGACGAATCCAACTAACCCTGGACAGCCCAACAATTATATCAACGTGAACTGTTTCTCTTTTCCGGCACCGGGAGTTCTCGGCGACTTGGGCCGCAATACTCTGCGTGGCCCAGGCTTTGCAGACTTGGATTTCTCACTGTTCAAGAACATTCTCTTCTACCAGGAAAAATACAAGGTACAGTTCCGCGCCGAAGCTTTTAACGTTCTAAATCACACAAATTTTGGCGTGCAGACCACCGCCATATTTAATGGCAGTGGTGTGCCGCTGGCGTCCGCTGGGGTATTGCAGCAACCGACCCTGACCACTTCACGTCAAATTCAACTGGGTGTGAAGTTCATATTCTGAGGCGCAATGCGTTAGATGAAGAGACGATCCAGCGGTGTGTTTTTCGTCCTCGCGGGGATCGTCTCGTGCGCGGTGGGTCTGGCTAACTCCGGTTCCGATGACGAGCGCCGTTCAAAGCCGTATCCCGAGGACATACCAGCGGCGCGAAGGGTCATTGATCCTTACCCGGCGCTGAATGGCATCGCGGTCGATCCGCAAAACGATGTTGTGATTGCCAGTGATCCTAATCGCAAGAGCTTGCTGTTTTACAAGCGCTCGCGTAGCGCTATGGAGAACGCGCAGAGCCGTCCAGTGCGTCAGATTATTGGACCGGCGACGTATATCGGTATGGTTGCTTCGGTGGTGGTGGATTCCCAACGACGAGAAATCTTCACGGCTAACAACGACATCGAAGACACTGTCGTAGTGATGCCTTACTCCGCGAAGGGCAATGCTTCTCCTATGCGGGTCCTCTCCGTACCTCATCAGGCTTGGGGTCTGGCCCTTGGCAAGTCCAGCGATGAACTAGCCGTTACCGCGGAAATTTTCAACGCGGTCGTTTTTTATCGCCGAGAGGCACAAGGTGTTGAAGCGCCTCTGCGAGTCATCCGCGGACCTAAGACGCGACTGGCCGATCCGCACGGAATTTACTGGGATGACGTTAATGCAGAAATCGGCGTTGCCAATCATGGAAATTTTCGCGGCGTGATTCACAACAATGGCGGGGGATGTGCTCCCGGCCCGGCTAAGTCGTATCCGGCGACATCAGAGACCGCCAAATCCGAATCGAACAAATCAGAGGCGGCTGAAGAAGGCGGCGAATTTCGGCCGCCGTCGATCGCCATCTTTTCCGCGAATGCCAAAGATGACCAGGCTCCGCTGCGCACCATCGAGGGGGATGCTACAAGACTCGATTGGCCCATGGGCATCGCCGAAGATTCCGCGCACAACACTATCGTAGTGTCCGACAACGGCGACAACTCCATCCTGATCTTCGATCGCCAGCGCGGCGGAAACGTAGCACCCGTTCGAATCATTCGTGGAGAACGCACCGGAATCAGCCGCCCCATGGGTTTGGCCGTCGATGCAAAAAATGGCGAGATCTGGATCTCTAATTATGGCGATCACACCGCGTTAGCGTTCGACAGCGCCGCCAATGGCAACATCGCGCCAAAACGAATCCTGCGCAGCGCTCCCGCCGGTACTCCCACGCCAGGCTTCGGCAATCCCATGGCTCTCGCTTACGACAGCAAGCGCAGCCAGATCCTGGTGCCCAATTGAGTGAGCCAACCGCGCGTAGCGGCATTTGCCAGGTTGGCAAACGGAAATGCTGTGCCGCAGAGAGTGATCACTGGCCAAGGCTCCAAGCTGGGGCGGACAATTCATGGTTTGGCGTACGATGCGGTGCACGACGAAATAATCGTGCCCAATGCGTTGGCCGACGCCATTCTGGTATTTCGCGGCAGCGCCAATGGCGACGAACCACCGATTCGCGTGATTCAAGGCCCATGGACCAGGCTGGTCACTCCACATTCGGTCAGCATCGATCCCGAACACGGGGAAATTCTAGTTGCCAGTCTTACCGGCAAGAGGATCAATGTTTACCGCTGGGATGCCAACGGGAATGCAGCTCCGCTTCGCGTGATCAGCGGGCCGCAGACTCAGCTCGGGCATCTCGTGGGCATCGCGGTAGACCCGGTACAAAATTTAATGGCGGTGGCCAACTCCGAGGACATTCTCATTTTCAACCGCACCGATAACGGAGATGTCGCTCCCCGGACGCGCATCGCAGGCCCGAAAACCGGAATCACCGACGAGCCCTGGCAGATGCAATTTTACAAAGGGAAGATTTATCTGGCGGCATCCAATCATCTGCACGTCAATCTGTACTCGGGGGTGACGCTTAAGGAATCGTCGAAGGCGGTTCCCGACGATCCGTGGCTCAACCCCACGCTGGGTTTCGTGGGTATCTGGAATATCACTGACAACGGTGACGTGCCCCCGCGGGCCATGATTCGCGGGCCATTCAGCGGGCTGCTGCATCCGGTGGGCCTGGCCCTGAACCCCGAGGATGGGGAAATTTATGTTTCAGACAGCGTCAGAAACGGCATTTTGAGTTTTCTGGTGCCCGATTTATTGGAATCAAAGGATCAAAATTCAAGCAGCGACCATAAGGAGTAGCACATGCAAAGCAGAGACTTGCGAGGCTGGATCAAAGAAGCCGAGGCGTTGGGCGAACTGAAAAAGATCGATGGAGCCGACTGGGATGTCGAAATTGGCGCGGTAACCGAACTAGGTCACCATCGCGGCGAGCAAAGCCACGCCCTCCTCTTTGATCACATCAAAGGCTATCCCGAAGGCTACCGAGTGCTGTCGAATACTTTAAACACCACCAAGCGACTGGCGATGACCTTACACATGGACACCAACTACACGCGGCTGCAATTCGTGAAGGACATCAAGAAACACATCACCGACCTTGAATACTTGAAGCCCGAGGTGGTTAAAGATGGACCGGTGATGGAGAACGTGATCGAAGAAAAAGACATCGACATGTTCAAGTTCCCGAGTCCCAAGTGGCACGAGCTCGACGGCGGCCGTTACATCGGCACTGGCTCGGTGGACATCACCGTCGATCCCGATGAAGGTTGGGTCAATCTCGGCACGTATCGCGTGATGGTGCACGACCGCAACACTTTGGGATTTTTTATTTCGCCGGGAAAGCAAGGCCGCATCATGCGCGAGAAATATTTCGCGCGCGGCCAATCTTGCAAGCTGGCGGTTTCTTTTGGCCATGACCCGTTGCTCTATCTCGCCGGGGGCATGGAAGTCCCTTATGGCGTCTCGGAATATGAATGGGTGGGCGGTTTGCAAGGGCATCCCGTCCAGGTAATCAAGGGCGAATATACCGGGCTTCCAATACCGGCGCGTTCCGAAATTGTAGTGGAGTGCGAAGCCGTGCCTGGACAGAATCATGACGAAGGTCCGTTCGGCGAATGGACCGGATATTACGCCAGCAACATGCGCCCCGAACCGACCATGAAGGTGAAGCGGCTATATCACCGCAACAATCCCATCATTCTCGGCGCGCCGCCTACACGTCCACCTTGCGAATTTAATTACATGCGCTGCTTCATGCGTTCCGCATTGATCTGGCAGGAGCTCGAGAAAGCCGGCGTTCCGGATGTCACCGGAGTTTGGTGCCATGAGGCGGGTGGAAGCCGGCTGCTGAACATTGTCTCTATTAAGCAGCGCTATCCCGGCCACGCGCGTCAAGCGGGAATGGTTGCCGCTTATTGCCACGCGGGCGCGTATCTTGGCCGCTACACTATCGTGGTCGACGATGACATTGACGTCACCAATACCAATGATGTTCTGTGGGCTATCAGCACCCGTTCGAATCCCGAGATCGATATCGAAATCATTCGCCGCAGTTGGAGCGGCGCGCTCGATCCGATTATTCCCATGGCCCAGCGTGGACTCAGCTCGCGCGCCATTATTGACGCGTGCCGTCCGTACGAATGGCTCAAAGACTTTCCGCCCGTCGCGGAGTCCAGTCCTGAAGTGCGCCGCGCCGCGGAAGAGAAGTGGGGCAAGATTCTTGCTGAACCCACCACCGCGGTGAGCAACGGCCGCCGCGCCCCGGAGCCGGAACCCGTGCAAGCTTCAGGCAACGGCCGTGGCACTACCAAGAAAAAGGAAACCGTGACAAAAGGGAAGCATTAATGCCGCAGGCGGAACTTGCGCAGCCAGTCGCGCACATCTACAGAGCGGATGAATCGAAGATTTCCACGCGAAAAGTCGTCGGCGCCATTTTAAGTATTCTGGTGCCGGCGGCGGTGTGGTTTGCTCCGCTGAATTTTGATGTGACGGCTCGACACGCGCTCGCGGTTTCCGCCTTCATGATTTTTGCGTGGATTACCGAGCCGATTCCCCATGCGCTCACCGGGCTGATCGGCTGCTACTTATTTTGGGTGCTGAAGGTCGTCAAGTTCGACGTGGCCTTCAGCGGCTTTGCCGATCAAACGCCGTGGTTCCTTTTTGGCGCGGGCCTGTTCGGCATGATGGCCACCAAAACTGGACTAGCTCGCAGGCTGGCTTACCTGGTGATACATCGGGTCGGCGCGAGTTACTCTCGGCTGCTGCTGGGGATTATTTTGTCGTCGTTCCTGTTGACCTTTCTGGTGCCTTCCGGAATCGCGTGTGTGGTCATCATGGCTTCGGTGGCCCTGGGATTGATGGAAGTGTTTGGATTAGGGCGGGGAAGTAACATCGGCACCGGAATTTTTATCAGCCTAACGTATACCGCCGGTTGCTTCGACAAAATGGTCATTGCCGGGCCGTCCAGCATACTGGGCCGTGGCCTGATCGAGAATGGCACGAACATTCATGTGTACTACAGCCTGTGGCTCGTGGCTTTTCTGCCGTGCGCGATCGTGACCATTTTCGGAATCTGGCGCCTGGTGGTGTGGATGTACCCGCCGGAGAACGCGGCACTGGAACGCGGCGCCGAATTTCTTAACACCGAACTCCAGAATATGGGGCCGTGGAGCGCCATGGAAAAACGAGCGCTCTTCCTGATGCTTCTGGCGATTGCTTTGTGGATGACCGATCTGCTTCATCACATCTCCCCGGCCATCATCGGAATTGGCATTGGCTTGTTCGCGTGCATTCCGGGAGTGGGCATCCTCAATCAGGAAGACATGAAGCGCCTGAATTATCTTCCGGTATTTTTTGTGGCTACCGCCATCAGCATGGGCAATGTTTTGGTACAAACTGGGGCCCTTAAAACCATGACGCTTATCATGTTCGATTGGATGCGCCCACTGATGGCCACCAGCGTTTTCGCGCTAGCGGTGGTGCCATACTGGACCGCCTTCATCTACCATATTTTTCTCGGCAACGAGATTGGCATGCTGGCCACTTCCATGCCCGGCCTGATGAGTTTCGCGAAAGCCAATGCCATTTCTCCGCTGCCCTTGGGTTTGATCTGGGCCTTTGCTGCTGGCGGAAAGATCTTTGTGTATCAGTCTGGAGTATTGGTAACCGGATACTCATACGGCTATTTCAAAGCCCGTGATGTTTTTCGCGTAGGCCTTTGTGTCACAGTAATCGAGTCGCTAGTGCTGTTAATCATTGTTCCTTTTTATTGGCCGCTCCTGGGAATACGCTGACCGCAGGCAATTATTTTTTCGTGCAAAGATCGCGAGTGAAGTAACGAAGTTATGGCCAAGCGTCCTTTTCGATTGATCGTCGGCATTACCGGAGCTACCGGAACCATTCTGGGAGTGCGTTTGCTGCAGGTTTTAAAAGAGCACAACGTAGAAACCCACCTGATTCTCAGCAACTGGGGCGCCCGCACTCTAGTTCACGAAACGCCCTACTCCGTGACACGCGTGCAGGAAATAGCCAGCAAATGTTATGGCGCGCAGGATCAAGCCGCGGCGGTGTCCAGCGGTTCCTTCATCACCGACGGAATGGTGATTTGCCCGTGCAGCGTCAGGTCGCTGGCGGCCATTGCGCAGGGGCACGGGGACTCGCTGGTTCATCGCGCCGCGGACGTAATTCTGAAAGAGCGCCGGAAGCTCGTTCTGGTGGTTCGTGAAACTCCGCTGAGCGACATTCACATCGAAAATATGTTGAGGCTTTCGCGCATGGGCGCGGTGATTTTTCCCCCGGTGCCGGCGTTCTACAATCATCCCAAAACGATAGACGATCTGGTGGATCAAACGGTTCTGCGCATCCTGGACCAGTTTAATTTGCATCTTTCTTCCGAGGATCGCTGGTCCGGCAAGATGACGGTCTCTACGAAGCGGCCAGCGCACGCGCCGAAATCGCGCAAATGAAAATTAGTTTTTGATGCAGCATTTCTGATTCGTAAGTGAGCAGTGTCTAATTTCCTATTGAGGTTTGCATGAGCCGGGACAAAATGTTGACCTTTGATCCTCAGAACATGGTGCCTAAGGATGTCTACAAACTGTTGATCGGCGCGGTGGTGCCGCGGCCTATCGCGTTTGTCTCCACTCTGGATTTGAACGGCGTGCGCAATCTAGCGCCGTTCAGTTTTTTTACCGTGGCCAGTTCGAATCCGCCGGTGGTGGTCTTCTGCACCTCGGTCCCCAGCGCAGGGCGCGCCATAAAAGATACTTTGAGAAATGTTATGGACACTAGCGAATTCGTGCTGAATATTGTTTCCGAGGATTTCGCCGAAAAAATGAACGAATGCTCCGCCACCGTGCCTCCCGAGGTGGACGAGTTTGCACTCTCTGGACTCACTCCCATCCGCAGCGACCTGGTTAAGCCTGACCGCGTAGCCGAAAGCCGCGTGCAGATGGAATGCCGGCTGGTGCAGGTGGTGACCGTAAGCGAAAAGCCCAATGGCGGAAGTTTGGTCCTCGGAGAAGTCTTGCGATTTCATCTTGCCGAAGACGTCGTTGACAATTTTTACGTTGATCCCGATAAATTGCGGGCCATCGGCCGCATGGCCGGAGTAACCTACTGCCGCACCACCGACCGCTTCGAATTAAGACGTCCGGGATAATCGCCAGCCTGTCGCGAGTACCCCGGCGAGTGAATGAGTGCTCTGCGCTGGCCCATAAACAACGAATGTGTCCGTTGGGAATAAACCTGCTTGTGTCGCGGTCCTAATAGACGAAGGGCACGTTGAACGGCGATGCGAGCTCCAGGCGATAGAGCAGTGTGGACTCTTCGCTCGGCTGAAAGAAGACTTAGCCAAAGTTAAATCAATTTGAACTTAAAAAAGGAGAAAAAGAATGAGGAGAAGTGTGTTCATAGCAGGCTTGGTAGCGGCACTTGTGGTGGGAATGGGAATTTTCGGCACAGGTCGGAAGGGTTCTGTGACACAGGCACAGCAGAACACGTCGACGACGGAAGTGAAAATCGATAACTTCAACTTCGGACCGGTCGCGCTGACCGTGCC
>Ga0307479_10003357_pt1 | contig 14577 bp, 19 predicted proteins | sample atmos_gasesECM4C_FD_203743 | JGI IMG/M metagenome (GOLD analysis project Ga0307479, IMG submission 203743) | Hardwood forest soil microbial communities from Morgan-Monroe State Forest, Indiana, United States - atmos_gasesECM4C_515 | ecosystem: Environmental > Terrestrial > Soil > Temperate...
CCGCCAGAGCGCGGCCTGCGAGCTCGAGCCGGTGATCAGCGCCCAGACATCGTTGGCGGCGGTCCCGCAGAGCTGGTCGACCCGGCTGGACGCGTCGTGGACGCTGGACCAGCTCCATGCCGTCCCGTCCCAGTGCTCGAGACCTTCGAACGTGCCCTCCCAGACGTCGTTCGATGCGCTCGCCCAGAACGCCGTCCCTGATCCATTGTCGGGTACCAGGCTCCAGCCCGTACCGTCGAAGTGCTCCCGCGCGGTGCCGTCGTTCATCGTCGCCCAGACGTCATTGGCGGAGACTTGCCAGAAGGCGTTCGTGCTCTGGCCGTCGGCGCTGCTTCCGTACGGCTTCCACTCCGCACCGTTCCAGTGCGCGTACGGCGTGCCCGCCGCCGAGGTGGCCCAGACGTCGTTGGGAGCGACGGCTGCGATCGAGTTCGCGGACGTGAGCGGGAACGCCACCGGCTTTGCGACCGAGCCGTCCCAGTGCAGGAGGCCGGCAGAGGTGCCGAACCAGACGTCGGTCGTGGAGGTCCCCGAGACGGAAACGGTGTCTCCCAGCGCGGCGGCCTTCGTCCAGCTCGTGCCGTCGTAGTGCATCGTCGGGCTGCCGGCCGACCAGATGTCGTGGGCGCTGGTGCCCCAGAGCGGCCCCATGCTGGCGCCCGGAATGGTCACTCGCGTCCAGCCCGTCCCGTTCCAGTGCGCGAGCAACTGATTGCCGACGCACCAGGCGTCGTTCGCCGCGCTGCCCCAGACCCAGAAGGGCGCGGCCGGAAGACCGGCCATCGCGGACGCCCAGGACTTTCCGTCCCAGCGATACAGATCGGTGTCGTTCCACAGCCACGCAGCGTCGTGCGCGACCGCGCTGACCGTGACCGGACCGCTCCCGCTGGCCGGCGTGAACGCGAGCGCCCAGCTCGCACCGTCGAACCGGTAGACGGAGGCGCCGTATGTCGCCCATACCTCGGCGCTGCTCACGCCGCTCAGCGACCCGATGAAGGTGCCGGGCACGCGCTCGTCGATCGACCATTTCGAACCGTCCCAATGCGTGAGCAGCCTGTCGCCAGCCCAGACGTCGTTGCTGCCGGCTGCGTAGATCGCGGTGCCGCCAGGAGCGGGTATGGGAGCGGAGAGGCAGAATCCGCTCGACAGGCACGCGCCGCCGTCGGGCTGGCCGACGTCGTGCAAGCCGCTGCCGGCGCCGTGGCCGCACGCCGCGACAGCGACGAGCAGCGCAGCGAGGAAGAATCGCATCGGGAGATTCTACGCCTGCCGCCGCCGCTCGCGGTCCACGCGGCGCCAGAGAGGTGCGTCCGCGCGCCACGCTGTCCTCGACGCCGCTGCCCGGCGTGGTAAGCATGCGCCGCAATGTGCACGCTGGTCCTCTTGCAGCGGCCGGGCGAGCTGCTCGCCGTCTCCGGCAATCGCAACGAGCTCTTGAGCCGCCCCTCGAGCGGGCCGCGCGTCGAGCACGGAATCCTCGCGCCGCACGACGAGCTCTTCGGCGGCGCCTGGCTGGGCCTCAACCGGCACGGGCTCTTCGTCTGCGTCACCAATCGGCGCGCGGCGATGGTCGATCCGGCGCGCAAGAGCCGCGGCCTGTTGGTCTTGGAATCGCTGCAGGCCGTCACCGCGCGCGGGCTGCGCACGGCGATGGGCGAGCTGCATGGCGACCGCCACAACGGCTTCCACCTCGTCTATGCCGACCTGCGCGACGCGTTCGTGACCTGGAGCGACGGCGCGAGGGTCGAGCACGCCGCGCTCCAGCCCGGCCGCGTGCACGTCATCACCGAGCGCAGCTTCGGAGCCGGTGAGGGCGAGCGCGAGAAGACCGTCGCATCCGCGTTCGCCGGCCTGGACCCCGAGGTGTTCGGCTGGCGCGTGCCGATGACGGCCCACGCCAAAGAGCCGCTGGAGAGCGCCTGCGTCCATGCCGACGCGGTCGGCTACGGGACCCGCTCGTCGCTGCAGATGGTGCTGCGGGCCGGCGGCGCCTCGCGAGCGCTGTGGGCCGAAGGCCACCCCTGCGTGAACTCACCCCGCGACATTTCGACGCTCATTTCTTCTTTGGGAATCGGTACGACTCGCTGACGCGCATGTCGCCGCCGGGGAAGTGCAGGGTGAGGTGGCGGCTTTGGGGCAGGCGGGTCTTGCGGTCGATGAACAGCGTCGTCTCGCCGGTCTCGCGTCCGTCGACGTCGAGGACGTAGGAGACGCCGCCCTTGGCGCGGCGGAACTTCACCGCCTGCAGCGACTCGCGCACTCCGCCCTGGGCGTGATCGGGCGGATTGCCCTGCGCCAGGTTGACGACGTTGTGCAACAGGTCCATGCGCGTCAGCCCGATCAAGACCGCGTCGCGCAGCGCGGGCGTGGCCGGCTGATCGAGATCCTTGGCGAAGGGCTGCCCCAGCCAGGTGCCGCGCGCGCGCAGCCGCACGGCCGGCCCGATGAAGACTTCGGTCGTGGCGTCGGCCTGCACCGCACCCTCGGCGTGGCTGTGCACTTCCAGCTGCACTGGGCGGGCGAGGAGCCTGCGCTCCATCGCCTCGAACTGCCGCTGCGCGCGGCAGTCGCCGCTGCAAGCGGCAGCGAGGAGCAGGGCGAGCATAGAATCCGACCATGCCATTTCCTTTGGCGGGCCGCACGCTGCGCGCGATCGGATTCGACGACGTGCCCTGGCGGCAGCGCGCATCCTCGGCGGTGGGGCTGGTGGGCGTGGTCTGCGCCGGCACGCGCTTCGAAGGAATGGTCTACGGGACCGTGCGGCGCGACGGATGGCAGGCGACGCGGGCCATCGAGAGGCTGCTGGTGTCGAGCAAGTTCCTTCCGCAGCTGCACCTCATCTTGCTCGACGGAATCGCCTTCGGAGGGTTCAACGTGGTGGACCTGCCGCGGCTCGCGCGCACCTTGCAGCGGCCCTGCGTGGCGGTGATGCGCCGGCTGCCCGACCTGCCGGCGATGGAGCGCGCCGCCTCGAGGCTGCCGCGTCCGCAGGCGCGGCTTTCGCTCTTGCGCCGCGCGGGGCCCATCCATTCCACCGGGCCCTTCGTATATCAAGTATACGGAGCGACGCCGGCCGACACCGCCCAGGCGCTGGCCCGGCTCACCGATACCGGCAACGTCCCCGAGGCGCTGCGGCTCGCGCACCTGGTCGGGGGCGCGCTGGCGTACGGCCAGAGCGGGAGGCGCGCATGATCGAGGTCGTCGAAGGCGACATCACGCTGCTGGACGTGGGCGCCATCGTCAATGCGGCCAACGCCTTGCTGCTGGGCGGCGGCGGCGTCGACGGGGCCATCCACCGGCGCGCCGGCCCGGAGCTGCTCGCGGAGTGCCGCACCCTCGGCGGCGCGCGGACGGGCGAGGCGAAGATCACCCGCGGATACCGGCTCAAGGCGCGCCACGTGATCCACTGTGTCGGACCCGTGTGGTACGGCGGCTCTCGCGGCGAGGCGGACGACCTGGCGCGCTGCTATCGGAACGCGCTCGCGCTGGCCGAGGCGCACGCGCTGCGCAGCATCGCCTTCCCGGCCATCTCCACCGGCGCCTACGGCTACCCGCTCGAGGAGGCGACGGAGATCGCGATCCGCGAAGCCCGAGTCTACGAAAATAAACTACGTATCATCTTCTGCTGCTACTCCGAGCGCGACGCCGCGGTCTATCGCCGCATTCTCACCGCATGAGCGAGTCGAAGGCCTTCTCCGCGTTGGCCGCCATCTCGCGCTTGAGCTTGTCGTCCCCGTCCACCGACTGCACCGCGGCGCGGAACGCCGTCAGGTCGAGCACGTCGAGCGACTGCTCGGTGCCGTCGGGCGTGACCCAGTGATCGCGGATGCTCGCCGCCTGCGCCGCCGCCTTCTTGGCGATGGCCGAGACGGCGTCGCCGAGGTTGTCCTGCGTCTGCTCGCTCATCTTGGTCAACGCGGCCGAGAGCGCATCCACGCCGCCCGCGAGCTGCTGCGCCGCCGCCGAGTCCGCCTGCTGCCGGCGCGACTTGGCGTCGGGCGCCTGCGCGGTGCCCACGCCGTGGAGCTGCTTGCCAGCCTCGACCGCGAACGCGCCGGTGCCCTGCGCCACCCACTCCGGCGCCGACACCTCGCCCGAGGGCTTCACGTTCTTGCCGCCACCGCAGGCCGCCAGCAGCGCCACCGCCAGAAAGAGCCTCTTCATTGCTTGCCTCCACCTTGCACGAGAAAGGCCGGGTCGATTCCCAGGTCGCGGATCACCGCGTCCCAGATCTTCTCCACCGGCGTGTCGAAGATGCGTTTGGAAGTGATGCGCGAGTTGAGCCAGCCGCCCGCCACCATCTCGCGCTCCAGCTGCCCGGGACCCCAGCCGGCGTACCCCAGGCAGAGCCGGTAGGCGGCGGGATCGCCGGCGAGCAATGCCTTGAGCGCGTCGGTGGAGACGGAGAGATAGACGCCCTCCTCGAGCTGCACCGAGTCGCCCACCTCGGGCCGGCGGTGCACGAGGAAGCCGCGCTCGCGCTGCACCGGCCCGCCGATGAACGCCGCGCCCGCCTGGCCGTGCACTTCCATGCCGTGCTCGCGGCCGATGTCGGCGAGGGGGACTTCGCTGGAGCGGTTGATCACGATTCCCATCGCCCCCGATTCGTTGTGCTCGATGAGCAGCACCACCGTGCGCGAGAAGTTCGGATCGTCCATCTGCGGGACGGCGATGAGGATGCCAGGCGCGAGATCGGACTGATCCGGTGGCATTCGCTTCAGCCCGCGAACGGCTCCATCGAGAGCATCTCGCGCTTGCCTTCCTTCTCCTTGACCGCGTCGGCGCCGGGGAGAGGCTCCTTCTGCTTGTTGATGTTGGGCCACTTGGTCGAGAGATCGGCGTTGAGAGCGATGTACTCGTTCCACTTCTCCGGCAAGTCGTCCTCGGGAAAGATGGCCTTGGTGGGGCAGACCGGCTCGCACGCGCCGCAGTCGATGCATTCGTCGGGATGGATGACGAGGAAGTTCGCGCCTTCGTAGAAGCAGTCGACGGGGCAGACCGCCACGCAGTCGGTGTACTTGCAGGCGATGCACGGCTCGGCAACGATGAACGCCATGGAGAAGTCTCCTCCTCAAGGAGATGAGCGCGTCTTTGACACGAACCTACCACGGACGCAAATCGTCTGTGTGCAGGGAGATGCGCGCCGCGAGGAGACCTACGCCGCCGCGCTCCGCGGCGAAATGGCGCAGCTGCTCCTCACCGATCCGCCCTATTGCCTGCTGACCCGGCGGCGCAAAGGCGGAGCGCCGCGCGACAAGCGGGCGGGCGTGAAGATCGACCGCGAGCCGGTGCTGCGCTTCGAGGACGTGCGCGCGTACCGCCAGTTCAGCGAGGAGTGGCTGACGAAGGCGGCGGCGCACGTGGGCGGGCCGGTGATCATCTGGACCAACTTCCTCGGCAAGGAGCCGCTGCGCGCGGTGGCCCGCGGGCTGGGGCTCGTCGAAGCGGGCGAGTTCGTCTGGGCCAAGAAGAGCAGCGAGCGCGAAGGAAACGAGCAGCTCCTGCGCGTCTACGAGACCGCGCTGGTGTTCCTGCGCCGGCCGCTGCCGCCTCCGCGCGACGGCGATGCGCCGCGCGTCTGGTGCGTGGCCGCCGGCTACGACGAGGACGGCGAGGCGGCGCGGTTCGGATCGCATCCCAACCACAAGCCGTTCTCGGTGCTGGAGGCGCTCTTGCGGCAGTGGTCGCGGCCGGGCGAGCTGGTGCTCGATCCCTTCGCCGGCAGCGGCAGCATTCCCGCGGCCGCGCTGCGGCTGGGAAGGCGCGCGGCCTGCAGCGAGGTTAGACCCGAGTGGGCCGGGCAAATCAGCCGGCGGCTCGAGGAGATCGTCCGATGAGGTTCTGGGCCCTGGCGCTTCTGCTCGCCGCCTGCACGCCGCGGCTGACGCGCTTCCGCGGCGGGATCAACGACTGCACCTCGGTCTCCGTGCGACAGAACGACGTCCTCTGCCACGGCAAGCCCGTGGCCAAGGTGGAGTGCTTCCTGCCGCGGCAGCAGACCTGCACCGCGCTGGCGGTCCGCTACCGCGACGGCGAGCGCGTCTTTCTCTACCAGCCGGCCACCTTCGACCCCAGCCGTCCGGAGAGCTCGGCCGCCGAGACGGGCGAGTTCGCGCAGCGCCCGCAGATCGCCGACGACGCCACCTTCATCTGGTTCAAGCGCAGCGACTCGCCTCCCGGCGACTGGGAAGCGTACGAGATGGACACCGGGGCGCTCTACGATGTGGACGTGCGCGGCGTGCTCGACGAGCAGGCGCGCCACGGCGCGCGCCCGCTCTGGACCCTGCCAGCGGCCCAGTGACTCAAGGCGCGGTCAGCGGCGGCAGCGGAGCGGCGGCGACGTCGAGCCCGTGGCAGGAATTGCACGATGCGGGAAAGGCGACCGCCCCCTGCATGCAGCGGATCGAGCTGCCGCGCGAGAGGCAGGTCTGGAGGGGAAGGGCGACCTCTTCGCGGGAGTAGAAGTTGCCCGCCTCGTTGGCGCGCAGCGAGAAGCTCCAGCCGTTGCGGTCGGTGATCTGCACCTCCACTCCCTCGGCGCCCACGCCGGCATCGGGGTCCTCGAACACCGTCCCCGCCACCGTCCAGGTCTTTCCGTGCCGGCGGCGCTCGCCGGGCGGCAAGGCGCCGATGCCGCCGTGGCAGGCGATGCAGTCCTCGCCGGGCCGCATCAGCGGGCCGTTGTCGGGCACGCAGGCGCCGAGGACGCCCACCAGCGCCAGCGCCGCCGCTCTCACCTCACTTCGCTCCGCGCAACACCAGATCCACCTCGATGTGGCAGGCGTCGTCGATCTTGACGAACAGCAGCGAGGGCCGCTCGATGCCGTGCGCGTCGAGCGAGACGTCGAAGGCGCCCTTGACGTGCAGCGATCCGTCGGGCTGCGCCTCCACCATCACCGGCACCGGGTACTGCTTCTTCACGCCGTGGAGCTCGACCTGCCCCTGCATCTGCACCGCGCCGGTGCCGGCGTGCGCGAGCCCCTTGAAGATGACGTACGGATACGAACCGACGTTCATGGTCTCCAGCATGTGCTCGTCGCGGTTGCCGTCGCCCGAGCGGAAGCTGGCCACCTGCGCGCGAATCTCGGTGATGGCCGAGCCGTCGGGGCGCACCACCGCCCGGCCCTCCACCTCCTTGGAGGTGGCGTCCACCTCGTGCAGCTTGTGCGTGACCACGTAGCGGAGCGTGCTCGACGAAGGGTCGACGGCGTACGAGCCCGGGGCGACATCGGCGGCAAGCAAGAGAACGAGCGCAGCGATCATCACGGCCTCCTCAGAACACGATGACGCCCACGCCCAGCGTGAGCGCCGCAAAGGTGACGTAGCCGACGACCAAGTGTGCGGCGGCCATGTCAGGCTGGTTGAGATAACCCTCGCGCTGGCTGGTCCAGATCCCGAGCACGGCTTCCGCGGCCATTCCCGCGGCGGCGGTGGCCATCGAAACCTCATGCAGCGCGACCCGATCGAAGCCGGCGGTCTTGGGGAGCGGATTGGGAGCGAACACCGCCAACAGGCCGGTGACGGCGAATGCGCCCAGTGTGCCGTAGCCCGTGATCTGGTGCGCCAGCTGGTAACGGCCGGTGGACGGCCCCGAGGCGAATCGGTCGGAGTAGTTGAGCTGCCCCACCACGGTGTTGGCCAGCGCCACCGCGTACAGGCCGATGCCGGCGCCCTGGTGCAGGAGGAGCAGCGTGCGCCGCCGCCTGACCGCGGCCTCGTCCACCTTGGGCGCGGGGGGCGGCTTTTCCAGCAGCTCGAAGTCGAGCGGCGGATTCTGCTGCGCGGCTGCGGCGCGCGTCAACGCGAGCAGCCCGGCCAGCAGCACCCATGAGCGCAGGTCAAACAAGGCGGGTCGCGGGAGGAACCGGCTGATCGGTGTGGATGGTGAGCTGCCCGCCGGCATCCTCGGTCACGGCGAAGTGGGGCAGGGGACTGCCCGCGGGCCCCTGGACCACGTTGCCCTGCGGGTCGAAGACGGAGCCGTGGCAGAAGCAGTCGATCCCGGCGGCCGAGACCGATCCGCTGCTCGACATGTCGCAGCCCTGGTGCGTGCAGATGAGCGAGAGCGCGTAGATGCCGGCCTTGTCGCGGCCAATGGCCACGCCCATTCCGGGCAGCGCCTCGAGCGTGCCGGCCTGGAGCGCCGAGGCGTTTCCGGCTGGAATGTCGGCGGCCAGCCCGCCGCTGCCCGTGTCTCCGCACCCGAGCACCAGCGCGCCGCCAACCACCAGCAAGGTCCTGCGCTTCACGGAAGATGGATGACCCGAGCGGCCATTTGCTTCAAGCGCCAGTTGCCGGAAGCGGGGACGGGCGCGCTTTCAGCTATTCTCTCCGTCCATGGTCGCACTCCTCGTCGCAGCGACGCTCGCCCTGCAAGTGGACCTGCGCGCCGACCAGACCCTGCCCTGCGCAGCCCATGCCGCGCTGCTCGAGGCGCTGCGGCGCCGGCCCGGCCTGCGCCTCGGACCCGGGCAGGCCGAGCTCGAGTTCCAGACGGGATCCTGGCAGCTGGTGTTGCGGCGGGGGAGCTCGGTCCTCTTGCGGCGGACGCTGCCCTTGGCGGGCGCCGACTGCGCGCTCGTGGCCGACACCGCCGCGCTGGTCATCGACCGCTACTTCTCGCAGGTGCGCGCTCCTGTCCGGCCGCCGCGGCCGCAGCGCATTGCCGGCCCGGTCGTGCTCGCCGAGGCCCGGCCTGCACCTGCGGCCATGCCGCCTCGACAGGAGGCTTCCCCGCCCGCAGAGGGAGAGCCGGACGCGTCTGCTCGCGCCGTGCTCATCCCCAGCATGGCGGCGTCCATGGCCGACTACGAAACACCGGAGCCGCGGCGCGCATCGGATCTGCTCGTCTCGGTGGGCCTGGCCGCCCTCGACGACCTGCGCCCGGGGCTGTGGCTGCAGGCCGAGCGGCGATGGCGCTCCGGGTCCGCGTCGTTCCTGCTGGTGGCCGGCGCCGGCGACCATGACTACGGGCCGGTGGGCGAGAACGCGTTGCAGACGGCGCTGGTGGCGCTCTCGGTCGGGCCCTGCTTCGAGCGGTACGTGCGCGCTTGCTTCGCTCCGTTCGCGGGTGCGCGCGGCCAGGCGGGAGGTTCCCGGCGGTCGCGGACCGGGGCGGCGCTGCGCCTCGAGCCCGAGCTGGGCGCCGTCGTCTCCGTGGACCGGACGGTGGTGAGCGGACTGCACGTCGGGCTCTCGCTGCTGCTCGGCAGGCCGCTGGGCGAGCCGGCTTTCGATCCCGCCGCTCCGCCGCAGGAGCTGGACTATGCGGCCGCGCTGCGCGCCGGGTTCGCCTTCTAGGGCATGAAGGTCGGGCGGCCTTCGGGGCATCCAGCGGAAGGGGGAGCGCCCTCGACCCTGGTGCCCGATGAGCCGCAGCCCGATTCCGAACTGGCCCGACGCGCCGCCGCAGGCGACGGCGGCGCCTTTCGCGCGCTCTACGACGCCCACTTCGACTTCGTGCTGCGCAGTTGCCGCCGGCTGGGGCTCACTCCCGAAGACGCCGAAGACGCCGCGCAGGAGACCTTCCTCATCGCGCACCGCAAGCTGGCCAGCTTCTCGGAGGGAAAGCTCTCGACCTGGCTCTTCCGCATCGCCGCCAATCTGGTCAGCGCCCGTCACCGGCGACGCCGCGTGCGCGAGGCGCTCTCTTCGCTCTGGCACGGGCGCGAAGAGCGCGCGGCGCCGCCCCCCGACGAGGCGGCCATGGCGGGCGAGGCGGCCCGGCGGGTGGGCGAGGTCCTGGCGCGCCTCTCGCCCAAGAAACGCGAGGTGTTTGCCCTCTACGAGCTGGAAGGGCTCGCGGGCGAGGAGATCGCGGCGGTGGTGGGGTGCAGCGTCGCGACGGTGTGGACCAGGCTGCACTACGCGCGCCGGGACTTCATGCGCATCGCGCACCAGCGGGGACTGACGAAATGAATGAAGGGCCCAAGAGACTGCGCGAGGGCGGCGATGCGCTGGCCAGGCTGGTCGAGGCCGCCGCGCGCGCGCAGGAGAGCGGCTCGCCGCGAGCGCGCGAGCGGGTCTTTCTCGCGCTCTCGCGGCCGCGCACGCCGCGCTGGCCGCTGCCGGTGGCCGTCGCCGCCGCAGCCGCAGCCGCGCTTGCGGTCCTGGTGCTGGTGCGCCGCCCGCCCCCGCTGGCGGTGCGCGAGAGCAAGGGTGCTGTCGAAGGTTCGCTCTCCTCGCGCCTCTCGACCGGGCCCGACGGCGCCGTGCTCCTCGAGCGCGAAGGGCTCCGCGTCGCGCTGGGCCCCTCGAGTGAGCTGCGCCTTTCCGGCGGCGTGCTGCGCCTGGAACGAGGCAGCGCGGCCTTGCTGGTCTCGGGTCCGTTCGCGATGCAGGCCGGAGCGGTGCGCGTCGAGACCGCGTCGGCGCTGTTCGCGGCGCAGGTTGCCGAGCGCACCTCGCTGTTCGTCAGGCGCGGACGGATCGACGCCTCCGGCACCCTGGTTCTCGAGGGCGGCCGCTGGCCGGCCGATGCGCCGCCGCCCGATGCGACCGGAAGCGCGCTGGCCGATCTCGTCGCCGAGCCGTCGCGCGGCCTGCGCTCGCTGGCCCAGCTGGAAACACCTCCGCCGCCCCCGCGGGCCGAGGAGGACCTGCTGGTCCGCGCCCGCGATCAGGAGCGCGCCGGCCGATTCGCGCAGGCCGCATCGCTCTACGCGCAGCTTGCGCAGGGCGAAGGTCCTCGCGCGGGGAACGCGTTGTACGAGCTGGCGCGGCTTCGGCTCCGGCGCCTCGACCAGCCCGAGCAGGCGCTGCAGGCGCTGGTCGAATATCGCCGCCGTTTCCCCGAGGGGCCGCTCGCCCAGGAAGCCGCGCTCAGCGCCATCGAGGCGCGGCTCGCGCTCGACCAGGAAGAGCCGGCGCTGCGAGAGATGGACGCCTTCCTGACCCGCTTCGGCGGGAGCGAACGCGCCGGCGAGGTGCGCTTCTTGCGCGCCTCGCTGCGACTGCGGCGGGGCTCCTGCGCCGCGGCGGAGCCCGACGTGCGGGCGCTCCTTGCCGACCCGCCGCGCGGCGACGACGCGCTCTTCGGCCTCGCCGCCTGCGCGCAGGACGAAGAGCGGGACCCGGCCCGGCTTCGCGAATACCTCACCCGCTTCCCCCAGGGCCGCCACCGGCGGGAAGCACTGGACCGCCTCTCGGAACAACGCTGATGGAAACCACCACCGTCCATGTCGTCTGCGCCGGCAACCGGCGCGACCTCAAACCCGTCGCGGTGAGCGCGCGGCGGCCGCAGCGCGGCCAGAGCAAGGTGATGAAAGTGGAGCGCCAGGTGCTCGCCGCCGGGTACGTGTTCGTCCTCTACCGGGGCGGCCGCACCTGCAAGGTCCTGAGCGCCTCGGTCGATCGCGAAAGGCTGGAACTGGTCCGCGGCCGGATGACCAAGCGGCCGGAGGCCTACGCCATCGCGCAGGTGCCCGTCGTCCAGGCGTGGTGAGTGGGTCCGCCCTAGGTCCGTCGGTCGCCGCGGAGGTCATCCGATCGTCCGACCCTTCCAGCGAGGCAACCGCCCTACGCTACGCGACCATGTTCTTCCGCGCCCCCCTCGCCGCCCTGGCGGCTGCCTCTCTCTTCGCCTGCATGCCGGGCGCGGTGGAGACGGGCGCCGTTTCGGGCCAGGGCTGCCGGGCCAGCCCCGATTGCCCGCAGGGCTTCTTCTGTGTGGAAGGGGCCTGCCAGACGCAGGCCGGCGCCTGCAAGTCGCAGAGCGACTGCAACCTGCCTGACGTGTGCACGAGCGGCCATTGCCTGCCGGGCTGCACCGTCACCGGCTGCGACACCGGCCAGGCCTGCGACAAGTCCACCGGACGGTGCGCTGCGGACAACTCCGGCGACGCAGGCGTCGGCGACGCAACCGACGCGGGCGGCGGCGGCACTCCCGACGCGGGCGGCGGCGGCACTCCCGACGCAGGGGGCGGCGGCATCCCCGACGCTGGAATCGCCACCAGCGTGACCAACGGCAACTTCGAAACCGGCACGCTCGCGGGCTGGATCACTTCCGGCCAGACCAGCATCTCCACCGACGCGCACTCAGGCTCGTCCTCCGCCATGGTCGGCAGCGCCTCCGCCTCCAGCGACAGCGCCATCGAGCAGGATCTGATGCTGCCGGCGGGCGCGCAGCTTTCGTTCTGGTACAAGTCGGTGTGCCTCGACACCGTCACCTACGACTGGGGCACCGTCACCGCCAAGAGCCCGGCGGGCGCCGTGCTCGCAACCGCGCTCCCCCACACCTGCACCAGGACCGGCAGCTGGGTGCAGCAGACCGCCGACCTCTCCTCGCTCGCAGGGCAAACGGTGGTGCTCTCGTTCGAGAACCACGACGACGGCTCCGCCAGCGACCCGACGTACACCCTCTACGACGACATCCAGGTGGGCAGTGGCAGCGGCGGCCCCGCGCCCGACTTCCTGCTCTCCGCCAGCCCCGGCTCGCTCAGCGGCGCGGGCAACGCCACCGTCGGCAGCGCGGGGTTGAACGGCTTTGCCGGGTCCATCGTGCTGTCGGTGAGCGGCGCGCCCGCCGGGGCCACCGCGTCGCTCTCGGCGACCAGCATCTCCGCCGGCGGCAGCGCCACGCTCGCGCTCGCGCCGGGCAGCGCGGCTGCCGGCACCTATGCGATCGCGGTCACCGGGACCAGCGGCAGCCTGACCCACGTCGCCAGCATCTCCTGGACCATCGCCGGCGCGGTCCCGCCCGACTTCTCGCTCTCCGCCAGCCCCGGCTCGGTGAGCGGGTCCGGGAGCGCGACCATCAGCGTCAACCCCTCGGGTGGCTTCTCGGGCGCGGTCTCGCTCGCGGCCAGCGGAGCGCCTTCCGGCGCGACGGCATCGCTCAGCTCCTCCAGCGTCTCCGCGAGCGGGAGCGCCACGCTGACGCTGAGTCCCGGCAGCGGCGCGGCGGGCACGTACACCGTCACCGTCACCGGCAGCAGCGGCTCGCTCTCGCACGCGGCCAGCGTGAGCTGGACCATCGCCGCCGCGGTCTGCACGCCCGACACCTGGTCCAACTACGCGCACTCGTTCATGACCGCGAACTGCACCTACTGTCACGGCCAGTTCAACACGTACTCCAACGTCCAGTCCGACCAGTCCAGCATCCAGTCGCGCATCAGCAGCGGGAACATGCCGCAGGACCACTCGCTCTCGTCCAGCGACAAACAGCGCATCCTCACCTGGCTCTCGTGCGGACTGCCCCAATGAGGCTCGCGGCGGCCCTGCTGATGCTCGCGCTCCCGGCGCTGGCCGGAGAAGCCCAGGCGCGCGCGCCGCGGCCGGCGCGCAAGGGCAAGCCCGCCGCGCCGAAGCAGCCCTGGGAGGCGTTGCTCGAGTCGAGCCGCGCTGCGCTCGAGGCCAGCCGCGGCAAGCGTGAGCCGGTCGCTGCTGCGCCCGCGCGGCAAGTGGCCCCGCCGACTTCTGCCGACTTGCTCGCATCGCCCGCGGCACAAGCGCCGGCCCCGGCTCCCTCGCCCGCGGCCACCACTTCTGCCGTCGGATACTCTCCTGCCGACGACGCGCCCGATCTGGTCTCGCGGCCCCGTCGGGTGATCGTGCCCGCCGGCGCGGCGGCGGAGCCCGTAGCGGCTCCTGAGCCGCAGATGGCGCCGTTGCTCGCCGAGCCTCTGCCTCAGACGGCGGAAGCGGTCGCCATCTCGGGCGTCGGCGGGGGCCCGATCGCGGGCGGCTTTGGAGCGGCGCCGGCCGCTGCACTCCCGCCTCCGGATGCCGAGCTGAACTTCGACCTGCTCGACAAGCCCGGCGAGCTCTCCGCCGCGCTGTCCGATCCGTCGCTCGACCAGCAGCTGGGGATGCGCCGCACCATGCTCACCATGCACCAGACGGTGGGCATCGGCCTGCTCGGCCTGATGGCCAGCACCATGGTGACCGGCCAGCTCAACTATCTCGACCGCTTCGGCGGGCCCTCCACCGCGCGCTACGAGCAGCCGCACCAGATCCTGGCCACCGCCACGCTGGTGGCGTTTGGCTCGGCGGGTCTGCTCGCCTTCTTCGCGCCGGTCCCCATCGAGAAGGAGAGCGAGGGCATCGACCGCGTCACGCTGCACAAGTTCGGGATGATCGGCGCCACCGCCGGCATGGTGGCGGAGGGCGTCCTCGGCATCCTCACCGCCCACCACGAGGGCCTCGCCGACCAGAGCGGCCTGGCGCGCGCCCATCTGGTCATCGGCTACTCGACGCTGGCGTTCATGACCGCGGGCGTGGGAGCGCTGGTGTTCTGATGCGGACCCTTGCCCTGATCGCGATGCTGGCGGTGGCCTGCGGCATCCCCGAGAACAACCCCACCATGCAGCCGGGCCAGGACTGCATGCAGTGCCATGGCCGCAGCGCGCAGAGCTGGACGGTGGCCGGAACGGTGTTCGGCGCGGTGGACAGCGAAGCCGACGCGGGCGTCAGCGCCGCGAAGATCTACCTCACCGACGCCGACGGCCGCAGCTACACGCTCAGCAGCAACGGCAGCGGCAACTTCTACACCGCCGAGCAGCTCAAGTTCCCGCTCCGGGCGCAAGCCGAAGCGAACGGAGCGCGCATGGCAATGTCGGAGCCGGTGACCAGCGGCTC
>Ga0307479_10003358_pt1 | contig 14573 bp, 19 predicted proteins | sample atmos_gasesECM4C_FD_203743 | JGI IMG/M metagenome (GOLD analysis project Ga0307479, IMG submission 203743) | Hardwood forest soil microbial communities from Morgan-Monroe State Forest, Indiana, United States - atmos_gasesECM4C_515 | ecosystem: Environmental > Terrestrial > Soil > Temperate...
CGCCTCGATGCGGAGCGGGCGGCGGCGCGGGCGCGCTGCGAGGTGCTCGATGCCGAGAGCGCCCGGCTGGCGGCGTCCCAGGCCGCACTCGACGATGAGCGGGCCACCCTGGCCGCCCGCCGGACCGAAGCGGACGCGGGGCACCGGGACCGCCTCAGCCGCGCCCAGGCGCTCGCCGACGAGGCGCACAAGGCCGAGGTCAAGCAGGCCCAGGTCGAGGCGGAATTGGGCAGCGCGCGCCGGCGCCTGGAAGAGGAGTTCGGCATCCCCTTTGAACGGGCCGCCGGCGCCGTTCCCGACAGCGTCAACCGCGATGAGACGCTGGGGCGGATCGAAGCCCTGCGCGGGTTGATCGCGGCGATGGGCCCGGTGAATCTCCTGGCGATCGAGGAACACCGGCAAGTCGCGGAGCGGGCCCAGACGCTGCGCGCGCAGCTGGAGGATGTGCAGGGCACGATCGCCGCGCTGCGCACCCTCATCGTGCAGCTGGAGGACGTGATCCGCATTCAGTTCGACCAGACCTTCAAGGCGGTCCACGACGAGTTTTCCGCCCTCTTCGTCCGCCTCTTCTCAGGCGGCCGCGCGGGGCTCGAGCTCGTCCCGGGGGTCGACGGCGCCGAGCCGGGAATCGATATCATCGCCCGTCCGCCCGGCAAGAAGCTGCGCAGCCTCGGCGCGTTGTCCGGTGGGGAGCGCGTCATGGTGGCGCTCGCGCTCGTCTTCGCGATGCTCAAGGTCCGCCCGAGCCCCTTCTGCGTCTTCGACGAGATCGAGGCCGCGCTCGACGAGGCGAACACGCGCAAGGTGAGCGAGGTGCTGCGGGAACTCGCCGCCCGATCGCAGATCATCATCATCACCCACAACAAGGCGACGATGGAGGCCAGCGACGTCCTCTACGGAGTCACCATGGAGGAGCTGGGGGTGTCGCACATGATCTCCGTGCGCCTGGTGGCGCCGGACGAGCGAGGCGAGCCGCAGCCAGTTGGGTAGTCCGGACGGCCCGGCGGACGGCAAGTCCTCGGGGTGGCTCGGGCGGCTTCGCGCCGGGCTGGCCAGAACGCGCCACTCGCTCACCGCCCGGGTCGATGATCTGCTCGGCCGGGGCGTCGACGAACGCTTCTACGAGGAACTGGAAGAGACGCTCGTGCAGGCGGACCTCGGCGTCCGCACGGCCACCGCCGTCATCGCCCGGCTACGGGCGCGGGTCCGCAGCGGGGCCGTCACCCCGGACGCGCTGCGGGTGGCACTGAAAGAGATCGTGACCGCGGCGTTGGGCGAGCCGGCGGCGCTCGTCCTCACGCCCCCTCCGGCGGCGGTGATCCTCCTCGGGACCAACGGCAGCGGGAAGACGACCACGGCCGGCAAGCTGGCCGCGCGCCTCCGGGACGAAGGGAAGAAGGTGCTGCTCGCGGCCGCGGACACGTTCCGCGCGGCCGCCATCGATCAGCTGGGGATCTGGGCTGGGCGCGCGGGCGTGGAGGTGATCCAGCACCAAGCCGGCGCGGACCCCGCCGCCGTCGTCTACGACGCGGCCCAGGCCGTGCGGGCCCGGCACAGCGACGTGCTGATCGTGGACACCGCCGGCCGGCTGCACACCAAAACGAATCTCATGGCGGAACTGACGAAGATCGACCGGGTGCTGCGCCGCGAACTGCCCGCCGCTCCCGTGGAGGTCCTCCTCGTGCTTGACGCCAATACCGGCCAGAACGGCATCGTGCAGGCCCGGCAGTTCAAGGCCGCGCTTCCGCTCACCGGGATCGTCCTCACCAAACTGGACGGCACCGCCCGCGGGGGCGTGGTGGTGGCGATCGCCGAGGAGCTCGGGCTGCCGGTGAAGCTCATCGGCTTTGGCGAAGGCCAGGACGACCTCCAACCGTTTGACCCCAAGGCGTTTGCCGAGGCGCTGTTCATCCCCGACCCGCGCCCGGCGTGACCGCCCTCCGCCCGTGTGTTAGTATGTTAAGGGTTATGCCTTTACAGCGGACCTTCAGCAGCCGGCGGCCGCGGGCCCTCGATGGGCGGATGGCGGTCGTGCGCCTCTTTGACGCCTACGCCGCGCTCCTCACCGAGCGCCAGCGGGTGATGGTGCGCATGTACTACCACGATGACCTGTCGCTCGGCGAGATTGCCTCCCGGTTCAGCGTCACCCGGCAGGCGGTGTTCGACAGCCTGCGACGGTCGGTGCACGAACTGTCGTCGATCGAGGAGCGCCTCGGCCTGCTGGCCGCGCAGGACCGGCAGACGCGGGCGCGCGAGGCGCTCGCGGCGCGTCTGGCCGAGGTGGAGGGGCGCCTCGCCCGCCTCGCGGACCCGGGGGGCGCGGATCTGGGGGGACTGCGGAGCGCCCTGCGCGCGCTGCGCGACGCGCTGTGACCGTGACGGCGTCGCAGTACTTCACGCCCGCCCCGCCGTCGACGCCACGGCTCCGCACCATCGAGTTCCGCGACGGCGACCGGGTGTTCAGGTTCCGGACGGCGGCCGGCGTGTTCGCCCGCGCGGCGGTGGATCCCGGGAGCCGCCTGCTGCTCGAGGCGGTGGCCCGCCGGGAGCGCGGAGCGCGCGTCCTCGACCTGGGGTGCGGGTACGGGGTGCTCGGGATTGTGACGGCGGCGCGTGCGCCCGGCGCCCGCGTGACGCTCGTGGATGTCAACCCGCGCGCGGCCGCGCTGGCGGCGGAGAACGCGCGGCTCAACGAGGTGGCCAACGCCGAGGTGCGGTGCGGGGATGGGTGCGCGCCGGTGGCCAACCGGCGGTTCGACCTGGTGCTGTTCAATCCCCCGATCCGGGCGGGACGCAGCGTGGTCGTCAGGCTGATGCAGGAGGCGCACGCCTGCCTCGCGCCCGGCGGGCGGCTCTACATGGTCGTCCGGACGAGGCAGGGGGCGCGGACGCTCGCCCGGCTCCTGGGCGGCATCTTCGCGCGGGTGACCGAGCTCGAGCGAGGCAGCGGATTCCGGGTGTACGAGGCGCGCGATGTTTGAGCAGCTCCAGGGTCGGCTCGGCGAGATTTTCACGCGCCTGCGCGGCCGGGGGACGCTCTCGCCCGACGATGTCGACGCGGCGCTGCGCGAGGTCCGGCTCGCCCTCCTCGAGGCGGACGTGAACTTCAAGGTGGCGCGGGACTTCGTGGCCCGTGTGCGCGAGGCCGCGGTCGGGCAGGAGGTCTGGAAGAGCCTCACCCCCGGCCAGCAGGTCGTACAGATCGTGTTCGCCGAAATGACCCGCATCCTCGGCGCGACGCACCGCCCCCTGCAGCTGGCCCCGAAGCCCCCGACCGTGATCCTGCTGGTGGGGCTCCACGGTACCGGGAAGACGACGACGGCGGGAAAGCTGGCGCTCTACCTCAAGAAGCAGGGCCGGACCCCGCTCCTGGCCGCCGCCGATGTGTACCGGCCGGCCGCCGTGGCCCAGCTCCAGGTCGTCGGCCAGACCGCCGGCGTCCCGGTCTTCGCGCTCGACGCCGCGGCCGATCCCGTGGCGGTGGCGCGCGCGGCGCTGGACCAGGCGCGGACGACCGCGGACGTGCTGATCATCGACAGCGCCGGCCGGCTGCACATCGACGACGCACTGCTCGCCGAGCTGGCGAGGATCCGGGACGCGACCTCGCCGCACAACACCCTGCTGGTCCTCGATGCCATGGCCGGGCAGGATGCGGTGCGGATGGCCGAAGGCTTTCGCGGCGCCGTTCCCATCGACGGGCTCATCCTGACGAAACTCGACGGGGATGCCCGCGGCGGCGCGGCGCTGTCGGTCGTCGCCGCGCTCGACCGGCCGGTCCTCTTTGTCGGCACGGGCGAGCGGCTGGACGCCTTGGAGCCGTTTCACCCCGATCGGATCGCCTCCCGCATCCTGGGGATGGGGGATGTGCTCACGCTGGTGGAGCGGGCGCAGGAGCAGGTCTCGGCGGAGCAGGCCCGCGAGATGGAACGGCGGCTCAGGCGTGCCGAGATCACGCTCGAGGACTTCACCAGGCAGCTCAGGCAGGTTCGGGCGATGGGCCCCCTGGACCAGCTGCTGGGGATGATCCCGGGGCTCGGCCCGCGGATGCGCGGGATGGCCGTCGACGAACGGGCCCTCGGGCGCATCGAGGCGATGATCAGCTCCATGACCCCGGACGAGCGGCGGCGGCCCCAGGTGATCGATGGGAGCCGGCGGCGCCGGATTGCCCGGGGGAGCGGGACGTCGATCCCGGAGGTGAACCGGTTCCTCCGCCATTTTGAGGAGGTCAAAAAGATGCTGCGGCAGATGGAGTCGCAGGGCCGTCGCCGAGGGAAGCTTCCCATGCCGTTCCCCCCCCGATGAGGCGACGGCGGCGGCCGAGTCGCCGGGGAGGGGAACGATGCACCAGACTCGTCAGAGGAGGGAATGCGCATGAGCGTTAAGATCCGATTGATGCGTCGGGGCGCCAAGGGCCAGCCGTTCTACCGGTTGGTCATCGCGGACGCCCGCAGCCCCCGCAGCGGCAAGTATATCGAAGCGGTGGGGTTCTACAATCCTCGGACCGAGCCTTCCACGATGAAGGTGAACGAGGAAAAGGTCCTCGCCTGGCTCCGGAAGGGCGCGCGGCCTTCCGATGCGGCGCGGGTGATTCTGGAAAAGACCGGGGTGCTCCAGCGGTGGGAAGAGACCCGGGCCAGGGCGGCGCGGTGAAAATCCTCGTCGAGTTGGTCGCGCGGTCCTTGGTGGACCATCCCGAAGCGGTGGAGGTCCGCGAGGTGGTCGGCCCCCATGCCACGGCGGTCGAGCTCCGCGTCCTCCCCGACGATCTGGGCAAGGTGATCGGCCGCGGGGGCAGGGTGATCAAGGCGATCCGGACCCTCGCTCGGGCCGCCGCGACCCGCGGCGGCAAGCGGGTGACCGTGGAGATCGTTCGCCCGGAGGGCGCCGCCCGCCCGTCGATGAGCCGGGATTCAGGAGGTGAGCCATGACATCGATTACCGTGCAGCGGCCGGTGGTGATCAAGGCCATTGTCACCGAGGCGTTCAAGCGCCTGTACATCGCGGACCTGGAAGACGCGATCAAGCGCGTGGACGCAATCATGCAGCAAATCGAGGTGCAGGCCCGCCGCTTCGAGTTGGAACGGCAGGTCACGCCCCAAACCCGCGCCGTCCGGCAGCAGCTCGATCTGGAGCGCAGCCGGCAGGAAGCCACGCGCATGGAGCTGCAGGCCCGCCTGCGCGAAGCCCAGGACCTCGAGCTCAACTCGGAATATACGCAGGGCACGATCGAGGGCACGGTCAGCATCTCCGTGGGGGACAACCTCTTCGACAAGATCTCCCGGACCGAGATCGTCGTCAAGGATGGGATTATCCTGGAGATCCGGGAGGCCGCGACCTCGCTCCTCATCACGCCCAGCGGCGGGTAGCGGCCGGTGGCGGCGCCGGCCAGGCACCGCAAGAACCGCAGTGCCGGGGCGCGGCGCCCCCGGGGCGCCGGAGGCACCGACGACCGCGTCATCGTCGGGGAGGTGGTCGGCGCGCACGGCGTGGACGGAGCCGTGCGGGTGGCGCCCGTGACCGACTTCCCGGACCGTCTGCTTGGCCTCGCCGACGTGGTGCTGGTGTCCGCCGGGGCGGCCCGGCCGGTGCGGGTGGAGCGGTCCAGCCGGTCGGGACGGGTCGTGCTCATGAAATTTCAAGGAACGGGGACGCGCGGGGCGGCGGAGGCCCTGCGCGGAGCCACGGTCGAAATCCCGACGCGCGACGCGGCCCCGCTGCCGCCCGGTCAGTTCTACACCTTCCAGGTGATCGGGCTCGAGGTCCGGAGCCCGGAGGGCAAGGCGATCGGCCGGGTGGTCGACATTCTCCGCACCGGGAGCAACGATGTCTACGTCGTGCGGCCCCCGGAGGGAGGCGAGATCTTGCTGCCCGCCCTCGACAGCGTCGTCCTGCGGATCGATATCGGGGCGGGGGAGCTCGTGGCGCGGCTGCCGGAGTGGACCCCATGAGGATCGACGTCGTCACCATCTTCCCGGAGGTGTTCCCGGGGCCGCTCGGCGTCGGCGTGCTCGGGCGGGCTCGGGAGCGGGGCATCCTTGACCTCAGCGTGTGGGATCTGCGGGACTTCACGGCGGACCGGCACCGCAGCGTGGACGACATTCCTTACGGGGGCGGCGTGGGGATGGTGATGAAGCCTGAGCCGTTCGTCCTCGCCGTGGAGGCGATTCGGGCGGCTCACCCCGGCGAGCCGCCGGCGATCCTCCTGACCAGCCCGCAGGGCCGGCTGCTCACGCAGGCGCGGGCCCGCGGCTTCGCCGCCCGCCCGCATCTGGTCGTGCTCTGCGGCCGGTACGAAGGGGTGGACGAGCGGGTCGCCGAGCTGTTGGGAGCGGAAGAGATCAGCATCGGCGACTACGTGCTGCCCGGGGGCGAGGTGGCGGCCATGGTGCTGATCGAGGCCGTGGGCCGCCTTCTCCCGGGAGCCGTGGGCGACGCGGAGTCCGTCGCCCGCGACTCGTTCTCCGGAGACCTCCTGGACTACCCGCAGTACACACGGCCCGCGGAGTTTCGCGGGCGGGCGGTGCCCGAGGTCCTCCTCAGCGGCCACCACGAAGCGATTCGCCGGTGGCGCGCCCGGGAGGCGCTCCGCCGGACCCTCGAGCGCCGCCCCGAGATGATCGATGAAGCCAGCCTCGACGACGAAACCCGGGAAATGCTCCGCCAGCTCCGGCGGGGGAGCGACTGAGGGGGATCGGCATTTCGAGGTGGTTGTGAGGGCGGCGGAGGCCATGCTATAATGGGCAATCGCGATTGACATTGGGGGCCACGATGGACCGACTCACCGCCGTTGAGCAGCCGCAGGTCAAGGCCAACATGCCACCGTTTCGGGCGGGAGACACGGTGCGGGTGCATATCAAAGTCGCCGAAGGCGGGCGCGACCGCCTCCAGGCGTTCGAGGGGGTCGTGGTTGGGCGCCGCGGCGGGGGGACGCGCGAGGCCTTCACCGTCAGGCGCATTTCCCACGGGGTGGGGGTGGAGCGAACGTTTCCTCTCCATTCGCCCCGGGTCGAGAAGATCGAGATCTTGCGGACGGGGCGGGTGCGCCGGGCCAAACTCTATTATCTCCGTGAAAAGATCGGGAAGGAGACCCGCGTCAAGGAGAAACGGTAGGCCAGGCCATTGAGCTCACTCAGCATCCCCACGGTCATCCTGAGCGTGTCGGCATTCCTCCTCGCGTCTCGCATCATCGTCAAACGCGCGGCGCAGATCCCCGCGGCGGTGCGGACGGCCATCGTCGAGACGCTGGATGCCTGCCTGTTTGCCGCGCTGTTGAGCCTGGTCATCATCACGTTCGTCGTCCAGGCCTTCTACATCCCCTCCGGCTCGATGGAACCGACGCTGATGGTGGACGACCGGATCCTGGTGGCCAAATTCATGTATCGGTTTGAGCCGGTGCATCGCGGCGACGTCATCGTCTTCCGGTACCCCCTCAACCCGCAGCGCGATTTCGTCAAGCGGGTGGTCGGGCTCCCCGGCGACCGCGTGCAGCTCAAGGAGGGGGTGGTGCACCTGGACGGCACGCTGCTGTCCGAGAAGGGGTACACGATCAAGCCCGATTTCGGCAACTACGGCCCGGTCACCGTGCCGGCCAGCCAGTATTTTGTGCTCGGCGACAACCGCAACAACAGCGAGGACAGCCGGTTCTTTGGGTACGTGCCTCGAGGGAATGTGATCGGGAAGGCGATCTTCATTTACTGGCCGCTGCCCCGGATCGGCTTCGTCCACTGACCGGGGCCCGACCGCGCCTGCGGCGTGGGCCGGCTTGAGCCGGGGCGCCTGCGATTCCGTCCCCGGCCCGCGGGGAGCGAGGCGATGGATCCGCGCACGCTGACCGCCGCGCAAATCGGCGAGCTATTAGCCCGGATGACACGCCCCCGCACGGCGTGGCTTCGCCTTCTGGCCGCTGACACCCGGGTGACGGTCCGGGCGCTGGCAACGCGGTACCAGGCCAGACGGAATGCGGCCCGGACCGAGACCCGGCGCCTCCGCGGTCTGTACCACGAGGAACGCGCCCGGCGCCGCACGGGCCTGGTCGTCGCGGGGATCGACGAAGTGGGTCGGGGGTCGCTCGCCGGTCCGGTGCTGGCCGCGGCGGTGATCCTCCCACCGCGCGCGCCCATCGCCGGCCTCGACGACAGCAAGCGCCTCACCCCGGCCGCCCGGGAACGCCTGGACCGGGAGATCCGAGCGCGGGCGCTCGGGTTCGCGATCGGAGCGGCATCCGTTCAGGAAATCGACCGCCTGAATATCCACGGGGCCTCCCGGTTGGCGATGGCGCGGGCGGTCGAGGCGCTGACCCCCGCCCCGGATTACCTCCTGATCGACGGGCGGGACCGCCTGCCGCTGCGCTTCGCCCAGGCGGCGGTGGTGGACGGCGACGCCTGTCATGCCTGCATCGCCGCCGCCTCGATCATCGCCAAAGTGGCCCGCGACCGGTTGATGCGCGACCTGGATGAGGCGTTTCCCGGGTACGGATTCGCCGAGCACAAGGGCTACGGCACGGCCGAGCACCTCGACGCGCTCGCCCGCCGCGGCCCATCCCCGGCGCATCGAGGCGCGTTCCTCCCGGTCATCCAGATGGGCCTGTTGCTGCTGTAAATGCCTCCCGGCCCCGCCCACGCACTTGGCCGAGACGTCCCCGCCCGTCTGGTCCCGTCGGGAACGCCGGGGCTCCGGCAGCGGCTCGGTCGACTGGGGGAGGAGGCGGCGGTCTCTGCCCTCCGCTCGCCCGGGTACCGAATCCTCGACCGGAACGTCCGCCCGCGGCGGGGGGAGGTGGACGTGATCGCCGAGGAGCGCGGAGATCTCGTGTAGGTGGACGTCAAAACCCGCCGGCCTCCGGAACGCCGGCGGAGGCCGTGAGCCCGCGGAAGCACCGCGCCCTGGCGGCGCTCGCGGCGGCGTACGGCAGCCGGTGGGGGCTCGGCGAGCGCGCCCGCCGATTCGACGTCGTGGAGGTTCGGCTCGATCGCGCGGGCCGCCCCATCCGATTGGACGTCCTCCGCGACGCGTTTCCCCCTTAGGAGGAGTCTCCCACCCGAGAGAGAATCATCAGAACCCAGCGGCGACACCGTCCAGGCCAAACCGCCTTGCATCGGAGCATATCGTCGGACGATGAGACGCACACACGGAGGCCCCATGAGCCGCGACGAGATTCTCGCCAGGTTGTATTCCCTCGGCGCCATCTCCCTCGTACGAGATATCCAGGATGTGGAAGCCGGACGGGTCCGCCGGATTGCGCTCCCGCACATCCCCGGCGGCCCGGAATTTTCCCGCGAGGTCATGAATCTGGTGCGCTGCCTGGGGGCTGAGGTCGACCAGGTCGGCGAGCGTCTCGGCGCGGGCCGTTTGCGGCGATTCGGGTAGGCCGCGTCCTGCCCGTCCATGCGCGACGAACTGATTAGGCGCGAGACACCTCGCGGGACCGTTCGGGTGCTCGTCGCGTTCGCCCGGGTCCGCGGGGGGGGCTGGCTCTGGATCGCGCGCCGGTCGGTGGCCGGCCCGATCCTCGGCGAAGGCCGGGGGACCACCTACGAGATCGTTCGCGCCGCCGTCGAGGAGTGGATGGAGCAGGAGGCTGAGCACCTCACGCGCTGACTCCTTGGCGTCAGGCGATCGGAGTCCGCTCGAACAGCAGCACCGAGTAGTCGAGGTTCTCCGCGGCGACCCCGGCCTGCCGGAGCATCGCCATCACCTGCGCCCGGTGATGCACCTCATGGAAGAGCAGTTGGCCGGCGATGCCCCCCGCGGTCGCCCGCACCCGCAGCGCCTTCCCCCCGACGCGCGACGTGAACTCGACGGAACGCGCGGGATCGCCGAGGGTGGCCAGCGCCTGCCGGCTCTGCGGCGCCCGGCGCTCCCACGCCGCCGCGAACGGCTCGAACTCGGGCTGGCGCTCGACGGTGAACGGCGAGTCGCCGATGCCGACGTCCCGCCCCGCGAGCCGCTCGACATACGCCCATTCGGCTCCGGCCGTGTGCACCAGCGTCGCCCGGATGGAGCCCATTCCCACCGGATACGTCCGCGTGTAGATGGCGGCGGGCTGCGCGCGGACCCAGTCCAGGAGCCGTCCGCGGGCCTTGAGCAGGTAATCGAAGAAGTGCGCGAAGTTCACGTCGGATGCGCTCATGGGCAGATATTCCATCCGGACGCGGGCTCCCCCTCCGCGCGTGCGCCATGCCGCTCCTGACCATCCTGTTCGACCTCGACGGCACCCTGATCGACTCGTTCGCGCTGCTCGCGGCGGCCTTCCGGCACGCCGCCCGAGTGGTGTTGGGGCGGGACCTGGACGACGATCAGGTGGCCGTGAAATGGGGCGAGCCCCTGCCGGCGCGGTTCGCCTCCGTGGCCCCCACCCGGGTCGCGGCGCTCGTGGAGGCCTACACCGCGTACTATGACGCGCATCACGCCCGCCTGTGCGCGCCCTTCCCGGGCGTCCCGGCGATGCTGGCCGCTCTCGGATCGCGCGGGTGCCGGCTCGGGGTGGTGACCAGCAAGCGGCGGCGGTCCACCACGCAGGCGCTGGAGGGCTTCGGCCTGTCGGCGTGGATCCGCGCGGCGGTCTCCGCGGAAGATGTCCCGGCCCCCAAGCCGGCCCCCGATCCGGTGCTCGAGGCGCTCCGGCGCCTCGGATCGCTCCCCCAAGAGGCGCTGGTCGTCGGCGACGGCGTCTTCGACATCCAGGCCGCCCGCGCGGCCGGAGTGCTGAGCGCGGCGGCCACGTGGGGGACACGCGAGGGGCCGGCGCTGTTGGCGGCCGGGCCGGACTATGTGGTGGCCACGCCCCAGGAGGTCGTGTCGCTCGTCGCGTCCCGATAGGCGCCCGTCGACTCCCGCCACAACTCCTCGAACCGCCCTTTGTTCCACCGCACCAGGTCGGTGCCGGCTTCGATCGAAAATCCCTCGAGGGCGATCGCCCCGCGATACTCGCGCAGCGCGCCGAGCAGGCGCACCAGATCGCGCCCCCCCTGTCCCAGCGGAAGGTGGAGGCGGGACTCGTCCGCGTCGCTGAAATGCACGTGGACGACGTGCTCCAAGCCGGCGATGAACGCGGGTTCGTCCTCTCCCCACGGGATGTGCGCGGTATCGAGGACCGTGCCGACGTTCGGGCGATCCACCGCGCGGACGAGGCGGTTCGCGTGCTCGGGGGTCACGACATACTCGCCCTGGCGCGGTTCCATGTGCTCGACCCCCAGTTGGAGCCCGCGGGCCGCCGCGTCGTCGGCCAGGTCCCGGAGGCTCGCGACCAGCCGGGGCCAATACGCCTCCGCGTCATCGAAGGGTACGGTGATCCGCCCCGGGTGGATCACCACGAGCCGCGCTCCCAGCCGCTCGGCGAGATCGAGCGAGGCGTGGGTGACGTCGAGCGACGCCGCGCGGATCGGGTCGAGCCGCGAGGAAAGGTTTAGGTCCCAGCTCTGGGCGTGGAGCGTGAGCAGGAGGCCGCGCTGCTGCGCCCGGGCCTTGACCGCGGCGGGGTCGGCCGCCCCCCAGGACAGCAGGTAGGCCCACATCTCCACCCCATCGTACCCGAGGTCGGAGGCGGCATCCACGATCTCCTCGGCGCTGTGCGCCCACATCAGCGGGGCGCTGAGCAGGACCTTGCAGCGCCGCGCCACGGCGGGAAGTTCCCCGGGGGCGGCGGGCATCGTCGGCGGGGGAGGCAGAGGCGTCCGCCGGCGGAGGCGGACGATGTCCATCGTCGTCCGCAGTTCGGCCGCGACCCGGAACGGCTTGGTCAGCACCCGGCTCGGGAGTGAGGTGATGAACTCCCGCGGGCTGCGCGTGAACTCCGTGGTGATCTCGAACGGCTTTGCCATGAGCCGGCGCATCACGCTGTCGACGTACTGCTCCATGAACTGCAGGGTGTCGACGGCGACGGCCCGGCCGCAGGGAATGCACAGGACGCGCGAGAGGGAGCGGTCGCCGATGGCGACCAGGTGCACGGTGGTCCGGCGGCAGCGACCACAGTGCAGTTCGATCTCGTACCGTTCGTGGGCCGTGGGCACGATACGTTCCTCGCCGTCACCGGCGCGCTGCGCGCGCCGCTGCGCAAGCCAGTTCCCCGAGCGCTTCATCGGAGGCCGGAGCACTTCCTGCCGGGCGCCGCGCCGCGCGTCTTCGGCAGGATTCGATGTCCAAGAATCGGAACTAGTACGAGCCGCATCCGGGTACTCGGCACCCAGGCCATCGGACAACCGGCTCACGTCCACCAGGGCGCGGGGAAGGGGGAAGCGTTTGCCCGTCTACCAGGCGAAGGTTCCGTACGGGAGCGCGGATCGGCGGCCGTGGATGGCGCTGCCCTTCCCGCAGGCGGAATACGACCGCCGGATCGCGGCGGTGCGGGGCCGGATGCGGGCCGAAGATCTCGCCGCGCTCGTCGCGTTCTCGAGCAACGCGGATCCGGGACACGCGCGGTACCTGGCGAACTTCGAGGCGGGGGCGGGCGACACGTTCGTCGTGGTCCCGCTCGACCGCACACCGATGCTCACGACCAACTGGCTGATGCACGGCGAGCCGATGCACACCTCCATCTGGACGACGTGGCTCGAGGATGTGCGCCCGGCGGAGCGCCCGGGGTTCGCCCGGTCGCCGCAGACCACCGCGGCGGGCCAGGTGGCCGACAAGCTTCGGGAGGCCGGGGCCGAGGCGGAGCGCGTCGGGATCGCCGGCGCGGCGATTCTACCCTATCGCGTCTTCGAGGAGCTTCGGGAGCGGCTGCCCCGTGCGGAGTTCGTGGCGGCCGACGATCTCCTGCTCGGCGTCCGGGCGCGCAAGTCTCCGCTTGAGATCGCGGTGCTGCGGCGCGCGGCGAGCATCTCCGGCCGCATGCACGCGGCGGCGATCGCCATGATTGCCCCGGGGGTGAGCGAACGCGCCGTCGCCGCGCGGGCGCACGAGTCGGCGTTTGCCGGTGGCGCCGACGAGCTCGCGTTTTCGAGCGCGGTGGTGGGCGGGGAGCGGGCCGGGCTGAAACACTGCGCGCCGTCCGACCGGCTGTTTCAGTCGGGCGACATGGTCTTCCTCGACATGGGCGCCGTCTGCTCGGGATACTGCGCCGATGTGTCGAGGAGCCTCGTCGTCGGCAGCCCCACGGCGGAGCAGCGGCGTTTTCTCGACACCGGGCTGGCCATGTTTGAGAGCGTGCTGGCCCAGGCCCGGCCCGGCGCCGCCGTGCGCGGCCTCTTCGAGGTCGCGCGGAGCATCGCCGAGCGCGAAGGGTTCGGCGACGACTACATGCCCAAGGGGTTCGGCCACGGACTGGGCTGCTCGCTCTTCGAGCATCCGTCGCTGCGCCCGGCCACGGACGCCATCCTGGAACCGGGACACGTCTTTGCCCTGGAGCCCATGCTCATCCGGACGCGGTTCGGCACCGCGTGCATCGAAGAGACGGTGCTCATCACCCCCGGCGGCGCCGAACCGCTGTCGGGCTGTCCGTTTCGCTTCTGGTAGCGCGAGGATGACCACGGAGGCGTCCATGATCCTGGTGCATCAACGGTACTTTGCTCGGCCGGGGCTGCGGGACCGTGTGCTCGACACCCGCATCGAGGCGTCCCGGCGCCTGGGGGAGCTGGGCGCGCCCCGGGGGCGGATCTGGGTGCCGGTCGCCGGGGAGCCCGGCATCGATCCCGCGGGCCTGCCGGACGTGGTCTGGGAGTGCACTTACGCCGACCTCGCGGAGCGCGAGCGCATTCGGGCGTTCCAGGAGGGGGACGGGGCCTTCGCATCGATCCGAGCCAGGCAAGGCACCCTCCTGGCGCGCTGGGTGCGCGAACATTATCGCCTCGCGGAGTAGTCTGATGATCAGGCGGGCATCCCCGATCGGTCGGAGGCACGCGTGAGCGCCAAGGGCCGCCCGGCGATGCCCTACGGGTGGGGCCGCGTGCCCTACGCGTACGCGGACCGCCTCCCCTGGATGAATCTCCCGTTCCCCGTCGAGGAATATCGCGAGCGGCTGCGCCGTCTGGGGACGCGCATGGCGCGGGACGGCCTCGACTGCCTCATCGTGCTCGGCACTCCTGCCGACGGGACCACCATCAGGTACCTGACGAACTTCGAGGATTTCTACGGCGGGGACAGCCTGCTCGTCGTGCCCCGGGACGGCCCGCCCGGCTTCACCACCAACGCCGTGATGCACGGCGAGCCGATGCACTCCGGCATCCAGGACTGCTGGATCGAAGACGTGCGCTGCGCCGCGGCGCCCCGCACGGTGACCGGGGCGGCCAGCCCGGCGACCGTGTACGATCACGTCGAGGACTTCATCGTCGAACGGGGGTGCGCCGGCGGGACCATCGGGATCGCCGGCGAGTCGACCGGCCGGCTCGCGCGGTTTCTCGGCGAGACCTTTCCCGATGCGCGGGTCACCCCGGCCGCCGGCCTGCTGCGCGAGATGCGGGCGATCAAGAGCCACCGCGAGATCGAGGTGATGCGCCGGGCCTGCCATCTGGCCGACGAGGCGCTGGGGGCCGCGATGGACGCGGTGCGCCCGGGCATCACGGAATTCGAGCTCGCCGCGGAGGCGTACCGCGCCATGTTCGGCGCGGGCGCGGAGCATCCGGCCTTCGCGATCTCCGT
>Ga0307479_10003360_pt1 | contig 14571 bp, 11 predicted proteins | sample atmos_gasesECM4C_FD_203743 | JGI IMG/M metagenome (GOLD analysis project Ga0307479, IMG submission 203743) | Hardwood forest soil microbial communities from Morgan-Monroe State Forest, Indiana, United States - atmos_gasesECM4C_515 | ecosystem: Environmental > Terrestrial > Soil > Temperate...
TGGGATAAATTGATGGTGGCGCAGTTTGATAGGCACCGACAGTGGCGGGAAACGGGCCAACCAACAGGGCTGAGTTTCCAGCAGGTGTCGTGGAGGTGGTAGTTCCCGTCACATAAAAGGATCCGGAAGCATCCACCTTCCCGCGTTGGGGCTGTACCGCCTCGTAACTAACGTTGGGTTGCCCCGAGGGCGTCACCACCTGGAGAAGGGTGGAGTATTGAAGTGTGGCGCCGTCCGGGCTCAATTTTGCAGCGTATGGAGCACTACACACCGCGCTTAAGTAAGTACTGCAAGCATTGGCGGGAACCTGGCTAAAGGCTCCTGGAGTTGTCGGCAATGTACCGGCACCTGTGGGCGCGGGATACTGAGCGATCCCGGTGACGTAGGCCGAGTGGGAGGCGTCAACGGCAACGGATAGAGCATTGCCAGCGCCCAGAAAGACCATGTAGATCACTGTAGTGGCGTTGGGGTCTAACTTCACAACAAAGGATCGGGTTGCGCTACCTGGAGTGGTGCCGCCCGGGAAACTGGTGGCGTTTGTACCTCCAGCGATGTAGATGCCGGTGCTGTCCACAGCCAGATCGCTGACGAAGTCCGAGCATTCGGAGAAATGGGAATCGAAAGTCGATACCGGACAATTGCTGACCAAGAAGGTTGAAAAAATCAAGGCGGGGTCAATCACGAGTGGGAGGTCGTGGTTGTAGTTATTTAGGGCGAAAGCCATGTCGCGACCGCGCAGTGAGTAACGAACGTTTGTAACTTGATCCTCGTGCCCCTCGTGTCCGGGCTGATAAGCGTCGGGCTTCTTGAGCGTGAAATCGTCGTGCTTGCCGAATCGTACAAGGACATCTCCGGTGGCGGTGCGATGCAGCGTACCGCCTTCGACGTTTGCGTGAATGAGGCTGGGATCGGCGTGCGGAGCAATCAGAAAGTCATATTCCAAGCGGCCATTGCGAATTTCGAAAACCACGTCAATGCCAGGATAGGCGTGACGGTAAATCACTTTTGCAAATTGAGGGACGCGGGTGTGCCACTGTTGGGGGTCGTTGCCGGAGAAATAGCTGGTGACGCCGGGACGTTCTTCTGAGCCGATTACCTCAGGGTGGGGATCGATGCCGACGATGTTGAGGCGCACGACTTTTTCTGTGCTGGTTGTGCGACCGTCGGCGGATTTGGAAGATTCCGAGAAAACGAGAGTCGCGCCGTCACAGGTAAGATAGGCGGCGTAGCCCAGCCCTTGAGTCAAAAACAAAACGCGGTCATCTACTTGACCTTCGTTGCGCTCAAAGAACGCGAGAGAACGCAGCAAATTCTGGACCTTGGATTTGTCCAGCGGAGGCTGAAGGGGCGCTGGTTCGTTCGCAGCCGATAAAGGCAACACAAACGCGGCTGCGAGAAATGCAAGCAGCACAAATTTTAAAAATGTAGGGAGTAAATTGGTGTTGCAAGCGTACCGGGGCCGAGTAGACATCCAGTTAGTCCTTCCGGGACAGGGGACAACCGATACAAAGCGTTGGTGATTATGCGGCCGCTGGTAAATTGCGTATATAGTACTTTGTTGGTTAACAAGAAATGAAGTTAATTCTTAGATATGACGCCTGTTGATAAAGCTCTTTCCAAAAGACGGTCCAACACTGCGGAACAGCCAAGGGTTATCACATTGAGACGTAATATTTCGAAGCCCTAGCTGGGGATGTGGGGCTTTAGTTCGCTTAGGACAGGGATGGAGACCGGGACGGTGAGTACGCGTTCGGGGACTGAGTTTTTTGATTCGCGGGCGTGGTAGAGCATTTCGATGGCTTGGCCTGCATTGGGTGGAACGAACACGGTGGCGGCCAGGATTCCGGCGCGCACCCAGGATTGTCCGGTTTTAGGGAGGCCGTCGCAGCCGGTAAAAGGCAAATCGAGCCAACGTTCTTTGTCCAGTTCGTTGGTCAATTCTTCAAAGGCTCTGCGAGCGCCGATGGCCATGGCATCGTCTTGTGCAGCGATGAGGTCGATGGGGGCACGCTGAGAGGTGCCAAGTTTGAGCCACGAGCGCACGGAGCGAATGGCGCTTTCTTCGGTCCATTGAGCTTTGAGCAGAGTGATTCGAATATTTGCGGGTTTGGTCTCGCGCATACCGAGGGTGCGTTCCTTGGCCGCGGAATTTTCCGACGGGCCTTGTATATAAAGGACGGAACCACCGTGAGGTAACAGTGCTTTGAACTGACGGCCCTGAATTCTGCCGATTTCGAAGTGGTCGGAGGTCAGGACGAAGACAGGTGCCGCGGCGGACTTGCGAAGATCGGCGATGTACGGAGCGTCGCGATTTAAAACTGCCCAGCTAATTCGGGCGGTAACGGCGGCTTGGGCGACCTGTGGCAACGCGGTGCCACCGACGGGTTCGAAGATGATGCCAGTGGGGCGCGTGGCTTCCGGGGACTGGATGGCTTTCAGGACTTGCGTGCTTTGGGTGATGGCGTCGTTATCAGCAAAAACGATCTGGACTTCTACGCCAAGTTTGTCGGCAACCTGTTCGGCAGACCGGGCCTGCTCAACCTGATAATCGTTATCGCTGGTCGTGAGTGAGACCAAGAAGCTGGGTTTAGGCATGTCGTTTAGGTTCAGTCAGCGCTATTCAAGCAGCTGCGGCCGTGGCAACGGCGCGGTTGTGGATTCGATTTACGCTCACAAGCAGGATAAGTCCGCGCGAGGCGGCAAGCAATTGGCACGAGTAAAAGGTGTTCCAAACACAGCAACGGTGCGGGCAAATGACGACGAAGTATGCTATAAAATCGATATTCTAAGCAAATCAAACAGTGGCTTAGAAATGGTTTGAGATCGCTCGCGGTCCCTCAACGCTACTTTTAGCGAACCAATCAGGAGCAGATATGAATTCTTATGGCGGTAAATTTCGGTTGTGTGTGCGGCGGCTCGCGCCGGCGTTTTGCCTGACGATATTGGCGTTGTGGGCGGAGCCGGGTGCTCGGGCACAGGCCGGGCCGGTCACGGTGGAAATCGACGCTGCGGCGCCATCGCATCCCTTCCCACATTTCTGGGAAAAAATGTTTGGGTCCGGGCGGGCCATATTGTCGCTGCGCGAGAGTTACCGGCACGATTTGAGGGAAACCCAGCGAATCACGGAGTTCGAATACATTCGTTTTCACGCCATTTTTCACGATGAGGTCGGGCTGTACGACGAAGATAAAGATGGAAAGCCGCTGTACAACTTTTCGTACGTGGACCAGATTTACGATGGATTGCTGGAGAATAAGGTGCGGCCATTTATCGAGCTGAGTTTCATGCCGGAGAAGCTGACATCGGATCCTAATGCCAAGCATGCGTTCTGGTACAAACAGAATGTTGCGCCACCGAAAGATTGGGGCAAATGGGAGCAGTTGGTTGAGACTTTTACGCGGCATCTTGTGGAAAGGTATGGTGAAGATGAGGTGGCGCAATGGTATTTCGAAGTATGGAATGAGCCGAATATTGACTTCTGGGTGGGGAGTCCGAAAGATTCGACATATTTTGAATTGTACGATCACGCGGCGCGAGCGGTGAAGCGGGTCAGTTCAAGGTTGCGCGTGGGAGGCCCTGCTACGGCGCAAGCGGCGTGGGCAGACAAGTTCCTGGCGCACTGCAAAGAGAAAAACGTGCCGGTGGATTTCGTTTCGACGCACGTTTATGGAAATGACACGGCGAAGGATGTGTTTGGGACGGAAGGGAAAATTCCACGTAACGAGATGGTTTGCCGCGCAGTGAAGAAAGTTCATGAGCAGATCGCGACTTCCGCGTATCCAACTATGCCGCTGATCTGGTCGGAGTACAACGCTGCGTATGACAACAACCCGGCGGTGACGGACTCGGCGTACATGGGGCCATATCTTGCGAATACGATCCGGGAGTGCGACGGTTTGACCACGATGATGAGTTACTGGGACTTCTCGGATGTATTTGAAGAGCAAGGAGTGGTGAAGACTCCCTTTTATGGAGGATTTGGATTGCTCGCTGAGCGGAGCATTCCTAAGCCGGCGTTCAATGATTTTGCGCTGTTGCACCAGTTGGGTGATACGCGGCTGGAGGTGAAGTCCGATACTGCGCTGGTGACGCGGCGGAAGGATGGGACACTGGCGGTGGCGGTATGGAATTTATTCCTGCCAGAGGAGACCGGCTCGCCGAAGACCTTCACGCTTCATTTTTCGGGAGTTAAAGCGGGTAAGACGGTGCGAACTACGATTGTTGATAAAGAGCACGGGTCTGCGCTGCCAGCGTACGAAAAAATGGGAAGCCCGCGATTCCCTTCCCGGGACCAAATCGAGACTTTGCGGAAGGCCGCGGCGATGCCGTCAGCCCAGGAACAGGTCCTCAAGAATGGGGAAATGGAATTGACGCTGCAGCCCCATTCGCTGGCTCTGATCGAAGTTGCAAACTAATACCGCTTGAGTGAAAAACTCGCGGAAATACTGCTCAGGAATTAAGCGGCTGCGGCGAGACTAATTCGTGAAAGCCGGCGCGGGTCATTCCGCGAATGGCTTCATCGTTTTTCATGAACTGCTCCCATACGAAGCCGGTGCGGGCGTTTTCGGCCATGAGAATGGTGATGCCCAGATCGATGCCCAGCACGTCGGCGCTGTACCAGTTGGTGAGGGGATTGAAGGCGTCCACGAAACCATAGGTGCGCCAGGCTTTCTGCGCGTAGTTTTCGCGTATGTAACGCAAAACGCGCAGGCACTCCTGCGGCAAAAATGGTAGGGAACCAGCAGTGGCGCAAGAGACTACCGAGCCGTCGATGCGGCCCATTTCCGGAGGACCGCCCCAGGCGGTGTATCCGCGAACGGAGTCGGACGCGGTGATACCCCACAAGTCTTCACTGTAATCGGGGAATTGCTGCGCCAGTTCGAGGCACCATAATTTGTGAACTTTGGTGGCGATCACGGAATTGGTGAAATAGTCGGCATAGTGGTCGCGGCGTCCGCGAAAATCAAACCAGGCGTGAGAATATTGATGGATGAAGATAGGCGCCTTGGCACTGATATAGCGTATGCCGTTGTACTCGAAAATGGGCCGGGACCATGCAGACCACGTTGCTGCCGGCAGAGTGTGGGTTGCGGAGCCCAGACCCAAAAGATAAATCATCATGTGCTCGCTATAGCTGTCCCAGCGGGTTTTAATGAAGCCGTGCTCAGGGGTCCAGCCCATGGCAAGAGTTTTGTAGCCCTGCAGCATCCACAGCCAATCGACGCGCTCAAAAATCGTGGTGGCCAGTTCGTATATTTCCGCGTCGTCAAAATAGGCGCGGCAGGTGAGCACGCCGCAAAGAAAGATGGCGGTGTCGACGGAGGAAACTTCCGACTGGAAGACGCGTTCGCCATTTTGAATGTTCAAGAAGTGGGCGTAAAAGCCATGCTCGTGCTGCACGCGGGTAGCGACGAAACGTAGGGTGTTGCGAACGCGGTCGCGAATTTCCAGGCGCTGTTCCCAGCCGCGCTGGTCGGCAATGCAATGAGCGGTGAGTCCGAAGCCGGTGGCAGCGATGCTGGCGGCATTGCGTTGATCGGTGCCGTCAGCGTGGCTGCGATCTTTCACCAGGCCGGTGGTGGGATTGGTCTCGTTCCAGAAGAATTGGAAACTGGTGCGCTCAATACTTTCGAGGAATTCGTCTTCGTCGCGGGTGAAGCGGTACTTGGTGGGGTCGTTCTCAAACAGCGGTGGCCGCTCGGCCGGCTGCTGCGGCGCAGGCTGAGAACGTTGCGGGGCAGGCTTGGAGCGCTGCGGCGCAGGTTGGGTCCGCTGCAGGAATTCGGACACTACTGCAGAAGGACTGAGTAAAGGGAAGCCACTGGCGAGCTGCGCGGCCTGGCGGAGCCACGCGCGACGCGAGAATCGGGCGTGCTTCACCGGGTGCTCCGGCAGAACGGCGGGAGCAGAGCGGTGTACAGAAGGGACTGGTTTCTCCTGTTCATCGACTAGACCATTTTACGAGAGGGGGATGCGATGGAGTACAGGGAATCTCGGTACTCGTTCCAGCGGGTCATGGCAGGTAATGAAAGGTAAGCAGAGGATAGGCGCAGATGGAATTAAGTAGGATAAATAAGAAGGAGAGCGAAGCGATTGTGTTTATCGGGCATAAAAGCCTGAGGTTCACGCCGACTAGGCATACCGGGCCTGCGGGGTGGATGGAACGGTGAATCTGGGGCGCTGGCGTGCTATGGTGCGAGGGCATGAGGAGAACTTAACGATGAGATTGGCGATTCGGAGATCGTTTAAGGTGCTCGCACCAGGCGGTTCGCTGCGACGGCGTGTGGCCCTTAGCCTAGCGGTGGTCAGACTGATCCTGGTTCCGGTGATTTTTTTCGCGATTTACTACCTGCTGGTGGTAGGGCGAATCGTGGAGCGCATCGTAAGCTTCGATGCACCGGCGGCGACACTTTCGCAACAAGCTTCCATTGAGATGCTGGAGGCCAGGCGGGCAGAGCGGAACTATTTGCTGCTGTATGATCCCTCCTCGTTGCAGGCTAATCGGGAATCGATTTCCAAGCTGGAGCAGATTTTACGCGCGATCCGCGAGCTGAATGCCGCAGATCAACCATTGACGGACCAGGCGTTGGCAGGTCTGCACCAGTACGACGAGGAATTCAAGAACGCGGTCGCCAACATGCAAAAGCCGGGTGAGGCACCGGCCGATCGAATTCAAAATGTATTGCAGGCGTACGAGAAAGACCTGGGGAGCATCCTGAAAGGCGCAAGAAATAAGCCGCGGGAACAATTGATCGAGGAGCTGCGTGCGAGGATAGGATCTTTTGATACGCAGATCACAAAGACGGCGCAGGAAGGAAACCCCGCGCTGCAACAGATTACTACCGACCTGCAGAATTCCGGGCAAGACGTTTTGCGGCTGACTTCGGAACTGGAAGCGCGCAACTGGGATCGCATAGACGGAGACCATCGGAGGGCGCGCCGGTTGATTTCCCATTCGGAATGGGCGTTGAGCATCGTATCGGCAATCACGCTGCTGGTAAGCATCTGGATCAGCTTTGTGTTGCCGCAGCAGGTGGTAAGACCTTTGATGAGTTTAAAAGAAGCGGTGGACCACGCGGCGGCGGGCAATTATGAAATTGAGTTTGAAATTCGCGGAGAAGGCGAAGTGGTGCAGCTGGCGAACAGCATCCGGCTGCTGATCAGCCATGTGAAGGAGCGCTACGACGGAACCGTATCGCGAGAGCAGCCTGCCACTTGAAATTAGGCCGAGTCGTGGGAAGTTCTCACTTCGTTGAGCGAAGCTCTAATTTCGTCGAGGTCGACGCAGGCAGTTCCGCGTTTTCCTACTTTAATGCCTGCACTCAGATTGGCGAGTTGTGCGGCGGTACCGAGGTCTGCTCCTGAAGCTACGGCAGCGCTGAAGGCGGCGATGGCGGTATCGCCCGCGCCGGTTACATCGTAGACACTGCGCGCCATGGTGGGGATATCGACCCTGCGCAAACCGCTGGTGGAGTTTTCGAAGAGCGACATACCTTCACTGCCGCGTGTTACGAGTAAGGCCTCCAGGGAAAGAGCTTCAACCAAGGAGCGGGCGGAATTGTCCAGCCACGTTTCCTCAGTTGCGTTTGTACGCTGCGGTGACAATTGCCTGAGTTCCGGTGAATTTGGCATCAGGATATTCGCGCCGCGGTATTTCTCGGCATTTAAATCTTTTGGCGCGACGATGCTGCGGATGCCCCGGGCGCGCGCGGCTTCGAACACCGCAGCCAAAACATTTTCAGACAAGACCCCTTTGAGGTAATCGGAACACACGATGGCCTGGACGTTTTGGTCCATTTTTTGAATGGCGTCGATCAGATTTTTTTCAATTTCACCTTTGACTGTAAATGTCGATTCGTCATCCAGGCGGAAGACCTGCTGGCCGTGCTCTAAGGACATCAGGCGGGATTTGCGGGTGGTTTTGCGAGGAGGGTCTGTGAGAACTCCTTTCGCGTTGACCCCATGTGCCTGGAGCAGGTCGTACAGCTGCCGACCAGTTTCATCCTCGCCCACTACGGCGATGACACTTACTTCGGCGCGCCAGTGGCGCAAGTTCTCAGCGACGTTTCCAGCGCCACCCAACGTAGTTGTGCGGCGAGTTACGCTTAAAATTGGAACTGGGGCTTCAGGCGAAATGCGTTCGATGTGCCCCCACAAGTATTCGTCGAGCATTAGGTCGCCGACTACCGCGATGCGGCAGTTCGAGAAAGCGTTTAGCGTGCTCGGAAGATTTGGCAATTACCGGGCCTTGCCGCCAATCAAGATTTGGCTGCCGGGGTGAGGCTCGTGGACGAAAGCGTTTTCCACGATTCCGCAGAGAATGTGGATTACCAAACTGTGAGCTTCCTGAATTCTGGGAGTGGAACTGGACGGCACGATGACACATATATCAACGAGATCGCGGAGCTTGCCGCCGTCGTTTCCGGTAAGTGCAATTTTCTTCAGACCCAGGGCCCTGGCTATCTCGAGGGCACGCAGAACGTTGGGTGAATTTCCGCTGGTGGAAATGGCGAAAACTACATCCTGAGGCTTGGCAAGGGCTTCGAGTTGGCGGGCGAAAATCTGTTTGAATCCAAAATCGTTGGCGATGGCTGTCAGCGAAGAAGTGTTGGTGGTCAGCGCGATGGCGGCGAGGGCCTGGCGTTTGACGGCGTACCTGCCGACAAGTTCAGCAACCATGTGTTGAGCATCGGAAGCACTGCCACCGTTGCCAAGAGCTATCAATTTTCCACTGGCGCGCAAGCACGCGACAATCGTGGTTGCGGCTTCAGCGATTTGTTCCGCGGCTGCGCGGCCCAACTCGGTCTTGACGGAAATACTCTCCTGAATCTCGCGGGCGATGTGGGCGGTGTATTCCGTCATGGCATGACTTTTTCCTGGCGCAAAACTATCGGGGAGTCAGCTGTTCGGCTTTGCGTAAACATTATGCGTCAAAAATAACAGAATGCAGATCAACAAATTTTACGGCTTTTAAGATTTCGCTCGGAACAGGAGCTTAGATTTTCGGGTACTTGCAGGTTGCCCGGATGTTTTCGACCTTATATACCTGATATCTGCTGGTCGACGAAATAATTCTAACCGTGGTCAAAAATTCACTCGATTGAGGACCGAATATGAGGATAGCTGCGATGCTGGTGATTTTGTGGGCATCCATTCATGTTGTCTATGGGCAAGAGCGTTCGGATGTGGACAGAAAACGCGAAGCTGATGCAGGCGGTTCACAAAAAGAAAGAAGCGGCGCGTCGGCCAGCTTCTTCGATGCCTCTGGAAAAGCTCATCGACTGTACCGGGATTGGAACGATACGCCACGCACGACGGATTTTCTGTTGCAGAATGCGACCGGTAGCGAGGAATCGGTTTCGGCTGCTTCCAGCGTAGTGTTTCTGCCACAAGTGACCGGCACAGTGTGGAATGGGGCGGGACAGGAAATCGATGCAGTATTGTTTTTCCCCAAAATAGCTCGGCCGTCGAAGGGCGCTCCCGCGCCGACTATCAGCGGCGTAGCGATTGCTGCTCCGATTGATGGAGGCGGCAGCGTCCCGGCTCTTGATGCGGCCACATTGCGGATAGAATCGAATCCGCCGTTGGCCATGGGCCCCAGATCCTGGGCACTGGCGGTGGATGCCGGGGATGTCAAGATCGGCAATCACATTTATTTTCCGGAGCCCAGCGGAGTGCAACAAGGGCGCGGCGATCTGATCTTCAATAATCTGGACGCGAGCGCCGCCGGCACCATCAGTTTTTATTCCGGTGGAGCGTTGCGCATGCGGATGCAGCCATCGGGAGTCCTCGCTCTGCCGCACGGGTTGTCCGTTGGCGGGAGTGAGACCACAATCGCGGGGATCTATCGGACGAACAACAAATTAGTGTACGCTGCGATTGCTGCACAGAGTTGTAGTGAACGAGAAATGGCGGTGAAGAATGCGCGTCCAACGGGAACAGCGATGGCTTCGCCGGCAGAGTCGTTGGGAAGTGGAAATTTGGTGTGGAGCGCGTGGATCAATCAAAGCGATACGGTAAAAGTCAGAGTGTGTAATCCAACGACCAGCAGCATTACACCCAACAGCGTGGGCTGGAATGTTACGGTCATTCAATAAATTTGGAAATAAGTTGCTAGTCCGTGGATGCGAAACACGACTGTAGCTAGTAGGCATTCTTATTCGTGAAACCGCGTATAAGCGTGAGCAGGATAATTTGAAGGTCGAATCCGAGGCTCCAGTGCCGCATATAGTAAAGATCGTAGCGAATTCGTTCAGGGATGGAAGTATCGCCGCGTAAGCCGTTAATCTGAGCCCACCCTGTAATTCCGCCCTTCATATAGTGGCGGCTGTTATAACTCTCGGTGTCTTTGACAAACTTCTCGACGAAATAGGGGCGTTCAGGGCGAGGTCCCACCACGCTCATGTCGCCCTTTAAAACATTGAAGAATTGGGGCAGCTCGTCCAAACTGGTGCGCCGCAAAAACGATCCAATTGGAGTACAACGTGGATCGTTTTCAACGGTCCAGCGGGTACCTTCCTCTTTTTCCGAGCCCATCATGGTGCGGAATTTATACATGCGAAAAATCTGGCCCTTGAATCCGACGCGGTTCTGCACGAAGAGCACCGGACCACGGGAAGTAAGCTTAATGGCGATAGCAATCAAGATCATGATGGGAGCGGAAAGGATGAGCACCAAAATGGAGAAGACGAAATCGAATGGGCGCTTGATCAAAGCGTAAGACATGGACTCCGTGGGAGTAGGTTTTAAATCCAACAAGGGCATTCCGCCGAAGTCAAAAAGGTGCTCCTCGATCTGGACGCCGTCGCCGAAGCTCAAAAACGCGCGAGTTGGCACACATAGTGGCTCCAGGCTGCGCAATATCGAGGGAATTTCGCCGAACCTGGCATAAGGAATGGCAAGAACGGCTTCATCGATGCCATTTTCAGCAGCGATCCTGGGAACATCATCGAAAGTGTGGACGGGAAGGTCCGTGACGGAAATTTGCTGATTTGGAAGCGCGATGTAAGCAGCCACCTGGCAGGGTGTCAATTGACCGTGCATCAAACGGTTGGCCATTTCCAAGGCAAAATCATCGGCGCCAATGATCAGGACGCGAATGCAATACTTGCCGCGGCGGCGCAGGCTCTCCAGGATGACCCGAAAAAGTATCTGAGAGGTGAAGGTAAGGAAAAAAAGAAGGAGGCAACTTAACAACAGGAAACTGCGAGAAAACTGTGCATTGCGATAGAAGCTGGCACCCACAAAGGTAACCAGAAAGGTGGCGCCGCATGCGCTCGCGATTCTTCTAGATTTGCCTCCCGCTGCAAAAAGATTGACAGGAGTGGTAAGACCGTATTGGCGCGACAAGAGCGCCCAAGAAATGGTCGTGAGTAAAAGCAGACCTATGTAATCTTTGGATGCCGCAAAAAAGGGGAGATCAAAACGGATGTATCCTGCGAGGGTAAAGGAGAGCAGCGGAAGCAGCAGTTCGACGAAATTAAGCGAGAATTTGAAGAGATTGAGTCTGAGACGAATCATCGTTTCAATCCGTGCCCGCTTTCTGGATCAACAAACTAAACACTTAGTGAGCATTCTTCACAGATGCGATTTCTGCAATAGCATCACAAATTCGATCGATGTCTTCCACTGCCAGGGAAGAGCTGGACGGCAAATACAAGCCGGCGTCACCCAAATATTCAGAGACTGGCATGGCCGAAGGCGCCCGGAAACCATAGTCGCCGATGGATTTCTGCAAATGCATGGGCTTGAAAAATTTGCGGGACTCGATTCCGCGCTCCAGCAATTTTTCAATTAATTCGTCTCGCGAAACTGGGAACTGTTTTTCGCAGACTATACCGTACATCCAATAACTATTCTTCACCGAAGAGCGCTCGACAGGCAAACGCAACCCGGGAATTCGCGACAGTCTTTGCGAATAAAGAGTTGCATTGCGGCGACGCATCTCGACATATTCGTGTACTCGTTCGAGCTGGGCGCATCCGAGAGCGGCGTGCAAGTTTGACATTCGATAGTTATACCCAATTTCTTCGTGAACATACTCGCGACTCTTGCCGAGCGGAAAGCTGAGGTTTTTTAGATAGCGCAAGCGATCGTACAGGAGGTCATCATTGGTCAATGCCATCCCGCCTTCGCCGCAGGTAATATTTTTATTGGCGAAGAAACTGAAACAGGAAATGCGTCCGAACGATCCACACAACTTGCCTTTATATTTCGAGCCGATCGCTTCAGCCGCGTCTTCGATCACCAAAAGATTATGCCGGGCGGCAAATTGCAGGACCGGATCCATGTCCGTGGGGTGCCCGTAAATATGAACGACGAGGATGGCCTTGGTTTTCGGCGTGATGGCCGCTTCTAATGTGGATACGTCCAGATTCCAGTCGTCCTCATTCGCGTCGAGAAGAACGGGAGTGGCGCCGCAGTAACAGATAGCAAAAGCGGTGGCAATCATGGTGAAAGTTGGAAGTATCACTTCGTCGCCAGGTTCGATGCCTGCCGCCCGGAGCGCCAGGTGCAAAGCGGTTGTTCCGTTACATGTGCAGGTTCCATGCTTCATTCCGACATAGGCAGGAAATTCCTTTTCGAAACGCTCGAGGTATTTTCCCTGGGAAGAAATCCATGTCGAATCGACAGCGTCGCGGACATACTCAACTTCCCTGCCGTTTAGGAATGGTTGGCAGACTGGAATTCTGCTCATTGAAGTTGAAGCTGCCATGTTCCTCCTGGGATTTTCCGAGCGATTCGAATCATTTTTCAGATAGGGCCCGGACCTGAAGATTCACGATTTTGTAACCGCTTGCTCGATGAGCTGCTTATCCTTATCCAAGCCAAGATAGGGGCCAATTTTCAATTCAAGCACCTGACTGGACGCGGGAAAACGGAAGCCGTGACCGCCGCGAATTTGCAAAAGCGCCTGGCCGGGGAGCAACGTTTCAGAACTAAACAATGATCCTTCAGCGTCGTAGAAGTCGACTTCCATTTCTCCGCTTACCACCAGGAGAAACTCTTGCGTCATCGTTTTTCCGGCGTTTTCGCGCTCGAAATGCCGATGGGCGGGGATGGAGTGGCCGCCGCGATGGGCCAGCAGGCCAATCTGGAGCGGCCAGGTGGGATCGGAAATGAAATGGACGCCGGGCTTAAAATCCGCCGTTGTGTCGATAATCAGAGCAATGAGGTCTCCGTTTTGTTCGATTCGTTTCATTTTTCACCTTACGGGAGATGACATACTTTCTTATAAGCGTTTTCATGCTGATCGGCGACCACATCCCAGTCGTATTGGGCAGCCATGGTTTTCGCGTGTGATGCGTTGGCTCTCATGACCTCGGTATTATTCAGCAGCGCAATCAACTTATCGGCGATTTTCTTCGCGGATAACTCATCTACAAAATAGCCATTTTCACCCTCGCGAATCAAATTCGGATCGATGCCGTGCGGGCACCTCACGGCGATCACAGGGAGTCCGCAGGCGTTGGCTTCGAACAGTGTGATGCTGCCGCCACCCTCTTTTGTGGATGGATTCACAAACAGCAATGAGGATTTAAGCAGACGGATGGCGTCATCAAAGTCCTCGATTGCGCCGGTGAACGTTATGTTCTGGTCGACGCCTAAAGAACGAGCTTTTTCCAGCAGCATAGGCTTCTCTGGCCCGTCACCAATGATGACAGCAGAGATGTCCGGAATGGAAACTTTTGCGAGAGCGATGGCTTGCACGAGCATGTCCACATTCTTGTGGTTTTTCAAACGGCCAATATAGGAGACATGATATTTTGTCGTGGGAGGGGTTATCGAACAAATACGTTTGTAGTCTATCCCATTCGGTATCATCTCGACCACATTGGGACGAGCGCCGGTACGAATCAAATCACGTCGCGTGGCGTCGGATACCGCAAAAATCCGATCGGGCAGATGAACAAAAGTCTTTTCCATCGCTGCGCCAGCAAAGCCAAGTGGTCCAAGGTATTCGAGCCAGTGACGCCCCCAAACTTCATACCAGGAAACTACCATTGGGCAAGAACGCATCCAGCAATAGGCCCTGGCGGGGAGAAAGTGGAAATAGGGCCACTGGCCGCAATCAATCACGTCGAAGCGCTCAAAACCGAGAAGGCGCAAGGACTGGAGACCAAACTCGAAGGCTTCCGAAATGGAGCGCCGGCCTGAGGAGTGATACAAAGGAATTGACCGGCCCAGGCTTCGATAAATCAGTCCATCACTTTCGAGGAAATCTGCGCCGGTCCAGCCTTTCATACCGATGATGTGAACTTCGTGCCCGCGAGCACTGAGGCGGCGCGCTACTTCATAGATTCTTCGCTCTCCGCCGCCCTTCAGGTAAGGATAAATCGCATCATACACAAAGCCGATTTTCATGATTCCCGGATCATTCCCGATGGGGAGTGACGAAGTTCGCGCTTAGTATTTTATTTTGATGGCGACCGTCGCGAATTTCCCGCTGCACACGTTGCATGTCCGCTTCCACCATGATTCGGACCAGCTCCTCGATCGGTGTGTGAGAAGGATTCCAACCGAGGTCGTTCATGGCTTTGCTGGGGTCGCCTTGCAGGTAGCCAACTTCGC
>Ga0307479_10003361_pt1 | contig 14570 bp, 13 predicted proteins | sample atmos_gasesECM4C_FD_203743 | JGI IMG/M metagenome (GOLD analysis project Ga0307479, IMG submission 203743) | Hardwood forest soil microbial communities from Morgan-Monroe State Forest, Indiana, United States - atmos_gasesECM4C_515 | ecosystem: Environmental > Terrestrial > Soil > Temperate...
CGTGTTTCCTTTATCGGCGTTTCGGCTCAGACTTGCGTAAGTTGGGAGGACGCACCAATGGAGAAAACCCTTGAAGCGGCGATGCTGCCCCGGCGTGGCGCCCTGCAGCTGCCCGCCGCTGCGTCTCTCGCGGCGCTCGGCGTCGTCTACGGCGATATCGGCACCAGCCCGCTCTATGCTTTCAAGCAGGCGGCAGACGCTGGCGGAACACTGTCGCCTGAGACCATCATGGGCGTCGTGTCGGTGATCCTCTGGTCGCTGATCGTGATCGTCTCGTTCAAATACGCGATCCTGATCATGCGCGCCGACAACCGCCGCGAGGGCGGGATCGTCGCGCTGTTGGCGCTTCTCGATGTTCGCCACGCGCCGGCCGGAAGCTGGCGCGCCGCCTTGCTGATCGTCGGGCTGATCGGCGCGGCGTTGCTCTATGGCGACGGCGTCATCACCCCGGCAATCTCGGTGCTGAGTGCCGTCGAAGGTCTCAAGCTCGACGCACCTCAGCTCGCACCTGTCGTCGTTCCGATCAGCATCGCGATCCTGCTCGGCCTGTTTCTGGTTCAGCGCAAGGGAACCGCGTTCATCGGCAACATCTTCGGGCCGGTGATGCTGATATGGTTCATCGCGATCGGCCTGCTCGGCGTGCGCGGCATCATTGGGGCACCCGGCATTCTGAGCGCGCTCAGCCCGCATCATGCGCTGGTCTATCTGCTTCACGCGGGACCGGGCACCGGTTTCGCCGTGCTCGGCGCCGCCTTCCTCGCGCTCACCGGCGCTGAGGCGATGTACGCGGATATGGGCCATTTCGGCCGCCTGCCGATCCGCTTGGGTTGGTTCGCCGTCGTCTTTCCGGCTCTCTTACTCAATTACTTCGGGCAGGGAGCCTTGCTGCTCTCCGATCCCGACGCGATCGAGAACCCGTTTTATCTGCTCGCTCCAGGGTGGCTCCATTACCCGATGGTGGCGTTCGCGACGATGGCCACCATCATCGCCTCCCAGGCCATCATCTCCGGTGCGTACTCGCTGACTCAGCAGGCGATCCAGCTCGGCTTTCTACCACGCATGCGCGTACTCCATACGGCCAGCCAAGAGAAGGGGCAGATCTACATGCCGATGGTCAACTGGCTGCTCGCCGCCGGGACGATCGGGGCGGTCATCATGTTCGGCTCCTCCGACGGGCTCGGAGGCGCCTACGGCATCGCCGTCTCGATGCTGATGGCGGTCACCACGGTTCTGGCCGCTCTCGTCGCGCTGCAATGGGGCTACAACCCGCTGCTCGTCGCGGTCGTGAACGGATTTCTTCTGATCGTCGAGCTGATCTTTGTCGCCGCTAACACGACAAAGCTGCTCGCGGGCGGCTGGTTCCCGCTGCTGATGGCCTGTCTCGTCGCCTTCCTGATGCTGACTTGGCGAACCGGGTATCGGCTGCTCGAGCAGCAACGCTCACGCATGCGCCAGCGCGAGGACGAATTCACCGATTGGGTTCTCGAGAGCCGCCCGATCCGGCTGCCGGGGGCAGCCGCGATCTTTACCGCGGCAACCTCAGGCATCCCACTCGCGCTGACGCATCACCTCAGGCACAACCGTGTGTTGCACGAGCGCATGCTGCTCGTCTCAACGACAACGACCGACTCGCCGCGGGTGGATCCCGAAGAGCGGGTGAAGCTGTTACCGGTCGGCGCCGGAATCAGCCGCGTGCTGCTGCACTTCGGGTTCATGGAACATCCTAACGTGATGGAAGGACTGAAGCTTGCCTGCCGCGACCCCGATCTGCGGGGCATCGACCCGGAGAAGATCACGTTTTACTCGCGCCGGGTCATGGTCGTCGCCAACGGCAAGGTGCCCGGGATGGCGGTCTGGCGCGAGCGGCTCTTCGCAGCAATGCACCTCAACGCCAATCTTCCGGCCGCGTATTTCGGCGTCCCGACTGGACAGGTCGTGGAAGTCGGTCTCGAAGTCGAGATCTGACCCCGAGAATGGGGGGTCGACCTTTCGGGGTCAGGCCAGGCACCGGATCGCCGCACGCTCGCCCCTTGACCTCGACCGGGCCATCGCCCGCTTCTTTACGAGGGCCGCGCAGGCGTTTCGGTAGGCCTGTAGGCGATCGGGATGCCGGCGAGGATCCTTGGCCGGGGTTGACGGCACGAGCGCCACCAGATCGATTTGGCACACCTCCCCAACGCCGAGAGATGCTGATGGCCGGCCGCGCGGTGCAGCGCGGTTTCGCGGTCGCCCTAAGCTGAGGCGCCTTCGGATCAAGCGGGCGGCAGCTCGGGCGCGAAGTGCTCATGCGATCCGGTAAGTTCCCGCAGTTCATGTCGAGCGAGCGGAGATTGCCGGCATAGGCGCGAGCGACTGCCTCGCTGACCACTATAGGTAAATCGGGAGCCTTCGCCACGGGCTCGAACCGGGCTGACGAGGTTGACCGCTGGGCCGATCACGATGAAATCCAGCCGCGCGGCGGGACCGATATTAATACAGGCCTTCAGAACATTTTCGCCGACCGCGCGCTGGGCGAACATGTCGGCCGGTATCGCCAAGCGCCGCGAGATCCCCGTCAGTTCGTCAATCTCGGAGGCCGTGAAGCCGCCCGGCCGGTGGTGACGTGAGTCGCCCTGTAGCGAGGGCTGCCGACCGCGCTGGTTACTGGCAGAGCGCAATAATCGGTCGCACCCCTTCCCTTGAGGTCGTGCAGCACCGGAAAATCGAGCACCGCGGCTGTGCCCTTCGAAGCGGCGCCGCAGCAGGGGTACGGCGGAACAGCGTGAGCGCCTTCCGCCTCCGACCGTTGCCAGTTGGCGCGCCTAGTCACCCAGGCAGGTCGCCGGCCGGCGCGCTTTTTGGAGGAAGAGTGCTGGCCGAAGGGGACGCCCTTGAGCCGCGGGATACGCAGAGCGGCAAGGACGCCGAAACGGCGAAATGCACTTCGCTGTTCTGCCCTACGCTTGCCGAAGCACCATCGTGGTCGACCAGCTGCACTCAGCGCTGAAGATCGGTCAAGGCCGTTCGGCGTTTCCTCCTTTCGAACCGAGCCGTTGGGACCCGAGATTCTGCTTTAGAGATATTGTCGTTCCCGGAATGCGGCGGACGCACATTGACACGTGGTATCTTACCGGTGCGGTAAGGCGGCTCAGGCAACGGAATAATTTCTGCGCCGTCTTCTTTCTCAAGTTCGCCAAATCCGAGTTTATTCAGTGCCTCGGCTTTAGCTCGTATTTCGCGCCCCGTGACTTGCGGGTTTCGGTCAATCCAACCAACGAGGCAGTCGTAAAGGCGCTCAACGTAAAGTTTATTGAGCATAGCCGCCTCGATTTCGTTAAGGATGGAACCCTCATGGAGCGGCCTATAGCTCCGATAAAACTGTTCCTCGATTTCATCGATCACGGCACCTTCTTGAATTTCTATAAAACTATCGATGTGTTGCGCATTAAGGTCAGGCTCAATGTGAAGCTCATTTTTAAATAGCGCATCGCGAATCGTCTCGTTTATGTGAACGCCACGGTACTTGGCACCGAACCATCGTAATAGCTCGCGAGCCGTCATTGGTTCCACTGTTTCGCCGTTCTTCAGGTTCGCAGCAATCTGCGCCAGCCTCTTGTGCCCTTCTACCGGTCGGCTGAATTCTAAGCGTCGACGTGCCATCTCGAGGTCGTGCGCCGATTGCAAGTTCAGCCAGAACTCGGCGGTTGTTCCAAACCGCTCGGCAAGCAAGATCGCCGTCTCAGCAGTTATGGCGCGCTCGCCGGCGACAATCTCGGTGATGCGGTTCGAGGGCACGCCGAGCTCGCGGGCCAGCGCGCGCCCCGATAGGCCGAGGGGCGTCATGAACTCCTCGCGCAATACCTCGCCGGGCACCACGGGCCCAATCCGCTCCGCGCAGGCGACATCCGAGAGATCCAACCCGGGCACGTCCTCAGCGCGTATGCTCACCTTCAATCTCCTAATGGTAGTCGACGACCTCTACATCGTAGGCGTCACCATCTCGCCAGACGAAGCAGACGCGCCACTGGTCGTTGACGCGGATGCTGTACTGTCCGGTCCGATCGCCCACTAATGTTTCCAGGCGATTGCCCGGCGGATTTCGAAGGTCCTCAAGCCTGGTTGCTGACGCCAACATTCGCAGCTTCCGACGAGCCACCTTCGCCAGATCGTTGGGGAAGCCCTTCGGCATCCGGTCCACCCAGATAGCTGCGGTCCGTCTATCTGCGAACGACGGGATCACGCTGCGATACGTATGGCGTATCACAAGCGGGGTCAAGGCTCGACGTGGCTAGAGATGGGCCCGCCGATGGGCACTCGTACCCAACACGACCCTCACTGCTCGTCGCGATCCTGCCGGATGAGTTCCTCGGATGGGACCTTGATCCGGCGCGGGTGGCGGCGTGAAGCGCCGCGGCGCGGTCCCAAAATCCGGTGCTTGCGGGCCGCAAGGCTTGTTCGAGAACGGCCCGGTGCTCCGCTTCCGCGCCGCGGCCGTGCTCGGCCGCCCTACGCTTGCTGCTGATCGTCGGGCTGATCGGCGCGTTGCTCTACGGCGACGGCGTCATCACCCCGGCAATCTCGGTGCTGAGTGCCGTCGAAGGTCTCAAGCTCGACGCACCCCTGCTCGCACCTGTCGTCGTTCCGATCAGCATCGCGATCCTGCTCGGCCTGTTTCTGGTTCAGCGCAAGGGAACCGCGTTCATCGGCAACATCTTCGGGCCGGTGATGCTGATATGGTTCATCGCGATCGGCCTGCTCGGCTTGCGCGGCATCATTGGGGCACCCGGCATTCTGAGCGCGCTCAGCCCGCGTCATGCGCTCGTCTACCTGCTGCATGCCGGACCGGGCATCGGTTTCGCCGTGCTCGGCGCCGCCTTCCTCGCGCTCACCGGCGCTGAGGCGATGTATGCGGATATGGGCCATTTCGGCCGCCTGCCGATCCGCTTCGGCTGGTTCGCCGTCGTCTTTCCCGCTCTCTTGCTCAATTACTTCGGGCAGGGAGCCTTGCTGCTCTCCGACCCCGCCGCCATCGAGAACCCGTTTTATCTGCTTGCTCCAGGGTGGCTCCATTACCCGATGGTGGCGTTCGCGACGATGGCAACGATCATCGCTTCGCAGGCCATCATCTCCGTCGCGTACTCGCCCACCCAGCAAGCGATCCAGTTGGGTTTTCTGCCGCGCATGCGTGTGCTCCATACGGCCAGCCAGGAGAAGGGGCGACAGGCGCCCCCGCGTTGCCATCTTCGCGACAGGATCAAAGGCTATGTTGCAGGGTGGCTGAGGGAGTAAAAACCCTCGGCCGGCCGGCGGGCGGTGGCGCCGGTATACCGTTGGACAGGCGCTTGCTGGGCATGGCAATTTGGCCCGACGGCGTACCGAAAAACGCGCTTTGGTGGTGGCGGACAGGAGAGACCCCAATGAAGCTACTTCGCTATGGACCCCCAGGCCAGGAAAAGCCCGGCCTGCTCGATCGCGACGGCAGGATCCGCGACCTCTCCGGCGCGGTCCGCGACATCGCCGGGGAAGCGCTGGCACCCGCTTCGCTCGACCGGCTGCGCCGCCTCGATCCGGCGAGCCTGCCGGCAGTTCCCGGCACGCCGCGGCTGGGTCCTTGCGTCGGCTCGGTGTCCAAAATCGTCGCCATCGGCCTCAATTACCGCCTGCACGCGCAGGAGGCGGGTGCAGCGATCCCCTCCGAGCCGATCTTTTTTATGAAGGCGACGTCCTCGATTTGCGGCCCGAACGATGACGTGATCATCCCGAAGAACTCGCAGAAGACCGATTACGAGGTCGAGCTCGGCATCGTCATCGGCAGCCTCGCCCGTCACGTCGCCAAATCCGACGCACGCAAGCACGTCGCCGGCTACTGCGTCGTCAACGACGTCTCCGAACGCGAGTTTCAGATCGAGCGCGGCGGGCAATGGACCAAGGGCAAGAGTGCCGACACCTTCTGCCCGACCGGCCCTTGGCTGGTCACCGCCGACGAGGTTCCCGATGCCGGCAAGCTGGCACTGTGGACCGAGGTCAACGGCGAGCGGCGCCAGAACAGCAACACCGCCGACCTGATCTTCGGCGTCGACGAGATCGTCAGCTATGTCAGTCAGTTCATGACCCTATTGCCTGGCGACGTGATCCCGACCGGGACACCCTCGGGAGTCGGCATGGGCTTCAAGCCGCCGAAATTCCTGAAGCCCGGCGACCGGGTCCGGCTATCGGTCGAAGGGTTGGGCGAGCAAAATCAGCGCCTCGTAGCGTATAGCGGATAACGGTAGCGGCGGGTCTGGTAGAGCAGCCTGGGATCGGTAGAATCCTGAATGTGACCGCTAGCGCGCTGCGACGTTTTTACGCTATGATTCGGTGTCCGATGCGCTCGCCGCATTCTATTGCGCGTTTAGAGGAGCTATGTACGAACGCCGCCCGGGCTTCTTTCGCGAAGATACCCCCCCAGGTCATCGCGCCGAAGCCAAAGTCAAGTGGTTCAATGCCAGCAAGGGTTTTGGATTCGTCACCCTCGCCGATGGATCGCAAGACGCTTTCCTGCCGATGGCAGTCTTGCGTCGCGCCGGCTATGAGGACGTGCGCGAAGGCGCCTCGATCACCTGCGAGATCAGCGCCGGAGCGAAAGGCCCGTTGGTGACCAACGTCTTGAATGTCGACAGCAGCACGGCGGTAGTGCCGCAGGGCGGAGCCGGCGGAATGGATCGCCGCGGACCCCGGCCTTCCACGACGATGGAGGGAGCGGTCAAATGGTTCGAGGCCGAGAAAGGCTACGGCTTCATTTCTCCCGACGGCGGCGGCAAGGATGTATTCATCCACATCACCGCCTTGCGCCGGAGCGGCGTCAATGCTCTCGGTCCCGGCCAACGGGTCAGGGTCGAAGTCGTGGACGGCAAGAAAGGCCTCGAGGCGGATCGCATCACCCTGCTCTGAGGGGTGTGCCGCGACGGCGGCGAAAAAGCCCGGCAGAACCCACCCTCGCGGCGGGACATCGCGATCGGATAGCGAACGGCGCGGCGACTTCGCGATTAATGATGATCTAGCATCCCCGGCATTCAATTGTTAGCTTAACCCACGCGTCCGGAACCAGCTAGCTCCGGAGACGATGCGGCGGCCTTTCGCGCCGATCCTATCGAGCACAACGAGAGCGAGACGATGGATTTGCACGATACGATCCGGACCTACCGCCTGTTTTCGGGTTCGTACGACATTGTTTTCGGTCCGGTGTTCCATCCCGGGCGCAAAGACGCCGTGCGCATCGCGAATGATCGGCCGGGACAGCGGCTTCTCGAAGTAGGTGTCGGCACCGGTCTGTCGCTGCCGCATTTTCGGGCCGACTCGCGAGTGACCGGAATCGATGTCTCGGCCGAGATGCTGGCGAAAGCGCAGCGCCGGGCCAGACGGCTCGGGCTCGCTCATGTCGAGGGCCTACACGTGATGGACGCCGAGAACCTTGAGTTTGCCGACAACTCGTTCGATTCGGTGCTGGCGCTCTACGTCGCCTCGGTTGTACCAAACCCGGCGCGTTTCGCCGCGGAAATGCGCCGGGTCTGCATACCCGGCGGCACGATCGTTGTCGTCAATCACTTCACCAGTGACAATCTGCTGCTGCGCTTGATCGAAAAACGGCTGGCCCGGGTCGCCCACCACATCGGCTTTCATGCCGATTTCCCGTTCGACGCGTTCGGCCGCGACAGCCAGCTTTCGATCCGCGAGGTGCGGCCGAGCAACCTGTTCGGCTACTGGAAACTCTTGCGCTGCGTCAACGAGAAGCCGGCGTCAACGCCGGGGTGATCGGCAGACAGCTGTCGTCGTCGGCCATCCGCCACAAGCGGATTTCGCGCAACAGCGCCTCGACCGCCGCGCAGGCAAAGCCGAGCGATGCCTCGTCGACGAGGCGGCCGTTCCGGATCTTGTTGTCGGCTGCGGTAATCGTCACCTCGCGTGCTAGAGCGACGCGCGCCAACATCGAGTCGAGTGCCACCCGCATGTGCTCCAGACAACGCGCGCCGCCCAGCGGCCCACGCGAGGTTGCCATGATCGCCACCGGTTTGTACGCCATCACCGAGGTGAAGGCAGGGCGCGAAGCCCAGTCGAGCGCATTCTTCAAGACACCGGGAATGCTGTGGTTGAATTCCGGCGCGCAGAGCACCAGACCGTCACTTTCGGCGATAGCAGCGAGCAGCGCCTTGACCGGTGCGGGACGTTTTTCGCCCTCGAAGTCCTGGTTGTAAGCCGGGATGGGCTGCAGATTATAGATCTGGAGATCGGCACGACCCTCGAACTTCTCCCGCAGGGTCTCGAGGACCGCGTTCGAATAGGAGCCGCTGCGCAGGCTGCCGGACATTCCAAGCAAGCGGGCCGGCATTGTCTCTGACATCCCGAGCTGGTCTCCCTTGTGCGGGGATGGGCCGCCCCTCATAGCTAAAGCCGCTCGCCAATAGCAACCTTCTTGCGCAGGATATGGCATGAGTTTACGTCCCTCGCGCCGCGGCCTCGTGCCGCCCTTTATCGCCATGGACGTTCTACGCGCCGCCAACCAACGCCAGGCCGCGGGCGCGGAAATCATCCATCTCGAAGTCGGCCAACCGGGAAGCTCGGCGCCCGAACCGGTGCTCGACGCTGCTCGCCACGCGCTCGTCAACGAGCCGATCGGCTACACAGACGCCCTCGGGATCGCGACGTTGCGGCAGGAGATCGCCACACACTACCAAGCGCAATACGGGATCCCGGTCGATCCCGCGGAGGTCGTGGTGACAACCGGTTCGTCTGCCGCCTTTCTGCTCGCCTTTCTTGCCGCGTTCGAGCCTGGCGACCGCGTGGGGCTCGCAATCCCCGGCTATCCGGCATACCGCAACATCCTGTCGGCTCTTGGGATCGAGCCGGTGCTCATCGCGGTCGGCGAGAACGCCCATTACCAGCCAACACCGGAGCTGCTTGCCGATTTGGGCAGACTTGACGGGCTGATCGTCGCGAGCCCTGCCAACCCCACGGGCACGATGATCAGCGCCGCCGAGCTGGCCCGGTTGACCGCGTACTGCCTCGACCGCGGCATCCGGCTGGTTTCGGACGAGATCTACCACGGGATCACCTATGAAACCGCCGCGGCGACGGCGCGCGCGTACGGGCGCGAGGCCGTCATCGTCAACTCATTCTCAAAATATTACAGCATGACCGGGTGGCGGCTCGGCTGGATGCTGGTGCCACCGGACCTCGCCCGCTCGGTCGAGTGCCTGGCCCAGAATTTTTACATTTCGCCGCCGGCACTGTCGCAAATCGCAGCGCTCCCGGTGTTCGGCTGTCGCGCCGAGCTCGACGGTCATGTCGCGCGTTATCGCACCAACCGCGACCTGTTGATCGGCACGCTCGGTGCCGCCGGGCTGACACGTTTTGCGCCAGCCGAAGGGGCGTTCTATCTTTACGTCAATATTTCGAATCTGACGCGAGACAGCGAGGAGTTCTGTGAGCGGCTCCTCGCTGAAAGCGGGGTCGCGGTAACCCCAGGTCTCGATTTCGATCCGATCGAGGGCGGCGGCTGGGTGCGCTTCTCCTTTGCCGGATCGACCGAAAGTGTCACCGAGGCGGCGCGCCGTCTAACGGATTGGCTGCCGCGAGCGCGCTGGTAGTTGGCCCCGTTGGGCACTACAGCGCCGGCCGGATCGCGACTTCTTTGACCTCGCGGCCGACGAACGGCTCGAACTCGGCGAAGTTCGCCGCGAAACGCCTGGTCAGATCGCGCGCGGTCTCGTCATACGCCTTCTTGTCGGACCAGGTACCGCGCGGGTCGAGCACCTCACTCGGGACATCGGGGCAGCCCTCGGGAACCATTAGCCCGAAATTGGCGTCCTGGCGCGCCGGCGCGCCAACAAGGCGGCCGTCGAGCGCCGCGCGCAACAGCGCGCGCGTGTGGGCGATCGGCATCCGCCGGCCCACCCCATAGGTGCCGCCAGACCACCCGGTGTTTACGAGCCAGCACTGCGCCCCGTGCTCTTTGATCCGGGCACCCAACATCTTGGCGTAGACCGCCGGATGGCGCGGCATGAAGGGCGCGCCGAAACAGGTCGAGAAGGTTGCCTCCGGAGTGTTGCTGAGCCCCTTTTCGGTGCCGGCAACGCGGGCCGTGTAGCCCGAGAGGAAATGGTACATCGCCTGTTCGGGGGTGAGTTTGGCGATCGGCGGCATGACGCCAAAGGCATCCGCGGTCAGCATGACGACATTGCTCGGGTGGGGTCCCCGCCCTTGCGGGTCGGCATTGGGAATGAACTCGATCGGATAGCAGGCGCGCGTGTTCTCGGTCAGGCTTTGATCATCGACATCGGCAATCCGCGTCTGCCGATCGAGCACGACGTTTTCGAGGACCGTCCCGAAGCGGCTGATCGTCGCGTAGATCTCGGGTTCTGCTACCGGCGACAGGTTGATGACCTTGGCATAGCAGCCGCCCTCGAAATTGAACACGCCCCTGGGGCTCCAGCCGTGCTCGTCATCACCGATCAAGGTGCGCGAATTGTCGGCCGACAGGGTCGTCTTACCGGTGCCGGAGAGCCCGAAGAAGATCGCGCAGTCGCCTTTCGGGCCGACATTGGCCGAGGCGTGCATCGGCAATACGTCGCGCGCCGGCAGGACATAATTGAGATAGGTGAAGACGCACTTCTTGATCTCGCCGGCGTAGGAAGTGCCGCCGATCAGCACCAGCCGCTCGGCGAAATTGACGAAGATGAAGACATCGGAGTTGATCCGGTCGAGCTCCGGGATGGCAAGGAATTTGGGCGCGTGCAGGATCGTGAACGCCGGCTCGAAGCCTTCGAGCTCGCTCGTCGGCGGACGGATGAACATGTTGCGCGAAAAGAGGCTGTGCCACGCGCTGTCGGTGATCACCCGGACCGGCAGGCGGTAAGCCGGATCGGCCCCGGCATAGAGATCCTGAACAAAGAGTTCGCGGCCCTGCAGATAGGCGAGCATCCGCTGGTGCAGGCTGGCGAAACGTTCGGGATCGACCGGCTGGTTGATCTGGCCCCACCACACCGTGTCCTTGGTTCCGGGTTCCTCGACGATATATTTGTCCCGCGGCGTGCGGCCGGTATAGAGGCCGGTAGAGACGGAGAAGCTGCCGCCAAACGCGAGCTCACCCTCGCCGCGCCGGATCGCGTGCTCGTAGAGAACCGGTATCGGCTGGTTCCAATGCTGCGTCCCGAGATGGCGCATGCCTTGCCGATCGAGCCCGAAACGGCTCTTCGTTGCGGTCATCGGATCGCCCTCTTCATCGAACGCTCCTCCCTTTGAGGCCAAGCCCGCTAAGCACGTCCCCTTAGATCGCGCCGTAACACAGATGGGCGACCGTGTCAAAGTTCGCTCAACGGAAGCGCTATCGGCGCGCCGCGTCGGCGAGTTGGACGAGCGCGGCTCGTGCCGCCAGGGGAGTCAGGATCGGGGTCGGGACCGGAGCGGCGAAATCCAGCCGCGCGGTTTCACTGCCGCACCGCAGATCGATCCCCTCCGGGTCGATGCCGGCCATTCGCCAGCCCGTTCCGCTACGGCGAAGCAGACCGCGCGCGTAAAACGCAATCGCGTCTCCGTGGTCCTCGTTCATATGCCTCAAGATCTCAGTTTCGGCCGCGGCGAGCGCGGCGGCGTCGAGCGCGAGACGAAAATCTGCGCCATCGATCCAATCGATCCGGCCGAAGCCGGCGACGAGATGGCCGCGCTCGACAACCACCCGATAGAGATGGAAGTCGCGAAAGCCGGCATAGCCGGCGCTCGCCGGATGGTGCGAGACAAAACGCCCGAGGGAGCGCGGGTCGTCGATCGGCAGAGCCCGCCCGAGCAAGGTCAGGCGAGGTCCGGTCAGGGGATCGGCGTGACCTTCAGTGCCGTCGAGCAGCAGCGAGACCCGCGGCTCGAAGGCAATGTTTCGGCTATGTTGCGCAAGATCGGACAGCAGCAGCAGCGGGCTCGCGTCGAGGTCGACGGCGAACAAAACGAGCGAAGCGTAAGGAGCACCGTTGAGACTCGTCGCGAGCGCCGCGCGGGCGCAGCTGCGCGCCAACGAGCGGGCGAAGGTCGCCGGATCGCTGCTCGATTGCGTTTCGGACATACGTAGAGTCAGCCGCGGCGGTGCCCTCTCGTCAAGCAGGACGCAGGAGGGCGTGGAAAAAAGGCGGAAGGGTTTCTGTTTGCCACCCAAGCGCCATATTTAGTTGTGACAGCACCTTCAGGAGGGCCGCCAAGCTATCACGCGGCAAGAACGGGGGGTACCCAAGTGTCGAATACGATTGCTCTGGTCGACGACGACCGAAACATCCTGACCTCTGTCTCGATGGCGCTCGAAGCCGAAGGCTTTACCGTCCGCTGCTATAGCGACGGGGCCGAGGCTCTCAAAGGCCTGAGCACACAGCCCGTCGATCTTGCCGTGCTCGACATCAAGATGCCGCGCATGGACGGCATGGAGCTGCTCAGCCAGCTGCGGCGGCAGAGCCACATCCCGGTGATCTTTCTGACCTCGAAAGACGACGAGGTCGACGAGCTCTTGGGCCTGCGCATGGGCGCCGACGACTACATCAAGAAGCCCTTTTCGCAGCGGCTCCTGATCGAGCGCATCCGCGCGCTCATTCGGCGCGGCGAGCTCGCCCGCGAGCGCGACGATCCGCCAGGCGAGCCGGTGATCGTGCGCGGCCGACTGATCCTCGACCCGGCGCGGCATCTGTGCACCTGGAATAGCGAACCGGTGGAGCTCACCGTCACCGAATTCCTGATCCTCAAATCACTCGCGCACCGCCCGGGGCACGTCAAGAACCGCGACCAGCTGATGGATGCGGCCTACGGCGAGCACATCTATGTCGACGACCGCACGATCGACAGCCACATCAAAAGGCTCCGCAAGAAGTTCAAGGCGGTCGATGCGGATTTCGCCCAGATCGAAACCCTCTATGGCGTCGGCTACCGATACCGCGATCGTTGAACCGCGCTCGCCGTCGTCGCCTGCGCGCGATCCAGCCAGCTATCTGCGGCGGGGGAACGCCGGCAGGCGCTGGCCAATCTCGCCACTTACTCGCCGGATCCTCGCCGTCAACGTATTGGCGCTGGCACTGCTCGCCGGCGGGTTTCTGTATCTCGGCAAATACCAGGCGAGCCTCGTTGGCCAGCAAATCGAGTCGTTGAAGACGCAGGGCGAGGTCTTTGCCGCCGCGCTCGGCGAGGGGGCGGTGTTGGATTCGGTCGATGAAGGGGAAATCCTGCTTCCCGATCTCGCCCGCCAGATGATGCGCCGCTTGGTCGAGCCGACGCGGACCCGGGCACGGCTCTTCGACATTAAGGGCGAAATCATCGCCGACAGTCGGGTCCTGCGTGGGCCCGGCGACAGCGTTCAAGTGCTCGAATTGCCGGCACCAAAAACCGCCGGCCCGATCATGCGCTTTACCGATCGCGTTTACGATTGGGTGGTCGACGAGCTGCCGCGCCGGACCCGCTATCCCGTGTATCGCGAGAATGCCTCGCAGCGCGCCGACGATTACCCTGAGGTGATACGGGCGCTACGCGGCGAGACCGCCTCCGCGATCCGCAGCGACCCGGCGAGCGCCGGCTTGGTACTCAGCGTGGCCATCCCGGTGCAACGCTACAAGCAGGTATTGGGCGCGGTCATGCTGTCGACCGGCAGCGGCGAGATCGAGGAGGAGGTACGCACGGTGCGGCTCGAGCTGCTGCGGATCTTCAGTGTGGCGCTTTTGGTCACGGTGTTGCTCTCATTTTACCTCGCCGGCACGATCGTGCGCCCGATCCGCCGCCTTGCCGGAGCAGCCGAGCGTGCCCGCGGCCGTCGCGCCCGCGTCGAGATACCGGATTTCACCGGGCGCGGCGATGAGATCGGCGATCTCTCCGGCTCGCTGCGCGAGATGACTGACGCGCTGTGGCAGCGGATGAGCGCGATCGAGAGCTTCGCCGCCGATGTCGCCCATGAGATCAAGAACCCGTTGAGCTCACTGCGCAGCGCTGTGGAGACCGCCGTCCGGATCGAGGATCCGGCAAACCAACGTCGCTTGATGGCGATCATCCTCGACGATGTCGAGCGCCTCGATCGTCTGATCACGGACATCTCCGACGCTTCCCGCCTCGACGCCGAGCTCGGGCGTCTGGAGGTGGCGCCGATCGATATCGCAGCGATGCTGGCGGCCCTCGCCGACCTCCACGAGTCGACCAAGACAGAGGGCGCGCCGCACCTCGTGCTCGAGCCGACCGACCGCAACCGCCCGCTCATCGTGCCTGGGATCGAAACCCGGCTGTCGCAGGTCTTTCGCAACCTTATCGCCAACGCCGTGTCGTTCAGCCCGCCGCTCGGCGAGATCTGCCTCACCGCACGACACGATGGCCGGGCGGTTCTCATTACCGTCGAGGATCATGGGCCCGGGATCCCTGACGACAAGCTTACGGCGATCTTCGACCGCTTCTACACCGAACGTCCGCTGGGCGAGAAGTTCGGCACCCATTCCGGGCTCGGGCTCTCGATCTCAAAGCAGATCGTCGAAGCTCATCGCGGCATGATCTGGGCGGAGAACCGCAAAGACGTAAGCGGCGCCGTTACCGGCGCTCGGTTTTGCATTCGC
>Ga0307479_10003362_pt1 | contig 14570 bp, 15 predicted proteins | sample atmos_gasesECM4C_FD_203743 | JGI IMG/M metagenome (GOLD analysis project Ga0307479, IMG submission 203743) | Hardwood forest soil microbial communities from Morgan-Monroe State Forest, Indiana, United States - atmos_gasesECM4C_515 | ecosystem: Environmental > Terrestrial > Soil > Temperate...
TCCGCGCGCACTTCTCCGAGCCCTCCGCGTTTCAGGCTTTTGACCTCGCCGCTGGGCAAAAACAAAAGCCTGAATCGCGGAGATTGCAGAGAAAGGCTCGCGGAGGTCGCGGAGAACTTACTCCAAGGACGCTGCAATGACGAACTCCTGTGACGATATGTCGTATTCAACCCGCAGTACATTGGGCTTGCAGCACACCTGGCAGTCTTCGACGTAGCTCTGGCGGCGTCCCGCGGCTTCATCCACGCTGGTGACGTTCCACTCGCCGCAGCCGGCACATTGAAATCCGGATTCCATGGGAAAACTTTCGCTGATGCTCCTATGAAAAACTGTAGAATCTGCGGACGGGCTATATCTCGCAGCAAACTTCGCATTACAGAGCGATTTAAGAGACGCGGATGCCGGAATCGACCTCAACCCTCACCCCGATCCTCCTCGTCGCTCTACGGCCTCCGGAGAGGCCCTAGCCTGCGTTTTATACGAGGGTCGGGTAGCCGATCTGCGGACCAAAGTCTCGTCCGCATGAAAACCTCAACCATAGCTTATAGTTTTCAACACTTTACACCTAGCGTCAACAACTTACAAGGATTATCAATCACTTCCACCTACTCTCAACAACTTAGCCCTATAATGGCCGGACTGTCATTTTTTTTGATGGGAGACTTCAGACTTCATGATCTCGCGACGGCGGTTTCTGAAAGCAAGCGGTGTGGCGGCCGGTGTTGCTGCAACTTCTCAACCTCTGCTGGCCTCCGCGGCCGAAGACAAGCAAGATTCTGCCCTGCCCCCGTCGATCGCTCACCTGCAGTCACGCCAGAGCGAAGCTACTCCGATCACACACGAAGAGCGCAGCGAACGACAGGAACGTGCCCGCAAGCTGATGAGCGACAACGCGCTTGACGCCATCGTGCTGATGGAAGGAGCGTCGCTGCGCTATTTCACAGGCATTCGGTGGTGGGGCGGCGAGCGCTTGTTCGCCCTGGTGCTGCCGGCCAAGGCCGCGGCGTTCTATGTTTGCCCGGCATTTGAGGAAGGCCGCGCCCGCGAACAACTCGCCAACGCGCCCAACAGCGAACACGCTGAGGTGCGCACCTGGCAGGAAGATGACAATCCCTATCATGTCCTCTCGCAAGGACTAAAAGATCGCGGCCTGATCAGCGGGAAGCTGGGGATCGAGGAGACCGTCCGTTTCATTTTCGCGGACGGAATCGCCAAGGCCGCGCCGCAAGCTACGCTGGCCAGCGCCACGCCGGTGACCGCGAGTTGCCGCATGATCAAGAGCGCGCACGAGATCGCGCTGTTGCGCCTGGCCAACCAGGTCACGCTCGCCGCCTACGAGGCCGTCTATCACGCGCTGCACGAAGGCATGACACAGCATGACGTGGGAAATTTGATCGATGCCGCCTACCAGCAGCTGGGTTTTCGCGGCGAGGCCAGCGTGCAGGTTGGCGAGTATACGGCCCTGCCCCATGGATCACGCGCACCCCAGGTAATCCGCGAAGGCACGATCGTGATGATCGACGATGGCTGCGACGTGGAAGGATATCAATCTGACATCACTCGCACTTTTGTGCTGGGCAAGGCTTCCGACAAGATGAAGAAAGTCTTTGACATCGTGCACCGCGCGCAAGTAGCGGCGCTGGCGGCAGCCAGGCCCGGAGTGGAATGCGGCGCGGTCGACGCCGCGGCGCGGAAGGTGATTGTCGACGCCGGCTACGGGCCGGACTACAAATACTTTGCTCACCGCGTGGGCCACGGTATTGGAATGGACGGCCACGAGTGGCCTTATCTGGTTCGCGGCAATACGACCAAACTCCAGCCCAACATGACTTTCAGCGACGAACCCGGCATCTACACTCGCGGAGAATTTGGCGTTCGCCTCGAAGATGACATGCACATCACAGAAAATGGCGCGGAACTGTTCACGCCGCAAAGCCCCTCGCTGGAAGATCCTTTCCGCGCGTGAGAGGTGCGCATATGAGAGAGGGAGAGCGCTACGCCTAATTCCTGGCGGCAACCTCTTCGCCGCGTGACTCGCGGGCAGCGTAGTGCGAGTCGACATACTCGTCGAGGATCGCGATGAACTCAGCCACAATGCGATCGCCCTTGAGCGTGGTGAACAGGCGTCCATCCACGTAAACCGGAGCCTTCGGCTCTTCGAACGTTCCCGGCAGGGAGATGCCAATGTTGGCGTGCTTGGATTCACCGGGGCCGTTAACCACGCAGCCCATCACAGCCAGCTTCATCTCTTCCACGCCTACGTAGCGGAGCTTCCAGCTGGGCATCTGCTCGCGCAGGTAAGTCTGAATCTGCTCGGCCATTTCCTGGAAGAAGGTACTGGTGGTGCGTCCGCAGCCGGGGCAGGCGGTGACTTGCGGCGTGAAGCTGCGAATGCCCATGGATTGCAGAATCTGCTGCGCCACGCGGACTTCCTCGGTGCGATCACCTCCAGGCGCGGGCGTAAGCGAGACACGGATGGTGTCGCCAATGCCTTCCTGCAGCAGCACGCCCATCGCGGCGCTCGATGCAACCACGCCTTTCGCTCCCATGCCCGCTTCGGTCAGGCCAAGGTGCAACGGGTAGTTGCAGCGGGCGGCGAGCGCGCGGTAGACCTCGATCAGATCCTGCACGCCGCTGACTTTCGCGCTCAGGATGATCTCGTCGGGGCGCAGGCCGAACTTCTGCGCCAGGTCGGCGGAGTTGAGCGCGCTCACCACCATGGCTTCCATGGTGACTTCGCGGGCATCTTTCGGCTCCGGGAGCGCGGAGTTCTCGTCCATCATGCGGGTGAGCAGCGCCTGGTCGAGCGAGCCCCAGTTCACGCCGATGCGCACCGGCTTCTGATACTTCACCGCCACTTCAATCATGGTGCGGAAGTTCGAGTCGCCGGTCTTGCCGATGCTGGCGTTGCCGGGATTAATCCGGTACTTGGCCAGACCGCGGGCGCACTCGGGATACTTCGTGAGCAGAACATGACCGTTGTAATGGAAGTCGCCGATGATGGGCGCGCGCACACCCTGCTTGTCGAGCTGCTCGACGATGTGGGGAACGGCAGCAGCGGCTTCTTCGTTGTTAACCGTGACCCGCACGAGTTCAGACCCGGCGCGGGCGAGGGCGGCACACTGTTGGACGGTCGAAGGCACGTCGGCTGTGTCGGTGTTGGTCATCGACTGCACCACAACCGGTGCATCGGAGCCGACGCGCACACCGCCGACTACGGCGGTGACGGTTTTTCTGCGGGGAATAATAGCCATGGGAAGCTCTATTTTAGCATGTGGAACGATGGGTCTGAGGGAGAGGCAGACAGCCGATTATTTCAGGCTTTCCACGTAAGCGATTAAGGCCTTCAGATCATCGGACGGCAGGTCAATCGGGGGCATGCCCCCGGCGGTCATTCTCGCCGTGGGATGTTTGAAGAGTTCTGCGAGCTGATCGGCGGAGAATTTCTTGCTTATGCCAATCAATGCAGGGGCGGCGGCTGTACCGATTCCGCCGTCACCGTGGCAGGCGTTGCACGATTGTCCTTCGAAAATAGTCTTGCCCTTTGCGGCCAGCGGGTCGGCGAGCGTGACGTTGGCGGCGGCGAGGGATGCGGATGAAAGCTCGGGTTCAAACGGCTTGCTGGCGTAATCTTTCTCTTCGGCATTCTGCTTCGCCAGTTGTTGCGCCACTTCGGGGTCGTGACGGTCGAGATATTGGCTGCGCAGGCCGAGGCCCACAAGTGAGAACACCACGAATGCGTATGCGCCCATTGCGACCGGCCGCTTCCACGGACGCCGTTCGATATTTCGATCCAGAAAAGGGAGTGAAATGATAGCTAGTGCGAGCAGAGTGGGAATTACCAGCACGCCCACGATCGCCGTTGAACCGCGCCAGTATTTCAGCCATTGAAATATGGGCAGGTAATACCACTCCGGTCTCGGTATGTATTGCGTATCGGCCGGGTTGGCGGGCGGCCCAAGCTGCATGGGAACGAAAAAGCAGAGCAAGCCGAGACCCGCGATCAGCAACGCCGTGAGCGCGAGATCCATCAGAACCTGGCGAGGATAGAAGAGTTCCGCAGTCTTCTTGGGATGATAAGGATCTTCGTCGACCGGTCCGGCCGCGCCCGCCTTGCGAAATAGAAAAATATGCGAGCCGACCAGCGCGAAGATAAAAGCAGGAATCAGGAAAACGTGGGCTACGAAAAATCTAGAGATGGTCAGAGTGCCCATCTCCGTGCCACCGCGCATCAGCCTCTTAATGGATTCGCCGACCCAGGGAACCTCGCTTACCGCGTTGGTTCCGACCGCCGTGGCAAAATAGGCGCGCTGGTCCCACGGCAGCAGATAACCGGTGAAGGCCATGGCCAAAATCAAGCTGAAGAGCACGCATCCGGAGAGCCAGAGAAGCTCGCGGCGTCCTTTGTACGATCCGTAAATGTAGGTTTGGGATAGATGAAGGAATAACACGACTACCATGGCGCTGGCGCCGTAGGCGTGCAAGCTGCGAAGAAAGGATCCCGCGGTGACCGACTTGGTTATATAAGCAACTGTCGTGTGGGCATGGTCGGCGGAAGGAACGTAGTACAAAGCAAGAAATACTCCGGTAATCACCTGCGATATGAAAATGAAGAGCAGCCCTGAGCCAAATATGTAAGCAAACCGCGCGCCTCCGGGAATCGGTTCATCGAGAGCTTTCCGCAGTAAGTCATCGACGCCCGTGCGCCGATTCAGCCATCCCCACATTCCCGCTTTGCGCTGGCCACTTTCGATCGTGTGACTGCTCATCAGCCGATCACTTCCTTGTCAGAGACCAGTTGCCGGAAATACTGGAATTGCACCATCAGTTGGCCGTTCTGAACCGAGGTTTCCAGAGTGTCCATCCCGCGCAGTGAGGGCCCGCTGACACGGCTTCCGTCGGCGGCGAAGGTGGCGCCGTGGCAGGGGCAGATGAATTCTTTCTTTTCCTTGTTCCAGGGAACCGTGCAGCCCAGATGAGGGCAGATGGAAGTGAGAGCCCGAAGCTGGCCTTGACCATCTTTCGTTATGTAGACAGCCTTTTCCGATACGGCCTTGCGCCAGCCATCCACCTGTTCGATTTGAATGGTGCGCATCACCGGTTCCGTGGCGGAAGCAAATTCACTGAGTTCCCCGACCGGCGAGCCTTTGAGTTCGGTGGTCCGGCGAATGAGGGGAAATAGAGCAAACCGAATCAGCGGAACTGAGAGCAGTGCACCCACAAATACCGAGCCGACTCCCAGCAGACCTGCCAGAAACGAGCGCCTGCTCTCAGAATTCGAAGCAGACGGATTAACCTTCGCGGAGCCTGAACCTGCTGCGCCTTCGAACATGCGATTGCCTCAGTTGCAGAGCGTCACTTCTTGGGTAGACTTCGGATGTACGCTACCAATTGGGTTACATCATCGGGTTTGAGCTTGGCGCCGAACGCCGGCATTTTAGCCCTGCCCTTGGTGATGACTTCGGTTAGCGCGGCATCGCTTTGTTTCTGAACTTCGTCGGATCGCAGATCCTTGGCGTGCATTGCCTTGCCGGTCGGGCTGTCTCCGCTGCCATCGGCCGAATGACATAAAACGCAATTCGTCTTGTAAATCTTGGCGGCATCGGATTGGGCCTGGGTTACGGTTGGAACAAACAGGCAAATCAGAATTGACGCTGGAATCAGTCGCAGAATGCGCACTCGCATCTTATCTCCTAACTGTTCTTCACTGTTCTGGGCCCGCCGCGAGAGCACCGCTGAAAATCGGCGCTTTAGACTCCCAGCCGGCTTGAAGTTTATTGCCGGCTAGGAGTCTACAAGATCGCAAGAGTTTAGAAAACAAACCTTGCCAGCAAGTAAACCGTGTTATTGCTGGATGCGCTTCGTCCGGCGCCGTCGTAGTTTGTTTGAGCGCCGTTGAATCGGAAGTAGCCGGTGTATTGAACAGCGAGGTCGATGTTCTGCACCGGCCACCACGAAGCGTTCAGAGTATAGCCGTTACTTTGCGGTGCGCCGTTGGCACTCCCGGAAACCGCACCCGGAGCGAACAGGAGCGGGTCGCGCGTGCCAGTTACGTTGAACCATCCAGCCGTCCCGGAAAACTTCGTACCGAGATGATATTCAGCATTCATCTGGGCGGTGTTTAGATGGTGGCTGACTTGCGCGGCGCTTCCCGCCGCAAACGTCGCCAGCAACGACGAGTTCTCCCGGATATAGGTGCCGCGCAGCGAAAGCACATCGTTTTTAAATTGAGGAATGGTTCGATCATATTGAAAGTCGGCAGCCCAGTCGGTGTAGCCATCCATAAGACCTGTGATGGCGTTGGGAGTGCTTTTCACGTGCATGCCGTAGCCGCCGACTTCCAGGTAGTTGTTCTTGCTGGAAGTCTGCCAGGCGGCGCGCCAATAGGGTGCGACGCCACGGATGTTGAATCCAAAGCCGGCGCCGGAGTTGGGCTGCGCTCCTCCAATATGTTCCGATCGGTAGAGCGTGCCTGCCAAATAAAAATGCTCGTTCCACATGGTATATCCGCCAACACCCGCCACATCCTGGGCCAACCCTCCGTTGATTAACGCACCGGCGGAAGGACCAGGAGCAACGTTGCTGCCCACGAAGGGATATCCCCAGGCAGGCGTGCTGTTCCAAAGATCTTCGACCCCCGGGTTGTTGTTGAGCGTGACCCCATAAGCGACGGGCTTTCCAAACAGCTGGCCCTTATTCGCGTAGCGGATATCCGTGTTGTCCCAACTGAAGTGATCGGCCTGGCTGTCGTAGGTAACCTGCACAAAGCTGCCGACGTGGCTGGTCCAGGCTCCGGCCAAAAAGAGCGATGCCGCCTGGGGAAACTCGAAATTTCCGTTCTGGGTTGAGGGTTGAGGCGATTTTGTCGTCGTAATCGAAGTGTCAAAAATTATCGAAAGGGGGAATTGTTCGAGCAGGTATAGCGGAGAATTGTGATCTTTCTTTTCCTCGCTGATCTGCGCCTTGGTGGTGAAGGTGTAGCCTTCCAGTTTGAAGGTCCTCCCAAAGGGAGTGAGTTCCGGGGGGGCGTAGTGGCAGGAAGAGCACGCAAGCCCGGTCTGGCGCGAGTAGCTGGGAACGGCACGTGCGCTGGGAATGGATAGAACCGCCATCCCGATAATTGCAAAGGCCTTCACGAAAATTGCGATTGAATGAGCAGATCGTTTGCGCAGCATGCACGCCTCCTCACTGAGTCTTTAGGCCTGGCCTCAGTTCACGACGATTCTCAACGGAAGGGGCTAAGCACGCAGTGGGCCCGGTCACCGCAATTTGTGATCAGGATCACAAACTTAGATACGGAGTGGGGGCTCGACGAATGCCGGTACGCTGGCATTATGGAATTTGCTGTCAGCGCAGCGCCTGGCTGACGGCAAATGAAAAATCGGCCTTGGATTGCCGTTACTGGGAAGGGAAAAAGGAACCGTCCCTGTTTGGGGGGGAAGGACGGTTCCCCGCTGGTTCAACTAGGGTCTGATCGCAACTTTGATGACTCCGCTTTTCCGGTCAGCGAAGACTCGATACGCCTCGTTGATCTGATCGAGGGCAAAGGTGTGTGTGAGGAGCGGAGTCAAATCCAGCCGCCCATGGCGCACGAGTTCCATCAGACGGCGCATGCGCTCCTTGCCGCCGGGACAAAGCGTGGTAACTATCTTGTGGTTCCCCAACCCGCCTGCGAACGGCTCGACCGGTAGCGAGAGTTTTCCCGAATACACGCCCAGGCTGGAAAGGGTTCCGCCCGGTCTAAGAACCCGGAGTGCGCTCTCAAAAGTGGCTTGAGTTCCCAGTGCCTCGATGGCTACGTCCACTCCTCGGCCCCGAGTGAGGTGCTTAATACTCTCGACGACATCTTCTTTGGTGAAATCGAGCACAACGTCTGCACCCATGCGCCTGGCCATCTCGCTGCGAACCGGGTCGGACTCGACGGCAATGATCAGGCTCGCACCTTTTAGCTTTGCTCCCGCCGTTGCGCACAGGCCGACTGGTCCTTGAGCAAAGACGGCGACCGAATCCCCAATTTGAAGATCAGCGCTCTCTGCCGCCGAAATGCCGGTGGAAGCGATGTCGGCAAGGAGTACGACCTGCTCATCCGTCAGCTCGTCGGGAATTTTCGCCAAGTTCGCCTGGGCATGTGGCACCAGCAAATATTCCGCTTGAGCGCCGTTGATGGTGTTACCGAACTTCCAGCCGCCAAGTGGTCCCCCACATTGTGACCAGCTTCCACCCAGGCAGGAGTTGCATTGTCCGCAGGGCGTAATCGCGCCCACCAGCACGCGATCCCCAACTTCATATCCGGTGATACCTTCTCCCAGTTGGTGGATGATGCCCACCGGCTCGTGCCCAATAATCAAGCCCGGTTTGACGGGATATTCGCCTTTCAGAATGTGGAGATCGGTTCCACAAATCGTAGTTAGAGTTACGCGAATAACTGCCTCGCCCGCTCGTGGTTTCGGAAGCGGCACGGTTTCAAGGCTAATCTTGCGAGGCTCGTAGAAAACCAGCGCTTTCATGGTGGAGGTTGTTTGCTCACGTTCCGTGATTAGTGCGTAAGATGTTTGAGGCATAACTCACTCCTTTCTGCTTGTACTTATATCCTCCCGCAGAGGAGGGATATATGACGGAGGTTACGTTGCTGTGTGAGTGTGATCACAGCTGGAAATCAGATCTGGAGGACCGCAGTAATCGACTCGGCGCCGGAGCAAAGGCCCAGTCGAAAGCCCAGTTTCTGAACAATGACCTGCATGGCCAGATTGTCGCGCAGCAATTCGCCCCAGACGCGGCGTACTTTCCTGGCGCGCGCGATTTGGATCATGCGGCGGAGCAATTCGGTGCCCAGGCCCTGTTTTTGATACCGGTCCGACACCACGATGGCAACTTCCGCTTCATCCTTCAGAGATTGGATTACTAGTCTGCCAACTCCGAGGATTTCATGTTGTCCAGTGGCTCGGTCCTCGTAGTCCACTACGAGCGCAAACTCGCGGTCCCGGTCCACCTGACAGATGCGAACGAGGCGGTCGTGGGCCACCCGGGACCTCAAGCTGAGTGAGCAAAAATAACGCATGTACACACTGCGATCAGAGAGTGTCTGATGAAATCGTGCCATTAGTAGCTCATCATCGGCGCGGATCGGCCGAAGTGAAACCGCGATTCCATCTTTCATTGTGTATTGTGAAGTGAAGTCAGCGGTGCGCGCAGAATTGCATTCTGGCTTTCTGCGGCGATCTGCGTCGTCCGGTCAGTGAGATTCTCTTGAATTGGACTCATGAAACCCCCGCGGGCGCGCTCCTCCTACGGAAGCACAGGTTGAGCTTGCCAGCTGCTGTTCGATCCGCGCGATTTGATTCCGCAACCAGGCAGCGAGCGCTTCTTCCATTTCCAGCTGTGTGCCACAGCGATAAAAATAGTCAATCGTCTGTCCCTTCTCGTTGAGAGGGATAAACCGGCACGGTGCGTTCTCGCCTTGCTGTTCCTTGGGAACGAATTTTATCAATCGACACTCGTTGCACGGATGGGACCGGGCCGGATCGCTCAGGTTTGGACAACTGGGCGAGTCTTCGAAGACGTAAGCAGGACGCCAGGGTTTATGAGGGGAACGTCCGTAGCCTCCATCTTCCACGAATTTGAGCTCAAACTTGAGGAGTTCCAGCATTTCGTGCTCATCTTGCACCATAAGTCACCTCGCTAGCCCGTAGTTTCACGCCAAGCCACCTCGGTCTGCGATGATTCTCGTCACGCCGTCACGTGACCCAAATCACAGTGGTACTGGGGAATGCGAAGCTGTTCCGGTGTGACTGCAGTCACAATTTCGTGCTCAGATTTTCTCGGATCGGACTCATGAAAACCTCTTCCCCAAAAGGAAACAATCTGCGACGATCTCCAGGCAATGAAGGCATTTAGACCAAACATTGCTTCTTGATGTTTATGCGCACTTCACAATTCTGTGGCGTCGTCAGCGCACGAGAAACCAAGCATAGCTCCTTGGCTTTATGCAGAAGGCCGATCGCTTGTCCCCGATGTTCTTCGCTTTGAATCGTCAGGGTTGGACGGATAACAATCTGGCTGAAGCGATACCCCTTTTCCGTCCGGCTAACGATCCCTTCCGCCTCCACTTCCAGGTCAGCGTATTCGAAGTTCGAAGATTCTGCGACGGCGTGGAACGTCGTCGTAAAACAACCAGCAAGCGCGGTCATCAACAGCTGTTCAGGTGTCCACCTGCCCTCAAGACCGCCAAACTCCGCCGGTGCGGTGAAATGAATCGCGCCAGGAACTGAATCGGACTTGGCTATGCCCGCGCGGCCGGAAGTCCACCAGGCGACCACGCGATACTTTAGCTCATTTTCCATTTCGTCCTCCTGCCCCCCGAAGCGCTTGCTTTCTTTCGATGATTCTGTACCAGACGACCCTGTCAAGGCGGTGTCCGCGATCACGGCTTTCGGTGATGTCAATCACACCTCGGGTGCTACAATAATTCACCATCGGACCGGCACCGCATGCGCGCTCCCTACGGCTTGAACATCATCGACAACTGCCTGAGCTGCCCCGTGCGGGAGGAGCATTTATTCTGCAATCTGTCGCTGCCCGCGATACAGAAACTCAACGAAATCAAGTCCACGGCGGTGTATCCGAAGTCGACAATGCTTTTTATTGAAGGTCAAAATCCTCGAGGAGTATTTGTGCTCTGCGGGGGAAAGGCCAAGCTGTTTACATCGGGGAGCGACGGGAAAACAATAATTACGAAAGTCTCCACGGCGGGGGACGTTTTGGGTTTGAACGCGACCATCTCGAATCGTCCCTATGAAGTCACTGCCGAGATGCTCGAACCGGGTCAGGCCAACTTCATCGCCCGCGATGCCCTGCTGCAATTCCTGCGGCAGCATGGAGAGGTTGCGCTAAGGGTTGCGGAGCAACTCAGCCAAAACTACTACATTGCCCACGAAGAAATTCGCACCCTCGGACTAATGCGCTCGCCTTCGGAGAAATTTGCCAAGCTGCTGCTTTCCTGGTCGGTGAATGTTGGCGAGGCGAACGAGCCTGTGCAGGTGAAAATGACGCTGACTCATGAGGAGATCGCGGAAATGATCGGCACCACCCGGGAAACGGTAAGCCGCTTGTTCTCCGATTTCAAAAAGAAGCAGTTGTTGCAAACAAAGGGGTCGAGCCTAATCATTCGCAATAAGTCTGCCCTGGAGAAAATCGTAAACGCCTGACCGTGCACGACACATCCGGACAACCACAAAATCCTACGGCAATCGGTCCATCAGCCCGGGCAAAGTCTTCATCAAATCGTTGTAAATCACCATGACGGCGAACAGGACCAGGAAAACGAATGCGGCTTGGTAGACGCGCTCTTTGATGCGCAGGCTGACGTCGCGCCGCATGAGGCCTTCGATGAAGAGGAACAGGATGACGCCGCCATCGAGAATGGGGATAGGCAGCAGGTTGAAGATGCCGAGGTTGAGGCTGATGCCCGCGGTGAGTTGCAGGAGCGGAATCCAGCCTTTTTGCTGGGCCGCCCAGCCGGCGTCTTGCGCGATGCCGATGGGGCCGGAAACAGCGCGGAGGGATACTTTCCGCTGAACGATTTTCTTGGCCAGCTCGAGGATGAGCAGCGAATACTTCTTATTTTCCTGCAACGAAAGGCTCAGGGCCTCGGGAAAGGGTAGCTTGGTGACCTTGGTCTCACTCTTGGCGACAAAGCCGAGGCGGTAGCGCTGCTCCTTCGGGTCTTCGGTTTTGCCGAGTACCGGGGTCAGATGAAAGTCGAGACTCTGGTTACCGCGAATCACCTTCAGATCGACAGGCTTGTCTTTGGATTGCTGGAGGCGATCAATCATCGCCTCGATGGAAACCAGCGGCTGGCCATCCAGGGCAACAATCTTATCGTCTTCTTTCAGACCGGCGCGGGCCGCGGGTGTGCCCGGCTCAAGCTGACCGACGATGACTGGATCTTCCGGAAACCAGCCGGCGGAGCCGACTTCAGAACTGGTCACCGCGCGCGGCACCAGAGTTTTCTGAAAAATCTGATCGCCGCGCTGGATGGTGATTATCAACGGCTGGTTGGGACTAAGCAGCACGCGCGGTTGTAGTTGTTCCCAGGTGGGGTTCTCGATGCCGTCGACCTTTACGATGCGGTCGCCGGGCTGCAGGCCAGCCTTGGCTGCCGGGGAGTCGTGCTTAATTCCCTGAATTACGGCGGGCTTGTCCAAAAACACAGCGTACTCGTAGTGCACCATGTAAACCGCGGTAAGCAGAAAAACTGCCAGCAGAATGTTCATCGACGGGCCGGCGATCGCGATCAGGAAGCGGTGCCAGCGGGGGTGCGACATGAACTCGGCTGGATCGCCGGTGCGCTCGTCCATGGGATTCTCGCCGCTCATCTTGACGTAGCCGCCGAGGGGAATAGCGCTGATGCGGTAGTCGGTGTCTCCCTTGCGGAAGCCCAGCAGACGTTTGCCGAAGCCGATGGAGAAAACCTCCACCCGGACCCGGAGCAGCTTGGCCACGGCATAGTGGCCGAACTCGTGGATGAGGATCATGAAGCCCAGGACGACGGCGACGGCAGCGACAGCGATAAGGAAGTCAGACATAAAGAAGTAGGAAACAGCCCCCATTCGATTCAAGTACTAAACCACAGATGTTGCCCGCGGACGCCCGGTTTTCTTACTTAGTTTCAAAACCCGCTGTTCGGCATATCGGCGGGCTTCGGCATCGGCTTCAAGTACCCTAGCAATAGATTCCAGTTTCCCGGAATTAGATGCTGCGACGGCGTCTTCGATGATCTTTGGAACGTCATTGAAGCCAATTCTGCCCGTGAGAAACGCAGCCACCGCAACTTCATCGGCGGCATTGAGCGCAACGGTTTTCGCCCCGCCCGCCTCCGCCGCTTCGTACGCTATACGAAGACAAGGGAATTTTTTCATGTCGGGAGGAGAGAAGTCCAGATGACGCAAGTTACCCACCGGGAAGTGCATATCCGATTGAATCCGCTGGGGATAGGTTAGCGCGTAAAGAATGGGCAGCCGCATGTCGGTCACCGAGAACTGAGCAAGTATACTGCCATCCACAAATTCCACCATGGAATGAATTGTGGATTGCGGGTGGACAAGCACTTCCACTTTCGCCGGCGGCATGTGAAACAATCTGCAGGCCTCGATCACCTCGAAGCCCTTATTCATCAACGTCGCCGAGTCGATGGTGATGCGCTTACCCATCTTCCAGGTGGGATGATTTAGAGCTTGCTCGACAGTGATGGAGTCGAACTCTGAGCGCGGCGTGTTGAGGAACGGGCCGCCGGAAGCCGTGAGCCAGATACGTTCGACTTCTTCCATGCGGCCACCGCGCAGACATTGGTGGACGGCGTTGTGTTCGCTGTCGATGGGCAGCAGCGGCTTGCCTTGGCGGCGTGCCTCGGCAGTGATCAGTTCGCCCGCGGCGACTAAACATTCTTTATTGGCGATGCCTACGGTTTTTCCTGCTTTTACGGCTTCGTAGGTGGCTTCGAGTCCGGCTACGCCTACGATGGCGCTGACCACGAAGTTGGCTTCGGGATGAGTGGCGACTTTCACAGTGCCGGGTGCGCCGTGGACGACTTCGATTTCAGTCTCGCCAGCTTGCTTCAAACGCGCGCGCAGCACATCGGCGTCTGATTCCGAAGCGATGGAAATTATGCGTGGATGCCATCGGCGGGCCTGATCGAATGCGGCTTCCAGATTCGCGCCTGCCGCTAGGGCGACGATCTGAAAGCGGTCGGGATAGGACTCAGCCACGCTCAGCGTGCTGCGGCCTATGGAGCCGGTGGAACCGAGAATGGCGATGCGTTTCATGGTCATGGGCAAATCTTGGCAGGCTTTTTCATTTTGAGCCTGTCACGGCCGCGGAGTAATGATCGATCCAATCTCGTTGTTCTTCTGTTTCTGGAACAGAAATGCCGCGCGCGGTTGTGACCGATTCGACTGCGGCTCCGGGACTGGTGCCATTTTTCACAAGCAGACAGGCTGCAACCAATCCGCTACGCCCGATTCCCTGGCGGCAGTGTATGAGTACGTTCTTGCCGCTCGAAAGATCGCGACTTACGCTCTCCAGGACCTCAGCCAACTTCGCTTCTGATTTCGGAACCTGGCGATCGGGAATGGGAAACGAAATAAAACCCATGCCCTGCCTTCGGACCTCGCCCGCTTCATCGCGGAGATCGAAATGTTGTTCTTCGTCCGGCATGAGCAGTGAAAGCACAGTGTTTACACGCGCTCGCTTCCAGTTGGCGATGTCATCCTCCAACCAGTCTCCGCCGCGCGGACGTGGGCCCACGGCCAGCTTCCCAGGCCATTGTCCGTTAACCCAATAGAGTTCGTTGCGCATCCCTTAATCCTGATCCTTCACGACGATGTCTCTTGGCAGACTGTCAACATCGACACCTCGCTGGCGAAGAACGAAGATGCGATGGTGCCCATCCAGTATAGTTCCATCGGGGCGGGTTTTCAGGCATTCTCGAAGGCCCGGCATAAGCGAGTTTGTCAGCGTTTCGGTTGAAAGTTGCTCCATCTTGGCAAGCTTGCCTTTATTCAGGGAAGTTTCTG
>Ga0307479_10003363_pt1 | contig 14569 bp, 15 predicted proteins | sample atmos_gasesECM4C_FD_203743 | JGI IMG/M metagenome (GOLD analysis project Ga0307479, IMG submission 203743) | Hardwood forest soil microbial communities from Morgan-Monroe State Forest, Indiana, United States - atmos_gasesECM4C_515 | ecosystem: Environmental > Terrestrial > Soil > Temperate...
CGGAGTGCATGCCGCGGCGTTTCGCGTCTTTGTTGACGTAGCCAACCATGAAAATCATGATGGCGCAAACTAATGACGCACCGGTGATAATGAGGAATAGTGCTGCTCCCGCCGCTCCTGGGTCACTATCCAGTTCCGGACCAAAAACCTCTTGATGGTTCGCGAGTTGGAAATGAAGAACCATCTGTCCGATGATTTGTGCGATCAGAAACAGCACCACTACCATCCAGATAAGCCAGCGCGGCACGAGCTTGAACTCTTGCCAGAAGCGCAGATTTTCCCGCTTGCGGCGAAAACGAATCAGCCGCATCTTTTCGCTGAACGAACTCTTTATGCCTTGTGGATCTTCAGTCATCGATTTCCCCATTCACGTGCTGGATGGACGCGCCCGCTTAATGCTCCTGCCGCTTCCAGTCTGTCGCGCTGCCGCGTCCCGCGTTTTCCATTAGCAGAATGACTGCAACGACCACGGCAGGCAGCGCCCACCAGAGTCCGAAGCCGAGCTCCCAGATGAAGTTTGGAACGCTCAAGCGATGGCCGGCCCACTCGAGCCCGCGCCAGACATAGGGCGCGGTGGCCGCGCCAAACGCCCAGGAGACTCCGCACGCGGCCCACACCAGGCGCCAGCGCGGCTCGCCGCGCAATTGCTGCGCGCGCATGCGCACGCGAAATTGTGTTCGGCTGGCTAGCGCGGGAGGCAACGCCACGCTGAGGCCGCGCAGCGAACGAATCGCCTGCTCGGTTGCGCCGGCGCGTGCCGCGCAGTTGGCGCACTGCGCCAGATGCCGCTGGAGCCACCGCTGATCGGCCGTCGAGATCCCTTCGACGCGTTCTTGCGCAATCAACTGTTCCGCCCGCACGTGCAGTTCCTGGCTCATGCCGCTTCTCCCGCAAGCAACCCGCGCAAATCCTCAAGCCCGCGATACAGACGCGACTTCACGGTGGAGAGCGGCGCGCTCAGCACCGTGGCGATCTCCACCAGGCCTAGTTCTTCCTGAAAGCGCAGCAACAGCACCTCGCGATAAATCGCCGGCAATTTCTCAAGCGAAGCCTGCACCGTTTCCGCGGACTCCTGTGTTAAAACGAGATTCAGCGGCGACGGATCGTCATCGGCGAATTCCATCGGGGCGCCTTCGTCGGGATTGGTCAGCGCATCAAGACTTTGCGCTTTCTTTTGCCGCTGCCAGTCAATCACCAGGTGCCGGGCGATGGAGAAGAGCCACGCCTCGAATTTGGACTTGCCGTCGTATTGATGACCGCGCTCCAACACGCGAATCCACGTCTCCTGAAAAAAATCCTCGGCGCGCTCGCGGCTGCCAGTGATGTACACCAGATAGCGGAACAGCCGATATTGATACTGCTCGATCAGCGCGTCGAGCACTTCCGGGTCGCGGCGTCTCAGCCCAAGGGCCAGGGACTTTTTGTCGTCGGCCATGAATGTCGAAAATAGCAGGGAAGCCGACCCGGTGAGGGCCGTCGATATAAATGTCGCGCTCATTCTAAGCTGTATACGGGCCAGCTGGTCAAAAAGACGCATGCGCAAAAGCGCGCGGGGCAAACTCATAGTAGACTTGCTTTCCAGTTGCCGTTCCTTGTCCCACGCTAGGGCATACCTCTCAGCGAACGTCTCGCAGCGAAAGGGGGCGCAAAATGGCTTCAGCGCATCCGATTCCGGAAGACCAAGGTTCCGTCGTTCTGGTCTGGGCCGGAGAAGATCCCGCTTTCCACACGACGCTTTTGGAGCGGCTCGAATCGGCAGGAATTCGCTACTCCGACAAGGTTTTGGGTGACGATGAGGTTGCGCCGACTGCCGATCCTCTGCCCATCGATTGGAAGCCGCGCTTTGGATTTGAAGTCGCTGTGCGCTCAAGTGATCTTGGCGCGGCACGGGCCATTTTGGAAAGGCTGCTCAACGAAGAACCCGCGGACTTGGAGATTCCCGCGCAAGACGAAGCGCCGTCCGCGGAGCCTCCGCTGGTTTCCGTCACCGAACTCCATCCGACTATTGAAGTTTGGTCCGGCACGGATGACCGCATCGCGCAATTCCTGACCGCCGCCATGCAAGAAAACGAAATTCCCATCCATCTGGAAACGGCCGGTGATGTGACCAAGGTCTTTGTCTCCGCGGCCAACGAGGCCCGTGCCCGAGAAATCGTTCGCGAGGTCACCGAAGGCGTTCCGCCGGAATAGACTCGCTCGCACTTGCCTCCTTAAGCTTGACCTCCATCCGCGTCCCATGCATCCTCTATTTCGTTTGCGAAAGGCTTGCGTGTCCATCGATTCGATCAAAACCGTCGCGGTGTTGGGTGCTGGCACCATGGGTAACGGCATCGCGCACGTCTTCGCGCGCGCGGGCTACAAGGTGTTGCTGCGGGATGTCGAGCAGCGCTTCCTCGATCGCGCCGTCGATACCATTGCGAAAAATCTCGATCGCGAAATCAAGAAGGGCAAGCTGGAGCCGGTGGAGAAGGGAGCCGTGCTGGCTCGCCTCGTTCCCGTCACCGACATGTCCACCATCGCCAACGCCAACTTCGTTGTGGAAGCCGTTCCCGAAAAGCTCGAGCTCAAGCGGCACGTGCTCACCGAAGCCGACCATCTTCTTCGCGACCACGTCATCATCGCCAGCAATACGTCTTCCATCGCCATCACCACGCTCGCCGCGCTAACAAAACGCCCCGACCGCTTCGTGGGCATGCACTTCATGAATCCCGTGCCGGTAATGATGCTGGTCGAAGTCATCCGCGCATTGCAAACCAGCGACGCGACCTTCGCCACAACCATGCAACTCGCGGAGCGCCTCGGTAAGAAGCCGGTCGCCGTCAACGACGCGCCCGGCTTCGTCTCCAATCGTGTGCTCATGCCGCTGATCAACGAAGCCGCCTACTGCGTGATGGAAGGCGTGGCCACTCCGGAAGCGGTCGACGCCGTGATGAAGCTGGGCATGAACCATCCCATGGGCCCGCTGGAGCTGGCCGACTTCATCGGCCTCGACGTCTGCGTCGACGTCATGCACGTCCTGCACGAAGGCCTCGGCGACCCCAAGTACCGTGCCTGCCCGCTCCTGAAGAAATACGTAGCCGCCGGCTGGCTCGGCCGCAAATCCTCCCGCGGCTTTTACCCCTATTCGTGAGGCGTAGGGGTGCGGAAGACGGTCAAATAGTATTTGCTTTTTCTTCGCCCATGTGTTACTTTGCTCCTCGCGTTTTCAACAGGTGCTTGGCGTGACCCCTTGCCCCCAAACCGAAACCTGTCATCCTGAGGACATCCGCCTTATTCCGAAGGTAGTGGGCGGGATGAGGATGTCCGAGCGATCTCAACATAAGCTGCTGACGGGCGGCAAGGAGCAGGGAAACGTAGGGGCGGCCTTCAGACTGGCCGCCAGCCTCGCTTCGAAAAAATGCCATAGCGCAATCATAAACCAAATGGTAAGCTCTCCGTTCCGTTATGTCTCTAACAGGGGCCGCGCGTCTTTCCCGGCGCACAGCCCTGCCGGTCGGTCGTGCAGCAAAATTTTCCTACTTTCCTCCACCGAGGTGTGAAATGGCAGACGATAAAGCAAAGATGCTCGAAGCAGCGATAGCGCAGATCGAAAAATCGCACGGCAAAGGCGCCATTATGCGCCTGGGCAGCCGCGACGTGTTGGTGCCCGTGAGCGTCATCCCCACTGGTTGCCTCTCGCTCGACGCCGCCCTCGGTGTTGGCGGCTTCCCACGCGGCCGGGTCGTCGAAGTCTACGGCCCGGAATCCGGCGGCAAGACCACTATGACGCTGCACGTCATCGCTGAAGCGCAAAAGCTCGGCGGCACCGCGGCGTTCATCGACGCGGAGCACGCGCTCGATCCCGTCTACGCGCGCAAGCTGGGCGTGGATGTCGACAATCTTCTCGTTTCGCAGCCCGACAACGGCGAGCAAGCCCTCGAAATCGCCGAGACGCTGATTCGCTCCGGCGGCGTCGACGTCGTCGTGGTCGACTCCGTCGCTGCGCTGGTCCCCAAGGCCGAACTCGAAGGCGAAATGGGCGACCCGCAAATGGGCCTACAAGCGCGCTTGATGTCACAAGCGCTGCGCAAACTCACCGCCATCGTCTCCAAGTCGCGCACCTGCCTCATCTTCATCAACCAGATCCGCGAAAAAATCGGCGTGATGTTCGGCAACCCGGAAACCACCACCGGCGGGCGCGCGCTGAAGTTTTACGCATCCATTCGCCTGGACATTCGCCGCATTCAAGCCATCAAGGAAGGCGATCGCGTCATCGGCTCGCGCACGCGCGGCAAAGTGGTGAAGAACAAAGTGGCCGCGCCGTTCCGCGAAGCGGAATTCGATATTCTCTACGGCGAAGGCATCTCCCGCGAAGGCGACCTGATCGACCTCGGCGTCGAAAAGGGCCTGCTCGAGAAGAGCGGCACGTGGATCAGCTTCGGTGGCGAGCGCATGGGCCAGGGCCGCGAAAACGCTCGTGTCTTCCTCAAGGAAAATAAGGACATCCGCGACAAGCTCGAAACCGCGCTGCGCAAGAAGCTCGAAATCGCGCTGCCCGGCAACTCCAACGCGGCATCGTCGGGCGCCAACGGCCACGCCGCCGCACATCCACAAGCAGATAAGGCTCCACAAAAAGCCGCCGCGGCCGCCGCCGCATCATCGGCCGATGCTCGGCGCCCGTCCCGCTGACCGTCGGCACGACGCTCAGAGCCGGGCATAGAGGTTTACCGAACGTAAGTCCCGCCCACTCGATGGGTATGCTTCTCTCTGTGGTGTAGCTTGTTTGTCCTTCGTTGAGTCGCAGCCACTCACACCCTCCATTCTGTAACAGAAAAATTTTCCCTCGCGTTCACCCCGCTTTCTTCTCCCGTTTATCTTTCGCCGTGGATAGTATTACCAATTCCTTGGCGATTTTCCGCCGCGGACGAGGGTCGCAGTTTTCGCACGGAGGCCTTATGCAAACTCCCTACGACATGCTTCGCAAAGATCCCGACGGCAGTTTCATCTGGCTCGAAGCCGCCACCGACCTCGCCGTTGCACGCGCGCGCCTCCGCGACTTAGCCTCCCGCGTCCCCGGCGACTACGTTCTGTTTGATCGCGTCAAGCAGGAAACCATCGACAATATCAGCAGCCGCGCCGGTGTCACTGCACGCTAGCGCGACACTTGGCGTAAATAGCTAGGTTTACTCTGGGTGAGAAACGCTTCTAAGAAGTGACCGCCCAACCCAACATCGTCATGCTCAGCACCAGGAGCAGCAAGCCCATGCTGACCACGCTCAGCACTTTCCCGTGCCCGAGCAAATAATCCCGCGACTCCGCGTCCACGCACAGCAGCACCAACACAACCAGCACCACTCCCCACGCCAGCAGCACCGGCAGTCCCGGGTATTTCGCGATCATCGACAGGAACTGCCCCGGAGGCGCCCCAGCCGGAATCCACCACGGCAGAATCGGGGCGACACCTGCCGCCAGCGAAAGTGTCAGCAGCTTGCGCGTGAACCATCCCCGAACCTTGGGTCGCGCTTCCTTCCACACCAGATAGTCCCAGGCCAGCAATCCCGCGGCAATCGGCACCCAGCCGTACATCGCCGCTTTGTGGTCAAACCACATCCATCCCTGAAAGAACCGCGAATGCCGCCCGTCCGCCAGTCGAGGTAGCAGCAAAAACGCCACCAGGGCGTTGCAAGTCACCGCCATCAGCAGCGTCATCAAACTCATGAGCTGAAACCAGTGCCGCGTCGCCGCCGTATTGCAGCGCGTGCACACCGATTGCTTCGGCAGAAAGTTTAGTCCGCATCGATCGCAGAACAATTTCGCTCTCCCACGGTGCTGGAAATGGGGCTCTGTCGTCTCCTTCAGACTACCCATGGCCAGCCCGAAAAAACTACTGGTCAGAAGTGCAGCGTAACCTCCGGCCAGTATCGCAATAGCCACCTTCTCCCTCGGGGGTCTGTTAGCGGCAACTCTTTGCTATGGGCTGTAAGTGCTTGTTGCTCTGTTGTTTACAACGACCTCCGCATTCCCAGGGAGACCCCCTGTGCAGTGCGGCGGTCTAGCTGCGGCTTTGAGAGGCATCAACCTCACTCCCGAATCTAGACTTGGTACAGGTCCCGCTCTTTTTGTCCTCTTCCGCCCTCCGCGGCAACCCCTTCCTGCCCCTCCCTCTGTCTAGCCACCATACGAGATTTCGCACTGCTGTGCACCTCAGCTATGTGCATCTTTCCCCTGGCCTCCGTCCCTTGCGCGTAGTCCCATTTACTTTCGCTCCGGCCTCCGCTAACGTTCTCGCCTCAGCCCTCTAGTCCCGAGGAGCCGACCATGCCGTCCAAGCCGCGTCCAAAAACTCCAAAAGCTTTAAGAGCTCGTCCGTCCGACCTCTACCACCCGATCCGCATCGTTCCACTTCATCCCGGCAAGGCCAAAGCGGCCGCTCCGCAAGTTCCTCCCAAACTCACCTACCGCAACGGCCCGCTGCTCACGTCCGCACAGGTCTTCACCATTTTCTGGGGCGCCGACTGGAATAAAGCTCCGCAAGATGCTCTTCTCCCCAAGGTCAATCAGTTTTTCGACTTCATTCTCACCAGCCAGCTTCTCGACCAACTCGGTGAATACAGCACCGCCAGCCTGAAAATCGGCCACGGCTCGCGCACCGGCACCGCCACCCTCACGACCCCCGCTCCCGGAAAAACGGTCGACGACTCCGCCATCCAAAACTTCTTGCAACAGCAAATCGCCGCCGGCACACTGCCCACCACAACCCCGAACACCCTCTATTTCGTTTTCCTTCCGCCCGGCGTCACGGTCACTCAGGGCGGGAGCGCCTCTTGCAAAGTCTTCTGCGGCTATCACGACGCCATCAACAACAGCATCTTCTACGCTGTGATGCCGTACCCGGGTTGCACCGGCTGTCTCGGTGGCGCTGCCGCTTTCGACGCGCTCACCTCCACCACGTCTCACGAGCTCTGCGAAGCGATCACCGATCCCATTCCCGGCCAGGGCTGGTACGACGACAACAACGGCGAAATCGGCGACATCTGCGCCTGGCAGACCCGTACCCTCGGTGCCTACACGATTCAGCTCGAATGGTCCAACGCCGCCAACCGCTGCCTGTAAGATAGCGTCGGCCTCTTGCCGGCCGGTCTCTAGAACAGCCAAGCGCAACGCCTCGATCGAGCGGCCCTCGCCTCAGCCGACGCCTCCTACTCCAGAGAAATAAAATTCCCGAGAATGGGAAGTGGATCGCCAGGTTCCCGGCAATCTGGCCGTAATTGGACCATTTTCAAAGCGAACGGCTTGGCAATGAAGTTGCCCTGCAACCTTAGCTGTGTTTCTCGGGGATCCGATACGTAGGAGGCACCATGAAAACGACTATGAATACTCCCACAACTAGGGCTACGTTCTGCCTAACGGTTCTGCTGGGTCTGGGCTTGCTCATGCCGTGGATCGCCGTCGCTGATACGTTTACCTTCTCTACCAGCAACAATGGCTCTGGCACCGGTATTGAGGATCTGTCTATCGGCTTGACAAACGTTTCATTCCAGACGTTGGATTCTCCCTTAACAGCGGAGCTTAAGCTACTAGAAACAGAAGGAAAGGTAATTCCCTCCATATTTATCAATGATTTCCAGGTCCTCAACAACGTACCGACCCTCGCCCAGACCTTTGAGTTCGACCACGACGTGATCACCAGCGTTCAAATTGTTGTCAACGGCGGCGACCGTCCTGTCACCGACGTCACCTTTGCTTACGAAACGATGGAGGTGCTCACACCCACTGCAACTCCGGAACCGTCCAGTCTGCTCCTACTCGGCGCGGGATCACTCGGCGGATTGGGCGTGATGCGCAGAAAGCTGCGCTGTTGAGAGCCACTTAGCTCCGTTTGTCGCAGGCCACGCATCCTCCGAAAACATCAGGGCTTGGCCGTGGTCCACCCCCAAACGATTCTCGCGCCGGACCGCGCCGTCGCTTGTAGCGCGCGTTAACACTTCATGGCACGCCGCGTCTCCCTTATCGGCAAACAACGCCGATCCGGAGAAAACGCCATGCCGCCAAGAACGCTGCGCTTGCCGTGCTATGCCCTTCTGACGCTCTGCTTCATCGCTTCCATTCGTTTATTGGGGACCAGCGCCCGTCCCGTGTATTCGGGCCTCATAGCACACGAATGGGGCACCTTCACGTCCGTGGCCGGACCTGACGGCCAAGCCGTCGAGTGGTCGCCGCTCAGCGGTTCGGCCGACCTCCCTGGCTTCGTGGAGCAATTTCAAAAAGGTGGCTACAAGCTCGGCTTGCGCGGCACGGTGCGCATGGAAACGCCCGTGCTCTATTTCTATGCGCCTGCCGAAGAAACCGTCTCGGTCAACGTAAGCTTCTCCAAAGGTGTGATCACCGAATGGTATCCCCACGCCTCAAGGGTCGAACCTCGCACCGCCCTGCATGATGGCACGCTCTATCAGAGCCAGCGCGACGGCAGCATCTCCTGGGATTCCGTCACCCTTTCGCCGTCTCTCGCCTCCGATTTTCCGCAAGAAGCCCACAGCGATCGCTATTATGCTGCGCGAGCCACCACTTCCACGCCTCTTCGCGTGCAAACGCCCACCGGCGAGCAGCACGAAAAATTCCTCTTCTATCGCGGAGTCTCCGTCTTCGCGGTTCCTATTTCCGCCGTCATGACACCCGCTGGCCAGGTGCGCGCGGAAAATCGCGGCAATTACCCATTCCCTTTCGTGATCCTCTTCGAGCGTCGCGGCGAAAAGGTAGGCTATCGCGTCACCAACGCGCTCCAAACGGAAGCGACCCTCGATTCGCCTGACCTTACAGCCTCGGTCGATTCCCTGGCGCCCGACCTCGAAGGAATTCTCATCGCCCAGGGCCTCTATCAAAACGAGGCGCAGGCAATGGTGCAAACCTGGCGCGACTCCTGGTTCGAGGAAGGCAGCCGCGTCCTCTACATCGTTCCTCCCGAATTCGTGAACACCGTCCTGCCGCTAACCATCAAGCCCGCGCCGATACAGACCACGCGCGTCTTCGTCGGCCGCCTCGAGTTGATCACCCCGGCAACCGCAAGCGCCGTCGAGATTGCCTTCGCCCAACACGATCGCTTCACGCTCGCCAAATACGCCCGCTTCCTCGAACCTATCCTCAAGACCATGATCGATACCACTCTCGACTCCGATAAGGCCCAGGAGTTCCGCAACGATCTAAATTTCTACTACAACTCGAAGTTCCACTAGCGAACAGGCTTCGCGGGACAGCCATTTCTGGCTGTCCGCCCCAAGGCTCTCGCGAAGGTCATGATCGCGTTTCAAGCACGCCTGGAGTCAGGCACCGCTTCTTCTGATTTCCTTAATCCCATGCCCAAGGTGACGCCGCAGAAGAGTCCTGAGCGTTACGCCATCGGCGTATCCGACTCGCGCAGCGATCTCTTCTACACTCTCGGCAGTCGTCTTCAACAGATGCACCGCGCGCTCCACACGCAACTCCTGGAAATAAGATAGAGGTGACTTTCCCAGCACGGCTTGCATGCGGCGAGCCAGAGTTCTCTTACTCGATCCGGCTGCTGCCGCGGCATCATCAAGCGAAAACCCATGCGCAAGCCTGCTTCGCGCCCAGCGCTCGAACCGCTCCACCAATGGATCCGAGTGCGCAAAATGATCGACAAGGATATAGGCAGACTGTGACGGCCGTGAATCCACAACCAGGTACTTCGCTGTCAACGCGGCAAGCCTTGGGCTTTTCTGCCGGATCAGCCACAAGGCCAGGTCCATGTGGCTTAGGGCCGCTCCAGCCGTAACGAACTTCCCGGATTTTACGATCATCCGCGATTCATCCACACGCACCTTCGGATATCTCTGGCGAAATAAGGGAGCGAGCCACCAGGTTGTGGTCGAGTCTTGGTTATCGAGTAGTTTTGATTCAGCCACGACAAATGTTCCGATGCACGCAGCTGCCGTCCCCGCGCCTCGCTCCGCCCACGAGCGCAGAGCCTTGCCCGCGTCGCTCACATCGGACCTCGCAAGGGCGGCCAGCAGCGGGCCTGGCATCTTGAATCCGATCGCTGGAACCACCACCCAATCGGGAACGATGCGCTTGGGGGCAGCAGCAACTGGAACGATCAGCCCTTGCGATGTTTTGACCGCCTTGCGCACTCCGACGATAGCGACGTCGAAGCGCGGCGAAGCCAGACCGGACATTTCCGCCAGCTCGTTCGCGGTCTCAAATGCATCCAGCACGGTCGCCAAGCCCGTGTCAAAAACGCCATCCAGCGCGAGTACGTAAATCTTCATGGCAAATATGATATCAACTTTGGCGATCTTGCCAATGGTCTATTTGCGGTGTAAAGAGCTATCGTGGCTATTGTTGGATGCAGCCAGCGAAGGAGAAACCCGATGTATACAGTCGCATTGTTCGCACGTTTGGAAGCCAAAGCAGGAAAAGAAAAGGAGGTTGCCAAGTTCCTGGAAACAGGACTCGCCCTGGCCAATCAGGAGACGACGACGCCAATATGGTTCGCGCTGCGATTGGGGCCGACGACTTTTGGCGTGTTCGACGCGTTCACCGACGAAAGCGGACGCCAGGCTCACCTGAATGGTCCCATAGCCAAAGCGCTCATGGCCCAAGCGCCCGAACTCTTCTCGAAGCCGCCTGCAATCGAACGAATCGAAGTCCTAGGCGCAAAGCTTCCAAAATAACGAGAAACGCGCCTCGTTTCACCAGGCCATCAGGAAAGAGCCTTTGCCGTACTCTTTAGGAGGTGGCGGCTTCAGTTCATCCTGCTTGTCTCGCCGTTCGCTGCTCCTAATAGCCGTTCAACCCCGAAATTCGACCATTCGCTGACTTTTCCTTTACTTCTCAAGAACACGCGCGCTACCCTTCCCCATGGTCGTCCCCGTCCCAGCACAAATCTCGAAGCTCCGTCCTCGTCTACCCGCCTCACGACGGTGTTTTCGTCCCCCTCTACTCACCACCCACCACTCACTACCCACTCTGCTAACCAAGCAGCTTCCCGCCTGCCCGCCGTGGCGGGCGTCATCGCCGTCGTATGCTCCACGTAACGCCCGCATTGCTTCTACTCTCAATAACTTGCGCATACTTCCCGTCGCCACGGAGGTGTACCATCTACGATCTCTGTGTTCCGCACTCTGTGCCCTCTGTGTTGCGCTTTTTCCTTCCTTCGAGCGCTCAAGCACGCCAACTCTTTTGTTTGCATCGGCTTGGAGCCTCTTTGTCGTCTCTTTGCGCACTTTTCTGCATTCGTTTCCTTTGTTTTCAATCGTTTGCAGCCTCTTTTCCGAAAACACCGGGGGTGGGGTATCCGTCAAGTCTCCAGGATCCAGCGCCGCAACGTGGACGCGGCGCGCACATCCAACTATCATTGCTGTAAGCTCAAGGGTCCAGGTCCATGGATGAAGGCACAAAACTAGCGCCATTCCCGCTCGGCGACGCTGACCCCGTTCCGGCTAGCTTGTTCGCTTCCTATCCCGAACAGGCCAATACCCTTTCGCTGCTTTACGACGTCAGCCGCGAAATCACTTCTATCCTCGACCGCGAAGAGCTTCTGCGCCGCGTCGCACAGCGCATCAAGAAACTGGTCAACTATCACGTTTTCAGCGTCATGCTGTGGGACGAAAACACGCAGCACCTCGAGAGCGCCTTCGTCATGCGCTATGGCGACGCCATCCCCGCGCGCACGCGCGTTCCTCTGCATCAAGGACTCACCGGCGCAGCCGCCTCCCAACGCCGCTCCGTGCGCGTCGCCGACACGCTTGCGGATCCCCGCTTCCTCGGCTGTGAAGTCGAAACCGGCGTCGCCGTTCGTTCGGAACTCGTCGTTCCGCTTCTCATGCAGGATCGCCTGATCGGCGTTCTGGATCTGGAAAGCGCCGACACGCATGCCTTCACCGCCGAACATGAACGCATGCTCGCCACGCTCGCTTCTTACATAGCCATCGCCCTCGAAAACGCCCGCCTCTACGAAGAGGCGCGTCATACCGAGCGCCGCCTTCACGAGGATCTCTCCACCGCGCGCGAGATTCAGCGCCAGCTTCTTCCCAGCGGAGTGCGCGAAGTTCCCGGCCTCGACCTCGCCGCCGGCTACTGTTCGGCGCGCGAATTAGGCGGCGACTTCTACGATTTTCTTCCGTACGGCAAGGGCCGTCTCGCAGTCGCGCTCGGCGATGTCTCCGGCAAAGGCACAGCGGCTGCGCTCTTTGGCTCACTCGCCATCGGCATCATGCGCGAGCACATCGTCGAGCATCCTTGCCCGCCTCCAGAAATGCTGGCCTTACTGAATCGCCGCCTGCACGGCGCGCACCTCGACGCGCGCTTCATCGCTATGGCCTTTGCGGTCTATGACGCGGGCGAACGCCGGCTCACTCTGGCGAATGCCGGATCTCCGTATCCCATATTGGTGCGCGACGGCGCAGTGCAGCAGATTCGCGCCTCCGGCGTGCCCCTCGGTCTTTTTGCGGACACGGAATATGACGAAGTCACCGTCGCTCTTCGCTCGGGCGACGTTGTGCTGTTCGCCTCCGATGGCATTCTCGAGTCCGAAAACTCCGAGGAGCAGGAATTCGGCATCGCGCGCCTCAGAGCTGTTCTTGAGAGCGTCTCTCCGGAGCAGCCTGCCAGCGAGATCTGCGATCTAGTGTTGAACGCCACCGACGCCCACGCCGGCAGCGGCTTCACTTCTTCGGACGACCGTACTTTGCTGGTGCTCCGCCTAACTGATCACACTTCGACCGATTTCTCGAAGATGCCCATCATCTACTGAGATGAGAAACGATTTTTCGGAATTATTGCGCGGCCACGGGGCCGGGGCCGACGCTAACTTGCAGGAGCGAAGGATTTTTCAGCAGCGGCAGCCATTTTTCCCGGACCGCGGCGAATTCCGGCAGGTTTTTCTTCGCGACGGGATCAGAAGGCGGCAACCCCAGCTTCTCGAAATTCTTATATTGCCCGCGCTGCAAAATCCGGAAATCCAGATGCGGCCCGGTGGAAAGCCCCGTGCTGCCCACTAGGCCGATGGTCTTGCCGATTTCCACGCGCTCCCCGTTGCGCACATACATGCGCGACAAATGCAGGTACATCGTTTCGTATCCGTTGGGATGCGCGATCTGCACCATGTTGCCTTCGCCGCCTTTGCGTCCGGCAAAAACCACGTGGCCGGTGCCGATGCTTTGCACCGGAGTGCCTACAGGCGCGCCGTAGTCCGTGCCCAGGTGCGCGCGAACCGTTTTCAGGATCGGATGGAAACGCGCGCGGCTGAAATGCGAAGTCACCGGCGCGGAAAATTTTAGCGGCGAGCGCAAGAAAACTTTTTGCAGCGATTTGCCCTCCGCGTTGTAATAAGCAGGCCGCCCGGTTTCATCGTGAAAGAGCAGCGCCTGATATTTTTTGCCGCCGTTATTGTATTCCGCGGCAGAGATTTTTCCGTAACCGGCGAACTGCCCGCGAGAATATTTCTTCTTCTCGAGGACGACGCGAAACGTGTCGCCCTTTCGCGGGTCGGTGTAAAAATCCAGATCGTATCCAAAAATCTGCGCGAGGCGCATCGCGAGCTCCGCGGATTCTCCGGCTTGTTCCACGGCGTTGAAAAGGGAATCGTCGATTTGTCCCGTTACCACCGTGACTTCCAGCCGCGACGGAATTTCCCGCACCTCCGCGGCAAATCCACTCCGCGCCGGAGTGATTTTCAGCATGCGGTCGGCATCAATTTTGTAATCGATCTCGCGCAACTCTCCGTCCACGCTGCGGTTCACGGTAATGGTATTTCCCGCGCGCACCTGCCGCAGATTAAAAGCGTGCTGCGCCGCCGCTGACGCGCTGGCGGCGTCCGCGGCGCTGAGGCCGAATTTCTGCAGCGCGGCTGCAAAATGCTGGCCTGCTGGAACGTGTTTTTCGGTGGGGAGGACGGTTTGCGCGCGAACGCGCGCGGCTTCTTCGCGGGCGAGCTGTGTTTGCCGCTGCATTTCCGTTACGGCATCGAGTCGAAGACGGAAAACGTAGGCAAGCGTGCCGCACGCGGCAGCGACCAGAATCAGAAATAAGAAAAGGGAGCGGCGCGTCACGGATTCCCCACGGTCAGTTCGAGTCCCCCGTTTGGTTTGAATCAGCTTGGCAGCTTACCGCAGGAACCGCGGTCTTGTCCTGCGTCGCGTCAATAAAACAATGGATTTGAGGACAGCACAGCCCGTTCGAGTCACTACACCTGATGGCGCGGCTAAAGCCCGGTGTGACCATAGCGGAGACAAGCGCGAATGCGAATTTGCTTTTCCAGCAAATTTTGCGCGGTTTCTCCGGCGCACGGCTAACCCAGGAGAATCTGCAACAGCTCGCTTTCGCGCTTAGCTCGTGCCTTACGGCGCGGGCACGGTAACGGTGTTGGATAGCAATGTGACCTGGCCGGTCTCGCTGAGCAACCTGCCCTCCACCACGGAAAGCGTACCCACCGAGTTCGAGGCAACAGCCAAGACGCTTCCCTTGAAGCTGGCATTTGCGCCAATGGTGGAAGAAGCCGCGACCGCCCAAAATACGTTGGCAGCCTTAGCCCCATTGATCAGGAGAACCTGCGCACTGTTATTGACGGTGAGGG
>Ga0307479_10003364_pt1 | contig 14557 bp, 19 predicted proteins | sample atmos_gasesECM4C_FD_203743 | JGI IMG/M metagenome (GOLD analysis project Ga0307479, IMG submission 203743) | Hardwood forest soil microbial communities from Morgan-Monroe State Forest, Indiana, United States - atmos_gasesECM4C_515 | ecosystem: Environmental > Terrestrial > Soil > Temperate...
GGTTGATCCCGGGGAGCGGCACCTGCTCATTTACAACACTCCCCTCCTCCTGATCCACCGTGCCGCTGCGAAAGACGACGATCATCACGGCAGCGAAGTCCGCGACAAAAAGGGGACCAACCACCCACAACATCGTTTCGCTGAATTTCGCGATCGTGACTAACAAGGAATTCACGCTGTAATCTCCGAAGCAAACACAAAAGAACAATTCAAGCAAGGCAACTCTGGCGGCACGAGCGGCATTATTTCTCTGGCCCCCGGAACAAAGTCCCAATAAAGACAGGTTTTGGGTGTAACTCTAAGTCGCATTGCCGCCTCAAAGATCACTGGTGCGGCAGTTCGGATATTCTCACCTCCGTGATCTGTCCCTCTATGACTTGCACCTGTTCAGCAACGGTTCTCCACTGGCCGAATTGATGCTCGATTTGGAGTGAATAGGTTCCGGGCGGCAGGACTTGCGTGCTCCACGTTTGTCGACCGGTCTGCGCTATTTGTTTCTTGTCGTTCAAGAACTGGAACTCGAAATCCGGGCTTGCGCCAGACGGTCCGATCATCCGGACGCCGCTGCTAACTTTGAACGTCGCTTGCTGGCCAACCTGCACCTGAATCTTCTGCGGCCACACCACCGGCTGACTGTTGTACTCCGTGGGTTGCATGGCCACCTGATACTCGCCCGGGGGTACTACCATCGTGCGTTGGTCGCCATTCTGGCGCTGCACTGCCTGATCCGGTTTGCTCAGGCTCACCAGCCACCATTGCCAGAGCGGGCCCATGTTCTGCGCCATCTCGAGCCGCACCCCCTTCTGGAGTTGCGCGAGGGTCTGTTGTTCCAGTACCTCCAGCTGGCCGATTTCCGGCGGCTCAGGCCAAGTTGCTCCGGATTTGATTGAGGCAAGTTTTTCGTTCATCGCTTGCGTCACCTGCAAGCGGTCGCGCCGCGTCTGGATGGCGGCTTCATACTGAGCGGGCGTGATCGACTCAACACGCTGGCGAAGCTCGCTGATCCTCGCTGCGGGAACGCCGTCGGCTTGTAGCTTGCTGACGAGTTCGGGTGGCAGGCCGTGCTGCTTCACTCCGTTTTGAAACTGGGACAGAGCGTCTTGCACGCTCCCGCCATTCTTCTGGAGATTGGCGATTCCCTGATCGGTCACTTTCTGCAACTGCAGCTCAAGCTGGCTGCGTGCCGCAACGGCCTGGCGAGCCTGCTCTTTGGCGGTCACGAGGGCTGCGAGAGCGGTGTGAAGATTGGCGTCTATTGCCGCGGAATCTTTGGCAACCATCGCGGCACGATATCCCTGGTTAGCCTTGAAATAGTTATTCACCGCCGTCACTTCGCTGGCCCGTGTCTTGACCATCCTATTTCCAGTCCGAAGCATTTCTCGATTCTTGCTGTCGTCGCCTGTACCTCCTGGCTTCTCTAACGGTTCGGAGAGCTTAGCACCGACTTCGACTGCGACTCCGCTCACTCCTCCCTGAACAGCCTCGTGAAGGTCGTCTGCGAAAAGCTTATCTATTACGCCGCCGCCAGCACCCGCCATGCCCCCCTCGACGACGGCCCCGCCGATGGCTCCCACGAGGCCATTGCCCAAGGGATCAGATTCGATGGGGGCGTCATTGTACCCAGCGCCGGGCCAGGGGAAACTGCCGATCGATGGGCACGATTTCTTCAGCGCATTCCACCGCTTCTCGAGTGCCTGAAATTCCTTGGAAATCAGTTTTTCTAAGGTAGGGTGGTGGTTCCTCTTGTACTCGGCCCCCAAGCTTGCGAGCGAACTGCCTTGGTCGAACATCGATTTACGCTCGTTCTGGCAAGATGATATGCAGCCGACTTCCGTGTCCAGCATGCCGTTATCTTTTTGTTCCACAGTGCATGGACATTTCTCTGAACGGCATGTGCCAGCATGTATTTGACCATTATCTTGGGCGACCAGGGGCTGCGCGTCTCCAGCGATGCAAATACAAATTAACAACGCACATCCGAGTACGAATGCTTGTCGCATGGAGACCCTCCTCCACTTCCTCAGCGGCATCGTACACCCCTCTCGCCTGTTCGCGATATTGTGAAAAGATTTTTTTCATCGCTGCAATCCCGGCGTTCTAAGGTCAGCCGTCCAATGACGCGCATTAATCAGTCATAGGATGCAATCTCACGGAGGTTCCGCGCCTGCAGGTGCACGAGCAGTTCGCGGAAGATGTGATCGACGGCGTCGTCGTGCGGGCCTCGGGTGCCTGCTTTGGAGTCGATGGTGAAAACCGCGGTGTAGTAGTCTCTTGGCTCTAGGTCTTTTGGATCTCGCGTTATCCCGGCGTAAAATTCGGCGGGATGGTGGATTCGAACGCGTACGTTCTCTTCCGGCCGGCAGTTGAGGTAGTCACCGTACCAATGACTGTCGTGCATGGTCCACTTCCAAGGGCCTTTTTCGTTCAAGACCTTGAGCATCTCCTCCATGCACATATCGCAATTGAATTCGTACGCCAATGCCACCGTTGTTCCTCAGTTCTGTGGTGCTTTCGGGCGGTCAGTTCGTTGGTAGTTGATCGTCTCGGGATCCCGCACAACCTGCATCCCGAGCAGGTATATGCCGCGAATTTGGCCGTCGCAACGAGTACACGTGCTTGACATCGAGCAGACTGGCGACTACGCTTCCTTCGTTCCTGACGCGCTAGCTTCGTTCTGAGCGCTACGGCCCCGAGATCTGGTTTCTGAACGACTTCTCTTCTCCTTAATACAGGAGGTTGCCGCATGGGATGTTCGCGAGCGTTGTTGGTTTTGCTGCTCATGACGATTTCTCAAGTGAGCTATTCCGCGGAAAACCAAGCGCAGGACTTCACCTTACCCTCGGCCACCAGCAAGTCGCTGATCCATCTCTCCGACTATAGCGGCAAGGTTGTGCTCCTCAACTGGTGGCGGACTTCCTGCCTTTGGTCACAGCAGGAGAGCCCCAGACTGGTCGCCCTGCACCAGAAATATCATGACCAGGGATTGGTGATCATCGGCATCTCCGACGATGAAACCGCCACGGCTGCGCAGATTCCTTCGTACTTGAATCGTTACGGAATCACCTGGCCGGTCGGCTTGAATGATCAGGGAGAATTCATGCGAGAGGTTCGCCCTCTGGGCCAGGGCGACACTCCCGGCAATTACCTTGTTTCGCGAAGCGGGGAAATCACTTATCTGGGTTTGGACCGCAATCCAGCTGCTTCGGCGAAGCTTGAAGAAGCGATAGTCCGGGCGCTGGCCCAGGGGTCGTCCGCCAGTTCGGCTATAAAACCGCGCGAACTTCCTCGTGCGCCCGCGCTTTCCTTGCCCGACTTGCAAGGGAAACCCGTCAACCTCCAGAGCTACGCGGGCAAGCCACTGGTCGTCAACTTTTTCAATTCGGGTTCGTGTGATTGGGCCGGAGCGGCGGTTTCGAAGCTCTCTGCAGACTATACACGAGCGGGTTTGCAGGTCGTCGGTGTCGATCTCATGGACAGTGACGCCGATGCGAAAGCCTGCATGGCGAAATACAAGGTGGAATATCCGGTTCTGCGAGGCAATGAAGCCACGCAAACCGCGTGGATCGGCAGTTCAAAGGGCTGGGCTACCTTTTTCGTCACGCCGGACGGCAAAGTGTTGAAGAAGGTCGAGGACTCGAGTGAGAACGGCATGGAAGGGCCGGTGTTTTCGAAGTATGCGGAATACATGCTGGCAAATCCGTGACGGGCAGAGTAAAGCTCAAATAGACCGGCCGGGCCTCATTTTGGTCGTTGGAAAGGATTCTCAGATGAGACAAGCACTCGTACTCGGATGTGTGCTGTTGATTTGTATTTGCATCGCCGCGAGCGCCCAACCGGCGTTCGCCCAAGACTGTAAAGGGGCACAGGTCTGGTGTTCAAACCAAGCTCGTTGCGTTCCGCAAACCTCTTTCGATTGCAACAATTGCGGGTGTGGCGTATGCCGCAGCGGCGACTGTGGCGCGCCAAAGCCCAAGAAGTGCGATCACAAGTCCGCCTGCGAGGATATTGCCAAAATGAAAGAGTTGATGAAGGAATATGGCAACGCCGGCGAACAGTTTGCAAATTTCGGTTCGTTTATGCGATTCAATAATGCATTCAGTTCGCTTCTCTCGAAATTGACGAACTCCGACTTGGCCTGTGCGTTCGATCCAGCGTCCAAGGACACCGATCCCAATCCTGCTCTGGCCCAGGCACTTTCGAATATGAACCGCGATCGCAATGGCTTTGAGACTCTAAATTCAGCTTCAATTTATCCAGACAAATCGGACTGCTTCCGCGACAAAAATTCGAAGCGATGCGGCGACTACAATAAAACCCAGGATATCTCGAAGCAAATTAGCCAATTGGGGAGCCTGCTCTCGTGTCCTGACAGTGGCGATAGCGGCGGCGGAGAATCTGGGGGCTGCCCCTCGACCAAGTCACTGGAAGAAGCGAACAAGCAGGTGGAAAAAGCTGCCAAGCTCACCGGCTGGCTCCAGCAGCGCGCAAACTCCAGCAACCCGGAACTCAACAAAGGCTTCGAGCAGACTAAGGAACACTTCGAGAAGATTTCAAGCCTTCTCAATCCTATTATCAAGGCCGGTACTGCGTGCGAGAAAGCCGAAAAACTCCTCAAGGAAATGCGGGATTTCCTCAACGCCATAAGCGAGATCAATTCTGCCGGATGTCACTCGCAGCAGCTTGCGCACGGCTTCGATGACCTGTTTCATTCCGCTGGTGTGCTCGGCCAATCGACTCTGCCTTACCCCGTATTTACGCCAATCTTCCAGATTCTAGCCCAGGATGAGGATTTCTTTACGAAAGTCGGTGGCGCTGCGGGCAGACCGTCAGGAAGCGATCAATTTGCCTTTGCGGATGGCTATATACCCGATTGTCCGCAGTAGAGCTCATAAAACGCATTGTCGTGTGAAGTAGAACCGACATAGCATTAAGCGGCTAGTAGAGATTCTTGCCATGCACCCAACCCAGCCCAGACTTGTTGACAAACCGAGCTTCCGGCGAGCCGCATCCGGGAAGTTCTGGGTGCACTTTGGCTCGATTTGGTTCGTCGCCGGAGCGATTTTCCTGGGCATTGTTCTGGGGCTCCTGCTGGGTGAATGGCGCTATCGGAGTGACGGTGTAACTTCGCCAGCGCAGGTTACCAGTAAAGCTCAAAGGAGCGGCGAGAACTTGCAGGAAGAATATTGGATTGACTATCGTTTCGACACCCCGCACGGACGCGTTGACGGCAGCAGCCAGGTTCCGGAGGAGACGTGGCAAAAGCTGCAGGCCAACGATACCGTGGTTGTTGTCTATCGCGCGCATAACCCCCGCAAGAACCGCGCGCAGGGCCAGGACAACTGGTTGCTCATCTCGATCTTCACGCCGTTAGGGGGCTTGTTCTTCGGCATCGGGGCAATATTCTTGACGAACAGTTTGCGCGACTTGCGCGAACACATGGCGCAAGGCAGTTAGAAGTTGATGCTCGCGCGAAACTGGCTGACCGGTGATGGAAGCGCTATGAAATCCATTCTGCAAACCGCGCTCGCAGTGATCGTCATCATTGCCCTGAGTGCGGCCAGCCAGCATCTGGCCGCCCTTAAGATGTTGGAACAGATCTTGGCCAGGAACCGCAACACTCTCCTGGCGTTCACCATTCCTGTTGCCGCGCTCGGTTTTATCGTCTTCTTCGTCCAACTCATGCTCATGCTGTATGAAAAGGGCCAGCCCATGTCGCACTCCGAGGTCGAGGAACAGTTCCGGCTGGCGCAGAATACGCGCATGCTGCCTTACACTGCGCGCTTCTCGAAGTATTGGGTGTTTGGAACCGCCCAGGGCCGGCAATTCTCCGAGCAACTGCCACTGAGGGACTTCAAACTAGCATGGCAAAGCGGCGCATGGCGCCACGATACAAAATGGAGAGCGCGTTTCGCGGTGGCTGGCGGAGCATTGCTGATGATTTTTGGCATACTGGCAACGGCTACAGTCGCTAGCCCCATCGTGGTTGCGCTGGTTTGCGTCGCGTTTCTGATTTATGCAGCTGTACGTCTGTCCTGGGCGCTGTGGCACGCGTGAAAAGCTCCAACTCGCCACTCTGGGTAGCGAGACTTTGATCGCTTCAATCGCAAGTAGCGGACTGTCAGGTGCGGGACTTTTGTGAAAGGCGTGGGCCCGCCGAGCCACGGGGGGCAGTTCATTTGCGAGTATTCGGCAAAGAGACCTCGAGTGCCAGGAAGATCATGGGAAGGCTTACCATTGGAACTGTTCGATGCCTAACTTCAACACCATAGTTAGCTACGCTCAGCGGTCTCTGATTTTGGCGCACCTGCTCTGTTTAGCAATCCTTTTGAGCATTCACCGACTGCGCACTCATCATCCCCTGAATTCTTCCTCAGTCTCAACCGTAGGAGCCGCATCGTATGCCGTCATCTATTTCATCGGTGCTTTGCTCGTGCTCGACTGGGCAACACGGAAGGATCCTTCCCGTAGAAATCCCAAGGTGGTCGATACGACCTTAGGTTTAGCCTGGGCACTCCTCATCGCCTCCCTATTCCTCTATTCGTGGGGACGGATCATGCTGGGCAAGCGCTTCCGAGGAGTTCTACAGGTTACCGGCTTGCTCGCTGGAGATGAAAATAACTCAACCGCGAACTCCGGCAGGGGGAGAAGATCTAACGACACCGTCCGGATAATCCAACCCTAATAGTTCTGCGGTTAATTGCTCTTGTTGGTGCTGTTGGTTTTTCCTAAGCCCTATTTGGCGTCCTGCAAGTCGACCTTGTTGCTTCGATAGGGCGCAAATCCTGTGCCCCAATCGACGCTGACGACTTCCATATCCAAACGGTCGCCGTCTACGAACAACGAGGAAGTGAAGATGGTGGAGGAGCTCCTACGTCATGCGAACAGTCGCGTTACACTGGATCTTTACGCTCAGGCTGGAATGCCGAACAAGCGGCTGGCACAGAGCAAGCTGGTTCGGATGGTCCTCAACAAAGGAGAAGCACTGGCCTAACTGGACCAAATTGGACCATGACGCAAATTGCCAATTCCTTGCAAGTGCTTAAAAGAATTGGCGGGGACGACGGGACTCGAATCCGCGGCCTCTGCCGTGGTTAGATTGTGATCATTCACGTGAACACTATTGTCTTCAAGGGCGGTACGGTAATCGACGGCACGGGGGCGCCACCCCGCCCCGGTGACGTCTTGATCTCCGGCCAAACCATAGAGAGGGTCGGCGTCTTTGAAGCACCTGTCGACGCCCAGGTGATCGACTGTTTCGGGTTGGCGGTCGCACCCGGCTTCATCGATTCGCACAGCCACTTGGATCTTCAGGTGCTCGAGAACCGACGTGACAAAGTCGCGCAGGGAGTCACAGCCGAAGTGGTCGGCAACTGTGGTTTTTCGCCGTATCCGGTTCCGGCCGATCGCAGGTTGCTTCACGATTTCGCCAACGGTCTTTTTTGTGGTGGCACTGACTGGGGTTGGCCGAGCGCTAGAACATATCTGGAACAAGCGGCCCGTTCGACGACAACAACGGTGTTTTCTCTCGTTGGACACGGAAGCCTTCGCATCGCTCGCGTCGGACACCAGCTTGGGCAGCTTGCGGAACGCGATCTCGACTGGATGGAACAGGAACTCTCTGAATCGCTCGCCCAAGGAGCATGCGGGTTCTCGACCGGGCTCATGTATTCACCAGGCGCAAGCGCCCCGTTTGCTGAATTGGAACGGCTGTGCCGCGTTGTCGCGAGGCATCAGAAGACTTACGCCACCCACATGCGCGGTTATGGCGATCTCTTGGTCGAAGCGGTGGATGAGCAGTTGCAATTGGCTCGCCGGACCGGTTGTCGGCTACAGATCTCCCATCTGCAGGCCGTCGGTCCCCGCAATTGGAACAAACAAGCGGTGGCCCTGGAAAAAATCGAGAATGCCGTAGCAGAGGGTCTTGACGTTGGCTTTGATTGCTATCCCTACATCGCGGGCAGCACCGTTTTGACACAACTGCTTCCCCAGTGGGCGCTCGAGGACGGAATCAACGGTCTTCTTGCCAGGCTGGCCGATGGCGCCGAAAGGAAGCGAATCGCAGCCGAGACCGAAGCGAGCCTGGAGCAGGGCTGGACAAATATTCTGATCGCCGGGCTCGAAAAGCCTGCCAACCGCGACCTCATCGGACAAACCATAGCAAGGATTGCCACGAACTGGGGGTGCGAGCCCATCGAAGTGGTATTCAACCTCATCCAGGATGAACAGGGACGAGTCAATATGCTCGAAATGAATCAAAGCGAAGCAAATCTCCGCCAGACAATCTGTCATCCGCTGTCGTGTATCATCAGCGATGGCTTTTACGTGATGGGACGCCCCCATCCCCGCCTTTACGGAACATTTCCTCTGCTGCTAGGAGAGATGAGTCGGGAGCGCGGATGGCTCACGCTGGCAGCGGCTGTTCATAAAGTCACAGAGAAGCCGGCGCGTCGTTTCTCGATTCCACAGCGCGGGCGCCTTGAGCGCGGCTATTTAGCCGATGTGGTGGTTTTTGACCCAGCAAGAGTCAACAGCCCGGCTTCTTACCAAATTCCATCGCTTCGCCCGAGTGGCATTTGTCACGTATTCCGCAACGGAGTGTCACTTCTGGCAGAAGACGTTTCTGCGTAAAATGGTGCACAAGGACACCCGTCCAAGTCACGCCGCATGCTACGGGACGGTGTCGGTTCCCATCAGCGAAACAACCGCATTCCAGGGCGTCAACCTAATGTAAGTGTCAGAGGAAACGCGCGGTTGACAGTAAGTGTCAGAGCAAACACAGGGTTGACAGATTGAATCAGCGTGCCCGACTTCGTCGACGCTTGACGAGTGAATTCTCAAGGAGGTGCGTCTTTCATCTTTCGTCCAGGGCGAAGAGAACGAAGCTCGACCATTAGACATTCCGCTTCGAATTGGCCACCTGCTGCAGTTTTGTTTCTGAACTCTTCCGTTCGAGACAATCTCTCGTTGGCACATTGGGCATGCTTCGGTCTTCAGCAAGGGGCTCTACCTGAACCTGCGCGAACGGGAAATTGGAGGGATACGAAGTGTGCTGGGCTAAGACGCTTTGAGACGATCACTCACAAACATTCCACCTTCGAGGACAGTGTGTACCGCAGCCGGAAGCTCTTTAGCATCGGACTTCAACAAGTATCCGGCTCCCAGGCGGAGCGCGGTTTGCACGATTTCGGGAGCTGGCTCCTGACTGACCGCAGCAATACCATGGCGCGCGCAGGACTACACCGCATCAAGGCAGCGAAACAATCGCGCTGACGCTACATAGAGTCGATTGCTGGCTTCGCGGATCCTTCCCCGAGGTCCGCGACTTGCCTGTCAATTTCTATCTCTCGCGACTAGGATATTTGGGCTTCTGCCTAGGAAGAAATCGCATACCTCCCAGATTGTTTGAATGCTAAGCCCAAGGAGGAGCGCGTGGTGTAGAAAAAGCTGAACTCAAGGGAAACGTTGATTCAGACAACAACCACGGAGGCTCCTCAAGGACATATGTATTACATCGGGTTAGATGTTCACAAGAAGACGATCAGCTACTGCGTCAAGGATGCGAGCGGTCAGGTTCGCCAGGAAGGCAAGATCGGAGCAGCGCGATGGGAACTGGACGACTGGATGAAGACGCTTCCGCAACCTTGTCGATGGCGGTCGCTACCTTCACCTGCTGCGCGTGTGGAAGGAGATGATCGTAAATCCAGCCGGTGAAAATCGTGGCTTCCAGGACTAGCTAGGGCGTTCATCTTTCTCCTGTCATTCCACCTGAATAATGTCTCCTATCAGGACCAGATGTTCGATGCTGCATGAAGTCGTTCTGTTGCGCATTTCCTTATTTCAGCATGTAAGCGCGAAGACGTTCTCACAGCATCGAGGCACTTCAGGTCGGAGCCTTTTATCGAATCGCTACAGAATTTCCTGTATTCCGCTCGGCTTTCGCCTTGCAAGAAATGAGGAAGGCCTTCGTGTGTAGCGCTGACTTGGTCCGTCAAGCGGTTTCTACTATTGGAAAGCCACACCCGGCCAGAGAATCCCAAGCCTCGCCAAAGGTTGGGTCAGCCCCTCAACGGATGGAGGATGGTCCGCTCTCCTGCGGCTCACGAAGAGCGGTTGCGATGATGGGCAACCAGATTTCCGGCCCATTCAGCTTCACGTTGTAATCGGCACCTGCAAGTTCACTAACTTTCGGAGGATTGAGCGCCAAGATCCGAATGCCTGGGTAATGGGCCTTGAGCCACAAAACCATTTCCCTTCTTACTTGATCATCCGCTGCATGTCCGACGATAAAAAAGTCACACTGTTCTGGCATGCTCAGCACAACTTTTGCTGCTTCATTACCGATAACCGAAACTACCTCGTATCCGTGCAGTCTCAATACCGCGGTTCGCGCGGTTGCTCGGTCGCTATCGTAGGCGATTTGAAAGACCACCGGTTTGCGGCCTGCGCCACGGGACGAACGCACATTCAGGCGGGCAACAACCTCTTTTGTGGGTAGATGAATTATTAAGCATTCATTTCTTGTGGTTCTTGCAAGCTCCTGTAATTTTTGGCGGGCGCTCGTCAGCCCTACGGCGTGATCGCGCCACACGGGTTCATGATCTGAAAACTGCTCGAAGAGGTCGTATTCCCGTTCCATGCGAATCTCGGCGGGCCAGCGTGCGCCGGCTTCATTGCCCATCATCTTCTGCGCGCGGCCTAAGTCTTACGAAACTTTCCTGGATTTGTGGAAGAACGCCGATCCCGATATTCCCATCTACCAACAGGCCAAGGCCGAGTACGCCAAGCTGGCTAAGAACCAGGCTAGCTTCGGCCGCAACGCGCAATGATGAAATCTGTCCTGACGTAAGCTGGCGCCTCGGCAGGGTAGTCCGATACCCATTTGACTCGCCCGCCATCAGCAATTCGAAAAACTGGCACAGCGCTTACGAACCGCGCTCTACTGGCTAGCGGTGTTCGCTTCGTGAAATTCCTTTCGCGCATTGTCTTTGAGGATTTCGACCATCAAGGTCGCATGGTCGGAGAGGGACTCTACGAAAGGGACTACCGCTGTAACAGGTCTGGATGGAATTCTCGTAGCCATGCAATCGTACTATCCTTCAATTCCGTGGCGAGCGCCATCATTGCTTTCAATTCCTGGTCCGACACGGCACCAGCAACGTCATAGACCGACTTGTTTCTCTTGTTGTTGAAAGTCTTGAATCTTTGAGTGACCTTTGGGCTGGCCTTTATGGTGAGTTCCAGAGATTCGATTGTTTTGATGTGATGGCCTGCTTGGGTAACGGTGCGATGACCGGAGGCGCGGAGCGCTGTCGTCGCGACACTGAGCGCCGCGTTGAAGGCGGCGATGAATCGAAGATCGGTCGATACAGCTTCGACCTTTGAATCCGAGATGCTACGTTCCACAATTCCCAGAAGATCTTTGATCTCACCGGGACTGGTCGGCTCCCGTCTTAGCCAACCGTACTCCACCCACTTTTCTAAGCTCATCCTCGTCTCCCAACAGGAATACTTTTTGGCCTTTGAGCACGGCGGTCAAAAAATGATTACGGCTCGCAAGTTTCGACTTGAATTCCGCGACGGAATATACAGTTGGATTGATGGGGCGGCCGATGCTCTTCTCGAGCGTAGAGAGCCGCAACAGTACGTCGTCAAGCGTAGCCTTCCCAACGACCATTAGGTCGACATCGCTCTGCGCCGTTTCTTGTTCCCGTGCCACCGACCCATACACAAATGCCACAAGGACTCGCTTCGCTAAAGGGTGCAGCGCTGACCGCAGAAGACTGAAGATGCCAACTGTCTTGTTCACCAGGCCTTGCATCTCTCGAAATATGGGAGCGTCTCGGTTTGCCTGATAGAAAACCTGACTGCCGACTGAGTTCCGAACGATGAGTCCCACTTTCGAGAGGTTTTCGAGTTCACGTTGAACCGCGCCAACGCTAGCATCTACTTCGCGTGCGATTTGGCGCGTGTAGAAGGATTGATCGGCGTGGCCATAGAGCAGAGCCAGGATGGCGCCCCGCGTGCGTCCGAATAAAAGGTCGGCCAGACCGTTGTGTGTACTCATTCCGAGAACAATTGTACTCAATATGAGAACCAGCTTCAAGGTTCATATCTGCGTTGCTGGACGACGATATACCGCCGCATTCCTTTCTATAGGACCCGAGGCCGACGCTTAGGCGAACATCGGCACTGGTCACAGAGTGGTCACAAAACTGGGGCCACTCTGCCAAGTTAAGTTGTTGATAAATAAGGTGGATAAGGCGTTAGTACGCAGCCCTGAAAAGGCTGGCGTCGCCTGAGCGAATGCGCCACGCCTACCTCCACATGGATCACCACTTGAGGCAGTTTGGAGCATGACGGACAGCCGAAACCGTGTGGAAGTGCCAATTACCAAGCACTTAGAAGGTCTGGTTCAAAAGGGTGTTCCCCCAGCAACTAGAACTGGCTTGTTTTCAACGCCGAAATTTTCGTTTTGCGATGGTCAGCCAGTATACCTTTTGACCCCTCCCTCACTGCGGGAACCTCATCCGACGCAGCAGGTCGCCGAAGTGTGGGTCTGAGCGAAGCGACTCGAATCGCGGTTCTACTTTCAAAAACAGCAAGTCAGAAGGTCGTTGGTATGCGGTCTCAAGCCATCGGAAGGCTCCGCTTTTGTCTCCGAGGAGGGCATACATCCCAGCAACGTCAGTCGACGAATAGTCTGCGAGCACCGATGGATTACTCCACCGTTTAATTAAATGCTCAAGCAGCCCCTTGCCCCCGGACGCAGCGAATGCCCTCTCGACCGCTTTACCTTCTTCGGGTCTTCCGTCAAGAATCGCAATTTCTTCTTCCTCAACAAGAGCTTCATGCCAGTTTCTATCGGTCAGATAGAAATCCAGTAGAGATGTGTGTGCCAGATAATAATTCGGGTCAATCTCAAGTAACTTCTTTTCGTCTTCAATCGCCAGCGGAGAAGCGGGCAAGCTAATTAGGCTACAAGAGAATTTATTCGCGAGTTGGTTTGGGGGTGGTTGCGTAAATAGTTGCGCCATGCCGCACAGGCGAGAGTACAATTCAAGCCGTCTTCTCTGCTCAGAAGCGGCTCGGGTCAAGGTCCATCGTGGCAGATCAAAAGCTTCAATCCGAATTGATGCGGCTCCACAAGGAGCAAAAACAAACACCCCGAATTTGGATGGCTCTCCTCGCAGGAAGCATTCTTACTGCCCTCTATTTCCTGCACTGGTGGATTAACGTGTAGAAACCCTCGGTACCTTCTTGACGCAACCTGGAGGAAAACACAATGAAGAGGAAGATCGCAACAGGGTTCATCGCGGTAATCATGCTGGCCATTGTCGCTGGGTTCGCGACGGCGCAGGACACAACCAAACCGACCCACAAGAAAACACGAACGCTCGCCGGCTGCCTACAAAAGGGCGAGGATGCCAACGAGTACAACTTAACGACGAAGGCGGGTGCCACTTGGGAGGTCAAGAGTGCCAGCGTCAAACTCGACGAGCATGTCGGACAGAGCGTAACAGTAACGGGAGTAGTAGCTCATCACAAAGCACACGCGATGAAGGAAGACACGAAAGGGGAGATGAAAGAGCACGGCATGGACACAGACGCCAAAGAACACGGTCACATGACCGTGACGGGTTTGGCAATGGTGAGTGAAACCTGCCAGAAATGAAAAGGCCCTGACGCGTTTCTCTTTCCGAGCGCATTCTGCGCCAGAAGGGAACAGCTACCGGTAGTAATCAACTCGTCATAAAATGGCGGAGAAACAGCATCGTTGCCCCTATTGCGTTGTCGATGATAAGTTCCGTCCAATGACGGTTCTATCAAATGGGAGATTGGTTTGCGAGAACTGCGGGCATATTGGTATGCTTGGCGCGCCAGATCTTGCGTCTTCGCCTGGGTGTCCAGAGAGTTCGCGACAATTGTAGAGAGGCGGTCTGCCGTGTCCTGACCATCCGCTTTATTCATTGCGCCCGGTTCCTCATCTGGAACGAATCATAGACAAAAGATGGCGCTTCCCGCCTGATCGTACGTACCAATCTTCTACCCTAAAAGCTCGACACTGCGAAAGAACACCTGGAGACTGGACACCGCGCTGGCACGTTGCTTCCCACAACCGCCGTTGTGTTGACCGAACCGCCCAACTCCCAGATTGTTTGAATGCTAAGTCCAGGAGGAGCGCGTGGTGTAGGAAAAGCTGAACTCAACGGAAACGTTGATTCAGACAACATCCACGGAGACTCCTCAAGGACATATGTATTACATCGGTTAGATGTTCACAAGAAGACGATCAGCTACTGCATCAAGGATGCGAGCGGTCAGGTGCACCAGGAAGGCAAGGTTGGGGCAACGCGATGGGAACTGGACGCTAATCGGATAAGGTAAGGTTTGCCCGTCATCCAGGCACGATCGTGAGAGTGGATGCCACGTGGGATTGGAATGGAATCGCCCTAGGCTCGGTCGTTCCCCGATTCACTCACTCCATCGAGCCCGTCCATCTGGATTGCTCCTCCGATTCGGACGCTTGAAAGTACAAAAGGAGAGTTATCAAGGTCAA
>Ga0307479_10003365_pt1 | contig 14557 bp, 12 predicted proteins | sample atmos_gasesECM4C_FD_203743 | JGI IMG/M metagenome (GOLD analysis project Ga0307479, IMG submission 203743) | Hardwood forest soil microbial communities from Morgan-Monroe State Forest, Indiana, United States - atmos_gasesECM4C_515 | ecosystem: Environmental > Terrestrial > Soil > Temperate...
CCACGGACCGGGTGGAACTGAAGAAGTCGGCGATCGTGATGGGCGATATTGCCACGCAACGGATTGCCATCGAAGAAGGCGCGTATCTGAAGGGCAAGGTGGACGTGGGGAAGGATGGGAAGTAAGTTTCCAGTCGCCAGTCGCCGGCTGGCAGCTGGTGGTTGGTAGCTGGTGGCGGTTTGTCAGTGGCCACGGAGAGGAAAGAAGGCTGGCCGACGTGTTCGAAAGTTCTGGGGATAGCCGAAATCATTGCTGGGACCAGGGGATGCGCCAATGACCAATGACCAGGGACTATCGACTGACCAGCAGCCATCAGCTAAGGGACCACCAGCCATGAGCCCACGGCAGCCTGCGTGACTACCGTCACCACGCATTGCCGGACCTTTCAGGCATAATCATTCGTAGAACTGCTGCATGAAACTGTTTCGCGGACCATCGCCCGGAGCGGACAAAACTTCGTCGCCGGCACAAAGCCAACCCAAACTCTCTCGCCGCTCCAGCGGGCTAGGAGAGCTAGCCCGGTATTGGTCATCGCAGGAAGCGTTGTGCATTCTCGACCTGGGCGCGACTTCGCCCGCCAACATCCGCTATTTCACCGAGCGTTCGCACAAAATGTACAGCGAAGACCTGCTGACGGCGTCGACCGATCCGGCACTCGTCACGAAGGACGAGCAGGGCAACGTCGTGCTCGACAGCCGGCAGTTCCTCGAAGACAACCTGGTGTATCCGGCGGCGCAGTTCGACGTGGTGCTGTGCTGGAATCTGCCCGACTACATGGACGAGAGCCTGGTGAAGCCGGTGGTGGGGCGGTTATGGTCGGTGCTGAAGCCGGGCGGGATGCTGCTGGCCTTCTTCCATACGCGCGATGCCGGGCCGGACGCGCCCTGCTACCGTTATCACATCATGGGACCGGATGTGCTCGACATGCAGCCGATCGTGCCGCAGCGCGAAGTACGGCGCGGGCCCACGGGGGCCATCCATCGCGCCGTGGCGACGGGATTCCGCCTGCAGCGGGTGTTCAATAATCGGCATATCGAAAACCTGTTTCGGGATTTTGCCTCCATCAAGTTCTTTCTGAGCCGGGATAATATTCGGGAAGTCCTGGTAGTGCGGTAGGACTCGCATACTGACTCGCGCCGGCACGGCAATGGGATGGACGTCTCCGGGTTCCGGCCGCCCACCTTGGTAACAACTCCCGCCTAAAGCTGCAGCATGCAGGTGCCGATAGCTCCCATGAGGGGTATGCGCTTCTGCGCCTCTATTGGTGCCTTCTCACGAGACAGATCCTGTGATGCTGGAAGGGCGTCATGCCATGATCGGCGCGTGCGCCCTGCTGTTGGTGCAGGTGATTACTCTCTGGACCTCGAGAGGAAACCCCGCCGCGGCTTTGTTATCGGACGCGGTTCAACTGCTGCTCGGCCTGCTGTGCGTGTTGGCGTCGATCCGTGCGTTCCGGCACTCGACCGGCGCCTGGCGCTACTGCTGGCTATGGCTCACTGTGACGTTTGGCATATGGACTGGCGCCCAGGTGCTTGGGATCTACATTGACAAAACCGGAAGTCAATTCCTGGATCCGCTCGATGATCTTCTCTTCTTTGTGTCAGGAATCCCGTTTGGAATGCTCCTTTTCCTCGATCCGGATGAGGAGAGCGACCGCTTCGATCTCTTGCACCTGCTCGACTTTTTTCAAATCTGCGGTTTCTGGATTTGCGTCTACCTGTATTTTTTGCGCCAGTTCCCGGGGCACGCCGAGACGGGTTGGGGACCATTCGGGTGGAGCACGAGCCTGGTTTTCAACGGCGTAGTGGCATTGTCTTTTGTCTGCCGCGCCGTGGTGACCGACTCAACGGAGGGGCGGAAGTTTTTCGGGTTCCTGGTTGCTTACCTGTTTTTGTCGGGGCTAGCGGACTCCTATTTCAGCATGGCTGCCAACCAGGTTGAGCCCGGTTCATGGTTCGATCTGGTCTGGAGTGGTTTGCTTCTCTTCCCGCTGTTCATGGCAGCCACTTGGAAGGAAACGCAAATTTCCGATGGCGGGCGGAAACGCCGCCCCCGCACTCTGGTCAACCAGATGTTCCCGCTGGTGTACCCGTTTTTCAGCTTGTTGCTGATTGCCCAAATGGCCGAGGCGAAGCGAATTCTGGATTCGCTGATTGGTTGCGCGATCTTCCTGGCGGTGTGCGTGCGGGTGCTGATTATTCATGGCCGGCTGATCCGTGCACAGGATCGGCTGCAGTTCGAGGCCACGCACGATGGGCTCACCGGTCTCGCCAATCGCCGGGCTGTCCTGGAGCATTTGGAAAAAGAACTGGATCGCCACCTTCGGACTGGAGAGCCGGTCGGGCTGATCATGGCCGACGCCGACCACTTCAAGAAGATCAACGATGTGTACGGCCATGGAGTCGGCGACGAGGTGCTGCGGGAACTAGCCCGGCGTATGAAGTGTGTTCTGCGCAGGTACGATACGGCGGGGCGTTACGGCGGCGAGGAATTGCTGGTGGTTCTCCCAAACTGCGACGCGCAGAATACCGAGGCTGGAGCGGAAAGGCTCCGGGCCAGCGTGGCGCAGCAGCCCGTCCTCACCAGCGCCGGGATGGTTCCGGTGACGATGAGCATGGGATTCATCGCGACCACTGGCATGTAGGATTCCGACAGCACGACTCTGCTTCGCCTGGCGGACGAGGCCCTCTATCGCGCCAAGGAGAATGGGCGCAATCGGGTCGAGGGGACGCTGGTCCGGGAGCTGAGCCGCAGCTGACATCGCAGTGCGAGGTATAGGGGGAGTCCGCATACTTATCCCACGTTCTCTCTATGTAACATGGCTACGAGCTTTGAACTTCGAGCAAGATCAAAATTCTTCGGAAGATGAACAGGAAGGCTCGAGGTCGGCTTTCCACGAGAAGGCTCGAAGCTCGTAGCTCGTAGCTTGGAAATATCTCGAAAAATTGGGTGAGCTGTTTCTAGCGCGTGATGCGCACCAGCAGGCGTGACAGCGCTGGAGTCGTCTCCAGGAGATGGCCGACTGACTTTCGAAGCGGGCGCGGCAGGCGGAGGAGGCGACGGAGCTGGGAGGAGTTCCGGAAAACCGGCAACAGGCGATCCCGATAATGCTGGCGGTACTGCAGGGCGACTTCGGCGAGGGATATCTCAGAGCTGAAAAACGGCAGGAGACACTCGGCCGCGATCGCGCCGCTGCGCAAGGCGAGCGAGATGCCATCGCCGATGAACGGATCGACGAAGGCGGCGGCGTCCCCCGCCATGAGAACGCCATTCTCTACCGGTTCCGGCTCCTGAAAAACAAGTGGCGACGTGCTGATTGTTTCCATCAGCGGCTTCCAGTTGGCGGTGCGGGCGCGGAGTTCGGCGTTCTGGGCGAAAACCTCTTCAAGAGTACGGGAGAGGTCGGAGCGGACCATGGCGCAGGCGTTGATGCGACCCTCATGCGAGCCCGCCAACTCTACGGGCTGCACTCCGCAGTAGCCACCTTCGAAAAAGTAGAGATCGACCGACGGGTGCGGAGATGGTTCGGAGAAGTGGGCTTTCAGTCCCAGCCATTTGTCTCTCTCTTTGCGATCGGGAGTGCGATCAGGGCGTGCCGGCCTCAGGTTCGACCAGCGGCCGCTCGCGTTGATGACGGCGCGTGCGTGGAATTCTTCAGCCTGGGTGCGAAGCGTAAACGGGCCACTTCCGGTCACCGTTTCTACGGCGGTTTCCATGCGCGCGCTGACTCCGGCCTGCGCGGCGGCTTGCCAGAGCGCGAAATCCAGATCGAAGCGGGCAATGCTGGCGGCGGGAGGATCGATTTGCGTGGGAACAGAATGTCCATCGAAGAACAAGCGTGCCTGCGGAATGCGGAGAGCGTCGTTGAGTACGGCGGGCGCACTGCCTGCGAGCAATCCGGCAAGCAAGCTCAGCGATTCGGCGGAGACGAACTCGCCGCAGACGCGCTGGCGGGGAAGACGGCCGCGTTCCAGCAAGAGCACCAGGGCGCCGGCACGCGCGGCGGTGATGGCAGCAGAGGCGCCGGCGGGGCCTCCGCCGATGACGGCGAGATCGAAGCCGGCTGTTTTCTGCCGCTGTGCAGGCGTCGGGTGGGAGGAAGTGGGCACGGCTACTCCTTCCAGGCGATGACGCCCATCCGATAGAGGTAACGGGAATCGATTTCGATGCGCGCCGCATTCGTCCGGCTGAGGATATCTCGCATTTCATCCTGCGTGTAGGCCTGGCGCACCGAGGCAGGGGCGTCGTTGCGGGTCAGGCGGCTGCGGTAGAGCGGGAATCCGGAGTAGACGAGGGCGAGGTGGATGGGGTTGCGAATGAGGTCGTTGATGAGAACCGCCCGGCGGCAGACGCGCAGGCTCTCGTTCACAAAGCGCACAAGCTCATCGGGGCCGAGATGATGGGCGAAAAGGACACTGCTGATCAGGTCGAAGCTGGAGTCTCGGAACGGAAGAGTGAGAGCGTTGGCGACGACGGTGCGTGGGCGATGGTTGCTGGAGACACGGACGTTCGCTGCCCCGTTGAAGTGGGAGGCGATGCGGTCGAGGAGGGTGATTTCGAGATGGAGGCCATGGCGCGCGAGTTTCTCGCGAGCGGCTTGGGGGACGAACCCGGACCCGGAGGCGACGTCGAGCACGGATAGTGACAAGGGTGGGGCGGCCTTGTCGAACGCTGGCCGGGCGGGAACGCCGAGCGCTCCATTGTTTTGATTTCGTTGCGTGTTCTGTTGGCCGGCGCGGGCGTGCGCGATTCTCCTGGTTAGTTCCACCGTCGTGGCAACGCCGCCAAACCAGCCGTTGATCATGCACAAATCTACAAGTGAAGCGGTGACCTCGGCCGGAGTTCCCGCGTCCGTATCGAGCAGTTCGAGAGTGGGGACGCGCTTCATACAGGGGTGAGCAAGAGAAAAGCACTTCCGACCGAGGGGCCTCGATCGGGCCAATGAAAATAAGCCGCCACTCGTCAGTAGCGCCGGCATCTTGCCGGCAATCGCGAGCCGGCGTCCCCGGCGAGCCCCATCGACTTCGCTCAGGGCAGGCTGCCCGCCGGACAGCCTGCGGGACGGTGGCGCTACAAGACCCCATGCGGCTTCCACTCGCCGCTGCTTCTCTGATTTGGCAGCTGCACGATCGCCCCCAAGCTACCAGCCGCGAGCTACCAGCGATTAGCCACCATCACACCTCCGCCAATTCTTCCTCGAGCAGTTGCTTGTTATAGAGGTCGGTATAGTAGCCGTCGCGGGCAATAAGTTCCTCATGAGTCCCGAGTTCGACGATGCGTCCGCCGTGGAGCACGGCGATGCGGTCGGCATTGCGCACGGTTGACACGCGATGCGAAATGAAGATGGTGGTGCGTCCGCGCATGACCTCGCGCAGGTGATTGAGAATCTTGTCTTCGGTGTGGGTGTCGACGCTGGACAGGGCGTCGTCGAGTATGAGGATGCGGGGATTGCGAATGATGGCGCGGGCAATGGCGGTGCGTTGCTTTTGTCCGCCAGAAAGAGTCAGGCCGCGCTCGCCGACGACGGTCTGGTACTGATCGGGGAAGCTCTCGATATCGGCGGCGATGTTGGCAGCGTCGGCCGCTTCGCGGACCTCTTCGTCGGTGGCATCCTCGACTCCGAAGGCGATGTTTTCGCGTACCGTGTCACTGAAGAGGAAGGTTTCCTGCGGCACAAAGCCGATGTTGCGGCGCAGAAAGTCGATGGGGAATTCGCGGATGGGGTGGCCGTCGATGAGGATGGCGCCGGGCTCGGCATCGTAGACGCGCGGTATGAGGTTCACCAGCGTGGTCTTGCCCGAGCCGGTCGGACCGACAATGGCGAGGCTCGACCCTTCGGGAATGTGTAAGTTCACATCCTGGAGGACGGGCGTACCGTTATAAGCGAAGTTCAGGCCGCGAAATTCGATTTCACCGCGCACTTCCGCCTCCGGAGGCCCGGCCAGCGCGACGGATGGCTCGTCGGTGATTTCCGGCTGCTCCTGCATGATTTCGTCGATGCGCTTTAGGGACGCCGTGCCGCGTTGAAAGATGTTGATGACCCACCCAAGAGCAATCACCGGCCAGGTGAGCTGAATCATGTAGGTGAGGAAGGCGGCGAAATCGCCGACCGAGATTTGCTTGAGCATGACTTCGCGACCGCCCAGCCAGAGGACCAGGACAACAGCGAGTCCGAGTGTCAGTTCCAGGGTCGGCCAGAGCAGGCCCATGAGGCGCGCCAGTGGAAGGCTGCGCGCGATGTATTCGGTATTGGCATCCTCGAATTGGCGGACTTCGGCGGTCTCCTGCACATAGGCGCGGATCACGCGCGCGCCGGAGAAATTTTCCTGCGCGCGGGCCGAGATGTCGGAAAACATGGCCTGGATTTTCTCGAAGCGCTCGTGGATCTGCCGGCCGAAGTATTGAATGACAATGCTCGCTACGGGTAAGGGCAGGAACGTGTAGAGCGTGAGCTTGGGGCTGATCTTCATCATGTAAATCAGCGCGCCGGCGGTAAACACGAACGTGTTGGCGGAGTACATGATGGCCGGGCCGAGCAGCATGCGGACGGCGTTCAGGTCGTTGGTGGCGCGAGCCATGATGTCGCCGGTGCGAGTGCGCTGATAGTAGGGATACGACAGGCGCTCGAGGTGCTCGAACAAGTCATTGCGCAGATCGAACTCGATGTCGCGCGAGATGCCGATCACGATCCAGCGCGTCAGGAACTGGAAGATACCTTTGCTGAGCGCGAGCGCGATCAGCAGAAGGGCGTAGAAAACCAGCTTCTGGACGGATCGGCCGCCCTTCTCCAGATAATCCAGCCCCACCCGGATGACTTGCGGCGACTGCACGGCAATGGCATTCAGCAACAGCACGCACAACGTGCCCACCATGAATCCGCGGCGGTACTTCTTCAGGTAGGGATAGAGTGGGCGGAGGCTTTTCGGCAGCATCGCTAGTCTAGATGCGATTTTACCAGCGCGGGGTTCAGGGATAACCGGCAAGTTCCGGAGCGGGGCGGAACGCCCGCTTCCCATTACCTTGGAGGCGCGAAACTAGTCCGGCGAAGTCGCCCTTCTTGTTTCCAGGAGCTCCGATCTGCCAGGTTTGTCCGCTCGCTCACAAACCTGCAAGAGCTGGCGAAAATACTTCAGACTTGCCTCGCGGTTTCCGCTGAGCTGCGCTGCTTTGGCTGCGCCGTAGAGCGAGCGGAAGCGGCCCGGCTCTTTCGTGAGCGTGGCTTTGAATTGGTCCAGCGCCTGGGTTGGCGCATTCATCTCCAATAGCATCTCACCCAGCAGTTCGCGTGCCGGAGCGAGCGGGCCGGGCGTTACTGCGCTCTTCTCGGTGCCGTCTTCAAGCTCGGCCGCCCTCTTCATCTGGCGCAATGCTTCGTCTTTTCTGGAGCCGGCAAACGCTGTCCACGCTTCAACCTCCAGTTCCTGGATTTGCACTTGCTGCGCCCAATAGTATTCGCCCGCCTGGGAAAGTCGCTGCCGGATCTGCTGGAGCGCGACGAGTGACGCTCTTGCCTGTGGTGCCTGCCTCAGGCGGGCTGCGCCCAAGCCGCGAGCGAACCAGGTCATGGCCTCGGTGTAAGGAAAAGGCGTTTCGCGCGGTGTCAGTTGCGCAGCTTGCTTCCATTGGTGGCGTTCCAGCGCGTACCGTGCCGGGATCGCCGCCAGCGCAAAGTATCCGGCCGAGGGGCCGCCGGCGCCGGCGATCACCACTTCCGGATCGAAGCGCGAAGCAATCTCGGGCAAAGCGGCCAGCACTCGCCCGGCCGCTTCGTCCTGCGCGGTTTGCAGGTAGGCATAGATCTCGTAGTCGCTGGCGTGCAGCTCTTCTGCCGTCTGGTTTTCCCGCCGCGCGGCTGCGGCGGCGGCCACATTGCTGTCGATGGATTCCTGCCAGTAACCCGTGCGGGTGAAGGTGTGCGATGGCATGTGGAGCGCATGCGGCGCGTCTGGCGCAATCTCGGAATAGCGGCGCGCCGCGGGGAGCGCGCGTTCCGCCAGCGGTGCCACGTCGTAGGTGTGGATGATGTAGTGCGCCAACCCCGGATGTGTCGGCTCCTGCTCAAACAATTTTTCGAGGATGGCCCCTGCCTTGAGCCGTCCGGCGTAGGTTTTGTCCGCGGGATCTTCCGCAGCGGAAATGGCCAGCGCGTAGAAGATCTGCGCCTCATGATCCTCTGGATTCTTCGCTGCGACTTCTGCCATCGCGTCGCGATAGGCAAGCAGGCGCGCTTGCTGCGGCGTGTTCTCAAAGCCGCGATACAGATTGCCGACGGCCGCGATGTAGGCGCGCTCGCGCTCTGTCTTCGCACCCACGGCAAGACCGCGCTCGGCGTTTTCTCTTCCTGCCTGCAATTGGCCGGGGTCTTTTGCTCCGAGCGCGAAGGGATTGCTCCATTGACTGAGCGAGATCCCCCAATAGGCGATCCCGCAGTTCGCATCGCTTTTCAGTACTGCATGGAATCCCTCGATGGCGCGGCTGAACTGGAAAGAGTGGAGCAGCGCCACCGGACGCTCGAATTGCTTCTGCGCTGCTTCATTGCAGGACGTAGCAAAGTGCACAGTTCCCAGTTCTTCGACTTTGCCGTGCTGGTGCTCCTGGCCAACGGCAAACGCCGAGAGCACCGTCAACAGGAATTCTGCAATTAATCCCAGCCTGACCATTCCGCCCCCGCCCGAGATTATAGGCGGACAGGATGTTGCTGAGTTCCGCGAGCGAGAAGGGTGGTTTCAAGGCTCGTGGGTGAAGCGTCAAAGGAGCAGTTCGACGGTGAAATCCTGGCAGAAGTCCACCGGTACGTTAGTAATCTTGCCGGTCACCAAACCCTGGCATAACGTCTTTTGTGGGCCGAACCAGGGAATGTGTGCTGCGTGGGGATTTCTATTGTCAAAGGCAACCTATCAGCGTCGACTGCCGGCGCATTGTTTGCGCGCTTCGGCGGCGGTCTGCCTCCTGGTCATTCTGAGCCTGGCATTGCCGCTTTTCGCGGAAAATAAAACCCCGAGAAAACTGGTCTACCGGGAGAATCCCGGATATCCGCTGACGCTGCGCGAAGCGCACATTGGCGGGATCGTGCGGCTGGAGATTATGATTTCGGCGAAAGGCAGTGTCGATTCCATAATTCCGCTTGGCGGAAACCCTGTGCTGGTGGAAGCGGCCAGCGCGGCGGTCCGGAGATGGAAGTACGCTCCGGCCGATGCCGAGAGCAAAACGCAAGTGGAATTCACATTCGATCCCAAGCACTAGCGCCGCGCCCGCATCATCCGCGAGGCACTTGTTTCAGCAGCGGCTTGCTCCCTCGAATTTTTCCAGGAAGACCGGCGAACTGCATCTTCGCGTCCTGACGAAACACCGAGGCGCAGGCAACCACCAGCGCGATGGCCCATCCCAGCAAGAAGAACCAGCCCATGCCCATCAGAAACGAATACACCATTTCACTGTTCATGAATGCCGCTCCGAGATCACGCACACCGTTACGCAGAGTATCGATCATCACATGCCTCTGACGGGTCCCCGGTGTGATAGCGCTTCACAATTTCCTGGAGAGCGTGGACGCGTCCCAGAGTAGTCAGGCGCGGGTCAAGCAGCGCGGCTTCGATTTGCGTCATCCAGAAGCTCACGGCTGATTCAATTCCTTCGGACATTTCGGCCGCGACGGCCTCAATCAGCGCTCGGTCGGTTGCAATCGTTGCCAAAAAATTACCCAGCCTTTCTCCGTCGAAGCGGTTGATCCAGTGTGGGTGGCGAAACACGATCCACATCCGCGTTCCGGAACAAACCCGGAAATGCGAGACAAGTTGCCCGAAAATCAGTCGCCAGCCGTCGGTTACTCTCGATGGGCGAGGACCCTTCGACGAGCTCAGGGCAGGGTGCCCACCGCTTTATCTTCGTTGTCGTCAGCCGAGAGTCGTCAGCTCCCGAAGGATCATTCCGAGAACACAAGGTTCCAGGGGCTGACGACTGAAGACTGCCGGCCGCGTTACTCGCTCGATGTGGCCGGGGCGGCGGACTGCCCCTGCAGATGCTTCTGCATGCGTGCGGCACGACGTGCTTGGAATTTAGCGAGCTTGGCTTTCTGATCGGGCGTCAACAGCGCGACCAGTTCCGACTTGATGCGGGCCTTCTGCACCATCAACTCGGTCATCGTCTGAGACTGCTGGGTGGCGAGGGCACGGACGCTGGCTTCGTTAAAGGTGCCGGCCTGCTCGAGTTGACTCATCTGCTGGTGTCCCTGGGCCAGCTGCTGAATCAGAGGCTGAATGGTGGGCTTCTCCTTGGCGAGAATGTCCTTCATCTGCGCCTGCTGCGCGTCGGTCAAATCGAGGTAATCGGCGTAGAAGCCGAGCATGTGCGCGATCCCGCCGTGAAATTCGCCGGCCTGCGTCTTGACGACCTTCTGCGAAAACGCCATGGTGGCGCATAGGGCGACCGCCAGAATGATGCTTGGAATTTTGAATCGACTTACCATAACCGCTCCCTCCACACCCGGAGTTCTCGGCCGGGCTCCTGAAATCTCGTGCAGCTATAGAAACACGGATGGTGGGGGAAGTGCGGTAAAGAGTCAGTCAACCCAAGTAAAGTTTTGTCAACGAGGTAAGCCGTGGTTTGACAATTCTTTACCCGCCTGTTGGCAGGACTGATGTAAAACAATAGAAGGGGCTATGGACCGCGTCCTGATCATTGACGACGATTTTGAACTGTGCAGCCTTGTCAGCGAATACCTGGAGCCGGAGGGCTTCCGGGTGGAGTCGGTACACGACGGCGAGACCGGGCTGCAGCGCGCGCTGAACGGAAACTACCTGCTGGTTGTTCTCGACGTGATGCTGCCGGGGATGAGTGGCTTCGATGTGCTGCGCCGCATTCGCGCGACCTCGCGTGTGCCCGTGCTGCTGCTGACGGCGCGTGGCGAGGATGTGGACCGCATCGTGGGGCTCGAGATCGGCGCCGACGACTACCTGCCCAAACCTTTCAATCCCCGTGAACTGGTCGCGCGCATACGGGCCGTGCTGCGCCGCACCAGCGCCGATCCCAAGGGCGTGGACGGGCGGCGCCCGCCAGAAGTTCTCCGCATCGGGGACATCGAACTCGATCCCGCGAATCGAACCGTGAGACACGCGGGCCAGCCGGTGGACCTGACGTCGGTGGAATTCAATCTCCTGGAGGTGCTGCTGCGCGAGGCCGGACGAGTGGTCACGCGGGAAGAATTGGTAAGCGCCGTGCTCAGCCGGAAGTTCTCTCCCTTTGACCGCAGCATCGATATGCATGTCAGCAAGGTGCGGAAGAAACTGGGAGACCTGAACGGCGACACGGAACACATCAAGACGGTGCGCGGAGTGGGTTATATTTTTGCGAGGCCGCGTGAAAAGATGAAAAGCGGCGCGCGATGAAAAGTCTCTTCCTGAAGATTTTTCTCTCGTTCTGGCTGGTGCAGGCGCTGATCGTGGCGCTGGTGGTGCTGGCCACAGTGGCCTTCCGGCCGCAAACGGAATCGCCTTTCTGGGAGTACCTCAAGGCTAATACCGCCGAGCAACTGGTGCAGGCGTACGAAGCGCAGGGATCCGCCGGGCTGAACTCGAAGCTGGATCAACTGAGCTCGACGCTGAAGTTGCGAGCCTTCCTGTTCGATGACCAGGGCAGAGAACTTGCCGGGCGCAGCGCGCCGACCTGGGCGCAGAAGCTGAGCCGCAACCGCGATCCCCTGAGCATGGGATGGACGCACCGGTTCTCAGCGCGGAGGTTCGTGATTCACGAAGTGTCGGCTGCGGATGGCCACCGCTACGTCATGGTGGCCGAGGTTCCGCCGCGGCCGTGGCTGCCGTTGCTTCGGCAAAAACCTCCATTCACGGGTTTGCTGATCCTGACTATTGCCGTTCTGGTTTCAGGGATTGTGTGCTATGTGCTGGCAAGGTATCTCACGTCCGACGTGCAGCGCCTGCGAGCAGCCACCCAGCAATTAGCCGCGGGAGACCTGACTGCGCGCGCGGAAGCACCGAAAGGACGCCGGCGAGACGAGATCGCGGAACTGGTGCGCGACTTCAATGCCATGGCCGGGCGTTTGCAGGATCTGGTCACGGCGCAATCGCGGTTGTTGAACGACATCTCGCATGAACTGCGGTCGCCGCTGGCGCGACTCAGCGTCGCTCTCGGTCTTGCCTGGCAACGCAGCGGCGCCGAAGCGCACAGCGCGCTGGAGCGAATCGAGAGGGAAGCGAATCGCCTGAACGAGCTGATCGGAAGGTTGCTGACGCTGGCGCGTCTGGAGGGCGGGGAAGACGCAATGCGCCGCACCGCGATTCCACTCGATCAGCTGGTGCAGGACATCACCCTGGACGCCGATTTCGAAGCGCAAAGCCGGCAGTGCCACGTTCGCTGCATTGTTCGGGACGAGATCACCGTATTCGGCAGCGCATCGCTGTTGCACAGCGCGATCGAGAACGTAATCCGCAATGCCACCCGGCACACGCGCGAGGGCACGGAAGTGGAAGTGCGGGTCGCCCAGGAATCCAGAAACGGAAAGCCGGAGGCTGTGGTTCAAGTAACCGATCGTGGGCCGGGCGTGCCGCAGGAATCGCTCGAAAAGCTTTTTCGTCCGTTTTATCGCCTGGATGATGCGCGGGGACGGCAGACGGGCGGAGTCGGCCTGGGATTGGCGATCACGGAACGCGCGGTTCGGTTACACGGCGGCAGCGTGCGGGCTGCGAACCGTCCTGAGGGCGGGCTGATGGTCGAGATTCGTCTGCCGCTCGATGGACCGAATTCTTCGCTGGTAGAAAACGGGGCACGCGAGGATGCGCCCGTGCAGACAGCCTAGAGCGAGTTTCAGGTTTCGAGTTTCAAGGCGGCTGATGAGCACGTTCGAGATGGGACGCGGCGCCGGTGGCGAGAGAGATTCCTCCGCCGCATTCGGCGTCGGAATGACAGCAATGACAAACCAGTCCGACGTGACTTGCCGTGGCAGGAATCGGGTTTGCGGGTCAGTTGAATATCAACAATTCACCATTCTTCTAATTTCCCCAAATGTGTAGTAACGGCATTGAGCCGCTAAATCTTGTCATTCCGACGCCGAATGCCGCGGAGGAATCTGCGAGAACCGTGGTCCGCGGCACGTGCATCCTTGCTGACGTGAATCGGAGCCGCTGAGTTTTTGGGTTTTCAGTGCTCGACGTGCGTTCTTCGGAATTTGCCGAGCCCGGCACGAACTTCGCCGGGCAACTCGGCGGACCACCCCAGACTCCAATAAGTCGTTGCGGCAGTTTGCTCTTCCGGGAAATTCCTGATACACAAATGAGGGTAATTAAGCCCTCAAAAAAAGGTTGCTCGAGGCTTGTGCTGGCCTCGCGACCATGCGTTATCAACAGGAGACGGAATCTTGATGAAGTCTGGGTGGCTGCGGTGTGCGTTGCTGGCGTGCGGACTGATGTTCTGGGTGAACTGTGGAGGGTCGAGCCGATCGACATTGTTGTATTTGGCGAGCCAGGGCGCGAATCCCGGCGAAATTACCGCCTACAGTCTGGACCTCAATCATGGCACGCTGAACTCCTCCAATGGCGCACTGACGCAGACCGGAAAAGCTTATCCCACCGGAGTTCAGCCCGGGCCCATGATCTTTGATCCCACCAACAACTTCGCGTTCGTGGCCGATTTTGGAAATCCCCTGGGCAATCAGGGTGGCGACGTTGCGGCGTTCTCTATCAACAAGGACGGTACGTTATCCAGCTTGGGACTGGCCTCCACGCCGATGAACTGCGTCACCTTGAATCCTGTCGCCCTGGCGATGGATTCCAAGGGCCAGTTCCTGTTCGTGGCGGACCAGGCCTTTTACAACGTGAGCAGCGGAGCCACATGTCCGGCACAGCCTGCGAACGGCACGCCCGCTCCGGGATTTATTACGGTGTTTCCGGTTTCGTCGGGGAAGTTGGGCACTGGAGTCAGCACTCCGCTTCCAGTCCCCCCAGGCACCACGACGACCGTTCCTACACCTTCCGCGGTTGGGGTCAGCAATCAGGGCAGCTTCGTGTATGTCACGGATTCGAGCAACGGCGTGGTGGACGGCTTTGCCTTCGATTCGAACGGCGCGCTGAGTTTCGTGCCGGGACAATTCTTTACCGTGGGAAATACGCCGCGAGCCGTTTTGTCTCCGCCCGCGGGAGCGTTTTTGTACGTAGCCAATTCGGGCACGAACGATATCTTCGAATTCGCCATCAACACCGACGGCAGCCTGGTCCCGATCTCGAGCACGACCACGACTGTGGGGACAGGTCTTGGGCCGATCGCGATGATTACCGATCCGAATGCGAAATATCTCTACGCGCTGGCCAATACCGGCAGCCAGATCACGGGCTACACCATCAACCTTGTGACCGGTGCGCTCACCACAGTGTCCACCAATAACGGAACGGTCTCGACGGGTGCGAATCCGGTGGCCATCTCGATTCGATCCGATGGAACGACCAGTGGGAACTTCTGGGTGTTTACTTCGAACTTCGGTGCGAACTCAGTGTCCAGCTATCTGCTGAATGGGGCGACCGGCGCGCTCACCCCTCTGCCACAGTTGACCGGG
>Ga0307479_10003366_pt1 | contig 14556 bp, 7 predicted proteins | sample atmos_gasesECM4C_FD_203743 | JGI IMG/M metagenome (GOLD analysis project Ga0307479, IMG submission 203743) | Hardwood forest soil microbial communities from Morgan-Monroe State Forest, Indiana, United States - atmos_gasesECM4C_515 | ecosystem: Environmental > Terrestrial > Soil > Temperate...
CTCGCGCGTGTGCAACGGATCGCTGGCGAAGCCACGCAACTCGGTGTCAGCGAGATCTTCGTAACCGGCGGCGAACCGTTCCTGCTCGCGGACATCGGCGAAATCCTGGCTGCGTGCGCCGTAGCCGCGCCGACGACGGTGCTCACCAACGGCATGTTGTTCGCGGGACGCCGGCTCGAAGCGCTCCGCTCGCTATCCCGTGATCGCGTCACTTTGCAGATCAGCCTCGATAGCTCCACACCGGAGCGTCATGATCGCCATCGCGGTCAAGGCACATGGGCGCGCGCGTGGGCTGGCGTAGAGCGCGCTCGCGGGGAGGGGTTTCGGGTGCGATTGGCGGCGACCGTGTCCACCGACGCGGAGGCCGAGGAGTTCCGCCGCTTCCTCGATACGCAGCAGATCGCCGAAGAAGACCGGGTTATCCGCCACATCGCGCTGCGCGGCTTCGCGGCGCAGGGCGTCGCCCTTGCGCGGGCAGACTTGGTGCCCGAAGTCACAATCACGGCTGAAGGCGTTTATTGGCATCCTGTGGGGGCTGAGGATGCCGACTTACTCGTCACATGCGAGATCTTTCCGCTCGCCGAATCCTTCGCTGCTGTCCGCCGCGCCTTCGACCGCGACCGCGACCATTCGCGTCGTTTGGCGAGCATCTTCAACTGCGCGTGACGTGTGGCGCGCAGCGCCTGCCCACCGCGCTTCCAACACGAAAGCGACCTGCCCCGGGTTCGCTTTACGCCCCAGCCGACTTCGCAAACGGCCGCCTGAAAAACCCCTGTCGCACAGACGCCTCACGCAAAGCGTTGTACCCATCGAGGTGTGGCAGCACCCAGCGCTCGAGCCCTTCGGCATCGAGCACAACACGGTGAATCGGATTGTCGTAACTCATCGCCGACAAGGCTTCGGCGAAGTTTCGCTTCAGTGTGGGGTCGAGATCGGGCCGAGCGGTGAACATACAGTGATTGTACGGCGGCGACGTCCAAATCTCAGTGAGAGCACCTTCCGGCGCCAGGCGTTCTCTCCGCACCGCTCTCCAGAACGGGCTGCCGATTGCGCCCGCATCGGCGCGACCGTCGAGGACCGCGCGAACAACTTCGACTTCGCTCGTACCGGTGTCACCATGCTTGCCGACGTCGCTGTCGAAGCGCAGCGTGCGGTAGTCGCGCCCTTCGATCAAGCCTTGCTGCTCAAGGAAGTAAACCGGCAGGATTGCGGCGTGGCCACTGTCACGGCTTCCGAGCGCCAGCGTGCGATTTCTCAAATCAGCTAGCGCGGCGAGCGTACCCCCGCTGACCGCGACGATCTTCGTCGTCCAGGCGAGATCCGTGTCGCGCATGGCGATGGGCTGGCACCGATGGCCGCTCCACTCGTCGGCCTGTAGGTACGCAAGGTTTGTGTTCCAGGCGATATCGATACGCGGCAGCGGGTCGCTCGGCGAGGCCAGAAGCGCCGCTACCTGCGCGTCGTAGCTCTGAAACAGCACGATTTCAATCGGCAGATGCGCCTCCTCATGAAAGTAGCGTCGCATGCCTTCCCAGATCGTGACGACCTTCGGATCGTACGCAACGGCCCCGACCCATATCGTTTGGTCCCTCATCCTGTCCTCCTTAACGTTCGAAATTCACCCTCCGCTTTCTTCATCAAGGTTTCGCGATCAGAACAGCGGCATTCCCAGGATCACTCTCGCGATGAACTCGCGTAGCACGTCGCCGGTGAGTGCCATGACGGCGCATGCATGGGCATGTGGAAGAGGTGACGTTAATCGTGATCTGGCCGGCGGCGGCTTTTGTTTCGAGCACACGAAATACCGTCGTACCCCGGGGCCGCTCTGCACGCCCTAACAGCCGGTAGAGGATTGTCCTCGACAATGCCGCAACTGGTCAAAACTTTTTTTGCCGTTTTTTAGATCCACCACACAGTCTCCCATCCGCATGCCACTGTACCTGTGGAAGGCAAGCGTTCGCGACGCCAGAGCTGAACTCGCTGCAAAGTCTGGCTGCGTCTATTTTTTGATCATGCGGAGCGCGTCACCAGCTAGGACTCGAAATAAAGCAGGACAAGTTCCGGAGCGGAGCCAAGTCGCATGGGTGGCCCCCACGTGCCGGCGCCGCTCGTGGTGTAGACCAGGAGACGGCCGAGACGTCTCAACCCGTATACGAACGGTCCGTAGATGCGAGAAGTGATCCAGGTCCAAGGGAAGAACTGACCCCGGTGCGTGTGCCCGGAAAGCTGCAAGGAGACGCCCTCCTCTTCCGCGATCTGCAGTTGATCGGGAGCGTGCGCGAGCAGAATGCTGGGGCGCTTGGGGTCGAGCGATGCCTTCCGCAGAATGGAGCGGAGAGTCTCGGAATGGACAAGAGCGCCATGGTGCACACCGACCAGGTCCACGCCGTCAAGGGATATCTTTTCGTTGTCCAATACTCGAATACCGGATGCGCGGACCGCATCGAGGTATTTTGTGTGGCCGGAGAATTCTTCGTGATTTCCAGCAACGAAAAACGCGCCCAGCGGTGGCGCCAGGTGCACCCAAGGCTTGACTACGCTTTCGAGGTTGGTGGACGTTCCGTCAAAGAGATCACCCGTGATGAAGACCACGTCGGGTCGAAGCCGTAAGAGTATATGGACGATGCGCTCCGTGAAAGCGCGGCCCCGGACGTGCCCAAGGTGCATATCGCTGACCAGAGCTGCCACTCGTCCCCGCCAAGATTCCGGGAGGTTCGGAAGCTTCACTGAGATTCGCCTCACGCGAATCCAGAGGGCATTGATGATGGCGTACGCGATGGCACACGCGGCTAGGACAAAAAACAAAAGCGCTATCGTTTGTCTTTGAAGCGAAAGGCCAAGAGGCAGCGTAGCGGCATAGGTAAGCCAGGATAAGGACGCTGCCAGGAAGAAAAAGCTCAGCATCCCAAGCCACACGGCAGAGATCGTGTAGAAGATTCGAATCAGCATATTCGAGTAGCGGAATGCAAGAAGAGAAGTGATGACAAAACTGACCGAAAGCAAAACCAGAATGATCTTCGCCGCCGATACGCCTGGAGTGTTTGCAGCCCCCATGAAACTCATCCAAGTGGCGTAGACGAACCAGTGCACAGCAAAGAGAATTGCCTGAATGATGCTCGTGAGTATCGCAATGCGGGCGCGCATTTGTGAAGCCTCGTTTGCGGCCTATTCTCGCCAAGCTACTAACGAACGGCCGGGCATTGCCGCACCTACCTGCCATTCGTTGGATGTTTGAAAATGAAATCAGCTACATCCTCATAGGAAACCCTCCTGAGGGTATTTGTACGCGAGCTCGATCCCCGAACGGTAACACCTGGTCGCTGCTGTTGAGGCAGTCTTGCAGTTGCATTGAGCCTTGTCTTCCAACGCCATCGGGAGAATCTTGTGGGGATGGTGTATGTTAACGGTCGGCCGGGAAAGTCAAATGGAAATCCCGGCTCAAAGGAATGCCCCCATGCATTTATTCGCTGAGCTTCGAGTCCGTGAAGTGACGCTGCGCAACCGAATCATTGTTTCTCCCATGTGCGAGTATTCGAGCACAGACGGCTTCGCCACGGATTGGCATTTGGTGCATCTCGGAAGCCGCGCCGTTGGCGGAGCATCGTTGGTGTTCACGGAAGCTTGCGCCGTATCGCCCGAAGGCCGCATCAGTCCAGAGGATCTGGGGATTTGGAAGGACGAGCACGTCGAGCCGCTCGCGCGCATCACTCGTTTCATCCGTGAACAAGGAGCGATCCCTGGAATTCAACTCGCGCATGCAGGACGAAAGGGAAGCACGATGCGGCCCTGGGAAGGCTCGGGAATGATTCCGGAATCCAAAGGTGGCTGGACGCCGGTCGCGCCCAGCGCCATTCCGTTCGCGGACGAATATCCGCATCCCGCGGCGTTGGACGAAAGCGGGATTCGGGAAATTGTGAAAGCCTTCGGTGCGGCGGCGCGCCGCGCCTGCCAGGCGGGATTCGGCGTTATCGAAATCCACTCCGCGCACGGGTATCTGCTCCATGAATTTCTCTCGCCGCTCTCGAATCGGCGAACGGATAGCTATGGAGGTTCATTCGAAAATCGCACGCGCCTTGTCTGCGAAGTTGTTACCGCCATCCGGCGCGTCTGGCCGGAAAGCGCCCCGCTTTTTCTGCGCATCTCCGCCACCGATTGGATCGACGGCGGCTGGGATCTGGCACAATCCGTCCAACTCGCGAAACTCGTAGGCCCGCTCGGCGTTGACCTGATTGATTGCTCGTCAGGCGGGATTTCTCCCGGAGCAAAGATTCCGGTCCGAAGCGGCTATCAAGTCCCGTTCGCCGAAGAAATTCGCCGTCTGACCGGCCTTCTCACCGGCGCGGTTGGGTTGATAACCACCGCTACTCAGGCCAACGCGATCCTTCAAGAAGGGAAAGCCGATCTTGTCTTGCTGGCCCGCGAATTTTTGCGCCAGCCTTACTGGCCACTCCACGTCGCAAAGGAGTTAGGGGTTCCCATCTCGTGGCCCGTCCAATATCTGCGAGCCGCGCCAGATGGCACGCCCGCTCGCGAGGGCGTGAGCCTGCCCGATTTCAAGCGCTGCATGGCAGACCAGCACGGCATACCTGAATAATGGGCATGTCTGATCAAATCCGCCGCGTATGTAAGAGAGCAATAGAAATGTCAGTTGAGAGGCTGATTCAATACTGAAGCCATGTCTTCTCTGGTATCTACTCCAACGCGCTGGGTACTCAGGAACGTTCACGTTATAATTTAGTGTTAGGCAATGAATACCGAAACTTCATCAGCGGTCTCCACTGGCTTGGAATGGGCGCATCCGCTCGTCCGCGACTGGTTTGCCAGCCGGTTTGGCACGCCCACGGAGCCGCAACAAGAAGGCTGGCCGCACATTCTGGCCCGGGAAACCACTTTGATTTCCGCTCCAACGGGTTCCGGCAAAACGCTGGCAGCATTTCTGATCTGCATTGATCGCTTGGTGCGCAAGGCGCTCAGCGGCGAATTGACCGACCGCACTGAAGTCCTTTATGTGTCACCCCTCAAGGCGCTGAGCAACGACATTCAAAAAAACCTTGAAATTCCCCTGGGCGAAATTCTGCAACTCGCTGGGCAGCGCGGATTCCTCATGCCGGAGATTCGCGCCGCCGTACGCACGGGAGACACGCTCGCCCACGAGCGGCGCGCCATGCTGGCCCGTCCGCCGCACATCTTGGTGACCACTCCGGAATCCCTATACATCCTGCTGACTGCCGCGAAGAGCCGTGAGGTCCTGAGGACCGTCGAATCGGTCATCGTGGACGAAATCCATGCTGTTGCCGACGACAAACGCGGCGCCCACTTGGCGCTGTCGCTCGAGCGCCTCGACCACTTGACCGGCAAAAGTCTCACGCGCATTGGCCTTTCCGCAACGCAAAAGCCGATCGATCTCGTGGCGCATTTTCTCACTGGCGCGGACCGACTCGTGCCGGCGATTGTGCAAATAGGTCATCGGCGCGAGCTCGATGTGGCTATCGAAGTTCCCGGCGGCGAACTTGGTCCCGTGGCGTCCAACGAAATGTGGGACGAAATTTATGACCGCATTGCGGCGCTCGCCACGCAGCACCGTTCAACGCTTGTTTTTGTCAATACCCGCCGCCTCGCAGAACGCGTGGCGCATCATCTTGCCGAACGCCTCGGAAAGGACGCCGTTGCCGCTCATCACGGCAGCCTATCCCGCAAGTTGCGGCTTGTCGCCGAAAAAAAGTTGAAGGCCGGAGAAATCCGCGCGCTTGTTGCAACGGCTTCTCTCGAATTGGGTATCGATATCGGCAGCGTTGATCTGGTTTGCCAGATCGGCTCGCCACGGTCTATTTCGGTGGGTTTGCAGCGTGTCGGCCGCGCCGGTCACTGGCGTGGAGCAGTGCCGAAAGGCCGCATTTTCGCGACCACGCGCGACGACCTGCTCGAATGCGCTGCGCTGGTTCGCGCCATTCGGCAGGGGGACCTTGACCGTATCGCCATTCCAGAAGCGCCCCTGGACATTCTTGCCCAGCAGATTGTAGCCATGTGCGCCGCCGAAGACTGGAATGAGGATGACTTATTCCGAGCCGTGCGCCGAGCTTATCCCTATCGCAATCTTGCGCGAGCGGATTTCGACGAGATCGTCGAGATGCTTTCCGAGGGCATCGCCAGCGCGCGTGGACGCTACGGGGCGTACCTGCATCGCGACCGCGTGAACGGGGTGTTGCGCGCCCGCCGCGGCAGCCGCCTGGCGGCCATCACCAGCGGCGGCGCCATTCCCGAAAATTCGTTGTACACCGTGGTCGCGCAGCCCGAAGGCACAGTCGTGGGCACCGTGGACGAAGACTTTGCCGTAGAAAGCCTCGCTGGTGACATCATGCTGTTGGGAAATACTTCCTGGCGCATTCGGCGCGTTCAGTCCGGGAGCGTGCTGGTGGAAGACGCGCAGGGAGCGCCTCCGAACGTGCCGTTCTGGCGAGGCGAGGCGCCAGCGCGTACGGACGAGCTCTCCGCGCACGTCTCGGAGCTGCGGGAGAAAATCAACTCATTCGTTCCACTGGCAGCGTGCGACTCCGATGGGCAGACTGCAGCTGGCGTTGCTGCCGCGGTCAACTGGCTCAAGCTCGAATGCGGCCTGGACAACGCGGGAGCTGAGCAGGCAGTAGAGTATGTGGTGACTGGGCGTGCGCTGCTAGGTGCAGTTCCCACGCAAGCTAATGTGATTGCCGAGCGCTTCTTCGACGAGAGCGGCGGCATGCAACTCGTGATCCACGCCCCCTTCGGCGCCCGTATCAACAAAGCTTGGGGCCTGGCGCTCCGCAAGCGTTTCTGCCGTTCGTTCAATTTTGAGCTGCAGGCCGCGGCTACCGATAACGGGCTGAATATCTCGCTTAGCGAGCAGCACAGTTTCCCGCTTGCGGATGTCTTTCATTTTCTTCACCCCAATTCCGTGCGTTCCGTTCTCGAGCAGGCTGTGCTGGCTTCGCCGCTCTTCACTACGAGGTGGCGGTGGGACACCGGACGCGCATTGGCTCTGCTTCGTTTCCGTGGCGGGAAAAAGGTTCCGCCGCAGATCCAGCGCATGCGCGCCGATGATTTGCTGGCGGCCGTTTTCCCGGAAGCGCTTGCTTGTCAGGAGAACATTCAGGGTGATATCGCCATCTCCAATCACCCATTGATCCGCGAAGTGATGAAGGACGTCCTTACGGAAGCGCTGGACACCGAGGGGCTTGAGCGCGTGCTGGGCGACATTGCCCAGGGCAGGATCACGTGCACCGCGGTGGACACTCCGATGCCGTCGCAATTTTCGCACGAGATTCTGAACGCCAATCCCTTCGCGTATCTCGACGATGCACCGCTCGAGGAGCGGCGCGCTCGTGCCGTCGAGATGCGCCGGGTCCTGCCCGAAGCAGTGCTGGGAGAAATTGGGCGGCTCGATCCCGCTGCCATTGCCGAAGTGTCTGACGACGCGTGGCCTGATGTACGTGACGAGGAAGAGCTGCACGACGCGCTGCTTACGTTGATGGCATTGCCCGTTCTCTCCGAAACAGATTGGCAGCGCAACAATCGTTTACGTGCGAAGGTGCAGGAATCGCTAACTGCATGGAACACATTTTTTGAACAACTGCTTGCAGGGGGCCGCACGGGGCGAGCGCAGGTAGGCGGCCAAACGTATTGGGTTGCGACAGAACGCGTCCGTGCGTTCATGGAAATTTTCCCCATGGCACGCTTCGATGCGCCGGTGCCGAATGTACAATCATCACCGACTTCTCGCGAGGATGCCCTTTTGGCCCTTGTAACAGGGTGGGTTCATCACTCTGGTCCGGCCACCGCGAATCAATTGGGGAGCGTCCTTACTCTCCCTGTATCAGACGTAGAGAGTACATTGTTGCGGCTTGAGGCCAATGGCGCCGTACTGCGAGGTAAATTCACCGATCCTGGCTTGGAGCAAACCGAATGGTGTGAACGCCGATTACTTGCGCGCATCCACCGGCTGACGCTTGGCGAACTCCGAAAGGAAATCCAGTCAGTCACTCCGGCGCAATTCATGAACTGGCTGCTTCGCTGGCAGCATGTGGCCTCGGGCACTCAGCTTCTCGGCGAGCGTGGCACGCTTGAGGCGGTTCGCCAAATTCAAGGCTTCGAAGCGCCCGCGAATTCCTGGGAACCTCAAATCCTCAGACGTCGTATTGCCGACTTCGACTCCAGGGTGCTGGATCATCTTTGCCTGACGGGTGCAGTTGGCTGGGGCCGCCTCTCTCCGCATCCTGCCACGCTCGAGGCACCCGTAGACGGCAAACGTCGCGTCATTCCTACCAGTGTCGCCCCGATTACTTTTTTCGTGCGAGAAGATGCTGACTGGATGATTCCACGACGTCAGGCTGGCGAGGCGGAAGTGACCGGCCTCAGCGCTGATGCCGCCGCGGTTCTGCAGTTTTTGCGCCAGCGCGGTGCCTCATTCTTCGCTGATATCGTGCGCGGCACCACGAAACTAAAGTCAGAAGTGGAATTAGCGCTGTGGGAACTCGTGGCTGCGGGCCTGCTCACCGCGGACGGTTTCGATAATCTGCGTGCGCTCATCGATCCGAAACGCCGCTCAGGCCAGGGCAGCGGACGCAGCTCCCGTCCCAGGCACAGCACAGGCCGTTGGTCGCTGCTCTATTCGAGTGAGACCCTCGACCGCGGCCGGGCGCTTGAAGCCACTTGCTGGATGCTGCTGCGCCGCTACGGAATCGTCTTCCGCGAGCTTCTTACCCACGAAACCGTTCTTCCCAAATGGCGCGAGCTGCTGATAACCCTGCGGCGCCTGGAAAATCGCGGTGAGGTCCGGGGTGGCCGATTCGTGAGCGGCTTTTTGGGAGAGCAATTTGCTTTGCCCGTGGCCGTAGAGTCTTTGCGCGCAACGCGCAAAGAGGGGCCATCGGGTGAAATCATAACTGTCGCAGCGGCGGACCCGCTGAATCTCACGGGCATTGTCGTTCCCGGCGAACGCGTCCCCGCCAATTCCGGCAGAGTTGTTGCTTTTCGCGACGGTGTCGCCGTCCAGTTCGACGAGCGGGTGACCGTTATTCGAATGACTGCCGGGGGCTGAGATATGTCACCACTCTCACCAGCGGTCGCCTCCCCGCGTTCTATTTAGGAAAGTAGTCGCGTCCTGTTGATGTCTCATTTTCCATCCATTCTTCAACTAAGGCCCTCTTCAAATCTGCTAAGTGCTGCCGGTTCAAGCGTTTTCGCATTTTCGTTTCTACCTTCCCGAGCTTCGGAAGCGGGTTCGATTCCCATCGAATCCTGATTGGGGCTGCGAGCATGTTAGGATGGCCTGTTGATCGATTCCATGATTGGACAAACGCTCGATCACTACAGAGTCCTTGCGCAGATTGGCGAAGGCGGCATGGGAGTGGTGTACCGCGCGCGGGATGAAGTTCTAAACCGTGATGTGGCACTGAAGCTGCTTGCCCACGGAGCACTCGATAAAGTTGGCCCCGGCCATCTGCTTCACGAAGCTCAGACGGCATCATCCCTAAGTCATCCGAATATCTGCACCATTCACCAGGTGGGAGAGACCGGCAGCGACTTCTACGTCGTGATGGAACTGATTGAGGGGCGGTCGCTCAGCGATTTGATCACGGCGACGGGCCTCTCGATGGAAATAGTGACGCGCTACGGCACGCAAATCGCGGACGCATTGGCCCATGCCCATGACCGCGGAATTGTGCATCGGGACCTGAAGGGCTCAAACGTGATGGTAACGCCCGAGGGACGTGTGAAGGTGCTGGATTTCGGGCTAGCCACGCGGCTCGACACTGAGGAAATCAGCGAGCTCACAGTTTCTTATACCTCACTGGAAAGCAAGCTGGTGGGAACGCTTCCATACATGGCACCGGAAGTTTTGCGGGGGCAAAAGGGTGATCACCTGAGCGATCTGTGGTCGCTGGGGGTGCTCCTCTATGAAGCAGCAGCGGGGAGGCTGCCGTTTCACGGGAGCACCGGCTTCGAGGTGACCTCGGCGATCCTGCGCGAGCCGCCTCCCCTGCTGCCTTCAACGGTTTCTTACGGGCTGGCAGCGGTGATCCAGCGCTGCTTGATGAAGGAACGTGCGGGTCGTTACCAGCGCGCGAGTGAAGTCCGCGCCGCGCTCGAGGCGGTTCAGGGCGCGGCCCTGCAAAGCCGACATCCCTCGGAAGAGACACGGGGGCTTCGAACGCTCGTACTCCGGGGGATGGAACACCTCACTGTGAAGAACGGAGATGTGCTGTTGCTCATAGGCACGAATAAGGGAGCGTTTTTTCTGCGCTCGTCCCGCGACCGCTCGAGATGGGACGTGGCGGGGCCGTATTTTCATGGCCAAGGCATCTATGCCCTGGCCTATGACGGACGAAGCGACCGGCACCGCTTGTGGGTTTCGGTAAACAACATAATGTGGGGTACGTTTCTGCGGTCCAGCGATGACTTCGGCAGAATTTGGACCAATCCTCCGGAGGCGAGCATTAGGTTTCCCGCAGAGTCCGGCGCATCACTGGAAAACATTTGGCAAATTTGCCTGGGCCGAGACGACGAGCCGGAGAAACTCTATTGCGGGGTGGAACCCGCGGCCCTGTTCGAATCGGGGGATGAGGGCGAATCATGGTCATTGGTCCGTGGGTTGTACGATCATCCGCATCGGCCACGTTGGATGCCGGGCAATGGCGGGTTGATTCTGCACACAATTCTGCCGGATCCGTGCAACAAAGACCGCATGTACGTGGCTGTGTCTGCCGGAGGTGTTTATCGCACCGAGGATGGTGGGACCACGTGGCAGGCGCGCAACAATGGAGTACGCGTGGTGTTCCTCCCAGAGAAATATCCAGAGTTCGGACAGTGCGTGCATAAGATTGTGCTCCATGAATCTCGGCCCGAGCGGCTGTTCTTGCAAAACCACTGGGGGCTATACCGTTCCGATAACCGGGGTGATTCGTGGCAGGACATCGCGCGTGGGGTGCCCTCGGATTTTGGTTTCGCAATGCTGATGCACCCACACGATGCGGACTGCGTGTACATCGTGCCGGTGGAATCGGATGAGTTTCGCTGCACCCCAGAGGGCCATTTGCAAGTTTACCGCACGCGAAATGCGGGCGGTTCCTGGGAGGCCCTGAGCCGGGGGTTGCCCCAAAAAGGGGCATACGAAACAGTATTACGAGATGCCATGTCGTCAGATTCCCTTGATCCGGCGGGGATTTATTTTGGAACGCGAAGCGGAAAGGTCTACGGATCGAGAGATGAAGGAAAGAGCTGGAAGAAAATTGTCGAAGGATTACCGCAGATCTTGTGCGTGAAGGCCGCTGTCGTCCTCTTGGATGGGGCGCCAACGACGAAACCGAATTTGAAATCAAAAATTCCAAAAAGATGGAAAACTGCGCGTACGAAAAGAGTCAGGCGCGGGAAATCGGGCTGATGCAGGTCTTGTTCAGAATTCCGGGTGCGCTTCGTGAGTTCACAGGGAATCAGAGCGCCGTGCGCGCGGAGGTGGAAGCGGGCGCCAATCTGCTCCAAGCTTTACAAGCGCTATTCGTTGTATGCCCGGGACTGCGAGACAGAGTTCTAACCGAAACGGGCGAAACTCGACGGCACGTGAATATTTTTGTGGCCAACGAGGATGTGCGTTACACCGGTGGACTTGCCACGGCTATTCCTGCCGGGGCAGAAGTTTCGATTGTGCCAGCGATCACTGGTGGCTAAGAATACGGCCTGTATACTTGGTTGGAGTCGAGCAAGGCACAAGGCGAATGCCGCAGTGTCGGACATGTGTTTGTGCGATACTGCTGGCATTGCAACTGACAAGCGGCTGGTATGGCAAACGGCAAGGCATCACTCAACCTGCAAGCGCTTCCAACATCCCCATCTCCCGCGCAAACCCTGCCCGGCGATGCGGTCCTCGACGCGTTGAAGATAATCCTTCTCGACGCGCCCCTGAACGAAGTTCTGACCACTATCACCCAGCTGATCGAAGCCCACAATGAAGGAATGTTGTGCTCGATCTTCCTAGTTGATGAAGACGGCTTGCACCTGCGATATGGCGCCGCCGAAAACCTGCCGCAAATTTACCGGGCGGCCACCGATGGAATGTGCATCGGCCCTAATGTCGGATCGTGCGGCACAGCCGCTTACCTTCGACAGCCTGTCTTCATTGCTGACATCCTTACTGACCCGAAGTGGGTGAAATTTAAAGACTCTGCTATGGCAGCTGGACTGCGCGCCGCCTGGTCGAGCCCGATCCTGTCTCACGACGGCAAGGTGCTGGGAACCTTTGACATGTATTACCGGGAAGTTCGACACCCGGGAACTGACGAAATTCAGTTGATCGATTACGCGAGCCGGATTGCCGGAATCGCTATCGAGCAAAGGCGCGCGGAGGAAAAACTCCGGCGGGACGAGCGGGAGCTCCGGCAACTCATAGATTTCCTTCCTCAGCATGTCCTGGTCCTGGACGGGGAGGGATCTCTACTTCAGGCGAACCGGATGATGCTCGACTATAGCGGCCATACCCTTGAAGGAATGCAAGGCGCGGGAACTGATGAGCGACATAAGATGGACCTTCATCCAGACGATCTCGAAAGAGCACGGAGCGAACGACGCTGCGGCTTGGCAAGTGGAGTGCCGTTTGATGTTGAAAAGCGCATGCGCGGCAAAGATGGGCGGTATCGCTGGTTTCTGTTTCGCTACAACCCGCTGTTGAATGAACAGGGTAGAGTCAAGCGGTGGTTCGCGACGGCTACTGACATCGAAAATCTTAAGCAAATAGAAGAGAAGCTCCGGGAAGAGGAACGCGAGCTGCGGCGAATTACTGACGCGATTCCCCAGGCCATTGTAGTCCAGGATCCGAGTGGGGTCTCCCTCTACGCAAACCAGGCTACGCTCGACTATATCGGCTTAACGAGTGAAGACGTAGTTGCTCCGGGCTTTCGCGAGCGAATCTTTCACCCGGACGACCTGGAGAGATTAGGAGGCGAGCGAAAGGCCGGACTTGCCCGTGGCCTCCCGTTTGAAATCGAACATCGAGCGCTGGGGAAGGACGGTCAGTATCGTTGGTTCCTCATTCAGTACAACCCTTTCCGTGACGAGCAAGGCCGCGTGATTCGCTGGTATGCGACGGGAACCGATATCGACGATCGCAAGCGGAGCGAAGACAGGACGCGGAACGAAAACTTGGCGTTGAGAGAGCAAATCGATCGTGACTCGATGTTTGAGGACATAGTCGGCTCCTCCGAAGCGCTGCGTAAAGTGCTCCGCCAAGTCGGCAAGGTGGCACATTCGGATTCCACCGTCTTGATTCTGGGCGAAACCGGTACGGGAAAGGAGTTGATTGCGCGCGCCATCCACAAGCGATCCAACCGCGGGGAACGGGCATTTATTGGTGTGAATTGCGCCGCAATCCCCGTTTCGTTGATTGCTTCCGAGCTCTTCGGCTACGAGAAGGGCGCCTTCACCGGTGCGACGCAACGGCGCCTGGGGCGCTTTGAATCGGCGAACGGCGGGACGATTTTCCTGGACGAAGTAGGCGACTTGCCCCCGGAAATCCAGATCGCACTGTTACGAGTGCTGCAAGAACGTGAGATCGAACGCGTCGGCAGTAGCAGGCCAATTCCCGTTGACGTAAGGGTGCTGGCGGCCACCCATCGTGATTTGAACGCGCTCGTTGCCGAAGGCAAGTTTCGCCAAGATCTCTTATACAGACTGAATGTCGTGCCTATTGAGATGCCCTCTTTGCGCGATCGCGCAACGGACATTCCTTTGCTTGTCGAGTACTTCATTGATCGCTTCGGGAAAAAGGCTGGAAAGAAGATCAGAACAATCGATAGAAAAACTCTCAAACTGTTCCAAGCGTACGACTGGCCGGGCAACGTCCGCGAGCTGCAAAACGTAATTGAGCGGGCCGTCATCCTCTGCGAGGGAGATACTTTTTGTGTGGACGAGACCTGGCTCAAGCGTGAGCCGCCCCAAGTCGCTAGTCCGAGAGTTGCACTTAATGGTGCACTGCTTAGACAGGAGAAGGAAATGATTGAAGCTGCACTGGCAGAAAGCCGCGGCCGAATCTCAGGGCCAACCGGCGCGGCAGCCAAACTAGGACTCCCGACACAGACCCTCGACTCAAAAATCAAGCGCTTGAGAATCAACAAATATCGGTTCAAAGTTCCACAGATTAGCTGATTCGATCGTGGGAACCTGCTAATCAACCGCGTTTCCCTCACCAAACAGGAATTCCTCAAAATTCAGGATCGGTGGCGCTTCTAAGTCGCATCTCTTCAATGAATTGTGAATGGCCCAGTCGCTGCACTTGGTAAGGGTGCGCTTCGGACCAGAGACGCATGACTCTCAAGATCTGGAGATCGATGCTAGCTTGGTTTGGGCAGGCGCCGACCTTTCCTTACCAGACTCTGGATACAGCGTGGGGCTGAACCGCCGGCGCAAATGGCTAACCGCAAGGGGCAGCAATAAGGAGGATTCTCATGCCACTGGTTCGTGTGACGATGATTAAGGGGAAGTCGCCCGACTATATCAAGAAGATGTCAGACAGCATATACGAGGCGCTCGTCGATG
>Ga0307479_10003367_pt1 | contig 14555 bp, 13 predicted proteins | sample atmos_gasesECM4C_FD_203743 | JGI IMG/M metagenome (GOLD analysis project Ga0307479, IMG submission 203743) | Hardwood forest soil microbial communities from Morgan-Monroe State Forest, Indiana, United States - atmos_gasesECM4C_515 | ecosystem: Environmental > Terrestrial > Soil > Temperate...
AGAAAGCGAGATACGCGCCGCCCAGCGCCACCGTGACGATCAAGAAAAGAATCGGACGCGATAGTTGATGAAACCAGGGAGTGTTCTTCTCGATGGGGGCGCCTGCGGCGAGCGGCGGACCGGGCTGAGGGACCATGCGCGGCTACTCCTTGACCTTCGCCGCAGGTTTGGCTTCGTCGTCTTTGTCCGGTTTCTCACCCTTATCGGGTTTATCGCCTGCTTCCTTCCCGGCAGGTTCAGGAGCTTCGACTTTTACCTGGGTATTGTCCGGCAACGCATATCCACCGGTAGTAATCACGGGATCGCCCGCGATGACGCCGCTTACGATTTGCGTGAATTCCGCGTTGCGCACACCGGCCTGCACCGTTTTCAGGTGCGCGTGACCGTCGGAGCCGGCGAGGAGAACATATTCCGCGCCATCGGAGTTTTTGAAGACCGCCGGTGTTGGAACGACCAGGGCGTCCTTGACGGTTTTCGCGGTCATGGAGACCTCGACCGTCATGCCGGGTTTGAGCGCGGGATTGGGCTTCGACGCTTCCACCCAAACTTCAATAGTGGTGCTGCCGGGATCGAGCGCGGGACTGACCAAACTGACGCGGCCTTTTATGGGTTCGTCGAGGCCGGCGACTTTCAGTTGAGCTGGATTCCCTACTTTCAGAACGGCGGCTTCGGATTGCGGGACGTGCGATTTGGCGATCAGCCTCGAGAGATCCATCACCGTGAGGATAGGCTGGTTGGCGGTGGCGAGGTCACCCACGTAGAGCGGGCGATCGGTCACCACGCCGTCGATGGGGCTGCGAATCTCCGAGTAGCTCAGCAGCGCCTCCGCGCCGCGATACTTGCCCTCCGCGGACAAGCGGGAGCCCTGAGCGGACTTCAGCGCCTGCTCTTTGCCCAGCCGCTGCAAATCCGCTAGTTGCCGCTGCGCCTGTTCATTCAGGCTGCGGGCCTGCGCCAGGGCTACTTCCGCGGAATCGAAATCTCGACGCGGCAGGGCGCCCTGCTGAAACAACTCCTTGCGGCTGTCGTACACTTTTTGCGCCGCATCAAACGCCGACTTCGCCGTCAGGGCGTCCAACTGCGCCTTTTGGAGCTGTTGCGGAACGCCGGCATTGACCGTTGTGATGTAGGCAGCGTCGGCCTGCTGGAAGTCGCCCTTACTCGCTTCCGCGGCGGCCGCCAAATCCTTGTTTTCCAGAACGACAAGCAACTGCCCCTTCTGCACGCGGCTGCCGCGTTGCACGAGAAATTCTTTCACCGTGGACGTGATCTTGGGGGCCACGGTCGCTTGCTGCAGCGGGTAGACAACCGCTTCGGTGGAAACGGTTTGGGAGATGGTGTCACGTTTGGCCGGTGTGGTCTGCACGGTGACCACCGGCTCCTTTTCTTTCTCGTCTTTGCTGCACCCGCTTGCAAGAACCAGCGGGGTCGCAATGACCGGCAGAAGAAATGCCGAGAGATAAGCTCGACGCGTGGGAAGATTCATCTTTTTTTTCATGGAGCGGTCAGCACTCCCGTAAGAGTTTGCAGGTTTGCGAGCGCCACACGATAGCGAACAGCGCCATCCTGATAAGCGAAACTCGATTGCGCAAAAGTCGATTGAGCATCGACGACTTCCAGAACCGTTGCTTCACCGCTCTTGTAGCGCAGCGTGGTCAGCCGCAAGCTCTCGTCGGCGAGTTCGGCGGAGCGGTTGAGGCCGCCCAGTTCGTTCAGCGCGGTCTCCGCTTCCGAGTAGAGAGATTTGATTTCGGCGAGCAGTTTGCGCTGCGCAAGAGAAAGTTCGCGCTGAGCCTGCGAGCGCCGCAGTTCGGCTTGCTTGATGCGGCTCTGCGTGGATCCCCAGTTCCAGATCGGAATGTTTATAGTGGCTGCAGCCGCGGAGCCTAGATTCGAACCGTTGGGACCGTTGACCGCAAATTGCCCGGCGTCGATCCCGTACCAGTAATCGAGGCTCAGCGAAGGCAGATACCCCGCGCGCGCGCCGGTGACGTCGGCGCCAGCCGCATGAACCGTCTCCAGAGCAGCGCGAACATCCGGATTCTCCCGTGCCGCCTGCTGCTGGACTTCGCCGAGCGTGGGGAGCGGAACGGCGGAATGCAAATCGTCGGCTACTTCGTAGTTGTCATTGAAATCCGGAAAAATCAGCACCGCCAGATCAAGCCTGGCATTAAGCAGACCCAGCTGCGCTTCCTGCAATTGCCGGCGGCGCTCCTGCATTTGCAGTTCGGCTTTGATCACGTCGGAATGTGCCACTTCGCCGCCGTGTTCCAGATCCTGCGTCAGTTTGAAGAAACGGTCGCCTTCGTCCGCCGTTTTCTGTGCGGACTGGAACTTCTGCTGCGCAGCGGCTACAGCGTAATAGCTCTGAACGACCGTTACAACCAGTCCGCGCGAGGCAATTTCCGCCCGCGCGCGTGCAGCGGCCGCCGCCGCCGAGGCGCGGCGAAAATTTGAGACCCCCGCAAGGTCGAGCACTTCGTGGACATTGGCTTGGCTGACGTATTCGTGCGCGCCATTGTTCGCGATGAACCTGGGGCCGTTTTTGTTTTGCTGGGAGTAAATCGCCTGATTGTTGTAATTCACGCCGGGAAGCAGCGCCGCGGCTGCCTGGAAGCGGTCCTGACGGGCGATCGCGGAATCCGTCAACGCCGACTGAAATTGCACGCTATTTTTACGGGCACGCGCGAGCGCGTCTTGCAGTGTCAGCCGGACAACCGCCGTTTTGTTGTCCGTTCCCTGCTGCGAATTTTTTGCAGACGCACTCCCCGCCGAGCTATCAGGCCCTTGCCCCGTCGCGGATCCAGCACAGAACAACGCGACGCCGGCAGTCAGAATCCACGAAAGAGCACATTGGCGAATCAACTTCATAAATCTTGGCTCCTAAACCGCGCGCACCCCTGTGCCGGGCGGGAAGAATTGAGGTTAACGAGACTAACCTAAACACAGCATTAACGGGTAGTTGCAGTGTTTGCCGGGTCCGCGGGCAGATAGGCGGTGAAGGTGCTTCCTTGCGAATCCGAACAGGTGAGTTCGAGGCGGCCATGGTGCGCCTCGGCGATCCAACGGGAAATGGAAAGCCCAAGACCCGCGCCTCCGCCGTCGTTCTCCGAACGAGAGCGGGCCTTATCGGCGCGGAAAAAGCGCTCGAAGATACGCGGTTGCAGATCAGCCGGAATTCCAGTCCCGGAATCCATGATCGTGAGGACATATTCGTCACCGGCGCGGCGGCATGCTACGGTGACGCGCCCTCCATCAGGGGTGTATTTGATGGCGTTGTCCAAGAGATTCAAGATCATGCGCCGAAGGAGCGATTCGTCCGCGCGGACCGGCGACTCAGACACGGCATCAAAATTCAGCGAGATATTCTTAGCCAGGGCCAGCGTGCGGGCCGAATGGACGCACTCGCCGATGAGCTCATCGAGATAAAAATCCTGAGGCTGGAGCGGATACTGGCCGGCGTCCGCGCGCGTGAGCGTAAAAAGGTCCTCAACAATATGGGTGAGCCGTTCGGCTTCTTGATGAAGCACGCTGAGCGACTCGCGGTATTCTTCAAGGGAGCGCACCTGTTGCGAGAGTGCGACTTCCGCTTCGCCGCGCAAGATCGCCACGGGCGTCCGCAGTTCGTGCGACGCGTCGGCCATGAAACGCCGCTGGCGTTCGAAGGATTCCCCGAGCCGGTCGAGCAGGCTGTTGAACGATTGCGCCAGTTGCCCCAGTTCATCGCGTTCATTTTGCACCGCCAGCCGCTCGTGAAGATTCGTGGAGCCGATACGTCCGGCCTGGCTGCTCATGGCCACGACGGGAGCGAGACTCTTGCGCGCGAGAAAGTAGCCGCCGGCGCTGGCGAGAAGCAAGGCGAGGGGAATCGTCCAGGCAAAGGTGGCACGAATATCTTCGAGCATTTCTTCTCGCGCGTGCAGCGAATGGAGGGCAATGAGTGTGCAAAGCTGATTGTCCAAGGAAATTTTTCGCGAAAATCCGCGATAGCCGTTCCTCCCGCCCCGAAACGAGATGAAAACACTGTCCGGACGAGACGATGCCTGAACTCTACGAGGCGAAGAAACTCCACGGAGCGCTTCGTCGAGCGTGAATTTATCCGTGGGAGCCGCGGCGGGAAGATTCCAGGAGCTCACCACGGGTTTTCCGGAGGCATCGAGCAAGATAAAAATGTGATCCTTGAATCGGTGCTCGAAAATAGCCTCTGTTCCCGCGGTTTTTAAACCCTCGGGCCCCGGTTGATCTTTCAGCTCCGCTTGCAACGTGGTTACGAAGGCGTCAGAGAGTTCCGCAAGATCGCTGTCCGTTCGCTGCCTGCTGTTCCTCGAGTATATGAAGTAGGTGACCGCAGCAACAAGAATCAGTACGAGCGCCAGGACGCTCGTGTACCAGAACGTGAGCCGTACGCGGACGGAATCAAGCATGGCTCTTCCGGACGGGAGAATTTGATTTAGTACGATGACGCGGCGAAACGTTTTCATCTGCCGCGTCCGCAGCGACCGAGTCGGTCAAAGAACTGAGAAGGTAACCGGCGCCGCGGCGCGTCTGAAGCAGCGGTTTGGTGGAATCGGCGTCAATCTTCCTCCGCACGCGATTAACGTAGACTTCGATCAGATTCGAAAACGGATCGAAGGTTTCATCCCAGACATGCTCGGCGATTTCCGCGCGTCCCACCACGCGGCCCGCGTTGCGAGCGAGGAATTCCAGGAGCGCATATTCTTTGGCGGTCAGCGTGATATTGCGGCCGGCGCGCGAAGCGCTCTGCGCGGCCGTGTCCAGGACCAGGTCCGCGACGATAATTTTTGCCGGACGGAGTTCGCCGGAACGGCGCAGCAGCGCGCGCAGCCGCGCGAGCAATTCGCGAAATTCGAACGGCTTCGTCAGGTAATCGTCGGCGCCATGATCGAGGCCGGTGATGCGATCTTCCACGGCGTCACGGGCGGTCAGCATGAGGATGGGCATGCGCTGCCCGGATTTGCGCAGTTCGCGGCAAACGGCGAAACCATCGCGGCCCGGGATCAGCACGTCGAGAATCACCAAATCGTACGTGTTGATGGCCGCTTGATACAACGCATCGTCGCCGGTGCCTGCGACATCCACGGCGTACGCCTGTTCTCGCAGGCCTTTAGCCACAAACCGCGCAATGCGCGCATCGTCTTCGACAAGCAGAAGCCTCATAAGGGCATCATACGGCAGGTACAACGAAAAGTGAGATACTTGCTGGTAGTCCGCGGTTCCAGGTTCCCCTGTTTCTGCAAGATTGATTCGCGAATGGGGCATGGCGAAAGGTTCCGGTTACCGGCGAACTCTGCACCAAAAAAAGTCCCTCAAGCATCCAACGAATATGAAGGTCAAAAAGGTCGAACCGGAACAATTTGATTGCACTCGAACGGCCATGCGGCCCTTCGGATGCATGGAATTGTGGGCCGGCAATGAAAAAGCGCACCGCTTCCTGGACCTTGCAGGGCTGCAAAGCGATGTCATCGCGGTGCCTTCCGGTGGCGACAAGGGCGGTGATCTCTCCGCGGTGTTTTCCTGCAGCGACAATCTCGCCCGCGTGGTTCTTGCGGACTGCGTCGGCCACGGCTATACGGCAGCCGGTGTGGCCCGGCATGTCCACCGCCTGCTCCATAAATTCCAGGACATTCGAGACACGGCCGGGTTGCTCGCGGCGTTGAATGACGCCTTTACTCTTTCAAATGAAAATTCGGATGGTCCGCTGCGGTTGACGACAGTGGTCACCGGAACGTTTGACGGCTCAAGCGGCGAATTCAATTTTGCTTATGCGGCCCATCCGCGCATGTTGCTCTGGCGCGAGCGTGAGAGGCGATTCTTGGAGCTCGGGGAAGGGCTCGAAGGGCTGCCGCTGGGATACATCACAGGCGAAACCTACAACCAACAGAGCGTGAGGCTGAATCACGGCGACATGATTCTGGCGTTCTCCGATGGAGCCACGGAAGTTCGCTCGCCGATGGGGGAACAACTTACCTCCAAGGGCTTTTTGGCGCTTGCGGAAAAGACATTACGCGCATTGCCTCAGCCGCTGGTGCTTCAGGATTTTTCTCGCGCGCTTCTCGATGGTGTCCATCTGTACCGGGGCCAGGAAGGCGATTTGGAAGACGATGTAACGCTGCTCACGCTCCGCCGCGTGGCCCAATAGCACCGGGAGAAATGTAGGGTCCAATTTGCAAACGGCTTCTCACTATTTAACGGGATGAGAAGCGAAATACTGTTCCAAACTATCTACAACTTCTTTGACGCCGTGCTGTACGTTTTTGTCCAAAGCCGCGACGATGGCGGGGACATCCTTTCCGCTGGCCGGTTCGTCATGAGTGTAGTAATGATTCCAAACGGTCGCGCCCGACTTTAGATCCCGCATTTCAAATTCCATCGTGACTCTCGTGGACATCTCGCCGCCCTCGACTTCTTTGAAATCATACAGTCGCCCGCGAATCGCGAAATCTCCGGTCACATTGCTGCGGCGCATATGGACGGCGCGATAGTGGCCAGTAGCGCGCAACTCCCGCAGAAGTATTTCCTCAATCATTTCCGCGGGAGGTTCCGCCCAGCGTTGAAATTCGTAGGTGCCCAATTGCTCCGGACCGTTGCCGTAGACAATGCGATCCTCTCGGTACAAATGGGAAGTTACCAGTCCTCCCAGGAGCAACCTCACGGGAACCGCACCCGGCTTTTCTACATCACCAGCATCTGTGGGAACTGTGAGCTGATAATATTTCACCGCGCGAGCGGCGCCGCAGCCGGAGAGGAAGCCAGCAATCAGCAAAAAAACAGCTAGGCAGCCTATCCTGGCCGATGAGCAGGAGAATTTACTGCGGTTGATTCTCGGTTCATTTAAATCGCGCATGTCCATGTTTTCTGGCACTGGGCTCATTGTTTTTCTCCGGGTTTGTGCTCGGGAGGAGTGGCCGCGCGAATGAGCGTGTACGGTCTGGTTTTGATGGTGTTGGTAAATTCCTTGAGATTTTGGCTCACGTGGCGGAGGTTTTCCAGCAATTCATCGATGTTATCGGAATTCACGTCGAGCGTCTGGTCCAAACGGCCCGTCAAATCGCTTACCGTCGCGAGCGATTCACGCAAATCTTTTACGGCCTGTCGTAGGTCGGCGCGATTCTCCCCAATCAGAGAATCGATGTGATTCAGCGCCTCATTGGCCTGCGCGGAAGTCTTCCGCAGGTCCTCGAGCAGCGGATCGAGTTTCCGGCTGGCAGAGTTCAGATTCTGGACCGTTGTTTTCACCGCGCCCCGGTTTTCCGCGATCATTCCCCGCGTGTCGGCAAGCGTGGCGGAAAGATTGTCGCGGTTCTTGTCGTTGATCAACTCGTTCACGCGATTCACCGTCACTTTAAGCTCCGTGGCGCGGTCATTCAGCGATTTCAGGAGTTGCTGCGCTTGCGGCGCGATTTCGTTGACTTTGGCCGTCAAGGCATTGAAATCCACGTAGGGATCGGATGCAAGAATTGCTCCCGTCGATGCAAGCGCGGCTTTTTCGCTCCCGGGAACAATTTCCAGATGATTGTCTCCCAGCGGGCTCAAGCTCATGATTTTCACATGGCTGTCCGTTTTCACGGGTAGACCGGACCGCACACTAAATGTGATTTCGATTCGTGAGGGATCTTTTGGATCGAGCTGCAGCTTCTCCACCCGGCCCACCTTCGGCCCGCCCGCATACCGCACGGTGGCTCCCGGTTCCAGCCCGCCCGCAAAGGGGAAGTACGCGCGGTAAGTTGCCGCCGCGCCGCCAAAAGCCCCGCTGAGCGCGAAAACCGTGGCTATAAGCACGGCGCTCGCGATCAGTACAAAGAGGCCCACCATGGCCTGTTCGCGTTTCGCTTCCATCACGCACTCCTCTTGCCCGCCGCACCGCGGCCAGGCCGGATATCTTCCGTCAGCATTTGCAGATAGTCCAGTTCCTGCGAAACTTCCGGCTCGGCAATACGGTCCAGGAATTGTCGCACGCGCGGATGCGTGCTCGCGCGCATCTCTTCTGTGGTACCGATGGCGACCACGATTCCCTTGTCGATCAAGACCATGCGATCCGCAATCATGAAAGCGCTGGCCAACTCATGGGTGACCACGATAACGGTCATATGAAAAGCTTTCTTCAGTTCAAGGATCAGTTCATCCACGCCGGCGGCAATGATGGGGTCCAATCCCGCCGAGGGCTCATCGAAAAAAAGAATTTCCGGGTCCATGGCCAGCGCGCGAGCCACCGCGGCGCGTTTCTTCATTCCGCCGCTGAGCTGTGACGGCATGTAGTTCTCGTAGCCGGACAAACCCACTTGATCCAGCTTCAGCCGCAAAATGATTTCGATCGTGGAATCTTCGAGCTTGGTGTGCTCGCGAAGCGGAAGCGCTACGTTTTCTCCCACCGTCATGGAACCGAACAGCGCGCCGCCCTGGAACGACATCCCGATCTTCTTGCGAATTTCGTCCATTTCGGACCCGGATATCGCGGCAATGTTTTTCCCTTTTAGCCAGATCTCCCCGGAATCCGGCTTTTCCAGTCCCACCAGCGTCCGCAGCAGCGTGCTTTTCCCCGAGCCGGACCCGCCGAGGATGACCAGCGTCTCGCCGCGCATCACATCAAAACTGATGCCGTGGAGAATCTCGCGCTCACCATAACTGACGCGAAGGTTGCGCAGCGAGATCATCGGCCCGGACGAAACCGCCGGATTGCCCGCTTGATCCATTTCGTTGCGCCTCCTCCTACCGCGCGCTCACAAAGAAAAAGAGCGCGGTAAATATGACATCCACAAAGATCACCAGAAAAATGGAAATGACCACGGCTCGCGTGGTCGCTTGTCCCACCTGCTCCGCGCCGGCCCCGGTGGAGAGCCCCTCGTGGCATCCCACCGCGGTAATCGTAACGCCGAACATGACGCTCTTGATCAGGCCCGTCACGATGTCGCGCAGGAAAAGCGCGTCCAAGGAGGCCTGGACGTACCGCGCCCATGTGAAATCCGCCTGCGCCACGCCGAAAAGCGCGCCGCCGAGAATTCCCATGGAGTTCGCCCAAATCGTCAGGCACGGCAGCATGACCGCCATGGCCAGAAATTTTGGCGTCACCAGAAAATGAATCGGATTGATGGCCATCGTTTCCAGTGCGTCGATCTCTTCGGTGACCTTCATGGTGCCGATTTCCGCGGCGAACGCGGAACCGGATCGCCCAATCACCACGATCGCGGTAATCAATGGCCCCAGTTCCCGCGTCATCGAAATGGCTACGGCGCTGGCGACGAAATTCAACGCGCCAAACTTGCGCAGCTCGTAAGCGGCTTGTAGCGCAAGAATGAGCCCGATGAAAAACGTAATGAGAGAAAGGATCGGGAGCGCGCGCACTCCGACCTGCATGGCTTGCGAAATGGCGCGCTGCACGCGAACCGGCTTGCCTGTGAATGGAGCGACAAACGCGAAATAGGCCGCGCGGCCCGCGAGCGACGCCAGCGCGCCGAGATACGCAAGCCCGTCCGTTACCGATCCCCCGATTTGATTCGCTAGTTCCACGGTCTGTTCAACGAACTTTCAGCGCTTGCGGAATCGGCAGCCTCAAGGAGCCACGGCCTGCTCTTCGCTTTCGTAAGTCTCAAAAATTTTCAGCAGCCTGGAAAGCTGCAAAACCTCCCTGACCGTTGTATTCAACCCGAACAAAATGAAACGCGCGCCCACGTCACGCGATGCTTTGAGCCCTTCCACGAGCGACGCTACTCCCGAGCTGTCAATGTATCGCACGGCTTTCAGGTTCAGCACCACCCGCGGCATATGCAGTTCGCGTAATTCGCGCAGAAGCGCCTTGCGCAATTCGGGCGAAGTCGACAGGTCGATGTCGCCCGTCACGTCGAAGATCGTTATCTTGTCCAGATGACGCGCCGAGATCTGCACAATCGCTTCTCCTCAGGAATCCTTCCGTGGCTCCGTTACGTGAAGAAACTTCAGCATGCGGAGTTGATTCTTGCCGATCTTGCGGCGGAATTCTACCGTATCCATGCTTTCGCGGATAAAGTGCAAGCCCAATCCGCCCGGCTTCACCTCCTCGAGCGAGCGCCCGCACAATTTTGCGCCGTCAACCTTCAAGCCGCGATCTTCGACCAGAATTTCAAGGGCCTCCCGGTGTGCGCCACCTTGGCGAACTTGAATGCGGCGGCAAGAGAGCTCGATGGGGCGCTCCGTCTGGCCGCCGTAGGCATGACGAATGATGTTGGTCAGTGCTTCATCCACCGCCAGGACGACCGCTCGGCACTCTGCTTCGGGAAAACCCAGTTTCTCGGTAAGCTGTCCCAAACTGGCGCGCACCACGCACAGCATTTCCGGATTGCTCCGCAACTCCAGTTTCAGCAGCATGCTTTCCCGGCTCACGACGATGCTCGCTCCTATCTCAACAACCCGTTTTCTGGGAACCCCGTTTTCAGGGATTTGATGATACAGCAAACCCATTCGCTACAACTTTCTCTTGGCGGAGCAGGAGGATTAGCAAGCGAGGGGGATACCCGGAGGGAAAAAGCAGAAAAAGTTGGCGGGACGGGCCTGTAAGCCGGATTCTGTGCCGCGCACAAACCGCAGAACGGCTTGCGCGCGCGGCGATCATTCCTCTAGGTCACGGTTCGCACCGTGACTCCAGCAGCCTACCCGAGGGTTTTCATCCACGATGACTTGCGCCACCGCAGAAGGAGCGCGTTCGATCGCTCGAACGCTGACTCAGTGAGCCGGGCCGGCTCTCCCCTCCTATTTGGCCTTGCACCACGCGGGGTTTTCCGTGCCCCCGGTGTCACCACCGGAGCGGTGGGCTCTTACCCCACCTTTTCACCCTTGCCAAACGATGCGTGCATGTGGAGTCCGGGCTTTAGCCCGGCCCCACTCGAAGACGTCTCGCAGGTTTCCCTGCGCGATGCCACCGTGCTCCACTCCGCCGGCGGTCTATTCTCTGTGGCACTTTCCGTAGCTCAGCCGCACCGCACCGGGTTGAACCCAATGCCACACGCCGAAGCGTGTAACTCTGCCTTCCGGCAGACCCTGCGTGGCAAGCCCCCTGACGTTATCAGGCGCGTTGCCCTGTCAAGAGTTCCGCTGACCATTCCTCGGCCGCCTTTCGGCGTCCGCGAACTGTTCAGCGTGCCTCAGGACGGTGTCCGGACTTTCCTCCCGCCCAGCCATCTTGCGATGACCAAGCCAGCGATCACCCGGCCCGCCCGCCAACTCCATTATACCCCGACATTCATTTTCGACGCGTGTCTAGCAGGAGCAGTCAAGCTCTTAGGCGGCATTCTCCAAACTCGCCAGCCCTACGGCCGGTTGTGGCGGTCCTGTTTCTGGAATCGGCCAATATCGAAAGAGGACGTACGCCAGAACGGCCCATAATCCGACACGCACAAAAGCCTCTCCAGGAAATGGCGGTCCAAGGCTTGATTTGCCAAGCACATTATAAAGACCGTGTGCAACCGCGGCTGGTAAGACTGATCCAGTGCGCAATGTGAGCCATCCGAGCACAAAACTCAACACCACGCACATGAAAATGCGAAAACTGAGTTTTTCGATCAATTCCACATGGCTGGGACGGACAAAAGAAAAATCCGCAAAAAAGTGATACGCGGCCCAGACAATTCCAACAAGAAACATCCCGCGATAAAGCCCATATCTTTGGATGAATCGTCTTTGCAGCAAGCCCCGAAAGACTACCTCCTCGCAAAGGGCTGCTAACAACAAGAGAAAAAGCCAAGGGTCAGGAAAGCCGAAGTAAGTCTCCAACCTCGGCGTCCCGAACTGTCCGAAATTATGAGCCGCCCATTGCGCTCGCTCTGATAGGTATTGCACTGTCGAAATCAATGCGTCGATTCCCGTGGCGAATGCCCCCGCGAGCAAAATGTTTTTCGCGCCTGGCCATCGGATCGACGCCTTTATGACTTGCTTTTCCCCTCGCCAGAAAAAGCATGCGAGCACGCCGTAAGCTACCAAAGTCTCGAGGACTGGAGCTAATCTGCCAAGCCAATCGCTTTGAAAGTAGGACGGCGGTCGAGAGAAGAACATGAAGGGAATTCCTATGACCAAAAAAGAAAGCAAAAGCCCTACCAGCGAGAATGGACCCACGAGCACGAAAATAAGGGATTGCAGTCGGTGCCAGGCTCCAGAATCCTCGGATGGAAGGGCCCGCTCCTGCGACAAAGAAATCGGCAGGGTAGAAATACCAAATGCCATGCGAGAGATAAATGCGGCAATGAGGAGCAGTCCGAGCGTGGTGAATTGAAATCCTGATGGCAATGTCCAAAGAATCGATTTTGCCCAAGCGACCCTATGACTCAACGTGCTCCCACCGCTTTCAAGAACGGAACTGGCGGGCCCACTGAGATAGATAATCCGGCTAAACATGAGGCCAATCCCAATCAGGGCCGGAGCACACACCAACCACAACATTCGCCGGACCGGATGCTTACCCGGCCAGAAGCAAACATAATAGCCAGCCATGGCCGAGAAAATAATGAAGTACACAGAAAAAAACCCAAATCGTTCTATCAGTCCCCCGAACCGACCTGATCTCACCTCGGAAGCATGGCTGAGTCCGGTAGGCCACCATCCCAGGCCATGCGCGACCACGAGACACACAACTCCAGCTAGCAAGAACAATTGAAAAGGGTCCTCAGGGATAATTGAGCGCACGAATTCGGTGAGACGCTTCACGGCACAACCCCGAAGTTCGCCGGAATTATGCCTTATCGCATATCTGCTAGCTATTGCTTTTAAGGAACGACAACGTTGTGCTTACTTCAATCCAACTAGCTTCTCGAATTCGCTTTCGCTAAGGATAGTTACGCCAAGCTCTTTGGCTTTGTCGTACTTTGATCCGGGGTCAGTCCCCACAACGACGTAGTCGGTCTTCTTGCTCACTGATCCGGAAACTTTTCCGCCGTGTTGGACCACGAGTTCACCAGCTTCTTCGCGTGAGCGATTCGCCAGCCCTCCCGTAAACACAAAACTCTTCCCCGCAAGCTTCTGGCTCTTCACCACGCGCTTCTCCTCCGTCGGATGCACGCCTACCTTGTGCAGCTTCTTAATGAGCTGCCGATTAGCCGCCTCCGAGAAAAACTCCACAATGCTCGCCGCCACCTTCGGCCCAACCTCCGGCACCTCCTCAAGCTCCTCTTCTTTCGCCGCCGCCAATTCCTCCAGTGAAGAAAAATGCTCCGCCAGCAATTGCCCCGTCCGCTCCCCCACAAACTGAATCCCCAGCGCGTAGATCAACCGCTCCAGCGAATTCTTCTTGCTCGCCGCAATCTCCTCCAGCAAATTCTGCGCCGATTTTTCCGCCATGCGCTCCAGCCCCGCCACCGCGTCTTCCTTCAGCGCATAAAGATCCGCGACATCCTTGACCAGCCCTTTGTCTACCAGCTGGTCCACAATCTTGTCGCCCAGCCCATCAATATTCATCGCGTGCCGCCCCGCAAAGTGCAGTATCGATTCTTTCCTCTTCGCCGGGCACGCCGCATTCACGCAGCGGTACGCCACTTCCCCTTCCACATGATGAATCGTGCTTCCGCACTCCGGGCAATGCTTCGGCATGCGAAACGGCTTCCGCCCCTTCCCTTCTTTCACCACCTTCAGGACGTGCGGAATCACTTCCCCCGCGCGCTCGATCAGCACCGTATCGCCAATCTGCAATCCCAGCCGCTCGATTTCATCCATATTGTGGAGCGTGGAACGGCTGACAGTGACGCCTCCCACTTGCACCGGCTCCAGCACCGCCACCGGCGTCAGCGTCCCCGTGCGCCCCACTTGCACGATGATGTCGTTCACCACCGTCGTCTCCTGCCGCGCCGGATATTTGTACGCAATCGCCCACCGCGGCGCTTTCGACGTGAATCCCAGCTCATTCTGTATGGGAATCGAGTTCACTTTCACCACCACGCCGTCAATTTCGTACGCCAGCTTCTCCCTCTTCGCGTCCCAGTCGTCGCAATATGCCGTCACCGCCTCGATCCCCGCGCAAAGTTTCCAATCGTCCGAAGCGCGGAACCGTAATTGCTTCAGTGTCTGCAGGGACTCCGAATGCTTGCCAAACGGCACTTTTCCATCCACCAGCAGGTAGTACGCGAAAAAATCCAGCCGCCGCGCCGCCGTAATCGCCGGGTCGAGCACCCGCACCGCCCCCGCCGCCGAGTTCCGGGCATTCACGAAAATCTTTCCGCCAATCTCCTCCTGCTTTCGATTCAACGCCTCGAACGCCTTCCGCGTCATCATGATTTCGCCGCGCACTTCAAAATCCGCCCGCAGCTTGTTCTTCTTCAACACGGCCGCATCCACGCGCAGCGGAATCGATCGAATGGTCTTCACATTCGGCGTAACGTCCTCGCCCGTCGTTCCATCGCCGCGCGTCACGCCCCGCGCCAGCACGCCACCTTCGTATTGCAGCGAAATGCTCAGCCCATCAAATTTATGTTCCGCGATGTACTCGATTCTTTCCTGCCCGCTTCCCTCGCGCACGCGCCGGTCCCAATCGCGCAACGCCTCATACGAAAACGCGTTGTCCAGGCTCAGCATCGCCCGCGCAT
>Ga0307479_10003368_pt1 | contig 14550 bp, 11 predicted proteins | sample atmos_gasesECM4C_FD_203743 | JGI IMG/M metagenome (GOLD analysis project Ga0307479, IMG submission 203743) | Hardwood forest soil microbial communities from Morgan-Monroe State Forest, Indiana, United States - atmos_gasesECM4C_515 | ecosystem: Environmental > Terrestrial > Soil > Temperate...
TATGCCGTGGTCACTTCCGTGAACCGCGACGACCAGCCCGACGGCGGCGCGCATCTCTTCGCGCGCACCATCGAGGAGATTCGCCGGCGCGTGCCTGGCTGCAAAGTGGAAGTCCTGATCCCCGATTTTCGCGGCGACTGGAATGCGTTGAACGTGGTTCTCGAGACGCGCCCCGACGTTTTAAACCACAATACGGAGACCGTTCCGCGCCTGTATCGCCAGGTCCGCAAAGGCGCGGTTTACGAGCGTTCGCTGGAATTGCTGCGCCGCTCGAAAGAAGCGCATCCGGAAATTCCCACGAAGACCGGTCTGATGCTGGGCCTCGGGGAAGAAAAAGACGAAGTCCTCGCCACTCTGGAGGATCTCGCCGCTCAGGGCACCGACCTTCTTACCCTCGGCCAGTACCTCCAGCCCACGCGCGACCATCTTCCGATCGTCCGGTATGTTCATCCCGATGAATTCGCGGAATACAAAATTCTTGGCGAGGCCATGGGCTTCAAGCATGTGGAAGCCGGCCCGCTGGTGCGCTCCTCCTACCACGCCTTCGAACAAACCGAATCGGCTTGCAAGTAAAAAGGGACTTAGTCCCAGTCACCAACGGTGTCAAACAGTAAGGATTCTGGCCGCAGGATCGATCTGTGTGTGGCAGGGGGTAAATTCGGCTACGATTTCATGCGCGAACCGAGCAGGACCAAAACCAACCCTGCAGCAAGCAGCGCCACGGTAGCGGCCACAGGAATCTGAGCGGTTTTTTCCTCGTCCACGGTGGCTTGAAACGGCCCGATTTTTGCAACCTGATCTTGTTTGTGGTAGCTGTACGTCGGATGAACCACCGCAGCAATGCCGAGCAGCACCAGAACGGCACCGAGAATCATCAACCAGCGTTTCACGGGAAACACCTTAACATAAGTGCATGAACGGAATCGTGTTCCCGTTCCTTCAGGCACACCCCTGCGCCGAATCGGCGCGGGGATCTTTACACTAAGCGGGGGAAAAAAACTAGCGGCCAGCGGAAGCCGCAGCAGCGGCTTTCTTGGCGGCTTTAGCCGCGGTCGAGGCTTTGCGGCGGCGCTTGGTCTTCGGCGGCGTGGCGGGAGCTTCGCCAATGAGTTCCGCGGTCATGATGCTCGTGACAAACAGCTTGGGGCCATGGTCATCAAAATCAACCGCGGTACGCTCCATGTCCGATGCGGTTACAACTCCCAAGCCATACACTTCATGCTTGATGGTCTGCCCTTCCTGCATTACTTGCACAACAGCCTCCTTGACCGCCTCGCTCTGATCTTTTCAATCTTCGTTCGAAACTCCCTGCGTGGACGGCCTGAATCGGCTTGACCGTCTGAGTCAACAGGCTAGGCAGCGGTAACGTTCTCTGCCTGAAGGCCCTTGGGGGCCTTCGTCACTTCAAATTCAACCGCTTGGCCCTCGTTCAGCGACTTATATCCGTCCATCTGAATGGCGGAGAAGTGCACGAAAACATCTTCCCCGGTCTGGCGCTGGATGAAACCGTACCCTTTTGAGGCATTGAACCACTTCACTGTTCCTTGTTCCTTCACTTCTACTACCTCGACGTTGGAATTGCTTTGCTTCTCTTAGTCCGCGCCGGTGACCCAAGCGCCGTGACGTCCCCTGCCCGCAAAAAAAGGGCTGCAAAGTTTGTCCTTGCAGCCCCCTGAACGAGTCAAAAGGTAATACAAGAGCAACAAACGCTAAACATACAATAGCACAAAAATGCCTCTTTGTCTACGCTGCTCTTGGATGGTCTAGAGCCTTGCACGCAACTGTAAGTCTTTGTAAATGTTACGTTTATATAGAACAAAGACAGGTGGGAAAAAGCGGTATCCGACCCTAAGTCCCCTACTCCAAAGACTCCGGTTGGAGGGTTAATTCGCCCGCACCGCCGGCTTTCTTCTCCCAATACTTCCTCACCCAGGCTTCCCAACTCTTTCCGGCCGCCGCGTCGCGTCCGGTAAAGTCCAATGCCCGTATGTCGGCATAGGCGACCTTCTGCCGTTGATTTGAATCCTTGAGAAGAATCCGGGCAAAAGAGGTTTCCAAGGTGGAACCCGCCACACGATCAAAGACATAACCTTCGACCTTTGAGCCATTTTTGAGTGTCAGGGTGATATCGCCGCGGTAGTCGAAGGCCTTTTCGAGGGCGATGCGCAATTCTTCTTCAGTTGCCAACTCCGGGACCCAGCCTTGCACGGTGTCGCGCTGCGTTCCCGGCGCCACTTCCAGCTCGTCAGGATTCAGGGGCGATCCTTCCGTATGGTTCGGCCGGTCAGCGTGCCGTGGACCACTCATGCCCGCGCCTCCTCCAGTTGCGTTTTGCCGGGGTCGATTTGAACGAGCGGGTTGTAGGAATGAACCGGCTTGACGGGTTCATTCAAGAGTTCCAGCGCATCGGGGTCCGCGTAGGTCGTGGAAAAAGCCGCTGTGACGGTTGCCCACAAGCCGCGCAGTCCGCTAAAAGTATGATCCACCGCCGAAGCCTCGTAACCGCTGTGCACCATGCAGTTAGCGCACTTGGGATTGCCGGACTCCGTGCCGTAATTCTGCCATTCCGTCGTTTCCAGCAACTCCTGGAATGTATCCGTATAGCCGTCCTGGAGCAGATAGCAAGGCTTTTGCCAGCCGAAGATGTTGTACGTCGGCATGCCCCAGGGCGTGCAGGCGTAAGTTTTCTTGCCCATCAGAAATTCGAGGAACAGCGGCGACTGGTTGAACTGCCAGCTCTTCTTGCGGTTCGCAAGGATGGCGCGGAACAGCCGCCGTGTGCGCGCCCGCCCCAGGAAGTGCTTCTGATCCGGGGCTTTATCATAGGAATAGCCCGGCGAGAGCATCATGCCCTCGACGCCGAGCTCCATCATTTCGTCGAAGAACGCCCGCACGCTCTTCGGATCGGCGCCGTCGAAAAGCGTCGTGTTGGTGGTCACGCGAAAGCCGCGCTTCAGCGCTTCCCGAACGCCTTCGACGGCCAAATCGTAGCCGCCTTCACGGCAAACGGAAAAATCGTGATGCTCGCGCTGCCCGTCCATATGCACGGAAAACGTCAGATATTTGCTGGGCTTGAAAAGCTGGAGCTTTTCCTTCAGCAGCAGCGCGTTCGTGCACAGGTAGATGTACTTCTTCCGCGCAACCAGCCCCTCGACAATCTCATCGATCTGCGGATGCATCAGCGGCTCGCCGCCGGGAATGGAAACCATTGGCGTGCCGCATTCCTCGACGGCTTTGAAGCACTCTTCGGGCGTCAATTCCTTTTTCAGGATGTGGGCGGGATATTGGATTTTGCCGCAGCCCGCGCACGCCAGATTGCAGCGAAATAGCGGCTCAAGCATCAGCACAAAGGGATACCGCTTACGGCCCTTGAGCTTTTGCTTGAGGACGTACGTTGCGACCGTCCACGCCTGTGAAATAGGAACCGGCATTCGCCCCCTGCTGCTATCCAAGGAAGATTGGGAAAACTCCCCCACCGATATTGTAACTGAGTTTAGCCCTTTTCGCCGCGTTCGCTTTTCCTGAGATGCACGCACCTGTTCCTGGGTAGCACGGGATGAGCTTCCCTACTTCTTTGTGATGCCAGGCTTCAGCGTGGCATCCTCGACGAGTCGCGATCGTAACCGCTAGGGCCGCCCTGAAGGGCGACGCTACAAAGGCGTAGAATCAGGCTTATTGTGAAGCGCTAGATGCCGTAATCACCATGGCAAGAGAAACTCTCGTATCCCTGTTCGCGGAGTTCGAACGTTACGCGGGGGACGTCGCGGTCGTTCACCGGCGCGGCTACCGTCGCGAGACGTGGACATACTCCAAACTCGCCGCCCTGGCCCTCGCGTGCGCATTGGAGCTGAAAGAACGCCACATTCGAACCGGCGATCGCGTTCTCCTCTGGGGGCCAAACAGCGTGGAATGGATGGCGGCGTTTTGGGGATGCCTGCTGCGCGGAGCGGTGGCCGTGCCCATGGATGACGGGGCTACTCCCGAATTTGCCGCGCGAGTAGCGGCCGACGTGGCAGCAAAACTCATCATCCACTCGCGCGAAAAGCCACCACTCGATTCGGCTATCCCCAGGCTTGCACTGGAGGATTTGTCCGACAAGTTGGAGTGTTCGTTCCTTGATGACGCCCAACCAATCCCAAGACGTTACAAGTTGCTTTCCGATGAGCCAATCACGCGCCAGCACATCGCGCAAATCCTCTTTACCTCCGGCACCACCGCCGAGCCACGCGGCGTGGTGCTGACGCACGGAAATTTCCTGGCGAATCTCGAGCCGCTCGAGCGCGGCATCGAACCCTATCGCAAGTATGAGCGTTGGTTTCATCCTCTCTGCTTCGTTTCGCTCGTGCCGCTCAGCCACATCTTCGGGCAATTCATGGCGCTGTTTGTGCCACCACTGCTGGGGGCGGCGGTAGTTTTTGAAACGTCCACAAGTCCCGCAGAAATGATTCACACGATCAAGCGTGAACGCGCCACTGCGCTGATCGCAGTTCCCCGAATGCTCGATGTTTTGCGAGGCGGCCTCCTGCGTGACTTCGAAGCTGATAGCCAAAGCGAGTGGTTTGCGCGCGCGTATTCCGCGGCCAATGGGCAGAAATTTCTCCGCCGCACCTGGCGCTTTCGCCGCGTTCACCGCCGCTTCGGCTGGAAATTCTGGGCGTTCATTTCCGGCGGCGCGGCGCTCTCCGGCGAGACCGAGGAGTTCTTCAAGCGCATGGGCTACGCGGTCGTGCAGGGCTATGGCATGACGGAGACGGCGTCGTTGATCAGTCTCAATCATCCCTTCCGTGCCACGCAAGGTTCCATTGGCAAGATTTTGCCCGGCCGCGAATTTCGCCTCGCAGAGGACGGAGAAATTCTCGTGCGCGGCGAAAACGTCGCTACAGGTTACTGGGAAAAAGGGGCGTTCCGGCGAGGAGTGGCGGAAGGAACGCCGCCGCAAGTGGAGAGGGAAAATGGTGGTTGGCTGCGAACAGGTGACATCGGCGAACTCGACGCCGAAGGCAACCTGCACTTTCGCGGCCGGAAGAAAAACGTCATCGTCACGCCCGCAGGATTGAATGTTTATCCCGAAGATCTCGAAGCCGCGGTCCGCAAACAACCCGCCGTGCGCGATTGCGTGGTTGTGCCGCTCGAACGGGGAGGAAACGCCGAGCCCTGCGCGGTGCTCCTCGTTAAGGACGCGGAGAAAGATGCTGCGGGCGCGGCGGTCGCGAAGGCTAACGCTTCCTTAGCCGAGTACCAGCGCATGTTGCATTGGTTCCTGTGGCCCGAGCCGGATTTCCCCCGTACGCCAACGGGCAAACCACGGTTGAATCTCATCGCCACGCGCGCTGCAGAACTCTTGGGTCGCGCCTCGGCGCCAGGAGGGAAAAGGGGCGCACTTGACGATGTTCTGGCAAAATTCGCGATGCCGAGCCCTGCCGCAGATCATTTGGAACGCGCGTTGAATCTCACTTCGTTGGATCGCGTCGAGCTTATGAGCGCGCTCGAACAACGATTCCAAGTGGAGCTGAACGAAACGTCATTTGCGAACGCCAGGACCGTTGCCGACCTCGAGCGGCTTTTGCAAGAGCCGGCGGCCCGCCGCAGTGAATACGTCTATCCGCGTTGGACGCAGCGCCCGCCCGTGGGCTGGCTAAGGCTTGCGGTGTATTACACCCTGGTGTGGCCCGCAACGCAGATTCTTGCCCATCCGAAAATCGCTGGCCGCGAGAATCTACACGGTGTACACGGCCCCGCGCTCGTCATTTCGAATCACGTCACGCGCCGAGCAGACATTGGTCTAATCCTAGCGGCTCTGCCCCTCCGTTTTCGCCATCGCCTCGCTACCGCTATGGGCGGCGAAACACTGCAGAACATGCGCTGCCCGCCGAACGATTGGTTTTTCGCCAAGCGTTGGGCCTACCAACTCGGTTACTGGCTCGTCATCACTCTCTTCAACGTTTTTCCGCTGCCGCGGCACTCCGGTTTCCGCGAAAGCTTTCGTTTCGCCGGCGAGTCTGCGGATCGCGGCTACAGCGTCCTCGTTTTTCCGGAGGGCGAAGTGAACAACTCCGAGACTGGCGAGATGGCGTCTTTTCAATCCGGCATCGGCCTGTTAGCGGAGAATTTGCGCTTGCCCATCGTGCCGATGCGGCTCGACGGCGTTTGGCAGATGAAGCGCGAACGCCGCCGCCTCGCCCATTTCGGTGAAGTCACTGTGCGCATTGGCGCGCCAATTACCTTCCCACCTGGCACTCCCGCCGACGAAATTGCCCGCAGACTTGAATCTCTCGTCCGAGCTCTGTAAGTGATTGCGCCGCGGCGGCCTGCACCTGTAAAGCATCATGATTTGGTTTTCTCAGAAAGTACGCGCAGCTCTTTCCGCATGAAAATCGTAGCTTGCGGGTTTTGGTTATAGCGCGCGCAGCGTTCGTAGCCTTGCTGCTCATAAAAGCGAATCGCTGAAGTCATATTGTCCGCCGTGTCCAAGTACAACCAGCGGTAGCCAGAATTTGTTGCGTGGCTCTGAAGCGCGTCGTGAAGCGCTGCGGCGATCCCCCGGCCGCGATATTCAGGCTTGACGTACAAGCGCTTCACCTCTCTGCCATCGGTAAGTTGGGGCATCAGGCGAAGGGCGATGCATCCAATGACTTTTTCTTCAAGCCAAGCCAGCCAGATTCCCGCGCCGTTCTTGAAATACAACCGCGTAAACTCGTCTCGCGTATCACGTGCTACCACGTTCATGGCTTCGTAGTATTCCTCAACGATCGCACGGGCAGCGTCGATCTCACCTGGCGTCGTTCGTCGTATTTCGAAATCGTGTGTTACGGGTTGCAGGAGAGCCTCCCTGCACTAGAGTTTTGTTGTGAATACGACCCATCGACAGGGCCATTTTGGCCAGAAGCTCCTTCAGAGGCCGACAAATTGGCCTCGGAAGCCCCGATTTGGAATCTGTGGCAAAATAGAAGGTTGTTGGATAGACGTTATGGCACACCGGACAACCCTGGAAGCAGAGCGCCTCTCAAAATCTGCAAAAGCGCCCAAGAAATCCGCAGTCATTAGCCAAGAGCGCGAGCAAGTTTTCGACGCCTTTCGCCGCTGGGGCTATTATGAAGCGACGCTCGACCCACTCGACTTCTTCGAACCGCTCAAGCGCTCCGAACTCGCGGGATTCTCCGGAGAGGCCGCCGACGAAGCCCGCCGCATCTATTGCGGCACTATCGGCGCGGAGTTCATGCATCTTCCGGAGCCCGAACGGCGCCAGTGGATCGCCGAGCGCATTGAAGGGCCGCAGCTCGAAGTCAACCAGCGGAAAATTCTCGAACGTCTTATCCGCGCGGACCTCTTCGAACAGGTTCTCCAGGTCCGCTACCTTGGCACCAAGCGTTATTCTCTGGAAGGCGTCACCGCACTCATCCCGCTTCTCGACTCCATCTTGGATACTGTGGGCGAGCACGGCGCGGTCGAATCCATCGTGGCCATGAGCCATCGCGGCCGGTTAAACGTGATGGTTCACACCGCATGCAAGACGACGCACGAAGTCGTTGCCGGCTTCGAAGACGTCGACCCGCGCAGCGTGCTTGGCGCCGGCGACGTGAAATATCACGTCGGCGCGACCGGCACCTATGTCACCACAGCCGGCAAAGAGATCGGCATCCACCTCGTTTCGAATCCCAGCCATCTTGAGGCCGTCGATCCTGTCGCGGTCGGCCGCGCTCGTGCCAAGCAGACCCGCTACGGCGTGGATGGCCGAAATAAAATCGTCCCCATCGTCATGCACGGGGACGCCGCCTTTGCCGGCCAGGGCATCTGGGCGGAAACGCTCAATCTTGCCGACCTCAAGGGTTACACCGTGGGCGGCACGATTCACATCATCGTGAACAACCTCATCGGCTTCACCACCCTGCCGGCGCAGGAGCATTCCTCGCGCTTTGCTTCGGACCTCGCCAAACGGCAATCGGTCCCGATCTTCCACGTCAACGCGGAAGACCCCGACGCCGTCGTGCGCATCGGCCATCTCGCCGCGGAATATCGCGCACAATTCGGCAGCGATGTCGTCGTGGACATCATCGGCTACCGCCGCCACGGCCACAGCGAAGTCGACGACCCGACCATCACCCAGCCGCGGCTCTACGAGCGCATCAAAAATCATCCGCAGCTCTGGAAGATTTACTCGGAACGCACCGGAATCGACGCCACGCAGACGGTCGAAGCTGTCCGCAGGGAATACGAAGAAGAACAAGGCAAGGCGCGCCAAATCACCAAGATTCCGCACCTTCGCACGCTGCCGAACTACTGGGCAGCCTACCATCGCGGGCGCTACAACGCTTCCTACGAAGTGGACACCGGGCTGTCACGCGAGAAACTCGAGGAAATCACCGATGGCCTCGTTCACACGCAACCGGGTTTCCATGTGCATCCGAAAATCGTGAAATTGTTTGAACAGCGCGCCGAGATGGGCCACGGCAAGCGCGCCGTCGATTACGGCTTTGCCGAAGCGCTGGCGTTCGGATCCCTGCTCCTCGAGGGCAATCCCGTCCGGCTCAGCGGGCAAGATTCGGAGCGCGGCACATTCAATCAGCGCCACGCGGTGCTGGTCGACACGGAAACGGAAGAGGAGTATCTGCCGCTCGCGCACCTCGCCCCGGACCAGGCTTTCTGCGAGATTCACAATTCATCGCTCTCCGAAGCCGGCTGCCTCGGTTTCGAGTACGGCTTCAGCCGCGACTATCCGGAAGCGCTCGTGCTGTGGGAAGCGCAATTCGGAGACTTCGCCAACGGCGCGCAGGTCATCATCGATCAGTTTATCAGCGCCGGCGAAGACAAGTGGGATCTTCCCTCGGGCATCGTGATGCTCCTGCCGCATGGCTTCGAAGGCCAGGGGCCGGAGCATTCCAGCGCGCGCCTCGAGCGCTTCATGCAGCTCGCCGCCGAAGACAACATGCAGCTCTGCCAGCCCTCAACCGCGGCGCAATATTTCCACATGCTGCGGCGCCAGGCGCGGCGCCCGTGGCGGAAGCCGCTCATCGTTTTCACGCCGAAGAGCATGCTGCGTCATCCCGACGCCAGTTCGAGCATTGAGGAGTTTGCGTCGCCACGATTTCTGCCGCTCGTGCCGGATCGCGAAGTGCAAAATGCCAAGCGCATCCTGATCGCCAGCGGCAAGGTCGGCCACGAGCTGCGCGCCGAACGCCGCCGGCGCAAGGATTCGAGCACGGCAATCTTTTTCCTGGACCAGCTTTATCCGCTTCCGCGCACGGAAATCATGGCGGCGATCGAAGCGCATCCCCAGGCACGCGAGATCGTTTGGGTTCAGGAAGAGCCGGCCAACATGGGCGCGCTTTTTTACGTCCTGCCGCGGCTGGAGCGGCTCGCGCAGACTAAAGATATCCAGGTGCGCTCGGTGAAGCGCTCCGCAAGCGCCAGTCCTGCGACGGGCTCCGCGAAAGCACATGAACTTGAGCAGAAAACGCTGCTCACCCTGGCATTTACTACAACTAGCGGCGACTAGTTGCCACTTTTAGCGACTAGGTTTCCTGCTGGCGTTAACCTTGCTTTCATATTAATGTAATCCCCATGTCACCACGCTCCGACACCGGACTGCGACAATCTGTCGTGTTGCACGAAGGCCCTGGGACTCGAAATCATTCCAATAACTACCGCGATTCGCTGGTGTACGGTACACTGCCCTCAAGCCGGCGAGCGGAACGCACGGTCTGCATGAAACGCATCCTGATCATTGAAGACGACCGCGATATTGTCGAGCTGGTTCGATATAACCTCGCGAATGAAGGCTTTCAAGTCAGTGCTGCTTTTGACGGCGGCACCGGCCTGAATACCCTCAAGAAAACGCCACCGGATCTCCTGCTTCTCGACCTCATGCTGCCGAAACTCTCCGGACTCGAGATTTGCCGGGAGATTCGGCGGGACGATTCGCTGAATCGCTTACCCATCCTGATGCTCACGGCGCGCGGCGAAGAAGCCGACCGCGTCGTCGGGCTCGAGATGGGCGCCGACGATTACGTCACCAAGCCATTCAGCCCCCGGGAACTGCTGGCGCGCGTCAAGGCGCTTCTGCGCCGCGCCGCGCCGCCCACGGACTCCCCGCGCGTCATCGAGGTCGGCAAACTGGCGATCGATCCGGCGTCGTATCGCGTGAGCCATTCCGGCAAAGCCGTTCCGCTCAGTACGCTCGAATTCCGGCTGCTCTATTACCTTGCTTCGCGCCCGAACCGGGTCTTTACGCGGGACCAGCTCCTGGATGCCGTATGGGGCACGGACCGCTTCGTGACCCCGCGCAGCGTGGACGTTTACGTCCGCCGTCTCCGCGAAAAGATCGAAGCCGATCCGGAAAACCCCTCCCATTTGAAGACCGTCCGTGGCGCGGGGTATCTGTTCGAAACTCGTGCGGCCTAACCTTTTCTGGAAACTCGCGCTTACTTTTCTAGGGCTGCTGCTCAGCGTCCTGGTCGCGGTGGATTTTTTTGCGGAACGCTCGCTGCGCAGCGACTACGAGCGCACGGGTTTCAATCAGCTTGTTGCCATCGCGCGGATGGCGCGAGCCCAACCGCCACATTTCTCCCATATCCCTGTCTCTTCTCCAGAAAACATTGCCGCATTAAGCTCTTGGGTAGCGCAGATGGCCGCGAGCGGCGCGCGCGTGACCGTCATCACCGCTGACGGCCTGGTGCTTGCCGATTCGCAGTCCGACCAGGGCACTGTGGAGAATCACGAGGGCGGGCCCGAAATTCGCGATGCCTTAACCAAGGGAGACGGCCGCTCGATTCGGCGCAGTGGCACCACAAATCGGGACTTGCTCTATTACGCCGTGCGGCAGGATATTCCCAGCGGCCCCCCTGTCATTCTGCGTTTCGCGCTTCCGGTCGAAGCCGTGGACGAAGTGCTCAGACCCTTCCGCCACAGCCTTTGGCTTGCCTCCTTCATCATCCTTCTGGTCGCTAGCGGCGTCGCTTTGCTTATTTCCCGGACTTTTTCGGGCCGCGTCGAGCGGTTGCAAGAGTTTTCCCGCCGCGTCGCCAAGGGTGACTTCCGGCCGCTCCTTGCCGACGCCACCGGCGACGCGCTCGACAAGCTGGCGGTATCGCTCAGTGAGACGGCGGCGCTCCTCGACCACACCATACGCACGCTCAAGGATGAGCGCAACCTCTCGGCGGCGATTCTTGGCAGCATGGTGGAAGGCGTGGCGGTAGTGGACGCCGCGGACCGCGTGGTTTTCTCTAACCTTGGTTTCGCCGAGATTCTTGGCCTCGACTTACCGCCGAGGATCGGCAGCGCGCTCGTCGAATCCGTTCGGCAGACGGAATTGATTGAAGCGGTGAATAGTGTCTTGCGTGGCGAGCCTGCCGTGCGCGCGGAAATTGTAACGGGCACTTTGCGCCAGCGGTTTTTTGCCGCGACAGCCACGGCCGTCCGCGGAGGAGAAAAGTCCGGCGCCGTGCTTGTGCTGCACGACATCACCGACTTGCGAAGGCTGGAGCGCGTGCGGCGCGATTTCATCGCCAATGTTTCTCACGAATTCAAGACGCCGCTCACCGCCATTCAGGGTTTCGCGGAAACCCTCCTCGCAGGGGCCGTCGATGATCCCCTGAACCGCGGGCGTTTTCTCGGCATCATTCTCGAGCACGCCCGGCGCCTTGCCCGGCTGACGGACGACCTGCTCAAGCTTTCGAAGATGGACGCCGACCGCTTGGAGCTCGAAGTCCGCCCCGTCGGCGTTTCTCAACTCGTCGAAAGCTGCCTGGAAACTTCACAGCATCGCGCCGCGGAAAAAAACATCCGCATTTCCGTCAATATCGCCGAAAATCTCCCGGAAATCGCCGGCGATCGCCGCCTGCTGGCCGAGGTTTTGCAAAATTTGCTGGATAACGCGACCCAGTACACGCCGCCGGGCGGGCAAATCCTGGTCAGCGCGGAGACGGACGACGGTGAGGTCATCTTTACCGTTTCCGATACCGGCATCGGCATCCCGCAAGCCGATCAGCCGCGCATTTTCGAACGTTTTTATCGCGTGGACGCCGCGCGTTCGCGTGAAGTCGGCGGTACCGGCCTCGGGCTGGCCATCGCCAAGCACCTTGTAGAAGTCCACGGCGGTCGCATCTGGGTCGAGAGCGAAGTCGGACAGGGCTCACAATTTCATTTCTCCGTTCCGCTCTTCGATTCCGAGCGCGCTGCGCCGCGCCCGGCGGCCAGCGGTGGCAGCAGCGGCCGCAGGTAATATTTCGAACCCCGTTTCTGAGTATCACGCCCATTTTTCCCGCATTTTCATCTGCTTGTGAACGTCCTGTAACCATTCCTTCCGCAAGATTGTAGTTACGAGCGATGGTGCGTTCGCCAGACCACCGCTCCGAAAGGGGCCTTATGGGAAGCGCCGCAGGCGTGACCGAAGCCGTTCTCTACGACGCGCTGGTGAACTACCTGGTGTCCATGGCGCGCACCGTCGAAAGCGCCATGAACCGCGCGCTGGACGCCATCGTCAGCCTCCATAGCGCTCGCACCGCCGACTTGCCCGGCGAGGTATTTCTTCTTGAACCGCGCATCAACGAAATGGAAATCGTTATCGACGAGCATGCCATCCGGCTGCTGCGCCGCGGTTCCTTCTCCGACGACGAGATGCGCCTCATCGTCGCTGCCTTGAAGATCACCAATGATCTTGAGCGTATCGGCGACCTCGCCGTGAATCTTGCCGAGCGCGTCATCTCCCTGCGCGAAATGCCGGATACCGAACTGCCCGAGGAACTGGCTCCCATGGCCGCCGCCGTGCGCGCCATGGTCAGCAAAAGTCTCGGGGCGCTCATCTTTCGGAACACCGAGCTGGCCACGCAAGTTCTCGAGAGTGACGACGTTGTGGATCAGTACCGCGATCAAATTTTCGAAAAGTTGCTTGAACGCATGACCCGGCAATCCGCTCTGGTCAGTCCCGGCCTGCAATTCGTTCTGGCCACGCGCCATCTGGAGCGTATCGCCGACCACGCCACGAATATCGCCGAAGACATCATCTTCTGGGTCCGCGGCCTGGACGTTCGTCACGGGCGAGGCGTTGCCGCGCAGCCGGATGGCACCGGGGAAGCCGCAAACGCCGCTTCGCGGGTTACGCAGAATTCACACAGCCTTGATGCGGATGTGACGCAGCCGTGTGACACTCCGCTCGCTTAGTCTTCTTCACCATGCCCTACCTGGGGACCGGCGCACCCCTGGCTCCGGTCCCCTTCTCCCCCCTTCTCAGTTTTTCGTTGGTGGAAATCAGAGATGCGCGTCAAGGCAATAAAAAAGGCAGCTCCGTAAGGAGCTGCCTTTTTCCCGTCCCAGGGGGAGGACGGAACGCCACTAAGCCACTGACTAGGGAATGTAGTAGCGGAAAGAGGTCCACACCATGTTGTCCACGGCCCTGGGCGAAGTGCCGACTGCTGTGGCAACGCCGTTGTTCCCGGACCAGCCGTTCCTGGTAAAATAGGAGTACTGAATCCCCCAGCGTAGACCACCCTTCGGCCCCTGGTAGAACCTATGCCAGAACCCAAGGGTTCCCTCATAAATGATGCGAGTGTCCCCCGCACATCCGCCGGCAGCACCTGGAGTGAGTTGATTGGACGGTGCAGTTTCCTTGCTGCAACCCGAGTTATTGGCGAATGGCGAGCCGTAGCCACCGATCTGGTTTAGGGTGATCGTGGTCGTTGTTGTGGTGGGAATTGCCGGAGTCGTTGGGATCCTAGGCGTCGTCGTGATGCCGATGCTGGTATAGCCCCGATACGCCGCGCGCCATGCGTACTCTGCGCCGAAGTCGGCGTAGATATCCAGTTTGGGGGTTGCGTGGTATACCAGCTCCCCAAGTCCATGAGCAGTGCGGATCAAGGCTTGTGTGCCGTCGGGGCGGAACGTCAAATCCGCAAGTTGCGCTGACCCGTAACGGCCGACGCCATCTCCGGCGAGTCCCTGTGCAGCGGCCTCCAGCTTCTTCCCAAACAGCGGCAAACGCGCGCTGGCGCCAACGCCACCTCCGGTTTTGGTGTCATTAAATGCGCCGAGAGAGCTTGCTGCAGTCGAGCCGTCCACTGAGCAGGCCACCACTGTCGGCACGGCTGGCGCAGGATTGTTTTTCGCGTTCGTGCCCACCACCCCGCAGGGATAAACCCTGTTGCGGAATGTGCTAATGATCCCGAACAGTTCGTAATGACCGAACCCGGGGTCAGCAGCCGCCTTGATGATGAAGTCAGGTGTTTTGTTGACGGAATAGCCGCCAGTGCCTGAACCGAAAACGGGCAAACCGTCAACGAAGTTGTACAGGCCGCCGCCGTTGCCCGGAGCATTGAGAAAGGTATTCCCAGTTGTGGTCACCGCGGCGGTCCCGACGTTCGTTGTTGTAACAAGAGAGAACCCTCGTCCGCCGATCGTTGCCTGTGGCCCTTCTATCGAAAAGCCGAGAGCAAACTTGCCGCCGAAGTCTTTGACAACCCGGAAGCCGTACTGGCGCTCCCAGGTGAAGCCAACGTTGTACTGCGAGTCAACCGTCATCGGAAGCACTTCTTGGCGGTTTGTGATTCCTTTTCTGGTTTC
>Ga0307479_10003369_pt1 | contig 14550 bp, 13 predicted proteins | sample atmos_gasesECM4C_FD_203743 | JGI IMG/M metagenome (GOLD analysis project Ga0307479, IMG submission 203743) | Hardwood forest soil microbial communities from Morgan-Monroe State Forest, Indiana, United States - atmos_gasesECM4C_515 | ecosystem: Environmental > Terrestrial > Soil > Temperate...
GCACCGGTGGAAGCAGCCCTCGAGCGCGCGGTGCGCTGGTATGAGGAGAATGGGTACGTCAGTGGTCGCGCCGGTCGCAAAACGATGACGCATGCGGTGGCGGCCTGAGGATTGCGTTGAAGATACTCGTCACATTCGCGCTTGAAAACGAATTCGCGCCCTGGCGAAATTTGCGCCGTTTCCGGCGCGTAACGTGCGGTTGGGATCCGACATTTGAAGCCGAAATCGGGGACGCGAAGCTTCGAGTGGTCCTTACGGGCGTAGGCGAGTTCGCCGTGAGTCATGCGATGGCGCATGTGTTTGAAGAGATCCCTGACCGATGCATCGCATCCGGGTTTGCAGGCTCGCTCAAGAAGGAGCATCGCCTTGCCGAGGTTCTCGTAGCGCGGAGCATCACGGCTGTCGACGGCGCGCAGAAGATTCAGAACGATCCGGATTTGCTTGTGCTGGCAGCGAAAGCGGGCGCGAGAGTCGTCGATAAGTTCCTCACGTCCAAGCGCATCGTTACTGAAGCCTCGGAGAAGCAACGCCTTGGAATTCTCGGTGATGCTATCGATATGGAAAGCCTCTCTGTTCTGACTGCGGCGAACCATCGGGCCGTACGCTCTATAGCGATTCGAGCGGTCAGCGACGGGCCCGAGTCGGACCTGCCTCTCGATTTTGAGCGGGTGTTTAACGGGAAAGGAACCGTGAGCGTCCCGCGAGTCGTGGGGCAACTTGCAAGACAGCCGGGCCGTGTCTTTGGCCTAATCCGACTTGCGCACAACAGTGAGAGAGCAGCGGTTTCGTTGACGCGTTTCCTCGATGGGTATGTTCAGCGCATGGCATGTGGACCGCTTTCAGAAATTGCGAACGCGGAGGCCTTGGCGGTATGAGCCAGACCGCACAAATCGGCGCGCAAGAGACGAGTGGAAGGCTGGCCGGGCGGATGCGCGCGGGCGTTTACCGCGGCAAAGACCGCGTCGTCGTTGAATCGGTGCCCATTCCGGAGATCCGCGATGGCGAAGTGTTGTTTCGCGTGGCCGCTTGCGGTATCTGCGGCACAGACATTAAAAAGATCCACTACGGCTTTATTACGCCGCCACAAATTCTGGGGCACGAGCTCGCAGGCACAGTTGTGAAGGTTGGCCGCGGCGTCAAGAAATTTAAGGCGGGCGATCGCGTCGTCAGCTTTCACCATATTCCATGCGGAGCGTGTTTCTATTGCGAACGTAAGCTTTTCTCGCAGTGCGCGGGTTACAAGAAGGTGGGACTCACGGCGGGCTTCGATCCCAACGGTGGCGGCTTTGCGGAATATGTGCGTGCGATGCCGTGGATTGTCGAGCGCGGCATGATCGCGCTTCCGCCGGAAGTGAGCTTTGAAGAAGCGACGTTTGTCGAGCCGGTGAATACGTGCCTGAAAGCAGTACGCAAGGCGCGCGTCGCGAAAGGTGAGACCGTTCTAATAATCGGGCAAGGACCGATCGGAATGCTTTTGATGTTGCTCGCAAACTACGAAGGCGCCGAAGTGTTCACGGGCGATCCGATACCGGGCCGCCGCGCGGCGAGCGTTCGCTTCGGCGCGAAGAAATCGTTCGATCCATCGGCCGTGAGCGTGCTCGACGAAATCCGAAAGCTCACGGCGGGCCGGGGCGCCGACGCTGTCCTGGTGGCCGTGCCCAACCCGTCATTGGTCGCCGAAGCCCTAGAGGTCGCGCGGCCCGGGGGGCGCGTGCTACTGTTTGCGCATAACGATCCGGTGATGCAGTTAGACTTTCCGGCGGCGGCCGTCGGCGTGGAAGAGAAAGAGATTCTGGGGAGCTACAGCGCGTCTTTGGAAGATCAGGAAGAATCCGCGTCGCTTGTTTTTGAGCGGCGGTTGCATGTTCGCGAATTGATCTCGCATCGGTTTCCGCTGGAGCGAATTGCGGAAGGCCTGGAGTTGGCGGCCCGGCCGGCGGATAATACATTGAAAGTGATGATTGTGCACGAATGAGAACCGAAGCCAACGGACACATGACAGCTGCGGTGCTGTATGGCCGCGAGGACATGAAGATCGAGCGCGTGGATATCCCTGCGCTCCGGGATGACGATGTGCTCGTACGCGTCGAAGTGGCCCTCACGTGCGGCACGGATTTGAAGGTTTGGAAGCAGGGCTTTCACGCGCGCATGATCCAGCCCCCCGCGCTTTTTGGCCATGAACTGGCAGGCGTGGTGGAACGCCAGGGCAGTGCGGTAAACGGAGGTGTGCACAAAGGCATGCGCGTGATCCCGGCGAACTCCGCGCCGTGCGATGCTTGCTTTTATTGCCGCAAAGGCCAGCCAAATCTTTGCGAGGATTTGCTGTTCAACAACGGCGCATACGCGGAGTTCATTCGCATCCCCGGCCGCATCGTCCGGCAGAACATGCTGGAGATCCCCAATGGCGTGTCGTTCGTGGATGCGGCAATGACGGAGCCGCTCGCCTGCGTGCTGCGTGGCATTCATGAGACCGGAATCCAGCCGGGAGACACCGTCGTAGTGATTGGCTGCGGGCCGATTGGCTTGAAATTCATCCGCATTCTTTCCGGCAGGAGGATTCGCGTGATCGCCCTCGGCAAGCGTAAGAGCCAGATGCGCGCGGCAGAGCGGCTGGGAGCGATTGCAACCTTTGATGTTTCAGAAATCGAGAATCCTTTATCTCTCGTCCGGGAATTGACGGAAGGCGGGCGCGGCGCGGATGCCGTGATTGAAGCAGTCGGATCCGCAACCACATGGCAATGGGCAGTCCAGATGGTGCGCAAAGGCGGCTGCGTGAATCTGTTCGGCGGCTGCCCGCGGGGGACGCAGGTGAATTTCGATCCCGCGGCGCTGCACTATTCGGAAATTACACTCAAGTCCACGTTTCACCATACGCCGCGGTTCATGCGCGAAGCTCTCGATACGATCGCTCGTGGCGAGATCAGCGCGCGCGATTTCATCACCGGCGAAGTTCCTTTGAGCGAATTGCCGCATGTTTTTGAGGACATGAAGCACCGGAATGGCGAACTGAAGACAGCCGTTATTCCCTGATGCCGGTCCAGCTCGTTCTGTTGGAACGGCGCGAACTACTTCCGGCGTCACGACTCCATGCTTGCCACACCTGAACTGGAAATTGCGCGCAACCTGCCTTCGGCAGGGTGTTCGCTCGCGGACGCCCAGCGCTACACGCGCTGGCTGGCGACGCATCACTATGAGAACTTCGGCGTAGTTTCGTGGCTGCTCCCTCGCTCGGTGCACCAGCATTTTTACAACGTGTACGCCTACTGCCGCTGGTCGGACGACCTCGGTGATGAAGTGCCGGATCACGCGCGAGCCCTCGAATTGCTCGACGCGTGGGAAGATGAGCTGCGGCTGATTTATTCCGGTAGCCGCGCGCCATCTCATCCAGTCCTTGTTGCTCTCGCTGAGACGGTTCGTGAAAAAAGCATCCCGTTTCAACCATTCAGCGATCTCCTGCGTGCGTTTCGCCAGGATCAGAAGGTACAGCGATATCCGACGTGGAATGATGTCTTCGACTACTGTGTTTATTCCGCGAATCCCGTCGGGCGGCTTGTGCTTTACGTGTGTGGCTACCGTGACGAATCGCGGCAAAGACTGTCCGATTTCACATGCACCGCCTTGCAGCTTGCGAACTTCTGGCAAGACGTCTCGTGCGATCTCGAAAAAGGCCGCATTTACATTCCTCTCGATGCCCTGCACGAACACGGGCTAACCGACGGAGACATCGTGGCGCGCCGTTTCGACCAGCGCTACGTCGCGCTGATGAAGTCGCTGATCACGCGCACCCGGGATTTGTTCCGCGCCGGCGCCCCACTCGCCGCTCGCGTCGAACCGTTCCTTCGCGTGGATATCGAGTTGTTCAGCCGCGGTGGCATGGCCGTGCTCGACGCAATCGAAGATTCCGGCTACAACACGCTCGAGCATCGGCCCGCGCTCAGCAAGGCGGCGAAACTCAAGCTCGTTGCGCGCGCGATAGGCTCAAGGATGTTCGAAGGCACGCCAGCGGTTACGGAAGGCATCGGGGAAATCGGCAAGGTTGGGGAAGTCACCGCTGCCCGGGACCGTCCGCCCTCGCAGGTGGACGCAGAAAGGATTCGCACATCGTATGCGCAGTGCAATCGAATCACGCGCGCCGCGCATAGCAGCTTCTATCTTGCGTTTTTCGGCCTGCCGCGGCCAAAGCGGAACGCCCTGTATGCTCTCTACGCCTTCATGCGGCTTATCGACAATATTTCGGACGAGCCCAGCGACATCGAATCGAAGCGCCACGGCCTGGCGCGCTGGCGTGCCATGCTGGACGAAGCCATTGCCGGACGCACGGAAGCGCACGCAATTCTTCCCGCATTGGCGGATACGATTTCGCGGTTCGCCATACCGACTCGCTATTTCCACGATCTGATTCTCGGCGCGGAAATGGATTTGACGGTCGCTTCTTACGCGACATTCGACCAGCTCTCGGAGTATTGTTATCGCGTGGCTGGCACGGTCGGCCTCACGTGCCTGCACGTTTTCGGCTTCCGCGACCCGAAGGCGCCCGACCTGGCGGAGCGAGTGGGTCTAGCCTTCCAGTTGACGAACATTATTCGCGACGTGCGCGGTGATTTCGAAATGGGCCGCGTCTATATCCCGCAGGAAGATCTCGAGCGTTTTGACTGCCGCTCCGAAAACCTGCGCGGGCCGCTGACGCCGCAGCTTAGTGAAATGTTGCAACACCAGGCGGAACGCGCTTGGCGGTTCTATGAAGACGGCGCTCCGCTCGTCGAGCGGGTAGATCCCGATAGCCGCTCTACATTGCGCGTCTTGATCCGAACCTACAGCAGTTTGCTCGCCCGAATAGAAGCTTGCGGCTTCGATGTATTCTCGTCGCGCATTTCGTTGTCGAGCGCCGAAAAAGTGCAATATCTGCTCGCGGCTGGTATGAGCGGCTGGTGGAAGAAAGATGTCCTCGCGAAACGTTCTGGTGATCGGCGGCGGTCTGGCGGGGATGTCCTCCGCCGTCGCGCTGGGTGAATCTGGTTTCCGTGTTTGTTTGCTGGAAAAGCGTCCTCACCTGGGGGGCCGAGCTACTTCCTATACGCTGCCCGACGGCAGCGAAGTCGACAATTGCCAGCATGTTACGCTCGGTTGTTGCACGAACCTTTCAGATTTTTACCGGCGCGTTGGCGCGGCGAACAAGATTCGCTTTTACGACCGTCTATATTTTGTGGATGCACAAGGGCGCCGGTCAACGATCGAAGCCGCGCCACTGCCTCCGCCCCTTCATATGGCGCCGTCATTCCTGCTTTTTGACGCGCTGAGCTTCGCCGATAAGCGAAGCATCGCGAGCGGCTTGATGGCGATTGCGCGGGCGGGCGGCTATCCTCCCGACGCGGACGGCATCTCAATGCTCGATTGGTTGCGCCGGATGGAGCAGACACCCGGCGCTATCGAGCGATACTGGCGCGTCGTGCTCGTGAGTGCGCTCGACGAAGAGCTGGCCCGAACGGATGCGCGCTACGGAATCGAAGTGTTCTGGAAAGCGTTCCTTGGGAACAGGGAAGGATATCGAGTGGGCATCCCGTCCGTACCGCTCGCGGAGCTTTACGAGGGTTGCCGCGATTCGATCGAACGGCGCGGCGGGGATGTTCGGCTACGTTGCGGCATTCGCGAAATCCAAATGAACGACCATAGCTTCTCGGGAGCGCTGCTCGACGACGGATCTGAGGTCCGCCCGGATGCGTGCGTTGTCGCCGTCCCGCACGATGTGCTCCTGGGAATGCTGCCGGCGGAAATGTCGGAACCGAACGCTCCGCTCGAAGGGTTGCGCCATCTGCGGACGTCTCCGATCACCGGCGTGCACCTGTGGTTTAACCGCACAGTGATGACCGAGCCGTTTCTGACGCTTCTCGATCACACCACGCAATGGGTTTTCAACAAGACGCTCCTGCACGCCGGAGTTGAGACTGATGATCGAAAGGCGGCTCCGATCGGGAGCGGGGCGCATGACGGTGATTCCTCCGGCCAGTACATCCAACTCGTGATCAGCGCTTCGTACGATTTGGTTCAGCGCTCCCGGCAGGAGATTATTAACCTTTGCCTTTGCGAACTGGCGGATGTCTTGCCGGCAACGCGCGAAGCTGTCCTGCGAAAGGCCACGGTGATCAAGGAAATCAATGCGACCTTCTCGCCGGAACCTGGCGTGGACCGCTGGCGTCCCACGCAGGCGGGTGTCGCGAAAAATTTCTTCGTTGCGGGCGATTGGACCAGCACGGGCTGGCCCGCCACGATGGAGGGCGCGGTCCGCAGTGGCTACCTGGCTGCTGAAGCATTGCTCGGCAGTTTCGGCGAGCCACGCAGATTCTTGCAACCGGATCTGCCCTTTGAGGGTTTTTCGAAGTTCTGGTCAAAAAGAAGCAACGGCGCGCGGCCATAGCCATAACAATGACCGCCTGACGGCATAAATTTCCATTACTCTTCCACACGTCACGTGGAATAGGCCATCTAGAAGCGGCGTTTCAGGTTATGATTGGGCAACCCCCAGGAGGATTTCATGGAGCGGAAGTATAAGCAGAGGGGCTATAGTGACCGCGAGGCCGCGGACAAAAAGAGAGACCGTGCCGATCGGGCCAGCCGCCCGAGCGAACCACGGCCAAAGCAAGACATGCTGGGGCCGCGCACGCCGCGTATGGTGGGCACGGTCACACGCGCGCGCTGTCAAAGTTGCGGCGCCGTACTGATGTCGGGCTTCGATGCGAACGGCGAGTGCCCACGCTGCCATGCGGCCCTGCATTGCTGCAAGCAGTGCGTGCACTTTGACACCGCGGCGCAGTTTGAATGCACGCAGCCGATTCCCGAGCGCATAGCCAAGAAAGACGCGAAAAACGATTGCACTTTCTTTGAATTCCGCGTGACGGTCGAGAAGGACACTTCGCCGGTGAACTACGCCGCGAGTGCTCCCATCCCTGGCGCCGCTGCTGCACGTCCGAACGACGCGCGTAAAGCCTTCGAAGATCTCTTCAAGAAGTAGTTTCCTTCGCAATTCGCAATCGCGAACTTCACGAAGTCTGGCGCAATGGCTGTGTCCAAGATCGTTTCGCAACTTCTATTCCGGCGGCAGCGGGAAGAGCATCGGCTCCTTCGCAGGCTCGTCCGCGACGGATTCCAGGCGTGGGTAGTGGTGGCGCAGCGTCTCCGGCACTTTCACTTTGTTTCCGCTGAGCATGCGGACTAGCTCGAGCGCGTTCACCACTCCCTTGCCGCGGTAATGGTTATTGGTGATTACGAAAGTGGTTTGGGCGTTTTCGGCTACGTGCTGAATGCGCTCCACCCAGGGTTCCAGTTCCTTTGCGGAATAAAGATAGTTATATCGCTCCGATGGCGGCGATTCGGGATCGTCACTGAACCATGTGTCGTATCGACGCCCGTGCAACCGGACATACCCCACCGCGGACGTAGCCTTCTCGCCCGGCTTCACGGAGCGGCCGATCAAGGGCTGGTCGATATTGCAGATTCCGACGCCCCGTTTGCGCAGTAATTCATAAAAGCTGTTTTGTGTCCAGGAAGCGTGGCGTACCTCGACCACCAGCGGGTAATATTCAAAATCATCGAGGATCTGATTCAGTCGCGCTACATTCTCCGTTGTGTGGTGAAATGAAAACGGGAACTGCAGCAGCACGGCTCCCAGGCGGCCGGCATCGTGCAGGACGTCGAAACCTTCCCGCACGATCTTCACGTCTTCGGCGCCGGTTCCTCCTTCATGCGTGAACTTCTGCCACAGCTTGGCTGTGAAGATAAATTGCGGATTTCTCTCGATGCGCTCGATCCATTGCGAGGCGGAGGCAGCTTTGAGCGGGTGATAAAAAGACGTGTTGATCTCGATCGTGTCGAAAAAGTCGGCCAGGTAAGTGGCCTCGTGAAAGTCTCGCGGTCGTGGCGTGGGATAAACGATCCCATTCCAGTCCGCGTAAGACCACCCTGCGATTCCGACAAGAATCCGCGCTTTTTGGGGTGCGTCCATCTGCGTCTTCGAAGACATGATCGTGTTCGTGCGGCTCTTCTTCGAGACTACGATGGCGCTGTTGACCGTGTCAAACGGCCCAATGACCTTCTTAAAAGGCATCCGCAAGTTGAAACGCACATTTCCGCGCGCTATTCTAATGTTGTCTTTAGGCCCATGCCCCTTCCGTTGGCAATGCAGATCGGCACAGTGAAGCCGGAAAAGGGGTGCTCGAATGAAAATCTCGTTCAGCAACGTACACGCTGAAGTTCGGCAAGCCGTTGAAGATGAGTCCAAACATCGCATTGAAAAGCTGGGGCGCCTGCTGAAGCACTATGCTCCTGATCTCGTCCATCTGCACGGAGCGCTGGAAAAGCACCCGCGAAAGACTGCCTACACCTTCTCGCTGAATCTCAAGCTTCCCACGGGGACCCTTCACGCCACGGGCGACGCGCCTGACGTGCGCGCCAGCGCGAAAATTGCGTTTGCTGAGATTGAAGTTCAAGTGAAGAAGCACCAGCAGAAGCTGCGCAAGGACTACGCCTGGAATCGAAAGCGCGTGCGCCGACCGGCCCTCCCTGACGGCGCCTCAGCCGCAGACTAGGGAATCGCTTCCTGAAAATGGAAGGGCGGGGTTTAAACCCGCCGTAAGCAAGGCTAGAAAGGACGGCCCTTAGCCCTGAAGCCATCTTTCCGCATCATGTTCAAGCGTGTTCTGAAACTCGCACAAATCTTCCGCTGAAATTAAGACAGCACCTTTTTGCGCAGGTTGTGGCATCAAGACGCGTGTAAGGGTAGAATACCCGCCAGGAAAACAGATGCGCGCTCGAAGACAATTCAACTCTCGAACAATTGCATGGCCCGTCGCAGCGCTTGCATTGTTCATGAGCCCGGCGGCCCTCTACGCTCAAAGTTGCGCGCTTTGCTACCAGAGCGCCTCTGCGTCCGGCCCGAGGTTTATTCAGGCACTCAGGCACGGAATTTTGATCCTGTTCTTTCCGCCGCTCTTGATTATGGGCGCGATTTTATTCACTGCATATCGCAAGCGCAACCAATTCAACGGCGGCGATTCCGCTTCGCTGGAAAACTACGGGCTCGGCGCTCACTCCTCATCCACCTGAGCGATCTGCGCTATATTCTTCCGGCGTGAGAATGCGAGCCGAAGCAACATCCCTCAGTGTCATCCTGCTGGTTGCGCTCGCGCTGCGCCTCGGTCACGCCTTGGAGGAGCAGCGGAGAATTCCCCACGTGGTTCTCGCGAATGTCCCTTTTCAGTACGAGACCGGCGCTATTGCTTACGCGCTCGCGGCCGGAAGGGGATTCGGTTCGCCGTTTCACGTGGAAACGGGACCGACAGCGTGGACGACTCCCGTCTATCCGCTGCTGCTTGCTGGTATTTTCGAACTTTTGGGCGCTCTTACTTTTCACGCATTTGTGGCAGCGGCCTTCCTCAACATTCTATTTTCCCAGGCTCACCTGCGAGCCCGTTTTCTATGTGGGCAAACAGATTGGAGGACCACCGTCGCCCCGCTTCCTGCGAAGGTTCAAGGGCATGGCCATGAAGTATCGAGTCGCGAATCGAGTCTTTGACATCTTGGCAAACTTCCTGTACGGCGCTCGCATCACGGACGAAGCCACAGGCTACAAAGCGTTTCGTGCATCGGTCCTTAAGGATGTGAAGCTCGAATACCGGCGGTTTGAATTCTGCCCCGAGGTTACGGCCAAACTGCGACACCTGGATTACGATATCCACGAGGTCCCGATTCGCTATAACCCTCGCGGGATAGAAGAGGGCAGGAAAATTCGCTTCGTGGACGGACTCAAGACTTTGTGGACTTTGCTGAAGTATCGCTTCGTTCCTTGCAAGTGGTTCGTTCGCTCCGGCGTTCCTGAATATCCCCGCCGCCAGGCCGTCAGTTTCTCCGGCCGCCCTCGTCGCTATTCTTTCTTCTTGTCTCGCTTTTGAGTCTTTCTTCGGATGGAAGAGCCGGGCTTCAGCCCCGCCGAAGACGCCATAATTTCAACACGGCTTTAGCCCCTAAAGCCACCGGCACCCGAGCCATTCCGGCCAAAGCCGCTCAGGTCGCGCATGTGCAGTAACTCTTTTTCAGGTAAGATGTTCTGAACAATTCCAGGGGCGTAGCTCAGTGGTAGAGCAGCGGCCTTTTAAGCCGAAGGTCGTGGGTTCGATCCCCACCGCCCCTACCAACTCTCTCACAGGCATCGAAATACTTGCGGATTCGCCGAACTCGCATACCGTAGAATTGTGGAAGCGAGCAATCTCTTGAATATCGTCGCAAAACGGACCTTAGTCGTAGTCGTAGTTCTCCTCGCCGCTTTATACGTCGGTGACTATCTCTCCGTTCGACTCAGGATGAGCGGTTCGAATTACTTAGGTGTGCTGGGTTCGATACAAATTCGCCGCTACTGGGAAATTCCCAGCAAGAGCGGAAAATTCGAATACAGCTTCGACGCGCCGCAAATGCAGACTTGTGTCCACTCGTTGTTTCCCCATCTTGGCTACACTCCGTGCTGGTATTTGAATCGCAATAAGCTTCAGCGCGTCGCTCGCCTCCAATCCCCGCAAATCCCTGCGCGCGTCGCACAGCATAGTGAAGATGCGGCGCGCAAACTCGCAGCTATTTCTTCGTTTTGCGGTGTTGGGTGGTTTTAGCCGCAAGCGCAACGTCCGTGGTCGCGGCAGCCGCTCGCAGCAGCGCAAGAAATGCCTGAGCGTCTTTCGTAAGCGGCCGGTGGCGCGGATGAATCACGTCGAGATTCCGCCGTAGCGGTTCGGCGTTCACCATCTCGATGGCAACCAGCTTTCCTTCCTGCAGTTCGTGCGTCACTGCGATGTGCGGAAGAAAACTCAAGCCGAGCTTTCGTTCCACCATGCGCTTGGCCGCTTCGATGGTCTCCACCTCCAGCACAACGTTCGGCAGCAGCCCGGCCCGCCGGAAAAGTCCCTGGCTCAAAGTCCAGTCGCTTGAGCCGCGGTCGAAAAAAATCAGCGGCCAGGATTCCACTTCTTCCAGGCGCACTTGCCGGCGCCGCGCGTTCGGATGCGCCGGGTGTCCGACCAGGATGAGCGGATCGTCGCGCAGCGTCATCGTTTCCACTTCCGGATGATTCAGCGATCGCGCCACGCCGATATCGGCTTCGCCGTCGAGAACCATTTTCAGCACCTGCGCCGAGTTGCCAGAGCGCAGCGTCACCATCACCTTCGGATTCGCCTCTTGATAGTCTTTCATCACGTCCGGCAGGAAATATGTGCACACCGAAAGCGCCGCGGAGATGTTCAGAATGCCTGCGGAAGTCGGTTGCAGTTCATGGACCGCCTGCCGCGCCAGCGCCACCACGCGCAGGAGTTGTTCGGCGTGAGGGCGCAGTGCCTTGCCCGCGGGCGATAGCGACAGGTGCGCCTTCTCCCGGCTGAACAGCTTCACCCGCAGTGAGTCTTCCAGCCCTCGAATGCGCGCGCTCACCGCGGGCTGGCTGATGCGCAGCGCCTCGGCTGCGCGATGAAAACCGCCGTACGTCACAACGGCGAGGAACGTTTCCAGTTGGTCGATTTCCACAAGGCCTCCGAAGTTGCCGTAGCGGAACCCCTTCAGGGAGCCAGGCGTTTCCGCAAGTCCTGCAATCCTAATCCATCTGATAACATTTGTCTATCACGATGATAATGACAATCAGTTTGACTGATTGCCGTGTCGCGCGCACAATCTCCCTGTGCTCGCCGCTTAGCTGTTTCGCGGCGGGTGAAATGACCGTGCAAGCTGCACGGTCCGGCCCTGAGGGAAAGGAGACGTAGCCATGGAAGGTTCCAGCATGCGTTCGTTCCCGAGGACCTTGCTCGACAAGCCCGTCGAAGTTCAGATGAGCGGCCAAACCATTCGAGTCGAGAACCCCACGAACAATTTGAGTGCGGGCGGGATTTTCGTGCTTCGTGCCGGCCTTCCCGTGGGCGCTCCGGTCCGCGTCAAGATCCCCGTTAATCATCACTTCTTTGAAGCCGAAGGCCAGATTCGCGGCGCCAACGATTCGGGCGCAGGAATCGGTTTCACTTCCTTTGCCGGCGCGAACCGCGAGGCTCTGGACGAGCTCATTGAAGAGCTCACTCTCCGCGGCCTTCCTGCTGCTTAGGCGAGGCCGGCCGGTTCGAGGAATTCTAGTTCAGCCCTGACGCAGTAAACGCAGCGCGAGACGCGACGCATGGACGTGTGTCTCTATTTTTCGGCGGAGGTAGGTAAATGAGCAACAACGGCAAGCACTCGAAGGCCAATGGGAACGCGAAGCAGCGCACTCTCGAAATGGAGTGGAGTTCAAACCCGCGGTGGAAAGGCATCACGCGCCCGTATGGCGAAAAGGATGTTCAGCAACTCCGCGGCAGCGTCCACATCGAGCACACGCTTGCACGCCTGGGCGCCGAGCGCCTGTGGAATTTGCTGCACACGGAAGAGTTCGTTCCGGCATTGGGCGCCGTCACCGGCAACCAGGCCGTCCAGCAGGTTCAAGCTGGCCTGAAAGCGATCTATGTGAGCGGCTGGCAAGTGGCGGCCGACGCGAATGACGCCGGGCAAACGTATCCCGACCAGAGTCTCTATCCCGTTGACAGCGTGCCGAATCTCATCCGCCGCCTCAATCAGGCGCTTCTGCGTGCGGACCAGGTCCATCACGCGGAAGGGAAGTCCACGTCCGATACGTATTGGCTCGCTCCCATGGTCGCCGATGCCGAAGCCGGATTCGGCGGCAATCTCAACGCCTTCGAACTCACCAAAGCAATGATCGAAGCAGGCACCGCTTGCATCCACTTTGAAGACCAGCTCTCCTCGGCGAAGAAGTGCGGCCACCTGGGCGGAAAAGTTCTCGTACCCACCGTCGAGGGCATTCAGAAGCTCGTCGCGGCGCGTCTCGCCGCCGACGTGATGGATGTGCCCACGCTTATCATGGCCCGCACCGACGCCGATAGCGCCGGCCTCATCACCAGCGATGTGGACGCCCGCGACCGCGAGTTCCTCACCGGCGAGCGCACCTCCGAAGGCTTCTACCGCATCCGTAGCGGCGTCTGTGCTGCGATCGCGCGCGCCAACGCTTACGCTCCCTACGCGGACCTGCTCTGGTGCGAAACCGCGAAGCCCGATCTCGCCGAAGCTCGCGAGTTTGCCGAAGGCGTGCACGCGCGCCATCCGGGCAAAATGCTGGCGTATAACTGCTCGCCCTCATTCAATTGGAAGAAGGCTCTCGACGACGCCACCATTGGCCGCTTCCAGCGCGAGCTGGCCGCCGTGGGCTACAAGTTCCAGTTCATCACGCTCGCAGGGTTCCACTCGCTCAACATGGGCATGTTCGATCTCGCCCGCGAGTACAAGAACACCGGCATGACTGCGTATTGCCGCCTCCAGGAGGAAGAATTCCGTCAGGAACGTGAGTACGGCTACGAAGCCGTTAAGCACCAGCGCTTCGTCGGCACCGCCTATTTCGACACCGTGCAGCAAGCCATCACCGGCGGCACCGCCTCCACCACCGCCCTCGAAGGCTCCACCGAAGCCGCCCAGTTCGGCGATGCCCATGCCGCCCACACGGCGAAGACAAAGCCCGCGGTCTCGACCGCCGCCGCCGACTAATCGTCTCCGCGCGATCAGTTTGCTTTGTTCAGAAACAACGGGGTCAGCGGGATAAGCACGGAGCCGATTTTCCCGTTACCGTCGTCGCGTGCGATCACGCGCATCTCCGCTGCGTTCGACAGAATCGGAAGTTCTCGCGCGAAGGAAAATCCCTGCTTCATCAGCTGTTCGTGCTTCTCAGGGCTCAGCGCAAGATGAAATGAAAGAGGGATCGTCCCGACAAACTGATTTTTGCCGTCCAATTGGACGAAGGCAACGTCCACGAGCCCTTTCCATTGTTCGCCCTCCCGTTCGAGATCGAGTTGCTCCGCGTCGATCGTTAGGGTTAGTCGTAGGCTCTTCTGTCCGAACAACACCACTGGAAAAATCTCAACGCGCATGTGCACGCCGGTCGCTTCCAACGGGCTTCGGGCGGATTCGGAAATCATTCCCAGGCGGTCTTCAGGAGTCGAGACCCGCTCCGGCAGCGCGAAGTAGCCTTCGCGTGCTTGCACATGCACATCCGCACGCTTCACTTTTACGTGAATCGCGTGAAAGCTTCCGTCCCACTTCACCCCCGCCGGATAAAAGCCCAGCTCATACGTTACCCGCGAATCATCGATCGCCTGCCGGATCGAGCCCATAATGGCGTTCGTGTTGTAGTAGGCGCGGCCACCAGTCCGCTGCGCGAGGATTTGCATGATCCCAAAATTCGAATCGTCCACTTTGCCAATCACACGAACCCCGGTACCGGTTAGGCCAGGGTCAACCAATCCACGTGCATCCACCGGATAGATCGCCATGTTCGCGTCATTCAGCGCCCGCGTTACCAACTCAACCTCCGTTGCGAAGGGAATCTTTTGGCCGGCCGGCGTCTGCAGCGGGTTATTCGTCTCCAGGCTGAAGGGAAAGGCGCCTGAAACCCAGACGAGGTTCTTCCGGCCGGGAAGTGATCCCACATGATTCGCGACC
>Ga0307479_10003371_pt1 | contig 14540 bp, 13 predicted proteins | sample atmos_gasesECM4C_FD_203743 | JGI IMG/M metagenome (GOLD analysis project Ga0307479, IMG submission 203743) | Hardwood forest soil microbial communities from Morgan-Monroe State Forest, Indiana, United States - atmos_gasesECM4C_515 | ecosystem: Environmental > Terrestrial > Soil > Temperate...
GGCAGCATCGCCGGGAACATGAGAGCCCAGAATTCGTGGCGATCGAAGGACGCGTGAATGGTGGCGAAGCGCTGTTCTGGCATGCGTTTGCGCAGCAAGGTTTCGCCGCCCAGGTAGCCGATCAGGTAGAGCACGGAGCTACCCAGGGCTGAGCCAGCGGAGGCCATAAGAACGTACAGCAGGAAACGGGACCGGTTGTTGTAGACGTAGCCGATGAAGACAAGATCGAGGGGCAAGCCCATGAAAGAGCCATCGACGGCTGCGATCGCGAAGACGCCCCAGGCACCCAGCGGAGCCAACACACCCTGGACCCAATGAGTGTAGCGCGCCAGGATGTTCTTCAGGATTTTCAATTGGGGCTACGAGTTTACGCGAAGGCAGTCGCAGATAGCGAGGCGCCGGGTCCTCCGCAGTCATACAAAAGGGAGGACTCGCGGGCGGTCCTCCCCCCTGGATGGCGAACCTCGAACGACGGTATCTGTCCTTACTTTTTCGGAAAGTTCGGGTCGGCTTTCACTTCGAGAATCTGTTTGGTATGCCGCTCGCTGTGAGCCCCGATGAACAGAACCCATTCGTATGCGTCCAGCTTCTTCCCGAGCGGGCTGTCGATCGCGTGCTCCCGCAGGTCGGGCGTCTTTTTGAGAAAATCCTCGGTGGTGGTGCGGGCTTCCATGAAGTGTTGCAGGGCTGCGTCGGGCGAGCCGAAGCGGTTGGTGGGTTTGAGCGGGTCAGGCGCCTGGCGATGGGTGCTGCGGTCGGGCACCATCTTCAGCACCATTTCGTCAATGACTGCTACATCCTCGCCGGCTGGTCTAGGCGACGCCGTCATGACCTTCTCCGTGATCAAGCCGCGGAGGTAGTCTTCCGCGGCGGCGATGTGTTCGGTGACCTCGGCGACGGACCAGCGATCGGGGGCGGGTTTGAAATTCCACTGGGCTGCGGAAAGGCCGTTGGTCGCGTCGATGACGCCCTGACGGGTTGATTCCAGGTAGGCAAGCGCTTTGTCGCGATCTGCCTGGCTGAGGGATTGTGCCGATGCAAGACCGGTAAGGCACGCGAACGCGAGAACCAAGGCAAGGCTGTACTTCACGATATTTCGCATTTCACTCTCCTGATTCCGTTGATTCTGTGATTTGGGCCGACGTGGTTCTATTCCACGTTTGTGTGAGTTTCTTTTAGAGCCGCCATAGAGTTTTGCGGGAGCCCCAACTGCGAAGTTCAACCATGGTACACGACGGGCGGCCTATCCGGGAGCAGGTTGGGTCAGTGCGGTCAGTCGTGCATTGTGTTTCCGCCTAGAAGTTGAAGGGCATGCGGAATTAAATCGATGACGGCCTCGAGGGACTCCACGGCACCCGACGGCTTTCCGGGGAGATTGAGAATCACGGATTGGCCGCGCACGCCGCACAGGGCGCGACTCAAGGCCGCGTACTTGGTGGACTTAGCTCCTTCCGATCGCATGCGTTCGGCTACGCCTTCGAGCAAGCGCCCGCAGACCGCCCGGGTGGCCTCGGGGGTGACGTCACGCATTGCGATGCCAGTGCCGCCAGTCGTGACCACAAATCCGGCTTGAGCACTCAGACGAATGAGGGCTTCCCGGATCGCGGATTCATCGTCGGGGACGATTTCGCGGGCGACGACCTTGAAATTCTTCTTTTCAAGCGCGGCGACGACGGCGGGACCGCCGAGGTCGGCACGCTCACCGCGCGAAGAGGAATCGCTGACGATGACGACGGCGGCGGTGAGCTCAGGTGTCGAGGAGGACATCTTCTTCCTCGGCCTTGTCTCCAGCGTCGCGGTTGGATTCGTCGAGTAGGCGCAGGCCTTCCATCAGCAGGCCCTGAGTGTTGAGCTGGGTGCTGGTTTCGGTGGTCTTGCCTTCGAAGTCGAGCTGGAAGCTGCCGCCGGTCCAGCGAAGAACCTGGAAAACGGCCTCGTCGCCCTTCGACGACCCGTACACCGCGTGGACGACCTGGCCTTCGGCGAAGTAGACGTCGCACTTCTCGTCGTCCCGCGTCAGGCTGAGCTGGCAGCTCTTCCGGCCCATTTCAAGCGACTGCATCAGGTCGATGACGTTCATCTGTGACAGAGAGCCACGCAAGACGCCGTCGGAGGGCACGGCCTTGGCCATCTTTTCGAGAGCGATCTTGTCGATGACGCGCTTGATGCGCCGGGTGACGTCTTTCAAGTAGAACGGCTTTTCGACGAAATCGTCTACTGGATCCTGCTGCGAGAGGCGCTCGGCGATGTCAGTCTTGGAGGCGAGGATGATGGCGGAAAAGTTCGCGGTGGCGGGGCGGCTGCGAAGCTTCTCGATCAACTGGCGGCCGTCCATGCCAGGCATGCGGTAGTCGGTGACGAGCAGGTCGGGCGGGTCGTCGACGGCCTTCAGAAGAGCGTCAGCGGCGTCACCGGCGGTGGCGACTTGGCCCAGAGTCGCGAGCGCCTGCTTCAGCATCCCGAGCACCATGGGATTGTCGTCCACCAATAGCACTTTGACGTTCGTAGACATCGTTACGTTAGGACTTCTTGCGCGGGCGCTGGTAGTCTCCGCTCTTCCCGCCCGACTTACGCTGCAATCGAATCTCGCGGATTTCTATGCCCTTGTCGAGAGCCTTGCACATGTCGTATACGGTCAGGGCAGCGACACTGGCCGCGACCAGCGCTTCCATCTCAACGCCTGTCGAAGCGGTGGTCGTAACTCTTGAGGTAACAGTGACGCCATTCTCGCACAGCCGCATATCCACAGCAACGTGCGCCAGAGGCAGAGGATGGCACATGGGAATCAGATTGGAGGTCTGCTTTGCCGCCATGATTCCGGCGACGCGGGCCACTTCGAGCGGGTCGCCTTTCGGATTTCTAGGGAGCGCTTTGAGCACCGCGGGCGTCATGGAGACGAACGCGCTGGCTTCGGCTTCGCGTTTGGTTACGGACTTGTTGCTGACGTCCACCATGCGGGCCTTGCCAGAGGGGTCGTAGTGAGAGAGCTTGCGGGGCATCAGGAATATCTTACAGGTCGCAATATCTTAGAGGTTGCAAGGTTTCAGAGTTTCAAGGTTTCAAAGCTGTAGGTCTCAACGTGGCACCGGCGCTCAACGGCATGGGCCGAAGGCTTCAGGTTTGCGAGACCGCGATGCGGCACAACAGTCAGACCCTAAAACCCTCGAAAATCTTGAAGCCCTGAAACCTTGAAACCTTGAAACCTTGAAACTCTGAAACCTTGAAGCCTCATCTCGCCAACAGTGGCACCCACTCTCCTGCCGCGATCCTCTCGCGATCGGGCGGGATTACGATGTAACAGTTGGATCTCGCGGTGGAGGCCACGTCGCCGGACCCGTGCCACGTGGCGAGCTCTACCTCAGCATGGTCGAATTCGCCTGAGAGCATGCCTGGCAGGAAGCGCTTCAGGCCCGTCTTCGTCTTAATCTCGGATTTGAGGCGGGCGTGCAGGAAGACCAGCTTGAGCGCAGTCATGCCTGCGAGGGCCTCCAGGACGGGTTTCGCGAACAACTCGAACGTCACCATCGTGGAGACAGGGTTGCCGGGTAATCCTAAGAAATACTTGCCGTTCGCCCGGCCGAATACGATCGGTTTCCCTGGCTGGATTTGAGCACCGGTGAAGAAGAACTCGGCGCCGCACTCGGCGAGCGCCTGCTCCACCAGGTCGTACTTGCCCATGGAAACGCCGCCGGTGAGGAGGAGGAGATCGCTGCGCAGTCCCTCTTGGATCAGGGCGTGCAAAGAATCCGCGTCGTCACGCGCAATGCCGAGAATTTTGGGAGTGCCGCCCGCGGCTTGGACCTGTGCAGCCAGGGAGTAGCTGTTGGAGTTGCGGATCTGGTTGGGGCCGGGTTGCGTGTTCACTTCTACGATTTCATCGCCGGTGGAGAGGATGGCAATTTCCGGACGGCGAAAGACCCACAACAGGTCCTGGCCCACCGAGGCGGCGACCGCGATGGCACTGTGATCAATGCGTACGCCTGGAGGCAAAAGCACCTGGCCCCGACGGGCTTCGGAGCCAACCGGCACGGCGTTGTCACCACTGGCCACGGCTCGCGTGACCGTCACCTGGTTCCCGCGAAGCGAGGTGTATTCGACCATGACGACCGCATCCGCGCCGGGTGGCGTGGGCGCTCCGGTCATGATCGCGGCAGCCTGGCCGGGGCCGATATGGGCGGGAACGTCACGGGGATCGGCGCCAGCCTTGATTTCTGCGATGACCTCGAGTGTCGCCGGAAGGGACGAGAGGTCGCCGGCGCGAACAGCGTAGCCATCGCGCATAGCGCGGCGGAATGGAGGGAAATCTCTGTCCGCGCCGACTGCTCTGCCCAGAACGCGGCCTACGCTAGCAAGGAGGTCTACCGATTCCATATCTCCGGGCCGGACCTGAGCCGCGTGCTCTTCAACGACATGGCGGGCATCTTCGAAGCTCAGGACCGACGGAGGATGAGGAAGCACGGCCATTCCGCTGATGATACGGGGGCTAGTCCGAAAAATCTAATCCGACCGCGGTTGGAATGTCTGTTCCGAAACGACGCGGGGGAAAGCAGGTTCCTCACCGGCCTACGCCGGTTCGGAATGACAAGAGATAGGGTGTTGTACTCGGATCAGCGGCCGTCGACGAGGCCGCTACTTCGCCAGTTCCTGTCCGAGCAGTGCGGCGTTGCTCGCGAAGGACACTCCAGTCTCCAGATCGACCAATCCGGAGCGCACCAGCTTGGCGATTTCGCCATCGAAATACTGCATGCCGTCAGCTTCGCCGCTCTTGATGGCTTCAAGCAGCGTTTTACCTTCGTGCTCGCCCTTCTCGAGACACTCGCGGGTGCGGCCGTTGGATTTCAGTATCTCGAAAACCGGGAGCCGGCCACTGCCATCGGAGCGCGGAATGAGGCGTTGGGATACGACGAACCGGAAGGACTTCGCGAAGCGGTCACGGATCGACTTCTGTTCTTCGGGAAGGTAGGAACCGACGATGCGCTCGACGGTTTTGGAGGCGTCGATCGTGTTCATTGTCGTCAGCACGATCAGCCCCATATCGGCGGCTTCGAGAACCATCTCGATAGTTTCGCGGTCGCGCATTTCGCCGACGAAGATTACCTTGGGCGCCTGGCGCAACGCGGCGCGAAGGGCCAGGGCAAAGTTGGGTGTGTCGCTGTGCAGTTCGCGCTGGTGAATCGTCGAGCGCTTGTGGTTGTGCAGGAACTCGATGGGGTCTTCGATGGTGATGATGTGGTAGTCACGCTCCCGATTGATGCGGTCGAGGAGAGCGGCGAGGGTGGAACTCTTGCCGGAAGCAGTAGGCCCGGTGACCAGCACGATGCCGTTGCGAAGGTTGGTTACATCTGCGAGGTGAGCGGGCAAATGCAGTGAGTCGAACTCGGGAATTGCGGTCGGGATGACGCGCATGACGACGGCGCAGCTGCCGCGTTGGATAAAGGCGTTCACGCGGAAGCGGGCAAGGCCGGGAAGGCCATAGGAGATGTCGCAAGAACCCTGTTCACGGAGCGTGTTGATGGCCTGCTTGTTGTTGCCGATCAGGTCGGCGGCGATGCGGCGGGTGTCATCCGCGGAGAGCGTCGCGAGTCCTTCAACGTGGACGGGCACCAGTTGGCCATAGACTTCCACCTGGGGGGCGCGACCGGGTGAGAAGATCAGATCGCTGACTTTCTCAGAAGCACGTAACATGGCGGCCAGCAAGGCCTGCGTAGGTACGGCTCCGGCTCCGTGGACTCCTTCCAAGGCAACAGAAATCGGGGCAATGCCCGGGGATGCCATTGCATTTCCTCACGCAGACGAATTCCATGCCACAGACAGGACACCAAACCACGAAAATCCGGGGGGGACTATCCTTAACTGTAGCGCGGGAGGCCAGTTCCGCGAAGGACGGAAGGTAGGTGCCCCTTAGTAACCGTTACCGGGCACCGTCCGAAAATTGAGACGAAAAAGGGCGGCCCGTGGGCCGCCCGGTCTGCGTCGGTAGAGGGATTATTTTTTGGCAGCAGCTTTTTTCTTGCTGAAACCGGTCTCCACGGACGCACCGATGTTAGCAAGCATCTGCTTTGAGACCTCGGCATTTGGCCCGGTTGGCGCCAGCTCAAGGTACTTTTGGAAACAAGCGGCAGTGTCCGCGGGGGCCTCGATCTTATCGCCCTTAAGGGTCGCTTTGCCCATCAGATTTATGCCCTTTTGGTAATAGGCGTCTGCCTTGCTGGGATCAGCGGCGATCGACTTGTCGAACGCAGCAATTGCTTCGTCGGCCCGCCCTGCATTGGTGAGCACAGCACCCATGTTGAAGTAGTACTGTCCAGCTCGGGCAGGATCGAACTGGGCTGCCTTGGCGTAACTGGCGGCAGCGTCATCAACCTTCCCCGACTTCCCCTGGGCCTCCGCCATATTGTTGTAGTAAGCGGCGAGTTTTGCGTTGGCATCGGTGTCCTTGGGATCCGGATTCGCGGTCTTCAGCTCAATCGCTTTCTGGTAGGCGGCGGCAGCAAGTTCGTAGCGATTCTTCTTTTCGGCTGGATCAGTCTGTTTGGGTGCCGACAGCCGGTAGTAGTCCGCCAGCTTGAAGAACAGCAGATCCCGGGTGGAATCCATCTGGGTCGCTTCCTTCATAGTATTGATCGCGGTTTCCACGTCGCCGGCATCGGCCGCAGTCTTAGCGGCGTTCAGCTTCTCGTTAAGGGTTTTGACGTTGGCGTTCTCTTTTTGCGCCTTGGCCTGTTGCTCCTGCATTTGCTTCAACTGCTCGGGAGTCATGCCCTGGCCCGCCGCCTGAGCAGCGGCCTCTTTCTTCATGTCGAAGTCCTGGGTAGTTTCGTCCAGGCCGACCGGCAGGCCATTGAAGTGAAAGATTTCCTTGCCGTCGGCACCGTACAAGGTGACGTTGTACTTCCCCGTGGTGATGCCCAGCGAGAAGTATTCGCCCTTCTTGTTGAGTTTCAGCGTGTACTTACGGCCGCTGTCGAGGCTGAGCCAAACCACTGTCCCGTCAGTAATCGGCTTTCCCTCGGCGTCGCGGCAAACGCCCTTTACTGTGCCGGTGGACTGGGCGAAAACGGAGGGGACACACAGTCCCAGCACCAGAGCCACGAGCACTGCCCATGCAAAACGTTGTTTCATCTTAGCCTCCCGGCTGATTGATCCATTGAGGAGTGCGGAATTCAGTACGGAATTAGCGCGCATAACTCTACACGAAATCCACAACGAAGTCTGAAATCCGCGCTCGCAAGTCCTTATTGCGGCGACGAAGTGTGCGCCACAACCGCGTCCACATACGGGATCGGATCCCGCGCTCCGGCCTGCTCAAAAGCACGCAATCGTAGCACGCAGCTATCACAGACCCCGCAAGCCCGATCCTCGCGGCTATAGCATGACCACGTTAAATCGAAGGGCGCGCCCAGTTCAAGGCCAAGGCTCACAATCTCGTGTTTGCGCAGGGCGATCAGCGGTGTCGCGATCTCGATGTTTGCTGCCTTCGTTCCGACGCGGATCACCTGGTTGAAAGCCTGGTAGTAGGCGGGACGGCAATCCGGGTAGCCGGAACTATCCTGCTCGACGGCTCCGATATAGATCCTGGCCGCCCCTAGAACTTCAGCCCAGCTCACCGAGACCGCCAAGAAATGCGCGTTCCGGAACGGGACGTAAGTCACCGGAATGTCCCGGCCGATGGCATGGGACTCGGGGACGGCGATGTTCGGGTCGGTAAGGGCCGATCCGCCGATGGCGCGGAGCGCTTCGTTTCGTACGACGAGGCGGTCGCGAATACCCAGCCGCTCGGAGATCTCCAGGAACGAGTTCCGTTCGCGTTCTTCGGTGCGCTGCCCGTAGCTGATGTGTAGGGCGGCTGCATCGAAATCGCGGACCGCCAGTGACGCGCATACGCAAGAATCCATGCCACCACTCAGCAGGACTACCGCGCGCTGTTTAGTGTTGTTCATTCAGACTCTCTTCGTGGCGATGCCCGTTAGCTTAGATGCGCCCGCAGTCGCTTGTGGTTTATTGAGTCCTGCGGTCCCGCTGATTACACTCCTTTGATCGCTGGGTCCCAAATGAACTTGTGAATCTGCAATCCCAGGCGCGCGGGTACATCGTCGGCAATCATCCACCCGGCTAATTCTTGGGGATCAACGAGGCAATGCGAGGCGTTGCGAGCGCCGGTGGCATCTTTGCGAAAGGCCGGCGAGAACAGTAGGGCATTCACGCGCCGCGCCAGCCGATGGTGCGCGATGAACTCGCGGGCGAATTCGTAGTCAATCCGGTTGCTGATCACGAACTTTAGTTCATCGTGGGGCAGCAGCGCTTCAAGGTTCTCGAGATCGAAGGTGTCGGGCTCGCCCGAGTGTGGACACTTTACGTCGACGATTTTGATCACACCGCGCGGAACGCGCGCCAGAGGGCGCTCTCCGCTGGTTTCGAGCAGCACGGTGTAGCGGGTGTCCAGCAGGCGCTGCATGAGGGGAACGAGCTCGCGCTGCTGCAGCATGGGCTCGCCTCCGGTGATCTCGACCAAGCCTTGGTTTGGACTGAGAGCCTCAACTTGGTTGAGAATCTCATCGGCTGTCATGCGATGACCGCCGCTGAAGGTGTACTCGCTGTCGCACCAGGAGCAGCGCAGGTTGCACCCGGTCAGCCGTACGAAGACGCACGGTAGACCGGCGTGCGTGGATTCTCCCTGGAGCGACTTGTAGATTTCCGTGATCTGCATGACAAATCGGGTGATTGACGATCGGGTCATCGGGCGATCGAAGTAAGCTGATCCGAGTCGCCTTACTCCGAGTACCTGGCAGTCGTCGTATCGGTCTCGAAGATCGTGACATCCCGCACAAAGACCCGCCCGGCAGTCGCGCTTGTCAGGCGCCCGTTGGTCTCGTCGTAGAAGTACTTCGCCAAGTTCTCAGCGGACGGGTTCAACTCGGTGAAGGGGGCGATGTCGTTGATCATCTGATGATCGAGACGGTCGATGACGTGCTTCATCACTTCCCGGAGGTCTTTGAAATCCAGCAAAAGCCCGGCCTTGTCGAGTTCCTTTCCAGCCAGAGTCACCCGCACTTTGTAGTTATGACCGTGAGGGTTCTCGCACTTGCCCTTGTAGTTGCGCAGGTAGTGTCCCGCCGCGAACGTTTCTTCGACCGTGACTTCGTACATGAAACCCCCGGCGAACCGCATGAACACGGCGGCTCCGCGCGCATATGCCTAGCCAGGTATTTTACGCGAGGAAGAGAGCTTGCGCTGGCGTCGGGGCCTTGCAACCCAAGAAGAGTAGCTAAAGCACTGCGGCGCCCAGGCCGTCATTCACTCGAAGCGCAGGGCTTCCACGGGATCCAGACGGGAGGCTTTCATTGCAGGATAAATGCCAAAGAAAAGGCCGACGCTCATCGATGCCGTCACGGCGGCGATGACCGACCAGAGAGGCACGGCCGAGGGCAAGCTTGGCAATAACTTGTTGATTAGGAAGCTGATGCCGGCCCCGAGAGAGACGCCGATGACTCCGCCAGCGCCCGTAAGGGTGATGGCTTCGGTGAGAAACTGGCGGATAATGTCCCGACGCCGCGCGCCTATCGCCTTGCGCACTCCAATTTCACGAGTGCGTTCCGTGACCGACATCAGCATGATGTTCATCACGCCCACTCCGCCGATAAGGAGTCCGATGGAACTGATCACGACGACTGCAATGGCAATCGCTCCTGTGATCTGACGAAATTGGCGCGCGATCTCCTCCGAACTGGAAATCGCGAAATTGTTCGGCTTATCGGTCGCTACACCTCTGCGTCGCCGCAGGAGGCCGACGATCTCGTCCTCCGCCTGGGCCTTTCTGCCGGGGTACGCTTGCGCCCCAATGTAGTGTTCGTCGTCCTGAGGATTGTGCTTGCGGTACGCGGTGTAGGGCACGACCAGAACTTTGTCCGCCGATTCATCTTTAAAGAACTGGCCTTTCCGCTTCTCCAGCACACCAACGACCTGGTAGAAAGCGCCTCCAACCTCGACCGACTTACCTAGAGGGTCCTCCGCGTGGAACAGCCCGTCAGCCAAATCGTGGCCAATTACCGCCACGTTCATATGATGCGTGTCTTCGACCTCGGTGAAGAAGCGGCCTTTCTCCGGGTTGGCGTTATAGACCCATTCGTAGGAAGGAATGCTACCGCTGTATTGAATCCCGAAGACTTCATTCCCCTTATAGCGCGCCGGCACCGCTGTGAAGGGCCTGCCCGGTTCCAGCCGCGGGAAGACCTCCACCGTCACATCCTTCACATCGGGGCACTCATCCCGGATAGCCATGCTGTCTTCATAGGTCAGCGCTTTCCGGTTACGTTCTTCGGCTGTGAGCGTGCCACGAAAACCGAAGTCCCAGCGAAAAACGAACAGCGTCTCGGTGCCGTACTGATCAAGGAACCCGCGGATATCCTGGTCCAAGCCCACCATGATGGAGGCCACGGCCACAATGGCCATGATTCCGATGACTACGCCTAATATCGTCAGCAGCGACCGCGCTTTGTGCTGGCGGAGGGAATCGAACGCCATGCGCGTGTTTTCGCTGATTTCCATCCGCACGGTCGGAGCCTCTTACGATTGTTTTGACATGTCCTAAGTCTCGAAGCGCAGAGCCTCGATTGGATCCAGCTTGGCCGCCCGGTTCGCGGGGTACAAGCCAAAGAACAGTCCGACGACCGCTGAAACCGCGACAGACAGAATCACCGCGCCGATTGGCACCTGGGACGGCACCGGCGTGAAGACCCGCACCAGGGTGGAGAGAACATAGGCGATGGCAATGCCCGTCGTACCGCCGACGGCCGCCATTACTACGGATTCCACCAGGAACTGCATCAGGATGTCGCGCCTTCGTGCTCCCAAAGACTTGCGCACGCCGATCTCTCGGGTACGCTCGGTCACACTGGCCAGCATCACGTTCATGATCACTACGCCGCCGATGACCAGGAACACCGACACCACTCCCACCATGGTGGTGGCAATGGCGCCGGTAAGGTTCTTCCATAAGCCCATGATTGTGTCAGACGCCAGAATGCCGAAATTGTCATCGGCCATGGGATCGAGGTGGCGGCGGCCGCGCATCATGGTGCGGGCTTCATCTTTGGTCTGCTGCATCCATTCGGGGCCGCGCGCCTGGATGTTGATGGCCAGATCCAGACCCTGCCCGTGCTCGCCATATCGTTTCAAGAACGTCCGAATCGGGATGTAGACAAAATTGTCCTGGGATTGGCCGAAGACGGTTCCAATCGGCTTGGCTACGCCTACGACCTGGAAGGCGCGGCCGTCAATGTAGATCGTTTTGCCGACCGGATCGACCGTGGGAAACAGCTTTTCGGCGACTTCTTGCCCAATGAAGGTGACCTCGGCCCGGCCTTCATTGTCCGCGTCAGTGATGTAGCGGCCGGTTTCGGGCTCCTCCACATCCATATCGGCGATGTTGGCTGTCACCCCACGGACATTGATGTCCTCTAGCGCCTGTGTTCCCAGGCGGACCTTGCCGTTGGTTCGAGTCTCCAGGCCCACGGCCCGAGGGAGCCTCATGCCATCACGCAGAGCTTCGAAATCCTCCCAAGTGATAATCCGGTTTCGACGCATCGCCTTGAAGAAGTCCTGCTGGTTGGTGATGATGGGGAACCGCATCACCAGGAGCACATTGGAGCCGAGATTGGCGACCCGATTCTCAATGTAAAGGTTCGCCCCAGTGATAACCGACACCACCAGGATGAGCACCGACACCGACAGAGTGACCCCCAGCAGCGTCAGCGCGGAACGAAGCTTATGCGCACGCAGAGCTCCCAGAGCCTCGAACACCGGGTCGCGGAGCACTGAGCCATGACGCCTGAGGCGTTCGCCCACTCGTGAGGGGGCAACCCTTTGAGCGCTCCCCTGCGGAACGGCGGCTTCTGTCTCCGGGGGTTCGGTACGGTCCACGCTGTAATCGTATACGAGGCTTGGCGGGAAATGGTTCCTCTGAGGAGTTCTGACCCAGGGGAGCGCTACCTGGCCTTCAGTCTCCAGCCCCGAAAAACTGTTCGACCTCCCGCATCTCGGTGGTGCGGCGGTAGTTCGGCAGGCTCTCGACGAAGACTCGCCCGTAGGCCTTTTTGAGGATGCGGTTGTCGAGCAGGGTAAGCAAGCCGCGGTCGTGCAAAGAGCGGATCAGGCGTCCGAAACCCTGTTTCAGAGTGATGACCGCTGCCGGGACCTGGTACTGGAAAAACGCGTTGCCGCCTTCGGCGTCGATCGACTTCACGCGGGCGGCGACCACGGGGTCGCTGGGCACGGCGAAGGGCAGGCGGTCGATGATCACGCAGCTGAGTTGCTCGCCCTGCACGTCCACGCCCTGCCAGAACGACGACGTTGCGAACAGCACAGCGTGGGGTGTGAGCCGAAATTCCTCGAGCAGTGCGCTCTTGGGTGCGTCGCCCTGCAGGAGCATGGGAAATTCAAGCTCGCCCAGCAGGCGCTGGTAGACCTCGTTCATCTGCGCGTAGCTGGTGAAGAGAACGAAGGCACGTCCACGGGTGATCTCGAGTAGTCGCCGGATACGGTCTGCGGCTTTGGCAGCGAATTGGGGGGTACGCGGATCAGGTAGATCGGGCGGAACGTAGAACAAGGCTTGCTTGGGATAATCGAAATGCGATGGCAGAACGACCTCACGGACATGCTCGAGTCCCAAGCGCCGCTTCATGTACTCGAAGCCTCCGCCGACGGCCAGCGTGGCCGAGGTCAGCACCGCGGTCTCGAGCTGCTCGAACAGGGTCGTCTTCAGAATGGGCGCGACGTCGATTGGAGTGGCCTGCAGGTAAACGTTGCCGTGACGACGGCCCTGTCCGGAACCGCCCGAAACGCCGCGGCCCGCGCGCCGTTCGATCCAGAAGACGGTGTTGTGATCTTCCGACTCCATCAGGAATCCGAGTTGCACCTGGAGTTCCTGCGCGCGCCGTGAGAACGTAAAGACCTCCTCAGACTTGCTCGGGAGATTCTGCAATTCTGAGCTCATTCGCTGAAGGGAGTGGCTTAGTGCGATGAACTCATCGCCGTTTTCCTCCATGAACTCGCGGCGGTTCTCGAACGCGAAGCGCCCTTCGCCCGGGGCCAAGACTGAAAAAAACAACTGCGAGCGCTCGCGCAGGCTTTTCAGCGCTCCCATGACCGAAGCTGAGAGCAACTTATTGCGGACAAGAGAAGCCTCCACATCGCGCGCCAGATCTTCTATCCGCTGATTGCTTACCGAAACGCCGAAGTAGCTCCCGGCCACATCTTCCAGTTCGTGCGCCTCGTCGAAGATCACGGCGCCAACTTCAGGCAGAATGCCGGCATCGGGCGCATACTCCGACGCCTGCTTGATTGCGAGATCGGCGAAAAACAAGTGATGGTTGACGATGATGATGTCGCTTTCCATCGCACGCCGGCGCATCTCTGTAATGAAGCAGGTTTCAAATGCACTGCACTTCTGGCCGAGGCAGGTGTCGGAGCGCGCATCCAACTTGTGCCAGAGCGCGCTGGCCTCAGGCAGCGAGGCCAGCTCGGCGCGATCGCCGGTGTGGGTGGTTTTTTCCCAGGCGGCGATGGCGCGGTAGTGCTCGATTTCTTCCAGCCCCGAGAGCACGGGCTGATCCGTTAGGTCGTATAGCTTCTTCTTGCAAAGATAGTTATTGCGCCCCTTCATATAGCAGACGTTCAGTTTGCCCTCGCCATCTGGAAACAGGGCCTGCTCGAGGAACGGGATGTCTTTGTAGAAGAGCTGCTCCTGCAGGTTCTTAGTGCCGGTCGAGATGATGACGCGCTTGCCTGAGCGGATGACGGGCAGCAGGTAGGCGAGCGTCTTACCCGTCCCGGTGCCGGCTTCGACGATGAGGTGACGCTTTTCTTCCAGCGCCTGCTCGACTGCCTGGGCCATCTGCAGCTGTCCGCGGCGAAATTCGTAGGCTGGATGGGTTTTGGAGAGGACGCCGGCCGGTGCGAAGAAGTTAAAGAGGGAAACGTCTTGTTTGTGCGTGCGGGAGGGGTTGGAGGAGGCGGGCTGGGAGGTGGGGGCCACGAAGTCTCTATAATAGCTGCACAGTCCACGTAGGCACAGGCGCCCACTCCTGTGCGGCAGCGGCGGTTATCGCCGCGGCACCGGCGGAGCCGAGCTAACGCTCGGCCGGGCAGACGAGGGCGTCTGCCCCTAAGCGGAAATCTCGCTGATCGGGCCGCATTAAGAACAGTCTCGCGTTTGGCTAGCCGAAAGCGCGCGAGATTCAAAGAAAGACAGACTTGTCGAAGCGAAAGACACAATACGCTAGCGGAACGAGTTCCTCTTCGTACTCAGGGCCGGCTCTCGCGGAACGGGAGCAGCAGCAGTCGCTCCTCGCTATCGTAGGCCGACCCAATGTTGGAAAGTCGACGCTCTTCAATCGCCTGGTCGGGTCGCGACGTGCCATCGTCGGGGACGAGCCCGGCATTACCCGCGACCGCCTGTACGGTGACAGCGAGTGGCGCGGTCGCAGGTTCCGTGTGGTGGATACAGGGGGAATTATTCCCGAAGATAAGGAGTTCATACCGTC
>Ga0307479_10003372_pt1 | contig 14540 bp, 13 predicted proteins | sample atmos_gasesECM4C_FD_203743 | JGI IMG/M metagenome (GOLD analysis project Ga0307479, IMG submission 203743) | Hardwood forest soil microbial communities from Morgan-Monroe State Forest, Indiana, United States - atmos_gasesECM4C_515 | ecosystem: Environmental > Terrestrial > Soil > Temperate...
TTCTACGGGTTGGCCGCCGATCCTTTCAATTTGGCGGCCGTGGAAGAGATCTATCGCGTCAAAGGACGGCCGGAAAACCGCGCGCTGCCGATCCTGGTGGATTCGATCGAGCACGCAGCCATTCTGACTCGCGATCTGCCACTCAATTTTCTAAAGCTGGCGAAAAAGTTCTGGCCGGGGGCGCTGACCATTGTGGTCCAGGCTTCGTACCGGCTGCCGCTGAAAGTGACAGCGAATAAAGGCCGAGTGGCGCTGCGCTGGCCGAATTCGCGGGTGGCGTGCGCGATCATCGAGCAACTCGGGTCGCCGATAACGGGCACCAGCGCTAACGTCTCCGGTTTTCCCTCCTGCTCGAATGCGCAGGAACTGATCCAACAACTTGGAGAGCGCTTGCCGCTGATCCTGGACAGCGGAGATACGGGGGCCTCAGTGTCCTCGACCATCGTGAATTTGGAAGACGACGACTGGAAAATTGTCCGCGAAGGGCAAGTGCCCGAAGAAGAGATCGCGAAGGCGCTCGCGGATTCTAATTCCTAGAGGGCGCGCGCGAGGACTTTAGCGCATGGCGGTCGCGGGGTTCGGTCCAAAACGGGAGCGTAATCGGCTGGCGCAGCTCTATGCGGCGCTTTCCGATGGGGAATTGCAGCGGCTGGCCGGCGAGACGGAAACGCTCACCGACGAGGCTCGGGCCGCGCTCGCCTTGGAGATGTCGCGGCGCAACATTCCTGCCGAAACGGCGGGCGAGACGGAGGATTCGCCGCCGGGCGGGCGCGCGAAGTTACGCGACTTGCTGACGATTCGCCAATTCCGCGATTTGCCGGAAGCGCTGCTGGCGAAAAGCGTGCTTGATTCCGCAGGCATCGAATGCTTTCTGGGCGACGATAACCTGATCCGCATGGACTGGCTGTGGTCCAACCTGCTGGGCGGGATCAAGCTGCGCGTGCGGCAAGAGGATGCGCTGGAAGCGTCGCGGTTACTCGAAGGCGTGAACCCAGCAAGCGAAAATTCCGAAAAGTAGAAGAAACAGAAAGGACCCACCCTTAAAAACGACCCTTCGCTCTGGCTTCCTTCGATTCTCCCTTCGAGACTCAGGGCAGGCAGGGCAAGAGGGTGGGGCACCCGCTCGCCCTCGAAGTCACGGACCTGCGTCGGCATCACCATCCAGCACGCGTAGCAGGACTTCGGGTCAAGAGGACCCGGCTCACGACCACGACCCACACGACGCCGATGAGGGGCGAGACGAACCGCGAATAGGCGCCGTCCGGTGCCCAGAATCCACCGCTCAGCCACGTGGTGCCGCCCAGCAATGTGAGCACAATGGCTGCGACCCCCGCCGCGAAGAGCGCGTTCGAGATCAGCCCGGCCCGCCAGAACCCGAACGCCCCGGACATGATCAGCATGGCTCTCGGGAACGAACTCAACACGACGCAGGCCCACACGAAGTCGTTCAGGCCCGATCTGAGGGGGCCATTTCCGGAGCCGGCGATCGAGTACGAAAGGGCTGCGGCCACCGCGATGAGCAGGAGGAACAGCCCTCCGACCGCTGCGCTGGAGGCGGTCGCCGCCGCGCCCCAACCGTCTCGCCCCGCGTCCGCCAATGTGGTCCTGAGCGCCGCTGCGAACCACAGGAGGTTGAGGATCGACAGGCCGAAGAACACCGCGGCGATCAGGATACGCGTGCGATCGCCGTCATAAAACGCGGCGAGTGCGTCGGCCGACGCGCCGACCTGCGGCTGATTGCCGTAGATGACGTACCCGATGATGAAGAGCCCGAGGGACTGGATGCCGGCCGAGCACCACAAGCGTTCCCAAAACGCGGGGGTCGTGTACACGCTGGTGGATGAGGTCCTGGCTGTGGTGGATGCGCTCATGGGGATCTCCTTTCGAAAACAATAAAGTTTTGATCTCCGGGATTGGCACCTTATACACCCGAGGCTCTTCCGATTGAAACAAATTGATTTCGTCGCCGCCCTACTTAGGCCTGTTAACCCCCTCGATCCCTCCAGCGTTATAGCAATCGAAGAAGATGAGGAATCGGAACGAAGGCGAACTGGAGGAGCGAAAACTATGGTTTGCGCGATGATTTTGGCGAATGCGATGCCGCTCTGGCAGGCCGTGTCTCCGGACTTGCAGGAAGCCATTCAAGAAGAAGTGCAGCAGGAGCTCAGGCAGAGGCGATTTCGCTTCGGCGGAGGAGGCGGCGGAACGGGACTAGAAGCGTTGATTCCTATCGCGCTTTTCGCCATGGTTGTGCTGATCGTTTTTGTGATTGCGCGGCGCAGACAGGCGGAACTGCGGGCGAGAGCGGAATTCCAGAAGCAGATCCTCGATAAATTCACTTCAGGGAAAGAATTCGCAGATTTTCTGGGGACGGAGGGGAGCCAGCGTTTTCTGGAGAGCTTCTCGAGCTATTCCTTCGGATCGCGGGAGCGAATTCTGCGCGGCATGCGCGGCGGCATAACGCTGGCCGTGCTGGGGGTGGGCTTTCTGCTGCTGACTCCGGTGAGACATGGATTCGTGGTGCCCGGCGTCCTCTTTCTGGCGCTGGGAGCAGGACTGTTGATATCGGCCGCAACGTCGTATCATTTTTCGAAGAAGTGGAACGGCGGCGGCCCGGCAGCGCCCGGCCCGCCGCTATCGCACAGCTAGAGGCGACGTAGAGAAGCGCGATGCGGCTGAGTGTAAGCCTGGAGTTTGCAGCGGCCGGAGAGGATTCGGCCGCGCAGGATTTGACTGCGGCGGAATCGCCGGCGGCGGCGTGCATGGATGCTGCCGCATTCCAGGTCTTCTATGCAAAGACCGCGCCGGGGCTGCTGGGTTATATCCGACGCGCCTCGGGAAACGAAGCGCTCGCCGACGATATTCTTCAGGAGTCTTACCTGCGCTTTCTGCGCGCCGATCTTTTTCAATTCAAAGACGCCCAATTCAAAGACGCCCAGTTCCGAGACGCGCGTTTCAACGACGTGACACGATCCGATGCGCCGCTGAAGGCGTATCTGTACAAAATCGCATCGTCGCTGCTTGTCGATCACTGGCGCCGCTTGAAGCGGGAACGGCGCTGGAGTCTGTGGAATTTCCTGGGCGGCGAGCCGGTGACACATCCGAAGAGTGAAAGCGATTCCATGCGTTTTTTTCGCCAGCTCAAGCCGCAGGAGCAATTGCTCCTGTGGCTCGCTTATGTCGAAGGCTTCGAACACCGGGAGATCGCCGCGGCGCTGCGGTTGAAGGAGAAGAGCGTGCGCGTGGTGCTCTTCCGGGCGCGCAAGAAATTGGCGCGCACGCTGGAGGACGCCGGACTCGGACGGAAGGAGGCAAGATGAGCCACACAAGCTGTTCCGAAGAGAGGGCGGTCGCGCGAGCTATTCGCAGCGGCGAATCGAACGAAAGCCTCGAGGCACACGTGCACTCGTGCGGGACCTGCCGCAGCGTGCGGCAGGCTGCGCAGTGGATGCAGGCGCTGGCGCCCGCTCCGCAATTGGGAGCGCCCGAGCAAAACAATTTGCCGGATCCGCAGGTTCTGTGGCTGCGTGCTCAGATTTCCGAGAGGCAGGCCGCGGCCGAACGCGCGCACCGGATTCTGCAGTGGGTGGAAGTTGTGTGCGCGATGGTCATTTGCGCCGGCCTGGGCATCTGGCTGGCGTGGGACTGGAGCGAAGTAGGCGGCGCAATCGGGGATGGGATGAACTGGGTGCTGTTCGAGTCGTGGCCGGCAGTGTGGAACAATGTTTCTGCTTTTGGGCCAGTGAACGCTCCGATTCTGTTTTCCTCCGGGCTGGCAGCGATTGCGGTGGTGGCGGTCGCGATCGCGTATCCGCTGCTGGCGCGGGAGTAGGCGTTCTTCATTCTTGATCGCTACAACACTGGCGGTGCGAATCTGAGTCGTTTTAGCGGCGCGCTCCGTAGGAAGAATTGTTTTGCACAGCCAAGCGGATAGGGGACAGGTGTAAGATCGAGACGGCATTTTAGGTCAAAGAGTTTTAAGTCAAAGCGCAAATTCCAAGTATCCCCCCGAATTTCCAGCAAGACTAAGGAGACATTCGATGGCGACAATCACCGTGAAAGACGGCACGCAGATCTATTTCAAGGATTGGGGTAAGGGACAGCCGATCGTTTTCAGCCATGGCTGGCCGCTAAGCGCCGACGATTGGGATGGGCAGATGTTGTTCTTCGGCCAGCGTGGATATCGAGTGATCGCGCACGACCGCCGCGGGCACGGCCGCTCCGGCCAAACCTGGGACGGGAATGAGATGGATACCTATGCAGATGATCTGGCGGCGCTATTCGAAGCGCTTGATCTGAAGGACGCGATCATGGTCGGGCACTCGACGGGCGGTGGCGAAGTTGCGCGTTACCTCGGCCGCCACGGCTCCAAGCGAGTTGCCAAGGCGGCGCTCATCAGCGCCGTGCCGCCGCTGATGCTGAAGACGGAAAAGAATCCGACCGGTCAGCCCATTTCGGTCTTCGACGGCTTGCGGGCACAGCTCGCGGCTAATCGGCCGCAGTTCTACCGGGACATTACTCTCCCGTTCTATGGCTACAACCGCCCGGGCGCAAAAATCTCCGAAGGCATCCGCGAGCACTGGTGGTTGCAGGGCATGCTGGGAGGCGTCAAGGCGCATTACGACTGCATCAAGGCGTTCTCGGAGACCGACTTCACCGAAGACCTAAAGAAGATCGACATTCCCGTGTTGGTGATGCACGGTGACGACGACCAGATTGTGCCGATCGTCGCTGCGGGTCCCCTGTCCGCCAAGATACTGAAGAAAGCCACGCTCAAGGTCTATCCGGGGTTTCCGCATGGGATGCCCACGACCAATGCGGACCGGATCAATGCCGACCTGCTCGCGTTTTTGCAACAGACTAACACGGCGTCGGCGTAAGCCCGAGGCTAACGTATAGGAGTGCGGCGTAGCGCGACGAGCAAGAGAGATTCTTCGAGTTCGTGGCCGCGCAGCCAGAAAACGGCCGAGGGAATCCGCGGCCACTTCGCTCAGAATGACACCTGAGTCATTTCCGCGCCGGACGTGAGTGCGCCCGGCGCGGATGGTGACGGCGTAACCGCGAAGGGGCGAAGACCTCGGGTCTCCTGCCGGGGCCACCCTTCGCAACCCGCTCAGGGCAAGTCGGCGGGACGACCTGAGCTACAAAGCTCGCGCGACGATTACGCTTTGGCTTCGGGCGCCGGTGCTGGAGGCGCGAAGGGGCCGCAGCGGCCTTGCATGCCGGCGCGGAATTTTTCGCGTTCCTCGGGCGTCATTAGGGCCCATCGCTCCATCATGCGGCCGCGCCAGTGTCCTCCGCCCCAGCGGCCGCGGAATCCACCCAAGAGCAGCCTGCTGAGCACCAGCAGGCCGAGCGCTTGCCCGAAAGTGATCAGGCGCAGCCCGAAAAGCGGCGGCATCAGCCAATTCCACAGGTGCATGGCCACAAAGCTCAGCACCAGCACCGCCACAACCGCAAACAAAATAAATCTCGCTGCTCGTACAAATCGATTTCGTCTCATGGTTGGCCTCTCTCTCCCAAAAATTCGTCGTGAATGGCTTGCAGCCGCCGGCGCAGGTAGAGCACGGCATGGTGCTTGCGCAGCACCATGGCGTTTACGCTGACGCCGGCATCGGCCGCCAGTTCCTTGAAGCTGCGGCCCTCGAGTTCGTGCCCAACGAAGGCGGCGAGCTGACCCGGCGGCAATTCGCCGAGCGCGGCTTCGATTTCGTCCAGCAGCACGCCGCGCGTGTAGGCCGCTTCCGGGCCGGCGTCAGGCGACGGCAGGAGTTCTTCGAACTGCAGCGGCGAGGCGCCTTCTGCGTGTCGGCTGTGCATCACGTCGGGCAGCGCTTCCGGCTTCTTCTTGCGGAAGAAATCCGTAATGCGGTTGCGCGCGACGCGAAAAAGCCAGGCGCCGGCCTCTTCCACCGGTTCGAAGAGCCGATAGGCGGCGACGAGTTCGTAGAAGACTTCCTGCAGGATGTCTTCAGCTTCGCCACGGTCCGGCACGCGGCTGCGAATGAAATTCGCGAGGCGAGCGCGATAGCGCGCGGAGGCTTCGAGGATGCGGCGGTCGTCTTCGCGCGCGTCTCGGCGCGGGGTTGCCGCTGTCCGGCTGCCGGGGTTCCCGAAGGCTATTGAATTCGCTCTCATCCTTGTTTGCGCTGAAGCCCATTATCAGGACGGCTCTGGCGCCAAACAACAGCGATGATTCTCTTCGCTATACATGTAGACGAACGAGCGGCCCAAATATTTCTGCCGTGCCTGCGATTGTGACGGCTGGCTACTTTGAGCATAAATGAAGCTATCCGGGCACAAAGGTTTAACGCCGGTGTCTAACCGGACAGAGCACGCCGCGGCAAGCTCGCACAAGACGTTAAATCCGAATACCGGCTTCGACCGGATGGAGGCACGACTATGTTCAGCGAGCTTTTTGAGTCGGTGGCATGCCCGAGCGGCAAGAGAAAACGATGGGCGGTGGTAATTTCGGGAACACTGCAAAGCGCGTGCCTACTGATCCTGATCATTGTCCCGCTTATCTACACAGAGGCGCTGCCGAAAACGATTTTTAAAACGACGTGGGTCGGCCCTCCAGAGCCTGCTCGGCGGGCCGCCGCGCAAGCGCCTACAGAAAGAGTTAGCACCAGCGCTTTCCGTCGGCTGAATCACGGCGTACTGATGGCGCCGGGCAGGATTCCGGCTACGGTGAGTATGACGAGGGAGGCGCCTTTGCCGCCCGAGCCGCCAGTAGGGCAAGGGCCAATCGGCGACAACACAAATTTTGATTTGCTAAATGTCGCGCCCTCGGCGGAGATCGTAAAGCGGCCCGTCGTGCCCAGCGTGCCTCAGCGCGTGCCCGTGACGAGCACCATCGAAGCGGCGAAGCTGATCTCGCGAGTGCAGCCCGCTTATCCGCAGCTCGCTATTCAGGCCCGCATACAAGGAAACGTAGTCTTGCACGCGATCATCGGCCGGGACGGTCGAGTGAGCGAACTTCAGGTTTTGTCCGGTCATCCACTGCTGGTAAGCGCTGCAGTCGAAGCCGTGCGGCAATGGCGCTATAGCCCGACCCTGCTGAATGGGCAGGCTGTGGAGGTCGAAACCACAATCACGGTCAGCTTTGTTCTAGGGCAATAGGTATAACGGTTGGGAGTACGACGACCGAGGTCGGTGATAAAGTGATGGTTCGGCCGGCACCGGCTTGCAATTGAGTCGGTCGAACCCCGGATTTGTAAGCATCCATGATCACGACTCTCAAGCATGAAACGTATGAGTAGGTTCGCGCAGACTGTCGGTGTCGTTCTGTGTGCCGTCATGGTTTGGATTGGGCAGGGCGGCGCAGTGGCAGCGCAGAGAGGTGTGCCAGAGACGGCACTCGCGCCTGCCGGCACGGCGCAAAGGGCGGCGGATGCGAAGGTTACGACGGCTGGGGGTGACGTTTTGCAGCGGCGGGTGGCGCATCTGCGGCGCGGCATTAATGTGAGCGACTGGTTCGCGCAGGCAGGAGACCCGAGCGGCTACACGAAAGAGCATTTCGATAGTGCGATCACGGCGCACGATCTGGATCTGATCCAAGCGATGGGCTTCGATCACGTGCGCTTGAGTGTGGACCCGCGTCCTATGTTCCACGCCCGGCAGGCGGACCAGATTACACCGCAGGACCTCGCGTATCTGGACGCGGCGGTGAAGATGATCCTCGATCGCGGCCTGGCCGTGGACATCAGCATTTTCGCGGACGCGGAATTCAAGGCGAAGCTCGCGAGCGATGACGAATTCGTCGAGCAGTTCGCGGACTTTTGGCGGGCGCTGGCGCGGCATTACGCGAATCTCTACGCAGAGCGGGTTTTCTTCGAAATTCTCAACGAGCCCGGGGGCCGCGACCGCTATCGCTGGTATGGCGTGGGGGCCAAGCTGGCGGGGGCGATTCGCGAAGCCGCGCCTCACCACACCATCATCGCCACGGGAGCGCACTGGTCGGATGACGATGATCTGGTTTTCCTCGAGCCGCTGCGGGATCCCAACGTCATCTATTCGTTTCATTTTTATGAATCGCACATCTTCACGCATCAGGGAGCGACGTGGTCTTCGAATTATTGGCACAACCTGAAGGGCGTGCCCTATCCATCGACGCCGGAAAACGTGCTGGCCGCAGCGGCGGAAGTGCCGGACGCGCTGCACCGGCTGGCGGTGGTGCGTTATGGGCTGGACCGCTGGAATGCGGGACGGGTCGATGCGGAGATCCGGCAAGTGGCGGCGTGGGCCGAGCATTGGGGCGTGCCGGTGATCTGCAACGAATTTGGCGTTTACCGCAAAAATGCCGAGCCGAAAGATCGCGTCGCGTGGCTTACTGATGTGCGCACGTCGCTCGAAAAACACGGAATCGGCTGGGCCATGTGGGAGTACCACGGCGGGTTCGGTGTGGTGACGACAGAAAACGGCCAACCCCTGCCGGACGACGCGACGTTGCGCGCGCTGGGACTGCCGAAGCGAAGTTATCAGAGTTCGGACAACGAACGCAGTGGGCCGAATTGAACTTTAAGGACCAGGCTGTTGCAGTAGCTTCGTTGACGCACGAGTAGCTTTCGATTAGTGTGCGGCTATGGCTAAGAAGAAAAACACCAACAAAACTGAAAAAAAAGCCTACGTCGGGAATCTCGATCGTCTCGGCGGAAAGAAATTGACGCAACACGGGGCGGAGGAATCGTCTCGGGGAAAAGAATCACGCAAGCACCGCGTGGGCGGTGGCGGGCGTAAGTCCGGCTAAAGTAGGACTTCCTCCCTAGCGTTGGTTCGATGCTCCAGGTTGATCAGCCTTCGCCGCCGATATCGTCCCCTTCACGGTGGCGTTCCTCTGTAACCTTTCCTGAGCCTGGCGTCGGAACACTATCGGAGCGGCCGGAAAAGGAGCGAGGGACAGCGGAAGGGAAACTGTCGTGAGCTTGCCGGCCCTCTTCCAGCTCAGAAAGTATCTGCCTGAATAAGGGCATAATCACTGCAACAACTTTGGCTTCTCCGTGGGCGCCGTTTAGCCTGGATTTAAGCTCGGCATTTTGCTCTAGAGCGAGTTTGGTGAGAATCGCTGCTGCCGTCTCCATTGCCATCGGTTACCTCTATGCGTGAGTGAATGAGTGCGCAACATCATCATACAGATTCAGCCGGGAGTTAATCCATCGTTAGGGGTCTGAGGTCGGCTTCGGGCGGGCATTATAGCGGAGCGTCAGCTAGGGACGATTTCCCTGACGGGCACTGTTCTTCGTCGTTAGAGCGCCTCCATTTTTGGAGGATTTGAGAATCCCCTGGTCGCCCAGGGCCAGGCGAAGCGCTTCAACGTGCGGCGCGCATTCGCGAGCTTGCTTTACGTGGGCAATGGCTTCATCCCAGTCCCATCCCAAACGGGTGTGCAGATAGCCGATAGCCACGGTAGGCGCTCGGCCGATGCCGGCAGTGCAATGGAGATAGACGGTGTGGCCTTCGGCGAGCAATTCGCTCAATGCCTGAATGGCGGCATAAAGCTTGGCCCGAAGTTCGATTTGTTCCTCGACCATGGGAACGCGACGAAGAAGGATAGGGCAAGTTTCGTAATGGGCTTCGAGCGGCGGAAAATCCAAGTTGACGGCGCGCATATCGTCGTCGGTGTGGATGTTGAGCACGGCGGTGATGCCTGCTTCGCGGCGGAGACGTTCTATATCGTCAATCGTGCGGGGATGAGAGCCGATAAACAGCCGCGGAAGGATTTGCGCGTAGGTTAATTTTTCGCCGGGGAATCGACACATTTCGCTGACGGCTTCAGGTTACCACGGATTTTGGCGGGCTGCTGAGCCTCCGCCTGGTACGCGTCCAAAGGAGACGAAATCCCGTGATTTTGTAGGTTTGATATTCCTGAAGAGGGCATTAGAATTTATGTGCCTTCTCTGAGATTGGGGCTGAGGATGTCTTACAACTTCAAAATTGACGTGGAGCGCGAGACAGATGGGCGTTGGATCGCGGAAATCCGGGCCCTTCCTGGCGTCATGGTCTACGGAAAAACCAGGGCGGACGCTGTGCGTTCCGTTTACGGCTTAGCCCTACGCGTGCTCGCCGATCGAATTGAGCGTGAGAGGAAAGCGCCTGCCAAGGACCTCGAACTTTCTTTTGCCCGCTCCCGCTGATCCGCCTTGAGCCGCTGGCCAAGCACAAAAGCACGGAAAGTTTATCAGGCCCTGCTTCGGATTGGCTGGGCTCCGAAACCAGCTGGGGCGAAAAGGGTCGTCTCATATCCAACTTGTACATCCTACGAAGCCAGAATTCACTTGGGCTTTTCACGATTCGGACGAAATAGGCCCCCAAGATGCTCGCCAGAATTGCGAAACACACCGGCTTGAGGAGAGAAGATCTATGAGGTTGAAAGGCTGGACATATCCGCCTTTAGCGGGGCGGGGGGTAGCAGATTTTGCCGAGGAGGGCGGGGCGGCGGGCGCCGGTGGCGCTACGTAAATTCGAGGGGCGGCCGTGCAGGGTTTCGTCGGCCAGCAAGGCGAAGATGAAGGCTTCCTTGGCGTCGCCCGGCAGGCCCAGCGCTTGCGTAGTGACCACTTCGATTCCGCCGAGAGCGGCGGAGAGCTGCGCAAGGATTAGCGGATTGCGCGCGCCGCCTCCGGAAACGATCAATTGCGAGAGCGGAGTTTTTCGCTGGGGCGGCAGCACCCAGCGATGCAAGGCGTCAGCTATCGAGAGCGCGGTCACTACAGTGGCCGTGCGCACCAGATCTTCGGGCCGGGCGCGGTGGCGCCGGCCCCAAGCCAAAATTTTCTCCACGTAAGCTTTCCCATATTGTTCACGTCCGGCCGACTTGGGCGGAGCTTGGCGAAAATAATTTTCGGCGAGCAGAGAATTAACCAACTCGGGCAGCAGATGGCCTCGCGAGGCCATTTGCGCTTCCGCGTCGAAGCTGCGGCGGCCATTGGTGAAATGATGCACGAGGGCGTCGATGACCATGTTTCCGGGGCCTGTATCGAAGGCGATGACCGAATGCGGCGAAGCCGCTTTCGGGATGATTGTGACGTTGGCGATGCCGCCGATATTCAGAACCGCACGGCCGCGGCGCGGATCACGATAGAGCAGATAATCCACAAAAGACACGAGCGGCGCGCCCTGGCCGCCGACGGCCATGTCCGCAGGACGAAAATCGCCAACGGTGGTCACACCAGTGATGGCGGCGATAACGGCGGGCTCGCCGATTTGTAATGTCGAAGAGATCTTTTCGCCCAGAAAGCGGCTGGGCCGACCCTGATGGAAGATGGTCTGGCCGTGCGAGCCGATGACGCTGAGCCGGCGCGGATCGACGCGAAATTTGCGGCAGGCGTGCAGCGCGGCCTCGCCGAAGGCACGGCCGAGCCGGAAATTGAGTTGGCTGATTTCGCCCGGCGAGACTCGCGTGCCCTCGGCGATGCGGAGTACTTCGCTGCGCACCGCAGCAGGGAAGGGCACCGTGACGAAATTTTCGAGACGCGCGTGCGCGGCATTTTGGCTGATCGACGCCGCGATGCGCACCAGTGCGACATCGATGCCGTCGACGGAGGTGCCGGACATGAGGCCAAGGGCGAGGCGGGAACCTTTGGGTGGTCGGCTCATGAGGGAAAATTCCCCGGGGCCCGCAACACAAAAACCGGTGTTGCGGCGCCCCAGGCTACAAATGCCAGACGCAAAGTAAGTGCCAAGTGAGGATTCATGAGATTTGTTTTTTCAGCCGCGCGAGAAGATTCAAGGAGTCAATCGCACCCCGGACGCGCAACACCCCCGTGTCTTGGGGACCCGGTTGTATCTCTGAGGGGCTTTCCCACCCTTCAAATGCGGAAGGGTGGGGCACCCGAGAAACCAACGGCTCGCTGCGCCTAATGCTGGTCAGGGCCGTCATGAGATTTGCTTTTTCAGTTGCGCGAGGAGATTGAGCGCGTCGATCGGACGCAACTGGTCGAGGTCGGCGGCGCGCAGTGCGTCGAGGACTTCGCGATCGATAGGAGTGAAGAGCGTCTGCTGTTCACCGGCGCCATTCGAAGGGGAGAGCGGAGGCGTCAGTTTTTCGCTCAACTGCCGCTCGCTTTGCTCGTGACGCCGCAAAACTTCGCGGGCGCGCGCGATCACGGCAGGCGGAAGGCCTGCCAGGCGCGCGACTTCGATGCCATAGCTTTTATCGGCGCTGCCTTCTTCGACCCGTCGCAGGAAAACGATCTCGTTGGGCAACTCCTCGACCGAGACGTGGATGTTTTTTACGCCCGAGAGCAGGTCGGCGAGTTCGGTCAATTCATGGTAATGCGTGGCGAAAAGGGTGCGCGCGCGGGTGTGCGACTGAAGATATTCGACAACGGCCCAGGCGATGGAGAGGCCATCGAAGGTGGCGGTGCCGCGGCCGACTTCGTCGAGCAGCACGAGGCTGTGGGGCGTGGCCAGATTCAAAATGGCGGCCACTTCGCTCATTTCGACCAAAAATGTAGAACGCCCACGCGCCAGATTATCCGAGGCGCCGATGCGCGTGAAGATGCGGTCGGTGATGGGCAGTCGGGCCTGCTCGGCGGGGACGAAAGAACCCATCTGCGCGAGCAGAACGATGAGTGCGGCCTGGCGCAGATAAGTGGACTTGCCGCCCATGTTGGGGCCGGTGATGAGAAGAATCTGATGCGTAGCGGAGTTGAGATAGAGCGCGTTGGGGACGAAGCGCTCGCCATTCTGCTCCAGCAGATGCTCGATCACTGGATGGCGGCCGCCGAGGATAAGGAGTTCACCGGCGTCGGTGAACTCCGGCCGGACGTAACGCCGCGTGGCGGCCAGCACGGCGAAAGTCGCGAGCACATCGAGTTGCGCGATGGCGGCCGCGGTGCGGCGCAATCGCGGCGATTGCTGCGCCACCCAGGCGCGCACTTCAGCGAAGAGCCGCTTTTCGATTTCGGCGATGCGTTCGTCGGCGGCGAGGACTTTGCTTTCGTATTCCTTGAGCTCAGGCGTGGTGAAGCGTTCCGCATTGACAAGCGTCTGCTTACGCTCGAAATCTGGCGGCGCCAGGTGCAGGTTGGCCTTGGAAATTTCGATATAAAAGCCGAAGACCTGGTTATAGCGGATCTTCAGCGAGCCGATGCCGGTGCGCTTGCGCTCGCGGTCTTCCATGGCGGCAATCGTCTGGCGGCTAGTTTGGCTGAGGTCGCGCAGGCCGTCGAGCTCGGCGTTGAATCCCCGGCGAATTACGCCGGGATCGGAGGCGAGCGCGGGTGGATCTTCGGCGATGGCTTGTTCGAGGCGCTGCTGCACATCCGCGAGTTCGTCCATTTCCCCGTGCAGCGCCGCGAGCCGGGCGGCGGTGCAATTGGCGAGATAGCGGCGGAGCAGGGGAATGCGCGCGACGGATTGACGCAGTGCGACGAGGTCGCGCGGCGTGGCCAAGCCGAGAGTGGCGCGGCTGGCGAGACGCTCGAGGTCCTGCACGCCACGGAGATTTTGGCGAAACTCTTCGCGCAGCATGGTCTTCGATTTGAATTCAGCGACGGCATCCAGGCGCGCCTCGATTTCTGGGCGTGAAAGCTCGGGACGCAGAATCCAGGCGCGGAGCAGGCGCGCGCCCATGACCGTGACGGTCTGATCGATCGCGCCGAATAGCGACGCATCCGGCCGCCCGCCGCGGTGATTTTCGTCGCCGTTTAGTCCAGAGATCAGCTCGAGATTGCGCACGGTGACCGGGTCGAGTACGAGCGAATCCTGCTGTTCGTAATAGCGGATCGTATCGAGATGAATCAGAGCCGTGGCGGAACTTCTCTCTGGATCGGCCCCTGGTTTGGCATCCGGCTTGGCCGAAGTTTCGCGGAGGTAATGCACGAGCGCTCCGGCGGCGGCGATAGCCTGGGGATGCGCGGCCAGGCCGAAGCCTTCGAGGCCGGCGACGCCAAATTGTTCGGTGAGCAGGCGCTGGCCGTAGTCAGCGCGAAAGATCCACTCTTCCACGCGCGTCTCGGAAGCTTCCTGCGCACTGCTCGGTGGGCTGGCGGCGCCGTCAGTTCGCGCGAGATTGGCCGGAGCAAAAAGGCCGGGCTGGCGCGGCAGCAGGATTTCCCGAGGACGGAGCAGTTCCAATTCGTCGCGCAGCTTCTGCTCGGCATCCGGTTCGGCAAATTCGGTGGCGCAAAACTCGCCAGTGGAGACATCGAGATAAGCTAACCCGATGGGCGATCCCGTGTTCCCGCGAGCGACGGCAGCCAAAAAACTATTTTCCTTGGGCTCGAGCACATTGAGATCAGTGGCCGTGCCAGGAGTGATGACGCGCACCACTTCGCGCCGGACCAGCTTCTTGCCGGGGCCGGGCTGCTCCATCTGGTCGCAGATGGCGATTTTGTATCCGGCGCGCAGCAAGCGCGCGATGTAGGTTTCCGCGGCGTGAAAGGGAACGCCGCACATGGGGATGGGTTCGCCGCGCTCGCGGTTGCGCGAGGTGAGCGTAATTTGCAGCTCTTTCGAAGCGACCAGGGCATCTTCGTAGAAGAGTTCGTAGAAATCGCCCAGGCGAAACAGGAGCAACGCGTGAGGATAGCGTTTCT